>Ga0307379_10012092_pt1 | contig 11275 bp, 13 predicted proteins | sample UN2MG_FD_202237 | JGI IMG/M metagenome (GOLD analysis project Ga0307379, IMG submission 202237) | Soil microbial communities from Risofladan, Vaasa, Finland - UN-2 | ecosystem: Environmental > Terrestrial > Soil > Coastal area > Acid sulfate soil | place: Finland: Risofladan, Vaasa | collected... | reverse complement strand
TGCTAGTTAAATCACCAAGGTCTTGGAATACATAAGAGAAAGATTCTACTCCACCATCTATAATGCTAGCGAATGGTCCGGCATCACCATCTCCGTCTATGGTAAAGGCGAAGACAGGGGAGAAACCCGAAGGGATGAAAACGATTCCCTCAAATTGAACGCCTGCCGACTTGGCTAGATTTATTATATCAGTTAGCAAGGCTGGCTCTGCGGGAACTACAGCACCAGTTAGATTGATAAAAAATACAGCCGGTGCAGGACCATCGAAAAGATAATACTCATCAGCTACTATCAACTTCGTCAACAGAGCTAAAATATCGCTAGCTCTACCCTCAGAATTGTAAGCAGCCACTAGGCCATACAGAACAGTTCTATATGTCTCATCATCTACTGGCCTAGTTTGAGCGTTTAAAAGATCTCCTAACAAGTCAAGGTTTTTACCTACTGCCGTATCTAATGTTAGATCAGCTTTGAATTTAAAAAGCTCTTCTTCTATCTCGTTAATCTTACTTGTAAAGGTGTCAAGTAAGGTTTTGAATATAGGAGAGCCCTTATATTGAGATAGAACTTTTATATTGCCAGCTACTTCGTGGTCAATGGCTTCCAGTTCTTTAGTCATTAGGGAGTATCCTCGACAACAATGTTAGCAAGAATAGTAGCTGCGTTCTCGAATACGTCGATAGCTATGTCGTCCGGCAAGGTAGGCGCAGGGGACGTATCCAAAAGAATCGTTAAGTCTATGATCCCAGGGACAAGATTCACAGGCGTATAGAGCCGATGATTTAAAACGTCCTGGCCGATCTCGAATGTGGTAAAGAAGTTAATCAAGTTATTCTTGATCTGGCTATCACCGTCGGAAGGATAATCATCAGCATCGATTGTTCTTTGGACAGTGATATAAACTGAAACGTCAACGGTAGAGCTAAATGGTACTTCGATACTCTCGCCGTTGACATCGACCACATCACCATGCCTACCGATAGTGTCCGTTGATACTGGCTTGATACCTAGAGACTTTGCATCATATATTGCTTGCCCTATGGCATTATTGGTTGACGCATCGTTTAGAGCGTTGACGAAGACTTCGAAGCTGTGCGGTGGCATAACATCTATCACGCCTGGAACGTCTACGGCGGTATCATTCTCAATAATCGACACGTTATAGGTATCGCTATTGATCGCAGCGACAACAGCCTCTCTTACGCCGCCAGCGGTAGCCGTTCCTTGCCTTGCTAGTTCTTGGTATCTCCTGAATCTATAGTCGGCGTCACTCTCTACTGGCCTTCCTTCTATGGTAGAAAATGGATTGTAGACTGCATCCCATCCCGCCACCGCATCTTTGATAGTTACTAGCTGCCCCTCAGCGGCTAGGACAAGAGCTTCATTAGATGAAAGAGTATTGGCGGGTGTAGTTTGAGAATAGTTATTCTGGTATCCCAGGATAGTGCCTGACTGCAAAGCATTGTTTTGTTGAAGGAGCACGTTACTACCTAGCGTCGCAGAATTTAACTGGATGGTAACGGCGGTATTTAATTCGAAAGTACCAGTAACAGTCACTGCAGTTACATTAGGCAGAGATTGAAGGGCCGTTTTTATCTCAGCGGCTGAAAAGTCATATTCGATAGCCACATAGTTTCCGTCCCATCCTAAATCTATAGTCCCACCCCTTGCTACAAGAGCATAGGATGCGACGTTAATAAATGGTCCTTGAAACGAAAGATTTATCGGTAAGTATGTTAGTTTCTCTAGCGTACTACTATTAACGACTAGCTCTTTGTCTATTATGGTATCAACTAATTCAACATGACAGAAGCCTGGTCCGGCAGTAACTCCCAAAGATACACCATCGAATCCGCCGAGTACCGTTACTTCTGTTATTCCTACGATACCTTCTATAGCGGTTTTTATCTCGGAAGGTGTCGCATCCCAATCAACCGTTACAAACAATCCATCGTAACCGAATTCTATCTGCCCTACGCTCGCAAGGCTTTCAACAACAATGGCTGAGGCGTCTTCTACTATAACGTAGTCAGTTATATCAGGGGCACCAACAGTATTCTTAGACGACAGGAGGAAGTCATTTACAGTATTCGTTACTGTGATTCGATTGCCTTGACCTATGCTGGTAGCTAGGTCGCCAACCAAATATACTCTAGCTTGCGAACTCTTAGCCATTGTTCTGGGAGTATTCGTCAAGCTGTTAGCTTCGTCAAGAGAAGTACCAGTAGCGGTCAGAGGAAAGTATGAGTTATAGATATCCTGCAAGCCATCCCAAGCCTCAGCCATCTGTGCTGAAAAGATATCTATCAACTGGCCAAACCTAGAACTAGGTGCAGCATTAACGACTTCACCAATCGTCGAAAGATTTTCCTCTATCTCAATTTGCAACTCTTCCTGAATTTCAGCTTGAGTTTTGGGAGTGAATCCATTTTCGTCTAGTCCGGCCATGTCATCTTATCCTTGTGTCTGTTCAGAGTATCTGAATATTATCCTTGATTAACGCCCCATCATCTGTGCGACAAACAAACTGCACAGTAAGCCCTCTAGTCTCTTTGATAAACCCTAGCTTTAATTCATCGACCGTAGCAACCCCAGGGGTTAGAAGTAATTCGTTTCGAATAATCCTATCAGTCTTATCTATAGGCAAAGGCTTGACGCTGAATATCTCTTGAATCCACGGCACACCTACTTGATTCCCAACTTCGTCAAGGAAGTATTCTCCTTGGAATGTCTGAAGCCTCGCTATCAGGTCTTGCCTTATGCCTTCATTAGTATCGGTGTCAGAGGTTAGTTTTAAATCACCATCAACTATGACGATATCCTTTACTATGTTGTCAAAAAATATGTCAGCCATCTTTCCCTCATTGTGTGCTTAGTTCTTCAAGCTCTTTGCCGATAGCTTGAAGAATTGGAGTATTTATCGGGTCGCTTATGGTTAAAGGTACTGGGATTGAACCGCCCCCAGGTGGTATCCTGCTACCGAATTCAGCCACTAAAAGTAAATCAATCAGTGTCTTTAATATGCCAACCAAATCCCTTTGCTTTAAACCCTTGGATGCGAGCAATGGGTTTATAAGAGCATTAGGATCTCCCAAGAATAGCTTCTCCGATAAAACATTCATTGCATCATTGGCATGTAGGAGATGCTTCGCCAGCATAGACTTGTGAGCTACGCCAGGAATCAAGAATCCATCACTAAGCTGAAACATGGTTGCATCTTTGAGCTTCCTAGATAAACCTTGCTTCCAGTTATCCAAGTTCCTTTGAGAGCATATCAGCACAGCCTTGTCCCCTGGCTCTAATGGAAAGATGATTGCCTTACTGCTAGTCATTGGGAAGCATATGGGGACACGTTGGACGGTAGGAGCCTCAACTATTTCGCCATCGTAGAACTCTGCGTCAAAGTCAGGTATCACATTCGCCAGTAGCTCTTTAGAGTCATAGCTGTCAATCGTCACAGGAAGACAGATATCAATGTTTAGTGCCCAATTTTGTATAGCGCTTTGCATCACATGCTCTAATGCTAATTCTGTCATTGCGTCCCCTATATTTCCGGTAACTGATCGGTACTAATAAAGTCACCGGCCCACTGTGTTAGGAAGTCACCTGTATATGTATTGCCAAAATGCTTAACAGAAGTCACTCGACAAAAGAATTTTTCTGCTACTCCTGATAAATCAGGCCCGAAGGTGGTTGGATTCGTAGCCCCTGCGTCAACATTAATAATTGTACCTACATTTATATCCGGGGTTAGAATCCCCCTTGACTCGATACCTGTAAATACTGTGCCTTGACCTTCTACGGCTGGCCTTGATATGAACTTGATATAGTCGATCTGTCCGAACTTCGGCGACCAAAGTAAAGAAGGACCAGCCAATAGCTGCCTAGCCTGTGGCCCTACAATGAATTCGTTTCTCCTTATGATGTTCACGGTGTTCATGGCTGTAATAAAGACATAATACTTTGGAGCATGTAACAAGGCTAGCAGCTCAACCGCATCCCCTCGCAAAGTCTTTGGCTCTGTATATACTACGTTGTCTTTAAAATCGAATTCGTTAACGCCAACAACGGTAGTTGATGGTAGCCCCCTATCAAAAGAACCTTTGATGAAAGTAATAAGGTCAATCGAGATTTGAGTGGTAGAGGCACCTATATTGTAGGTCTTCGAAAAATACCTAGCCTTGGTCATGAAATCGCCAGCGACCATAGGAAGGTTTAGGAAAGTATCATTGCCGACAATGCCAGTAGAGCTAGTGGTAGCCTTTCCAATAAAGACTTCTGCCAAGTCGCCGCCATGCCCTAACGAGAATGTGAACTGCCCAGGACGTTGGATCGCACGACTAGTATCAGGATTGATATTGTATATAGTTAGTTCTGCCTTATCAGTAGAGCCTATTGATATAGGGGGAACTGTTTTTGTAACAGTGAACTCTATCGCCAAGCCTGTCCTGTAATCGGGGAAGCTTAGATTATTCTCTTGAGCAAGCTTAACAGAGGCATCTGTTTTATTAAGGGGCAAGAACTCTAGCGCATAGTTCCTGCCGTAATTTATACCATCTTGAAAATTAGCCATCTTGACCTCAAGCCGGATCTACGTTTTGATAAAACAAACCAATCGCAGAACCAAAATTATCGAATGTACAGTCAAGGCCAGAATCAGCTACGTCCAAGAAAATTATATCTCCTATAGGCAAAGCATAAGGCTTGATTCTACCAGTTTGCTGAATGACATTGGTTAGGCATGGCTTAGGACCGAGCAAAACTTGGTTGGCATCACCCAATAGCTCCACATACCAAGTATCATTGCGGCCATTGTATTTAAAATTGAATGAGAACTTTTGACCATCCAAGCCATGAGACTGTTGATACGCTGCGAATTCATTATTTATAGTAAGCTGAGATATAGTCATGGCGTAGTCCCTGCAGTATTGGTAAAGGTATCTATTAACCGACTCGTCGAACTGCCGCTACCATTGACAACATTCTGATCGGCTTCACCGAGAGCCCCTGTCTTTGCAGAGTTCTTTGATACCGCACTACTACTAGGAGAACTTATTCCTTGTTCACCCTTTATCTGAATAATCCCTTGAGCCAGTAGCAAGCTAGTCTGAGCTATGAACACACGATCAAGAACACAGGTATAGCCAATCGAATCGCCTGTATCTGCGTTCCTGATAATGCTTAGGCCGCTAATTAGGAATGGAGCAATCTTACCGTCATTCTCTTTGTAGCCTTCCTTTGCGTAAGTAGTCCTTAGCTCTAATGGTTGGCCTCTATTAGACCACCTTTCTAGCTTATTATATGCCGCTTGAACGCTCGTTTCTATATCACTAAGCAAAGAGCCTAGAGGGGAGTTCCCAACCGCCTGTAGAGGATCTAACAGCGTATCAAGTAGGCTTCCAGTAGAGTTAGTATTGACCGCTGTAATGGTAACACTGAAGCCAGTTGTTCCAGACATATCAGTAACAGGGTAGCCGCCTTGCACTGGAAACTTCGTTAGCTCACTAGAGAAATTATAGTTCTCGCTTACCGTAGCATCGGAGGTGAAGGTATCATCGTTTGCTACCCAGTTAGCCGATATAGGATTAAGTAGGCCACGCTTCCAATCCAATGCAGCAAGTTGAAACTTGGTAGCACCGGCAAAGAATCCAAAGATAGTCATGCTAGCCTTCCCTGATTCCCTATGAGAGCCATCTGATTAGCAAGTTGATTCCTGACTACATTAGCTGGCTGTTGAGTTGTAATCTTAATATCTGTGTTGAAGTTATTAACCGCACCTTGATCAGCTTTATCTGGTTCAGCGAACTTTGATCTCTTTGAACTATTGATGAGATCCTGATCATCTTGTGGGAGGCTATTAAACCTCTCCTTCATTTTTTGTTCCTCTAATAGCTTATCATTCGTAGCATCTATAGGATTCTGCCCAGACTTCATACCCTTCAAGAATCGTTTCATTTCATCTGCTTCGTCAGGGTTTAGTCCAAAGCCTGAGAACGCTCCTTTTGTTTCGTTAGGCTTGCTACTCTTGGTTGAGAAGGGATTGATACTAAAGTCTTGGATTTCTTGCCTGATAGATTCTAGTCCTGTCAAAACATCAGAGAAGAAAGCCGTAGCACCATCAAAGAAAGCAACAGCTCCCTTTCCGATTGCTACTAAATCTACCCATCCACTCGTGGCATCTTTAATAAGTTCGGCGATAACGCTAAGCAAATCAGCAAAGCCAAGTTTTTTTGGATCTTGCCCTGGAAAGAATATCTTCTGGATAGCACTAGGCGCACCTGTAAGGAAATCAAAGATATCCTTTGATGCTATACCAAACCACTTAATACCAAACGATAAGGCCTTATCAAGTTTGTTGATAAGCGGTGCTAGACTACCACCGCCTATAGCGTTCCAGAATGTTCGAATGACTTGAGCAACCGCTGAACCTGTATTAGTTAAGTTAGCCCTAGTATTGCTAGCCAGTAACTCGCCGAAGATCTCGCCTAGAACCTTTACGATAGGCCTACCGAATGTTCTCTTTAGTTCATTGAACCTATTTTTTAGTTGCTGAGATCTAAAACCAAAGGTCTTGTTTCCTAGTGTGGTTACATTCTCAAGCTGTTTCTCTAAGACTGCTAATCCCTTTGAGATCCTTTCCTCTTCTTTTAAGCCTCTTAATTGGGGAGCTAAGTCTTTGAGAGTTTCTTCCAAGCTACCAACTGCGAGTAGTTGGCCTATTTGCCTTGCGATAATACCAGGATCTTTGTCGGGCCTTATAACTCCAAACTTAGCGACTATCTCAGCTACTCTAGCCAGCTTCTTAATTGGAATGACCGTACCTTGGAAAGCCTTAGCTAGTCCAACAATATCAACTCCAAACTTAGAGCCGAGCCTGTCTATAGTTTTCAGGAAACTATCAACGGCGCCGCCTTTGCCTTGAACACGGAATGATTGTTTAAGTGTCTCTCTGACGGATTCCTCTTCTTGGGCCAATCCGAAGGAACTCGTAGCGAATCCCCTAATTCCTTGAGCGGCTCTGCCCAATAGATTTGATAGCTGAATACCTGCCGCTATCTCTATAACTCTAAGGAGGCTTGAGCCTATTCCTTTAATAGCCCTGCCAACCATCTTAAGAGCAGAAAACGCACCTCGAAGGCCAAAGGTTAGGCCTGTCATGATAGGACCGCCAAGCCTTTTTAATAGGCTTCCAGTATTCTTAGCAGCCATCCCCAAGCCGCCTAGGCTATCGCTAAACCTATTGGTCTTGGTTGTCGCCTTCTGTGCCGATTCCCCAGTTTGATCGGTTTTCTTTTCGAAATTCGTTAAGTCTTTGATAGCAGTCTTGGCACCGATCAAACCAATCTGAATAAATAGCTGCTTTAGAACATTCGCTTTACCTGCCAAGACTTTCTCCTATCATCTGAAGAATGTTACCCTGTGTCTCTTCCTTGAAGTCTATCACCTCGTGGGCATGGACTAAATCTATAAACGAAATCTCTTCGACTTCGCTAAACGACAAGAGGCCAGTCATTACTGGCCGCCAAAAGAAAATGTTCGCTTTCATGTTCCCTAGTTTTGACTCGGCTTCGTTTCGCTTGCTGGCTGTTCCTGAGACACTAAGCCTTTGAGTGCGGCTTCTAACGGCGAAAAAAAATCACTGAAGTTAAATAGCAGTAACTCTTTCATGCACTTCATAACCAAGGCGTAGTTAGTCAAGTCTAGCTTGCCATGATCTACGATTACATTCTTAGCCAATGTCTCGATCATCTCAAACATTTCGTCCGAACTAGAGTTCTTAAATAAAGCGGCTATCGCCTCGGCGAACCTATCTTCTGAAGCCTCTACCAATGACTCCCCACAAATCCGACCAAGATCATGGAGAACCTTCCAGCCAAGTTTGGCAGGAATCTTTCCGAGTTCAACTTCGTGCTTATCAATCTGTACCTTGTGCATGAATTCCCCGCTAAATCGTTTGGATAGTACTAGACGGAGCTGATAGTACCTCCCCACTCACTGGCAGTCCACCCAAATACATTATCAGGTTATCACAAACAAAAGTCCACGTTCTGATTTTAGCCGTTACCCCGAAAGTGACTGGCGGGATATTCTCAATAAAGGCCGACGTTCCAAGCATCAAGGTACCGCCTTCCTTGTCTCGACAGAGTAGGGGCCCCGTATTAAGGAAGCCTGTCAACTCATCTGCTAGGAGGAATTCCGAGAGCTGGTTATTGCTAGGGGAAGACTGCAATAGACTAACCTTAACAATACCAGCTCTATTGCCGTTTCTAATCCTAGCGGAATCGCCATCGCATCCCTTGACCATTCGGTACAAGGGTTTAGAATAGCTAGCTTCGATAAATTCCGAGGCCCAGTCTCCTATGACCGCACCTTGGAATATAATCTCGAAGTTCTTAGGATCAAAATAACGTAACGACATTCAAACCACCTTATGGAGGAGTAGGAAAGTTATGATCATTCTGTGACGTTGCCCCTAGGTCATAGCTAGAGTCAGCACACTTGATTGTAAACTCTCTGTCCTGTGGAGTATTACCCCAAGTAGCATCTGGCTTCTTTTCAATGTAAGCCGAAGCTGTTGACAGTAAAACGGCAGGCGCTGTTCCACCGACGTATTTGATTTCGAGAGCAAAGACTCCATTAGAATCAGCCGACTCATCTGCATTAGCAATGTCGTTTAGGAAGGACAAGCTAGGAGACGATTGCTGTAAGGTAAAGACTACATCCGTTGTGCGGTTGTTTGTCTTCACTCTCATTGTGTCCCCTGTAGCTCCCACCTGGGAATTCCACATTGGGTCAGGCCGACTAATCGACACGAGCGTTTCAGCAAAACCTTGAATGGTTGAGCCAGCAGCCGTTACGATTAGAGCCTTTGGATCGAATGTTTGAAGCATTTAATATCTCCTTTACTATTTAATTAATCAGTTTAGTCAACAAGAGTACCATTGATTTGAACAAGGTTTACCGCACCGGCTGTATAAGCTGTGAACGTAATCCCTGATAGCACTCTGTTGCTCTTATCAAGTGCAGGAACGTTGGCTGCTAAAGGAGCTGTGATAACAAACTTAGGATTGCTGGTTAGCACTCCCAAGTCTTCTGCTATCTGCAATCGCTTGGACAGTTCGTTTGTAATCATTCCGATACCGCTATCAGTGAAAGGTACTTTATCTTTTGCAGCCATGAGAGCAAAGATATCCTCCTCGATCCTGGCTTGGAGCCATAGAACATTGATATAGGTGTCAATCCAACCACCATTACCGGCCCTGCCATCATAGGTAACGTCTTGTCCGCCGATCTCAGAATATTGGTTGGCGTAACCAGTCCTGAGTAAAGCTTCGTCTGTGGATGAAACAACCGAAGCATCAGTCAATTCTAGGCTGAGATAAGCTGGGTTATAGCTTCCTACTTCCCTTCCTAGCATTGCCGAAAGAGCCGCTGCGTTTACTTCTTTGCGAGTAGCATCGGCACTTTGGTTGATCCAAGAGGCTGAGAAGTTCGTGCCCAAGTTCGGGATGCTAGAGGCCGCCGAGAACTTGAACATGCCAAACTTTCGATTAGCTGCTAGAGAGGCTGCCGCTGTTTCGGAATCGGAATTGCTTGCGAAGCTTTGAACATAACCAAACCATGTGTTGTTATTAGCAATGATGCTATTGATAGCACTAGCTGGTAATAGGTTAACTGCTGCCGTGGTGATAACTTGATCGACAGCCTCATCAACTACCGCACCCGTTAGTATCTCGGAAGTTACTTGGAAGCTGGTACCAGTAACGGCCCCTGTGATTGTAATGAAGTTATCATTAGCTCCACCGCCGCTAGTTGATGCTACCGCTGTAGTAACGCCAGCCTCGGCTTGGATAGCCGTTGCTACTGCCGCTATAGTCGTATCGGTATCAGTGATAAAAGCTACTGGCGAAGCTGCAATAGCTACCCCATCTATAGACACTGATACTGACTGCCCAGCAATGACTGGCACTGTCTGGTAAAGTAATGTCGATACCTGAACCGCTGGCGTTCCCTGATCTGTCCTAGAAACATAGACAGTAGGAACCGCTGGAACTTGTGCGAAGATAGCGGTAGCTAGGTTGACCACTTCACTGGCTGGCTTGATATCGGCATCAGAAGTCAAAGCTGCTAGGCTTGTATAAAGCCTGACTTCGAACTCTGTGAACCCTGCATTAAAATCGCCATCATTAGTACCAGTTCCACCGTCGCCATTGATAAGAATCGAATCGAATCCTACCCTAGAAACAGAGGAAGACTGAACCGAGATGGTTACATCAACCACTTCTGAAATACTTGGCATTTTTTACCCCTCTAAATCATTAGCATTAGACCATTCGATATAATCAACAGTATCAAAATAACCTAAGTCTTGGGAAGTCGTCCCGTTTTCCATCGGTATATTGAACACTATATCAAAAGCTTGTCTTTCCTCGAAACCACTGTCAACTAGTAAAGATAAATCTCTTATCGCTTCAAGATTCCATATTCTAATGGCAACCGTTGCAGCCAAGATAGCTCTCACTGTTGTCGATCTCAAAGAACCCTGAAGCGTGTTGGCTTCGTCAATCGCATTGTCTCCGTAGCAATTCAGGGTATAGGTTACTTCTCTGTTTCCAAATGTCTTCACTTGGTTGTCGTCCTGGTCGAATTCTTCGAAGTCTCCAATCTCGCCGACGTTAGACAAATACTGGATTGAAGTATATGGAAGCTGTGGCCTTGGAGCGTTCGGACGAAAGAATATTACTCTAGTATTAGTACCAGCGGCAATGACTGCGTTTCTTATGCTGTCTTGTATCGACGTATTTGAAAGAGTCAAGTAGGACCTCCCAATTTCTTAACTAGCTCGTAGTCGATGGAAGCTCTTAACTGTCCAGTGTCAACCAACGGTGTCGGTGCTATTGGCTTGCCCACCTTTGGATCTTTTCCCCTCCTTCTTCTCGAAGGATTCTTAAGCGGGTCCCAATCATTATTGGTAAACTTTCTCTTGACCTGACCAACCATCCATACGCCAACCAATCTAAGCGCTAGTTCAGGATCATAATACTTACCGTTTTTAATTTGATTCTTTAACGCAATACCTAAATTCTTACCGATTTTATCTTTATTTTCATTATAGGTAGACCTAAGAAATGACCTTTGCGGTATGTTGCTCTCTGGATAACCGAACTCATGGACTAAGGCGATGTAAGCTACGTCCACATCATTATCTTCCTCGATCTTTCCTTTGCTATTCCTGAACTTCTTTGGGGCATCACCAGGGTTGCTTTTGATCTCA
>Ga0307379_10012090_pt1 | contig 11275 bp, 16 predicted proteins | sample UN2MG_FD_202237 | JGI IMG/M metagenome (GOLD analysis project Ga0307379, IMG submission 202237) | Soil microbial communities from Risofladan, Vaasa, Finland - UN-2 | ecosystem: Environmental > Terrestrial > Soil > Coastal area > Acid sulfate soil | place: Finland: Risofladan, Vaasa | collected... | reverse complement strand
TTGAACTTGACTTATAACAGCCAAAATGGTAATAGCTGGTTCGAAACAGACAAGAGGAAATAAAAATGGAAAATAATCGACGGGACTTTCTGAAAATGGTGGCCACAGGGGTGGCTGCGGCGGCATTACCCGGATATGCACGGGAACCAAAGAAAGCAGAAAAAAAGAGCAAATCCGTGGCACAGACGGTGCTGCCCCGCTGGCGAGGCTTTAATCTGCTGAATATGTTCACAATGCGCAGCAGAGGGGATTGGGTCGAAGACGACTTCCGCTGGATGCGAGATTTCGGCTTTGACTTCGTTCGTTTTCCGATGTGCTATCGGCTGTGGATAAAGGACGGAGACGATTATAAAATCCACGAGCCGATGCTCGAAAAGCTCGACCGGGCTATAGAGTTTGGCAACAAATATGGCCTCCACGTCAGTGTCAACTTTCATCGCGGGCCGGGTTACTCGGTTAACAGGGAGTTCAAAGAGCCACATAACCTCTGGAAAGATGCCGAGCCGCTCAAGGCGTTCTGCTTTCACTGGCAGATGCTGGCGAAGCGATACAAGGGCATCTCGAAGGACAAGCTGAGCTTCGACCTCATTAATGAGCCACCATCTATCAGCTCTCGTATGAGCCGGGCCGACCACGAGCGGGTCGTCCGGACGGCGGTGGCGGCGATTCGCGAAATAAATCCCGACCGTCTCGTCGTGGCTGATGGTATGAGCTGGGGCAATGAGCCAGCACCGGAGCTGGCCGACCTTGGCATCGCTCAGAGCACCCGGGCGTATCAGCCGATGTTCATAAGTCACTACAAGGCCTCCTGGGTCAACGGCGACAGGTTTCCGTATCCGGCCTGGCCGGGCCACGATTGGGACCGTAAGCGCATGGAGAAACACTATGCCAAGTGGGCGGATCTGGCCAAAAAGGGCGTCGGCGTACACTGCGGCGAAGGCGGCGCCTATAACAAAACACCGCACAAAGTGGTTCTGGCTTGGCTGCGTGACGTCCTGGAAATCCTTACCAGCCATGGGATTGGCTTGGCGCTTTGGAACTTCCGCGGCTCATTTGGTATTCTCGATTCGGGTCGCAAAGATGTGAAATATGAGGACTTCCACGGCCATAAGCTCGACCGCAACCTGCTGGAACTACTGCAGGAGTTCAAATAGTTACGCATCCTGACTGGTTGCCGAAGATTGAAAATCCTCATCCTCATATTGGAATACATCTTCTATGGGCATACCAAAAGTGCGGGCTATTTTGAAAGCAAGAGGCAGCGAAGGTGCGTACTTGCCGGATTCGATGGCGATGATAGTCTGGCGGGTTACGCCTGTCTTGTTTGCCAACTGCTGCTGGGTCATTTCGCCATTTTCAAAACGCAGACGGCGAATCTGGTTCCTGACCTCATTTTTCGCCATCTTTGCCTCCCCAGCCGTACTGAATCAGAACCGCCACATTGTAAACAAGTATCACAGCAAAAAATACTCCAAGATAAATAAGCGGTAGTATGCACAAAGGAATCGAACCGTCCAGTCCGACAATGTGCCACAGAATTGCGTAGCTGGTGATTAGCAAAAACCAGACTGAAATGAAACTAATTAGCACCGCTCTTTTTTTTATAAGGTCATCACGTTCATCGGATTCCACCTCGGCGGAGCTTTGTTTTCTTCTGTAGAGCAAAAAGGCCGACAGTGCCATAAAGCCAAAAATGAGAAATGCCCAGAATAACACAATTTTTAGCGCATTGGGATAGCCTTCAGGAGAGAATACATCACGTATTACCTTGGTGCTGTGAACACTAAAAATGATAAGTAAGAGAAAGTTAATGAGAGAAAATAACGCACTTTTCTGTGTTTTATTCATGATTTTTCTCCTCCGCGGCCGTACAGAATGAGTGCGGCGACGGATTCGGCTATTATCTTAAGACCTACGCCCACCAGCGGTATTATGGGCAACGCAAGAGGCGGGAAGTTGCCCATGGGTCCCACCGCAATGTAACAAACCATGATGGTCGCCGCCATGCCCAAACCACAACCTGTCCAGCCATAAAGATTAGCTCTGCGGTGTATCTGCCCGTCCCGCTCGTCAAAGTCCACCCCCTTGTCTGATTTGCGAAAAATAGTCTTTGCTATTCCCACAAGGACCAGCGAGATAATGATTACCACACTTACGCGGTTCGGGGGCACCAAACGCTCTTCAGGCGGAAGTGTCCCTGCCGCTACCACGCTAATCACCGAGCCCGCTACTATTACGATCAGATCAAACCACGCGATTTTCTGCCATCTATTCATGATTTTTCTCCTTTACCTCCCCGGCCGTACTGAACCAAAATTGCAACCGAGCTTACAATCTTAATAAAGACAGCTCCTCCGCAAGCCATCAGCGGCAAGGTTATCGTCGGAACAGAACTCTTTGGCCCCATCCCCATGAAAATATGCAATGCAAAACTGGATACAAAAAAAACGATCCAGAAGGTTATATAGGCAAACGATACCGCTCTTTTGATAATAAATTTGTCACGCTCATCACTGACAACCTTGTTCTGGCCCTTTGGTTTTTTAAACAAAAAGGGATTGAGTTTTAGAAGTGCCATGATCACAATAAACCACCCTCCGATTGTTGAATATCCGCGTATGTGGAATTCTATTGCGATTGCTGTTGAGGTAATAATAATTGTTGCAGTTATGACGATTAAATTAAACCACGCTAATTTCTGGTATCTATTCATGATTTTTCTCCTTTGCTCGCCCGGCCGTACTCCTCCAGAATCACTACCGAATGGACAAAAAAGTAACTTATACCCGCCCCGAAAAATATCTGAGGAAGCCATTTAACAGAGACATTCGCTTTAGGCCCAAGAACAAAAAATGGAATCATACAAGCCAGGCCGACAAATAGATAAGCTGCGGTAAAACCACCCAGCTTGGCCCTTTCTTTAATCAGCCTGTCCCGCTCGTCAAAAGTAACCTTGCCCTTGTCTTTCTTGAAGATAAAAAAGCCAATCCCACCAAGACCACTAAGGCACATCAGCAAAAATCCCAGAAGTGCTTTCGGCATCCCGACCTTGAAATACAATATCACAACCGCTATACAGCTTAATAGAAATGCTGATAAAGTCGTTATCACCAAAGTCAATGCCATTTTCTGTTCTCTATTCATAATGTTCTTCCTTTTCCAACTGTAATTGGAACTTGCTTATGTAAAGCAAACTAAACATAATGTAAAGCAAACTATACACTTTGTCAAGTGAATTTTACATTTTTTGCAAAAATTTTTGAAAAATTTGCCTTTTTTGGGGGTGGAAATTTCGTAACTCCTTTGGCAATAAGTTGTTACTCTAAGTCAGGAAGTAATGTATTTTTCGTAAATTTAGGCAGAAATGGTGTTTTTTAGCGGTTGTACCTGTATGTACTTGAGCGATTGGTTGGCTTGAATGTTAAAGTAATAGGCGGGAGAATCTGCTGCTCAAATTTGCCGGATATTTCCGATATACCTCTTATGACAGTAGTCGATTTGCAGACAAAACAGTGCTTATTTTGCGCCGAGACCATACAGGCTCAGGCCATCAAGTGCCGGTTCTGCGGGGAATTTTTGAACAGCAAGAAGGCCAAAACCCTTCAAAACAGCTCAGAATCGAATTCGCAGTCGTCCGAAGATGAAGAAACTGATGATAAAATCCTATTTGCAGGTAAGCCTTCTCTGTTTGGAATGGCGCCGGCGATTGTCAAGGGTCTGTTTTTTCTCGTTATGGCAGGTTGTTTGATAAAACTGCCTCTCGAAAGCATGGTTGATGACCTGCTGGGTTTGAAACTTACCGACAACCAGGCGTTGGCGTTCGGTCAATACAGGGGTATTGTCGGTATTGGGCTTGCCATAGTTGTTGTCCTTATACTTGTTATAAAGATGGTCAGGCTCAAGATGATCTACTACGAAGTTACACCCGAGAGGATTGAGTGGGGACGGGGTATTTTCGACAGAAGAGTAGACAATCTGGATATGTTCAGAGTGATTGACCTGAAAATGCGCAGGAGCCTGTTCGACTGTGTTGTCGGGATAGGCACAGTGGGTTTGATAACAACCGACAAAACGGACCCGGAGTTCGATTTCGAAAAGATACGAAGGCCTCGCCAACTCTACGACATTATCAAAGAAGCCAGCCTTGATGCGGACCAACGAAACCGTGTCATACATCTGGAGTAATGAGTTGGCAGGAACATTAGATTAGCCGCTTTTGCTGTTCATTAGCACACAGTATTCGTGTTTAAGGAGCTTTGCTTTTAAGTCCCTACCGCCCGGTGCAGAGAAGCCGCCGATTTTGCCATCGCTGCGGACTACGCGGTGGCAGGGGATAATCAATGGCAGTGGATTCTTAGCAAGTGCGCTGCCGACGGCCCTGGCAGCGGCGGGTCGGCCTGATTTTTGGGCTAAGGCCGAATAGCTTACCGTCCGGCCGAATTCTATATCTCTGCAGACAGTTAAAACTGAACGGTGGAAATGACTAACACGACTCAAGACAATGGGGATGTTTCTAAAATCAACGCAGGCACCTTCAAAATAAGAGGTTATTTGTTCCTGGGCCGTCTTGAAGAAGGTTTTGTCAAAATCGATTCTGGATACTCGATGCTCGATTCTCGATTCTCGATTCACAGGCGGCAAGCTCTTTAGAAGCTGACATTTGATTTTTTCCGGCACCGGCCCAGGCAGACAAGTTCGCAAAAGCCCATATTCTGTGCCGGCAAGGCCGAAATAGCCCCATCTGGTCTCGAAAATCGTATATTTTATCGCTTTTTGCATTTTTTACTTATAATTCGCCGGTGAAATATTATCTAATGGGACAAATTCATTGACGCAAGAGCAAAATTCTGTTAAATGTATTGGTTTTTATAAAAATTGCCGACGGCGTGTAGGAATGAAGATTTGCTTATAATCTCGTTTTTCATTGTTGTGTTTGGGCTTTGAGCTTATGTCACTTGAAGAATTGAGAAAACGGATAGACGAACTCGACCATCAGCTTGTGAAGCTGCTTAACGAGCGTGCGCGCGTTGTGGTAGAGATAGGGAAGCTCAAGAATAAGGCCGGCAAGGCGGTTTATGCACCGGACCGCGAAAAAGAGGTGTTGGCCAAGATTGCCGAGGCCAATAAGGGCCCGCTGCCGGACAAGTGCCTGGTGGCGATTTGGCGTGAGCTGATGAGCGGCTCTTTTGTGTTAGAGAGGCCGTTGCGAATCGGCTATCTTGGTCCCGGCGGCAGCTTCAGCCATACTGCTGCTATGCTCAAATTCGGCCAGAGCGTCGAATACGAACCGCTGACGGACATCATGAGTATCTTTGATGAAGTCAGCAAGGGGCATTGCGATTTGGGTCTTGCACCGGTAGAGAATACTACGGGCGGCGGCGTCATAGAGACACTCGATGCGCTGATAGATTCGGATGTGAAAGTCTGTGCCGAGGTTCTAATGGCAGTTCATCATAATCTTTTAGGCAATTGTGCGCTGGAAGAGATTGAGAAGATTTACTCGAAGCCGGAAGTATTCGCCCAGTGCCGAAACTGGTTAAGCGCCACTTTTAAGGAGGCACAAACTGTCCCGGTTGCTTCCACTGCCAAGGCGGCGCAACTGGCATCAGAAGAACCGGGCACGGCAGCGATTGGCTCCAAGGTCGCAGCGGAGTTATACGGGCTGAGCATTATCTGCGAAAATATCGAGGATATTGCTAATAACGTGACGAGATTTCTGGTGCTCAGCCGAGAAGATTCAAGACCGACCGGTGAAGACAAAACCGCTATATTGTTTAGCACCGCCCATAAGGCCGGCGCCTTAGCCGATGTGCTCGAAGTTTTCAAGCGACACGATATTAATCTAACTAATATAGAATCCAGACCGAGCAAGAAAAGACAGTGGGAATACTATTTCTTCGTGGATTTTCTTGGACACAGGACGGAGAAACAAGTTCAAAAGGGACTGGAAGAAACCCGTAAGTATTGCCTGCAGCTTTCAATATTAGGCAGTTTCCCGAGGGCAACCGAATTGCTTTAATCGTGTTCGTAGTTCATTGTTAATAGTCCATCGATGACCTATGAACTATGAGCTGTTTTTAGGAGAGTTTTTATGAGAAAGCCATTTGTGGCCGGCAACTGGAAAATGAACACCGACAGTCACACCAGCGTAAATCTGGCTGAGAAGATTGCTTCCGTGTCTTCTGAGATAGCTGGTCAGAGTGTTAGCGTGGCGGTTTTTCCGCCTTTTGTTTATTTGCAAATGGTGTTCAAGGCCCTTAGTATATCGAACGTTGCGGTGGGCGCGCAGGATTTTTACTTTGAGCAAAACGGCGCTTTTACCGGGGAGATAAGTGCGTCGATGCTGAAGGATATCGGCTGTACCTATGTCTTGTGCGGTCATTCGGAACGCCGGCACGTTATTAGTGAGACTGACGAGTTAGTAAATAAAAAAGTTACCGCTGCAATTTCCGGCGGTCTCCTGCCGATATTATGTGTGGGCGAGCTGCTTGAAGAGCGCAAGGTTGATAAGACAAACGAAGTAATAACTCGACAGATAACAAAAGGTCTGGCCGGCCTAAGTGCTGAGAAGGTGTCCGCGGTGACCATGGCGTATGAACCTGTCTGGGCCATTGGGACGGGCCTGACAGCAACGCCGCAGCAGGCACAAGAGACACATGATTTTATACGAAATCTTCTTGGTGAAATGTACGATGCCCAATTAGCTGAGGAAATCCGCATTCTTTACGGCGGCTCGGTGAAGCCCGACAATGCAGCAGAGTTGATGGGGCAGCAGGATGTTGACGGCGTGCTGGTCGGCGGAGCAAGTTTGAAGGCGGATGATTTTTCGGCGATAATTCGGGCGGCAGTGTAATTGACAATTGGCTATTCACTATTGAAAAAGATAAGGACAAATGTTCGATTTCCGTTACAATGGTAAGAAAACGGTGAATAGTCGATTGAAAGGGGAACGAATATGACTGTTTTTCCATTGTTGGCAGTATCTTTTATTATGAAGGTCGTTGCTGTGCTTTTTATGATTTGCGCGGTGGCACTTGTTCTAATCATTTTGATTCAGAAAGGCAGAGGCGGCGGTTTGAGTGCGGCGCTTGGCGGCGGCATAGCCAGCGGGATTCTGGGTTCCAAAACCGGAGATTTTTTGACCTGGGTCACAATAGTGCTTGTGGGTATATTTCTTACTCTTGCGGTTGTGATGGCCAAATTCTACAAACCAACTATCAGCGATTTTGGCGAGGGTGCACCACCGGTAACTACCGCTCCTCCAGAGCCTACACGTAGTCCGGGGCCGCCATCGACGTTTGACGAGGTCGGGACTACAGCAGGCAGCGAAAGTGCTGATGCAAATTCGTCCGACATAAGGTGAAAATTTACATAAGTGCGCCATAAAAAAGGGAAGCGCATTTAGCCGAGTTAGTGTGAAAGTGTAGTGGCTATGATAAGTAGTATGACCGGATATGGAGACGCAGAGAGCCAGCTCAATGGCGTAACCTACACGGTGGAAATCAAGACGGTCAACAACCGTTATTTCAAGGTCAATATAAAATTGCCGGAGGTGGCAGCGTTTCTGGAAGAAGATATTGAGAAGCTCCTGCGAAGAAATTTGTCGCGCGGGACAGTAAATTATGTGCTTCGGCTCAAGAATGCCTCAGCGAAAGTGCTCTTTGATATAGACGAGACGGCTTTGCGGGCCCTTATGGAAAGATTGAGTCGGATTGCCTCCTCGGCTGATATAAAATGCCCAATTGACGTTGGCGGCTTGCTTAACCTGCCGGGGATATTGGAGCCGGCATCGCCGGATGAAAAAACCGTCGGACAAATGAAGAAGGCCGTCTTGGAAATCAGCGGGGAGGCAATAGAGAAGCTCAAACAAATGCGCGCCGCCGAAGGAGCTGCTCTTGAAGCTGATTTAACAAAACACTGTAGTGCAATAAAGCAGAAGCTTGGACAAATACGTCCTCGCAGTGCGGTTGTCCTACAAAGATACGCAGAGAAACTAAAGAAGAGAGTTAACGAACTGCTCACGGGTGCAAAACTGAAATTGGATGAAGAAACGCTTGCCAGAGAAGTGGCGGTCTTTGCCGAAAGGTCAGATATATCTGAGGAGATTGCTCGGCTGGATTGGCACCTGCAGCAACTGGAGCAGAGCTGCCAGACAGACGACCCGGTCGGGCGCAAGTTAGACTTTATCGCCCAGGAGATGCTCAGAGAAGCCAATACCATTGCCAGCAAGTCATCTGATACGGAGATTACCAGCTGCGTGGTGGATATAAAGTGCAAGATAGACCGGATTAAAGAACAGGTTCAGAATGTAGAGTGACATCTCGTATTGCGTATATTCTTCGGATAATACACGCACGTGACACACAACAAAAGTATGAACGAGACAAAGGACAGATATGGCAAAGTGGTGATAGTGAGCGGCCCATCCGGTGTTGGCAAGAGCACTATCTGTAAAGAGGTTGCTAAGCGGCTCAATAATGTTTATCTTAGTGTCTCGGTTACTACCCGGCCGAGGAGCCAGGCCGAAGTTGACGGGCGGGATTATTGGTTTATCTCGGAGAATGAGTTTCAGCGGCGGATCGATAAGGGTGAGCTTTTGGAATATGCTGAGGTGTTCGGCCATCTATACGGGACACCAAAGGACAAGGTAGAAGAGGCGTTGCAAGACGCCCGCACAGTTATTTTGGAAATCGACGTTCAAGGTGCGAAAAAGGTCAAGCGCATATACCGGGATGCGGTGATGATTTTTGTTTTCCCGCCGAGTCAAAGGGAATTGGCGGAGCGTATGAAGCTCAGGGGCAGAGAAAATGGTCAAAGCGCCGAAGAAAGATTGGAAGGGGCAAGTGGAGAAATGGCTGCCGCCTGGCAATATTATAAACACATGGTGATAAACGAAGATTTGCAGCAGGCTGTAAATGAGATGGTAGAAATTATCCAGGGACCCCAGTGATAAAAGGCGTTTGGGAACCGGCCGGCAGAATTGAGAAAAAGTAGCTGCGAATCAGTACGGATTTGTGTAAATTTGTGTTTAGGCTTTGAAGTAAACCGGAGAAAAAATAATGATAGAGGAGCTTAAGAGCACCGAGCTAATCAATAAAGTTGGGGGTAGATTCAAATTAACGGCACTGATTCAAAAACGTCTGGACGAGCTGGTGCAGGGTGCTCGGCCCCTGATTGAGGATGCCGACGGCCTTACAATGCTGGAAATCGCTATTCAGGAAATTCTGCAGGACAAGATCACCGTCGAGACCAAAGACAGCGAGATTAAAAATAAAGATGAAGAAAAAGCTTAACCGTGGATTGAAAAAATCGCCAAGAATGCCAAAGGCCAATTGTGAAACGTGAAGCGAAACGTAGGATACGTTTCACGAGATACGAAATTACGCGGTCAATGAAATCGAGTTGGCAATGCCCGCAAAAAAGACAAATCCAAGAGTCAAAAATTTAAGTATTTTGCTGGGTGTCAGTGGCGGAATCGCTGCATACAAGGCGGTCGATTTGGCCAGTAAGCTGACCGCCGCCGGTGCCGGGGTGAAGACAGTAATGACGAATGCCGCCTGCGAACTCGTTGGGCCCAAAAGTTTCGAAGCCGTTACCCGCTCAGCCGTTTTTACGAGTTTGTGGGATATACCGGGCGAATATGAAATCGACCATATAGCTTTGGTTGACTGGGCCGATATTGTTGTCGTGGCCCCTGCAACGGCTAATATCATTGGCAAGATTGCAAACGGCATTTGTGATGATTTGCTTAGTACGCTGCTTTGCGCGGCTTCGGCCAAGCCGATACTTTTAGCTCCTGCAATGAACAGTAACATGTGGGCGAACACAGCCGTTCAGCGAAATATCAAGACAATAAAAAAGATGGGTTTTCGGCTAACAGGGCCGCAAACCGGACGACTAGCCTGCGGTACCGAAGGAGTCGGCAGAATGTCGGAGCCAAAGGATATTTTAAAGGCGATTGAAAAAATTTCGTCTAAAATTAAACGCAAGAAAAAATAAGACCTTCAGCAAAATGCATCTTTTAATCACAGCAGGCGGCACACGAGAATATATAGACCCTGTTCGTTTTATCACCAATGCGAGCAGCGGCATGATGGGTTATGCGCTCACTCGCGCAGCTCAAAAGGCCGGCCATAAGGTGACGCTTATCAGCGCTTCAGATTTACAGCCGCCGGTCGGTGTCGAATTTGTCGGCGTCGATAGTGCCGCTGAGATGTTCGGGGCCGTTAAAAAACATTTTCCTCGCTGCGATTGCCTCATTATGGCAGCCGCGGTTGCTGATTATACTCCTTTCCGGTCGGCTAAAAACAAAATCAAAAAACAAGATAAACTCCTTACAATCAAATTGAAACCCACAGTGGATATTCTAAAATGGGCGGGAATGCATAAAAAGAAAAATCAAATCGTTGTAGGTTTTGCTCTCGAAGATAAAAATCTGCGGGCAAATGCTGAGAGGAAACTGAAAGAAAAGAACCTCGATATGATAATCGCCAACACTCCCGCTGCGATCGGAGCCGACAAATCAACTGTTCAGATAAAAACATCAGATTCTCCCTGGACAAAAATCGAAAACGCCACAAAAATCTCTACAGCTAAAAGAATCATTCGTCTGATACAAAACCTATAGTCCCATAAGAATTATATGATGTGACTTTTCCCATAAATTCATCATTTCCGTCGAATCGACGACTCTGCCAGTGCTGCTTCCGCCTTCTTGCGCTCGGTGATGTCACGGTTGCTGGCGCGGTAGCCCAGAAATTCACCCTGGTCATCGGAGTCTGACAAGCATGCTCAATCCAGACCAATACCATATTCCCAGTCCCAATGATGGTATCATAAGTGCAAGTCCGATTAAGAGTAAAATCAGCGCCCATTTTCGGCTGAACCAGCCGGTAAAAGGTTTGAACAGCATTTGAAGAAAACGCCGCCATTTCAAAAGCAGGCCACCCAAAATAATCCACCACAAACCCAATCCAGCAATGATGAATGACGTAGCCATTCTCCAGTAGGGAAGGTCATAGCCGAGATCGCGGGAACGGACATTGGATTCTCTTATGGTATGCTCTAATTCTTCCGCCAAAGGGAAAAGAAGTCCCAAAGGCCACAAGAGTAATCCCAGGAGCACAGATACGTAAACGATAATCAAGGACGGATATATAAGCCATTTCTGGGCCTTCACTTCAATCCGATAGTTGTTTGCCGATAGCGCGGCCCTTGAGACAACGAAGCTTGCCAGGATCAAAATCGGCAGTGACAGCGGCAGCATAAAGCCGAC
>Ga0307379_10012089_pt1 | contig 11276 bp, 10 predicted proteins | sample UN2MG_FD_202237 | JGI IMG/M metagenome (GOLD analysis project Ga0307379, IMG submission 202237) | Soil microbial communities from Risofladan, Vaasa, Finland - UN-2 | ecosystem: Environmental > Terrestrial > Soil > Coastal area > Acid sulfate soil | place: Finland: Risofladan, Vaasa | collected... | reverse complement strand
CCCCTTCACGGTTTAGCAAACCAGGAAGTTCTACGATGGATCATGGATGTTAAAAAAGATTTAGGCGGAGTTCCTACAAAAGATCAGCTGGTAAAATATCTGTGGGATACCCTGAATGCTGGAAAAGTCATTCCAGGATACGGTCATGCTGTTTTAAGGCAAACAGATCCAAGATACGTTGCTCAGAGGGAATTTGCATTGAAGCATTGTCCTGATGATGAGATCTTTAAAGTTGTCAGTGCCATTTATGAAGTTGCACCTGATATTCTTAAGGAACATGGAAAAGCAAAAAATCCATGGCCTAATGTAGATGCTCACTCCGGCTGTCTCCTCGTCCATTATGGTATTACAGAATATGATTTTTATACAGTATTCTTCGGAGTTTCCCGTGCAATGGGTGTTCTTTCATCATTGATTTGGGATAGGGCTCTTGGCCTCTCCATAGAAAGACCTAAGACTGTTACAACTGACTGGATTGAAGAGCAGATTAAGTAACCTGGATTTTTATATCCACTCCTCTTTTTATTTTATGATACAGTCGGGGAGTTTATGAATTACGGCAAATATTAATCAGGTCTATTAGCATGCTGTAGCCTGTTTCTTTTTTCCCTGCGCCTGGCCCAACTACAGTAATGTCTCCTAGAGTATCAGTAGTAATAGTAATAGCATTTGTGGCTCCTATAACACCGGCCAAAGGATGAGTGATATCTACTTCTTCCGGGCTCACGGATGCCTTGATATAAGGTGCTTCACGCCAGACTTTTCCAATGAGTTTGAAACGTTTTCCACGGTTCTTTGCATCGGCAATAGCGCTTGCTGTGATGCCTGTAATCCCTTCACAGGGATAGTCAAAAGGTTTCCTGTCCGCATCAAAGATCACTTTTGCCAGGATGGTTACTTTGGCAAGTGCATCCCATCCTAGAACATCAGCATCCGGGACAGCCTCGGCATACCCAAGTTCCTGTGCTTTTTTCAAGGCTTCTTTGTAAGATAATCCCTCTTCCATCCGAGTAAGTATATAGTTTGTTGTCCCATTCAGGATCCCCTTTATTTCTTTTACAGTGCTTGAAGCAAGAGTTTCCCGAAGAAGATTGAGGACTGGGGTTCCGCTCATAACTGTACCTTCAAAGAGAAACTTTACTCCCTTTTTGCGAGCAAGTTTTATAAGATCCTGGTAATAAAGAGCCACAGGTCCTTTGTTTGTAGTAATAACATGCATCCCTTTTTCCATGGCTTTTTTTATATGGGATGTTGCAGGTTCTGCAGTCTTTATATCCGTGTATGTTGCTTCCAGCATCACATCAGCGTCAGCATCTTGAATCAGATCTAAAGCATCGCCTTTGTACTCAATGTGTGGAAGCTCAGAAAGTGAACCTCCAGAGCCTAGCTTTTCCAGTACTTCCTTGAGATTTATCCCCTGAGGGTTATGAACACTGCCTTTTATTTTGTCCGAGATTCCGATGACATTAATATCTACACCGTATTTTTCAGAAAGAGAATTCTCTTTTTCAATCAAGAGTTCTGCCAGTCCTTGTCCAACGGTTCCAAAGCCTATAAATAATAAGCGCATAGTATTCCTCCTAAAAAGGGCGGTTGGATTTATCAAAAAATTGTTCTTTTTTGCCGCCGATAATATATGTTTTCAAAACATAAAATGCCATACAATACAAAAAATCGCAAGTGAATAATCCAGGCGAGCCGACCCAACCTACCCCGATCTTACTGCATCTGCTGTATTACAACATATTAGGCTAGAGGTTGAATTTTAGGATATATTATTTTAAAATTAAACAGCATGGAAAAAATCAGGATTCTCGGAAGACATAACCTTCAGTTAAAGGGAAAAGTTAAAATCAGCGGAGCTAAAAACTCTGTATTACCAACAATTGCTGCCAGCCTTCTTACCGAGGAGAAAATCCAGTTAAAGAACGTTCCCCTTGTGAAAGATGTTTTTACAATATTAACCCTTATGCAGGAGCTTGGGGCAGAATATGAACTCGATAACGACTCTTTGTCGATCCAGGTCAAGAGAATTCATTCTGAGGAAGCTTCATACGAACTAGTCCGGGCCATGAGAGCATCGATTTTAGTGCTGGGTCCACTTTTAGCCCGCCATGGTAAAGCGGTTGTCTCTTTACCTGGAGGCTGTGCTATTGGATCCAGGCCTACAGATCTGCACATCCATGGGCTGGAAAAGTTAGGAGCTTCTGTTAATCTTGAACATGGCTATATTAAGGCAGAAGCAAAGAGTCTTGAGGGAACAATAATAGAATTTGAGAAAAAAACTGTTGGTGGAACTGAAAATTTGGTCATGACAGCCTCCCTCTCTCATGGAGAGACAATTTTAAAAAATTGCTCTTTAGAGCCAGAAGTTTCAGATCTCTGTGAGCTATTGTTAAAAATGGGAGCTAAGATTGAAGGAATAGGCGAGGAGACTATCCGTATAATAGGGGTAAAAGAACTTGGCGGGGCATCCCATAATATTATTCCGGACAGGATAGAAGCCAGCACTTTCCTCATTGCTGGGGCATTGACCGAGGGAGATATAGTACTTACACATATTAAAGCAGATCACTTTGATACGATTGTCGAGAAACTGAAATTTTCGGGGGCAAAGATAGATAAGCTTGACGATAATTCTCTGCGTGTTATTGGAAGCCAGGAGATCAAAGCTCAGGATATTACAACTTCCTCTTACCCAGGTTTTCCTACCGACATTCAGGCGCCATTTACTACATTGATGACACAGGCTGAGGGAACGTCAATAATTACAGAGACTATTTTTGATAGAAGATTTTCACATGTAAACGAATTACTGCGCCTTGGTGCAAATATTGAAATATTAGGAGACAAAGCGATTGTTAAGGGAAAATCCTTACTTTCAGGCGCAGAAATAATTGCTACGGATCTAAGGGCTGCAGCGGCTCTTGTGTTAGCAGGATTGGTTGCAAGTGGGGAAACAGTTATTAGTGGTGCTGGACATCTTGACAGAGGCTATGAAAAATTTGAAGAAAAGCTTAACTCTCTTGGTGCTGATATAAAAAGATTAGAAGAATAGAAACAATTTTTAAAATGAGTGAAAGGGTAAAAAATGGAAGATTGTATTTTTTGTAAAATCATCAACAAGAAAATTCCTGCCAGTATTATCTATGAGGATGAAAAGATTATCGCTTTTGATGATATAAAACCTAAGGCACCGGTTCATGTTCTTCTTATTCCTAAAGAACATTATGCCTCTTTAAACGATGTTCCCGATGGGGATGAGAGTATCCTGGCACATCTTCTCTTAAAGGCACGTCAGATCGCATATGACAAAGGAATAGGAGAAGATGGGTACCGGCTTGTCCTTAATACAGGCGGAAACTCAGGACAGGAGGTCTTTCACATTCATCTTCATCTTTTAGGAGGAAGGCGGATGACATGGCCGCCTGGATGATTCAGGTGTACATGGATTATTCACGAGTCAAGGTTGCTGCAGATGCAAGGCACAGCGCATGAAGTTGTGGTCCTTCACCACGAATGGGCTGTAACGCAGCAGATGCGGTAAGATCGGCTCGCCCGGAAGGTAAAGAATGCCTTATTTAATCGACGGCAACAATTTGATAGGATGCATTCCTGCCTATGACCTTAAGGACCCAAGAAGCAGGTATAGGCTTATTGCTGCTTTGCTGATTTTCCAGAGCATCAAAAAGAAAAGAATTATACTTATTTTTGACGGGCCTCCTGATCCAAATATTACAGATGCAGAATTCCGGGAGAAGTCTTTCTCCATTATTTATCCTCCTCCAGAAGAAAATGCTGATAGTGTAATAAAAGATATAATTTCAAAGCAGACAGATTTAAGAAATTTCTTTGTAGTAAGTACTGACCATGATATTAGAAAATACACTTATATGAAAGGAGCGAAGTCATTGACCTGCAAAGAATTTTCCCGGCATCTAAATGAGACAAGGAAAGAATACAAAAAATTATTGGAAATGGAAAAAAATGTTACTCTGCCGTCGCCCCTTGAAGTTGATTATTGGAAAAAAATATTCAATACAGAGAAATGAAAAACGTATGCATAATAGGCGCAGGGAATCTTGGAACATCACTGGGGTATGCTCTTTCAAAAAAAGGATACAGGATTAAAGCGCTTTCTTGTAGAAGAATGTCCTCTGCAAATGAAAGTAGTCGGATAATTGGAGAGGGAAAACCATCAAGGGATAATATCAAAACCGCCGGGTGTGGTGAACTGATAATCCTTTCTGTGCCTGATGATGAGATTGAGAAGGTTGTCAGGGAACTGGCTTCCTCAGATATAGAATGGGAGAAAAAATTTGTTTTTCACTGCAGCGGCTTGCTATCTTCTGATGTATTAAAACCTCTGAAAAAAAAAGGGGCCATAACTGCATCCGTTCATCCTGTTCAGTCTTTCGCCCAGAAAAATGCAGATCCAAAAGCATTTGAAGGTATTTATTTCGGCCTTGAGGGATGCAGGGAAGGCGTAGCTTTAGCGCAACAAATTGTCCGTAAACTGGGAAGCTGTTACTTCATTATACAGCCCGAGGACAAACCTCTCTACCATGCTGCCTGCTGTATAGCATCCAATTTCTTAATAGTGCTGTTGGATGCAGCAGCATTCCTTCTTAAAATGGTTGGCCTTGAGGAACATGAAGCATCTCAAGCCCTTTTTCCTTTAGTGCAAGGAACTTTACACAATGTAAAAAAATTTACTATCGCAGCTTCTTTAACCGGACCTGTTGTAAGGGGCGACCGGAAATCGTTAGAAAAGCATCTCGATGCATTAAAGGACTTCCCTCCTTATTATGAAATATACTTGAGAGCGGTTGCCCAGGCTATTAAAATCGCAAAAAGAGAAAAAAAACTTTCTTCAAATAAAATTAAGGATTTGGAAGCACTGCTGGGAGAAAAAGGACTTCCTCTTTGAGATCAATCCCAAAATTTTTTTTCACCTTCCTTTTAAGTTTAGAAGCCAGGTTAAGAACATCCCGGGCAGAAGCATTCTCCCGGTTAATGATAAAATTGGCGTGGCCAGGATAGACGGCTGCCCCTCCAACTTGGAGTTTTTTTGCTCCAACTTGGTCTAAATAAAAGGCAGCGGGCACTTTTTTACCGCTGGGAAGTACAAGATTCTTAAAATAACTTCCTGCACATGCTGTATCCGCAGGCGGGTGCTTTCTTTTCCTTTTCTCAAGGTTGTTTTCGATCATGCTTTTTATATTATCTTTGTCCTTCTCTTGAAGGCTTAAAACAATCCTTAAAAGCACAGTGTGTTTTTTCTTCAGGAAGCTCCATCGGTATTTAAAGTCAAAATATTCCCTGTCAACTTCTGTCTCATTTCCTTTATCATCAAGAATCAAGGCTTCCTTTAAAAAGGCCCCGATTTCCTGGTTAAAAGCCCCTGCATTGCCAAAAACAGCTCCTCCGACAGTTCCTGGTATTCCTGCCAGGAATTCTAAACCGCCCATTCCTTCTTCAAAGCAAAAAAGAAGTAAATCCTGAAGGGATGTTCCGGAGGAGACTTCAATTTCCTCTCTTTGCCTCCGGCTGATACTTTTCACGCAGTTTTTAATGATTAAACCCCGGAAGCCCATGTCATCAAATAAGAGATTATACCCCCCTCCAATAATATAATACGGGATAGAACATTTTTTGGCCAGATGTACAGCCTCTACTATTTGTTTGTGTGAAGATGCTTTGAAGAAAAAATCTGCGTTTCCTCCAATCCTGAAGTTGGAATGTTCTCGAAGAGGAACAGATAGTTCCAGGGATTTACCGACCTTGTCTGAAAAATGAAGGGAAAAATATTTTCTATCAGAACTCACTATCTAATTTTATATGATATTGAGATAAATGTCTAAACCTGGCTTATTCATAAAAATTGCTGATAAATTATAATAATTAAAACCAGCTATAACCGTTCTCCAAGAAATCCTCATAACTGCTTTATCCTATACCCTAGGCTAAATCACAACCTAATACCAAGAAGCAGATGAATTTGAGGGGATGGAGGAAGCGACATTGAAAGATTTAGCCTTTTTGAGTCGATCTTCGAGGGAACCAGACGAAGTCGGGCCTGATGGATGTGTGAGCACTGTATAATCAAAGGGGGGGTGTTAATGGTGGCTCGGGGACATCATGGTGTTGCTTAAGATAAACATGCGGAGTTCCAGCAGAGCCGAGAAGATCGGGGAGGAAATGGCGTTAAAAATCTTAGTGGAGCGCAAACATCCCATCAAATTCATCTTATACAAATCTATTATCGGCATTCTTTATGAATAACCTGCGTCCACTTGGATTATTCAAAATAACTAAAAAGACTTTAGATTTGGCACATTGTTTGCTAATATATATGTATATTGCTTATTGTGTCTTAATATTGACATTTTAATTTGAGCGCGATATTATGCAAAAAATTCCAATGAGAGGTCGAATATGAAAAAAATAGTCCTGACTTCCTTCATGCTTATTGTTGTTGTCCTTGCTTCTTTATATTCTCAAGATATTTCGGCAAATGATGCTTATGTTAAAGCTGTGACAACCAAAGACCCAGCCCAAAAATACCGTCTCCTTAAAGACTTTATTGCAAAATATGCAGGTAAAGGGATCCAAAATGAGAATTATGCCTATGCCCAACTATGTCTTCTTCCTTACAGTGGAAAGACTGCAAGCGAATCCATTCAGTATGGAGAAAAAGCCTTGGCCTTAGGTGGGTTGGATGACATAATAAACTACCAGATTCTTGTTGCCGTTTCTGGTATTTATTGTCAACTTGGTCAGAATCTGGAGAAGGCAAATAAATATGCCATGAAGGCAATTCAAATTGCAAAAGATAATAAGAATAAAAATCTCGGGTCATCCAATACGGTTCAATGGAATCAGCTTATTGGGGCTGGTTATTTTGTACACGGCCAGATCCTTGAAAAAACAGAAGATTTAGAAGGCGCAGTGAATTCGTATATAAGTTCCTATAATATTTTAAAGAATAAACAGATCGCAGTCAGCTTAAGAAAAACAGGAAAATTTCTTTACGACAGAAAATCCTACAGTAATGCAGAAAAAGCATTTAAGATCTCATACGAGGCTTTAAATGATTTTGCAAGCTGCACATACTATGCAAAAAGCCTTCATAGATGCGGGAAAAAGGACTTGGCTCTTAAGTATTATAAAGAAGCCTATACGAAGCAAAAAAACGGGGAACTGGCTTACAACATCGGGATCATTTTAGCCGAGAAAGTAAAATCAAATTCATCTGTTGCTGACGAGGCAATAAGATACTTGCTTGAGGCGAGTTTCTTATCTGCCTCTCATTCTGAAAAGGCCATGAAGCTGGCTGAAGGCATATACTTCAATAAAAACAAAGAATACAACGAAAAAGTCAAACAGATTAGTGAAAAAAACAAGAAAATAGAAGAACTTACTAATTCTTTTAATAAAAGATTCGGCGATAAAGATGAAGAAGACCTGTCTGATGACGAAAAAAAAGAGATGGAAAGCATGCTTAAGCAAATCGAATCAGAACACAAAGCAATTGAAAAGCTAGAGGTAGAGCAAAAAGTCATCCTGGACAAATTCAATTCGATTATCGAACAGACAAAGCAAAGATTAGGTATTTAATAAAAAAGATCTTATCCTGTTTGCTGTGAAACCAGGGGAGAAGTTGATGGGGAAAAGTATTTCTCTCAGGCAAGCTGAACAAAAAATCAAGAATCTGAGAGAAAAGATTGTATGCCACGAAAAAAAATACTACGTTGATAACAACCCCCAGATTTCTGACTACGAATTTGACCTTCTCGTTAAAAGACTGGAGAAATTGGAGAAACAGTTTCCAGAGTTAATTTCTCCAGATTCCCCAACCCAGAGAGTGGGGGAAGAAGCTCTCGAAGGATTTGCATCTGTCAGGCACAGAACTCCTATGCTTAGTCTGGACAACTGTTATAGCATTGATGAATTAGTTGAATTTGAAGAGAGAATAAGAAAAGTTTTTCCAGCAAGAAAAATTGAATATGTCGCGGAATTGAAGATAGATGGGTTAGGTATTTCAATAATATATCATGATGGGAAATTTGATCGGGCAATAACAAGAGGAGACGGTTATCAGGGTGATGATGTTACTGCAAACGTCAAGACTATCAGAAGCCTTCCTCTCTCAATAAATTCCAATAAGGCAGTAGAAATCAGGGGGGAAATCTATTTGCCTTTCAGTTCTTTTAAAAGAATAAACAAGGAAAGAGAAAAAAATGGAGTCACACTTTTTGCCAACCCCAGGAATGCTGCTGCAGGCTCTATTAGGCTTCTAGACCCAAAAGAAGTAGCGATCCGTAAGTTAGACATATTTCTTTACTCTATTTTTATTGATGGCGTCGAGCAGGATAGTCAGTGGGATAATTTGAAAAAATTGAAAGAGCTTGGCTTCAAAATAAATACGTGTTCCTCTAAATGTAAGTCCTTAAAGGAAGTGGTTTCTTTTTATAAAGAGATGCTCGAGCAAAGAGATAGCCTGGACTATGATATTGATGGGATAGTTGTGAAAGTTAATTCAGTTGAACAGCAAAAGCTGCTTGGCAGCACAGCTAAATTTCCTCGATGGGCTATTTCATTTAAGTTCCCTGCGAGGCAGGCTACATCCAGGATAAAGAACATCATTATTCAGGTTGGAAGAACAGGAGCACTCACTCCTGTAGCTGTTCTTGAGCCTGTTAAACTCTCGGGAATAACAATAAGCCGCTCCACACTCCATAATGAGGATGAAATTAAAAGGAAAGATATACGGATCGGAGATTATGTTCTTATCGAAAGGAGCGGAGATGTCATTCCAAAGATAGTTTCTGTAATGAAAGAAAGGCGTACTGGGAAAGAAGTTGAATTTGTTTTTCCAAAAACATGTCCTGTTTGCAGCTCATCGACTTTCAAACCCGAAGGGGAAGCTATTTCCCGCTGCACAAATCCTTCTTGCCCGGCGAAATTGAAACAATCCATTCTCCATTTTTCCTCTCGTCGAGCAATGAATATTGAGAACTTAGGGCAAGCCCTTGTTGATCAACTTCTGGAGAAGAAGCTGGTTGAAATGATTCCTGATCTCTATTCTCTAAGACTTGAGGATATTGCAGCTCTTGAGAGGATGGGTTTGAAGAGTTCCAGAAATCTATTGGGCGAGATTGAAAAATCGAAGCAAAGAGGCCTGGACAGGTTAATTTATGCCATTGGAATCAGGTATGTAGGAGAGAGAACAACCCGGACTTTGTCCTTACATTTCGATAGCCTGGATGCTTTAAGCAAGGCATCTTTAGAGGAGCTTATAAAAATTGAGGATGTCGGACAGAAGGTAGCTGAAAGCATTTCTTTCTTTTTTCGACAGCCTGAAAATATTGAACTAGTAAATAAACTGAAAGAAGTCGGCATAAACTTTTATTCCAGAAGACTGAATAAAAACAAAGGAGCCCCGCTTGCGGGCCAAGCATTTGTATTTACAGGGAAACTTTCCAGTCTGACCAGGGAAGAAACAAAAAGAATGATCGAGGATCTTGGAGGTAGAGTATCGGCTTCGGTCAGTACTAAGACAACCTACGTAGTTGCTGGGGAATCACCTGGAACAAAACTTTTGCGTGCTCAAAAACTTGGGGTCACTATTCTCACTGAGCTGGAGTTTTTGAAGCTTGTAAATAAGTTTATTTGAACCACTCCTGGCAGTTCTTATAAATATACGAAATGGTTTTTAATTATTTTTTCTTTTTGCCAAACAAATCGAATGAGAATATTCCTTTTAATCCTTTTTTCTTGCCATCTTTACCCGTTAAACCAAGTTCTTTAAGAGCGATTTGATGCTTCGGTTCTATATCCAGAGCTTTTCGAAATTGCTTACTTGCCTTAAATTTAAGTCCTTCTTTCTTATACATTAAGCCTAACCCAATATATGATTCCGCGCTCCAAGGTTCTAATTCTGCGGCTTTCAGAAAGTTCTGCTCGGCATTCTTTACATATGAGGGAATCTTCGATTCTGCCAGGGCAAGAAGCAAATAATAATTTGCCTTATCCTTATTCAATTTTACTGCTTCCTTTAACAGAAACCGGGCCTCTTCGTATTTACCTTTGTTATAAAATGTCTTTGCTTTTAGAAACTTTACATTTGCTCCCTCTTTTGAACCTTTTCTTCCATTTCCGCTTGGAATATTTTCCTTTTCATTATATTCCCTTCTCATAACAGGATCATTAAGCGTGCTGTAAGCTTTAGTAATTTTGTCAAAAATGTTTGATATTATATCTTTTGTTTCAGATGGAAGATCTCGGTCAAAGAGATCAGGGTGATACTTACGAGCCAAATTAAAATAAGCGTTTTTTAACTCGCTTGGTGATGCTATGCGTGGAATATCTAATATCTCGTAATAATTCATGTTATGGAGCCTGCTGTGAAATGCAATCAAGTCATCCAGTTCTTTTTGCGATTTTTTGGCTTCAGGTATGTCAGAAGTTGCTTTCTTTTCGTCAGTTGGAACATCAATCAGATCCAGGCAATAAAAAAGATAAAGGCTTTTCCAGAAAAACTCAGGATTTAAGCCAGACGAATGTAGAATGGCCTCAGGAGTAGAATTTTCTTTAATTATTTCTAATATTTCCTTTTCTTCTTCTGTTAAGCGGTAAAAAAAACTCTTTGACTTACAAAAAAAAGTCTTTTTCCCCATAAACATCTTCAGGTGAGGGTCATATTTCATTCGCCTTATTCCATCCTCGATTAAAGCGGGAATGCCAATTCTTACTTCAAATTCCTGTTCAATAGAGACCTCTTTCTCTTGAAATTTGAAGTTTCCCTCAAATTCGGAGAAAGTATTTAGAATTATTTCTCTCATTTGATAGATCAAGCCCTCTCGTAGATCCTCTTTGGATATCAAATGATCTTCAACTAGGCTCCGTCCAATATTTTTCTGCGGTTCGATGTAATCATCAATTCGAGCAAAAGCTTCATCTGAAAGCTTCCCTAATTTAAAGAGGACTTCTCCCAGTAATTCTTCTTGCTTGTTTGTTTTTGCAAAGATCAAGTACCCATCTTGAAAAAATACGTGTTTAATAGTCTTTTCGTGCCGGAACGTGAGTTGACCCATTTTATTTTGGGAGTAAATATTTTTGAGGTACCAGGCGATATGTTCCATATGATTAATTTTTAATGTTATGTTATTCCACTATTAAATATATTACAAACTTAAATAAATTTTCAATTACTTGTTCTTATTTTAATTCTAAATGACAGAATTGCAAAGTATTAAAATTTGTGATAATTT
>Ga0307379_10012088_pt1 | contig 11277 bp, 9 predicted proteins | sample UN2MG_FD_202237 | JGI IMG/M metagenome (GOLD analysis project Ga0307379, IMG submission 202237) | Soil microbial communities from Risofladan, Vaasa, Finland - UN-2 | ecosystem: Environmental > Terrestrial > Soil > Coastal area > Acid sulfate soil | place: Finland: Risofladan, Vaasa | collected... | reverse complement strand
CTGACCTCAAAGAAAAGCTCTGGGCCCTTATAGAATCAGCCGCTTATGCGGCATGAAAGTGCGAAAGTATAGATTAATACAAGAGTCATTGCGCAACCCAGCAACGCATACGCAGGACAAGTGAAGGCAACAATCCATGCTGAGTTCTGTAACTTCGGCGGCTGGGGTCAATGGGGCCTTTATCTTGATCGTAATTCGATCTACAATCACCTCTTGGAAGGATTCAGCGCCTCTATTGGCATGAATGTCTATTTTATCAACTTCTCCGTTGGCTATTCGGCCCCATCGTCTAACACGGCCGCGACTTCTGCCGTGAAATCCTGTGTCTTCGCCTCTGCAATCAACGGCGAAGGAAGCCCAAGCCAAGGACCGCAGCCGGGCAGATCATTGTCGTCGTTTCCCTCCCCTCCACCTTGGGTGTACCACGTGGAGTCTTGGTCTATGACTGGTCTCGAGACGTCCACTGAGGGCGAACGGCACTTTGATCTTTCGGAGACGGAGTGGATAACGATCGGCGGAGGCAAGGGGGCCGCAGCAGGGGCTAGCGAGAATTGCTACAAAACCAAGGCACAGGCTTCTGCTAAGGCTGCGGATGTTTGGTGCGCAGGAAGAAGCTATTGGGCTAACTTCATCATTGAGCAATGATCGTCAATGCAGCCTCTTTCGCTATTGCTGGTCTAAGCCTCCATTGTTTCACAAAGCTGGGGCATCTTCGCCTTCCGTTCAACAGGCAGGATGCCCCTCTATATGAAAGGGTCCGGAAATGGGTGCCATTCTCAGTGCTGCAATTGCAGTTCTGCTGCTGCAGGTCAAACCGCCGATTCAATACGAGTTGAAGATCGGCGATGCCTACACCTACGAGATGACTTACGGGGAGAAAGGCGGATCTGACGGTTCCGTTACCTGCAAGCTGAGGGTCGAGTGCCGAGCAAAGAAGGACGAGAAGGCGCCGGCAAGAAAGCCCGCTGATTACCTCCTTCGCTTCACGCTTTCGGATTTCAAGTGCTCCTTCCCCCAAGAAAGGGACAGCGAACGGATGAAAGAGGTGCTCGCGACCATAAAGCGGTTCTCCTTCACGGCGGAGATGGACCGCAGCGGTGAGTTGCATACCACGGACCTCCAGCAGGCGATTCAAGATTTCACACGCGACGCATCGCGGAAAAAGCATCAAGCTCTTGAGCCAATAAAGTCGATGGTAGGCACCATCTGGTTCGGATTGTTCCCGTGGTTCGATACGAGCTTTCCCGAGGATCAGTCAAATAGAGTCTGCATCCGAGACAGAGACTGGGGCAGTCTTGGTGTGACGTCATTGAACATGCCTATGCAAAGCGCGGTCTACAGCCTAAGCCCCGAATATGCCGAGACAAACAGGCGTTTCACCGGCCGCATGATTCTGTGGCGCCGGATCACCGAAGTTCAGAGTGCCAAAGATCTTGGCGGCGATGACATATCGATGTCCTTGAAAACAAAGATGATCTTCAGAGAAGGAGTATGTGAGGAGTTTGAGATTGAGAATCAGCAGACATTTGATAACGGCAAGACGTCCCCCACGGCTTTCTCGCGCTGCAAGCTTGTGGAGCAGCAGGAGATGGACAAGTAGGCGAGGGTGCAGAGGCCACCTCGTTCCAGAGCTACGGCCATTTGCGACAGCATAGATGCGGGCGCGGAAGCCATCTTCCGCGCCCGCATTGGTTTTCTTTCTCTTACGCCCACCACATGGCGCCGGCCTTCTCGGTGAGGATGATGTCCTTCAGGAAGGCTACGGCCTTGCTGAAGCCTTCGTTCACGCTCATCAGGCTGTCTTCGTGCTCGATGGAGATCGCGCCGTCGTAGCCGATGAGCCTCAGCTCGCTGATGAAGTTGCGCCAGAATTCCTCGCCGTGCCCGTAGCCTACCGTGCGGAAGACCCAAGCGCGGTTGATCACGTCGCCGTATGATTTCGTGTCGAGCACGCCGATCCGCGGCGTGTTCTCCATGTCGATGCGGCAGTCTTTCGCGTGCACGTGGAAGATGCAGGCCTTGAGTGCGCGCAGCGACACCAGCGGGTCCATTCCCTGCCAGAATAGGTGGCTGGGATCGAAGTTTGCGCCGATGTTCTTGCCGCAGTTGTCCCGAAGCCGCAGCATGGTTTCGGTGTTGTATACGCAGAAGCCGGGGTGCATCTCGAAAGCCAGCTTGATGCCGTTGTCGGCGGCAAACTTGCCTTCCTGTTTCCAGTAGGGGATCACCTTCTTCTCCCACTGCCAGTTCACGATCTTCGTGAAATCGTCGGGCCAGGGGCAGGTCACCCAGTTCGGGGCCTTGGCCTGGTCGCTGTCGCCGGGGCAGCCGGAGAAGTTGATGACGACGTCGACGCCGATCTTCTTCGCGAGCTTGACGGCGTTGCGATGGTTCGCGTGGTGCTCCTTCGCGATCGCCTTGTCGGGATGGAGGGGATTGCCGTGGCAGGAGAGGGCGCTGATAGCGAGGCCGTAGCTGGCCACCTTGTCTTTGAACTCCTTCGCGGCCTTGTCGGACTTCAGGAGCGCGGGGATGTTTGCGTGGGGCATGCCGGGGTAGTTGCCGGCGCAGATTTCCACGGCCCCAAGGCCCGAGTCCTTGCAGTATTGCAGCATCTCGTCCAGCGAGCGTCCGCCGAAGAGAGCGGTCATAACGCCAAGTTTCATTGTTCGATACCTCCTTGTCGTGTTTCAGAGCGGGTTACATTGAATGTTGCACGAATCGCCTATATCTTCGACGGAACCTTGACCCACGTTTTCGCCTTGCCGGATTGCGACATGGCCTCGAGCACGATCTGGTTTCGCAGGCCGTCTTCGAAATCGGGCGAGATTTTCTTGCCCGTCGCCCACGCGTTTGTGAAATCGGCCGCGGCATTGATGAAGGTGTGCTCGTAGCCGATGATGTGGCCCGGCGGCCAATAGGCCGCCATGTACGGATGGCCGGGCAGCGTGGCCGGAATGGTGCGGAAGCCCTGCAGGTCGGCCGGATCGGCGGCGCTGTAATACTGCAGCTCGTTCATCCGCTCGAAATTGAAGATGATGCTTCCCTTCGAGCCGTTGATCTCGATCTGGTTGCCGTTCTTGTGGCCCATTGCGAAGCGCGTGGCCTCGAAGGTGCCGAGTGCGCCGTTCTTGAACCGCGCCAGCGAGATCACGGCGTCGTCGACGGTTACCTTGGCTTTCTTCTTGCTCACCTTGCCGGCAAAGAGGCTGCCGCCTTCGAGCTCGACGGGGCGTTCCTTGATGAACGTCTCGAAGGTGGCGCAAACTGAATCGAACTCGCCGACGAGGAAGCGCGCGGTGTCGATCAGGTGGGCGTTGAGGTCGCCATGCGAGCCGGAGCCTGCGACCTCGCGGCGGAGGCGCCACGCCAGCGGGAAGTTCGGGTCCATTATCCAGTCTTGCAGGTAAACCGCCCGCACGTGGTAGATGGTGCCGATAAGGCCCTGGTCGATCATGCGTTTCGCGAGGGCGAGCGCGGGCGTGCGGCGGTAGTTGTGCCAGATCATGTTGATCACGCCGGCCTTCTTTGCCGCCGAATACATTTCCTTCGCCTCTGCAACGGTCATTGCCAGCGGCTTCTCGCAGGCCACGTGCTTGCCGGCCTTGATGGCCTTCATCACGATCTCGTGGTGCTTGTTGTTCGGCACCGTCACATCCACCGCGTCGATGTCGTCGCGGGCCAGCAGCTTGTCGTAATCCGTTTCGTAGCTCTGCCAGCCCCAGTTTTCGGCCACGGCTTTCACGCCTTCGAGATTGCGGCCGCAGATTGCCGCCATCGCGATTTTCGCCTTCAGCGCGAAATACTTATCCGCGTCGGCCCACGCGTGGCTGTGAGCTTTGCCCATGAACTTGTACCCAACCAGTGCAACTCTCATTTCTTTGGCCATATTTGTCCTCCTGATGGACCCGTTGTGAAGCTCTTGCAGACCGTCTTTTCACAGAATGAAAGCTAAAATGATTCAGCGAAGCTATTATAATTAGAGTGTGCGAGGGTGTCAAAGAGAAAAAGTGGAATTTTCATTATGGGGCCGCGCCTGATGGCTGACAGAACGATGCCGACGGCAGACCTGCCGACCGCAGCGCTGCAAGGCGGCCGCGAAAACTACGCCGAATTGATCCGGCAAAACGCCGCTCTGGTATTTGCGCTATGCTGGTTGCACGGCGCATCGCCGCAAGACGCCGCCCGCGCGGCCGAAGACGTCTTTGTGCGCGCATTCCACGAGCTGTGGATGGTGCCGCCGAAGGGTTTTCGCAAATGGCTGGCAAATCTGGCGCGGCGGCGTGCGTCGAGCTCCGATCTGCGGCAGCAGGCAGCGGAGCCCGGCGCCGCCGAGGCCCTCGATGCGCTGGCGGCCATGCCCGTTGCCGAGCGCGAGTGCGCGGTGCTCTACGCCGGCGCCGGGATTGGCACCCGCGAGATCGCAGGCATCTCCGGCAAAACGCACGCAGCCGTCCGCCGGGCGATTGCACACCTCGGGCGCGACGCCTTTCCCGAACGCACACCGGCCTGCCGCACGGCAGACCGGCTCATGTTGCTGATCGACGATGGCGCGCTGCCGCCGCGCAAACGCGCCCAACTGGACTTCCACGCGGCCACCTGCGATCAGTGCTCGAAAACTTTCGAGCGGCTTGGCCGCCGGCTCCTGGCTCTCAATGCCGCATTGACCACAGCGCTGCCCGGCGATGACCTCGTGCAGCGCGTGCTCGCGCGGCTGCCCGAAAAACCGCCCACGCCGCCGGAACTGCCCGCCGCCGTCAAGGTGATCGGCTACGGCTGGCTCTTCGCGATGCTCGCAATCATCGTCGGCTTGGCGCTGCTGTTCTTGCGCTGAGTGTAGCCGCCATCATTTTTTCATTTGACCTTTCCCGCCGTATCCCTTATCATCAGCGCAATGCGAATGCTCCCAAACGACCCGGAGGAATAGCGATGAACAGGTTTTTTTCCGCGCTGATTATTGTTGTGGCCGCCGCGGTTTGCTCTTTCGCCGATTCGGTGAAGGTGTACGAAGGCAAGCAACGCCTGCTCACCGGCCCGTTTCAACTGAAAGGCCCATCGCCCCAGCAGCGGCCCGACGAGTTCAAACCCGTGAGCTACCCCGCCGTGTTCATCGAAAACGAATACTTCCGCTGCTGCCTGCTGCCGGGCATCGGCGGGCGGCTGTACGAGGTTTACAACAAGGCGTCGAAATCGTCGGTGTTTTTCGTGAATCCGTATCTTGAAACGCACGCGGACGATTTCGAGGGGGGCCATCCGTGGAACCTCGGCGGCGTCGAGGTAAACTTCCCTTACTTCCACCACGGCAACACCTACAACGACCGCTGGCAATGGTCGGCATTCCGCCAGCCCGACGGCTCGGCCGGCGTGGTGATGGCTTTCACGTCGCGGCCATCGATGCAGCGGGCGCTTTTCCGCGTGATGCTCAGGCCGGGCGTCGCACGCGTCGATCTCGCCTACCGCTTCGAAAACCTCAATCCCTACTCGTGGGGCCTCGCCGCGTGGATCGACACTATGCACACGAAAACGATGAGCAGCGAGTTCATCCTGCCCACGCCGTGGGTGGCGCAGCACGGGCACAACGCCTTCCGCACCGATTTGCAGCCGTGGCCGATCCGCAACGGCGTGGACCTCTCGTGGCAGAAAAACGTGCCCGACGGCATGAGCCTCAGCGAATTCGGATGGATGCCGCGGCTGAATTTCCACGGCTGCTACAACCACGAGGCCGACCGCGGCGCCGCCCGCGTGTTCGACCCCAAGACGCTGCCCGCCGCCAAGCTCTGGACGCAATCGCCGCCCGTCACGCCCGACCAGTATTACCAGCACTTTGAAATCTGGACCGCCACCTCGCCCGTGATGGAAGACCCCATCCATCAGCCCGCGCTCAGCAGCTACGCCGGCGACGATTCGTGGTTTCAGGTGTGGGGGATCGGCGGATACGTTTATGCAAACGGCGACCTCGCCCTCAATCTCCGCCGCGAACCCGACGGCACCATCCTGGCCGGCGTCTGCGGCACGCGCAACGTGCGCGGCTGTGTGATCAGCATCATGCACGGCCGCAGCACGCTGTATCGCGGCACCTTCGATCTCGATCCCGCGAAGCCGTGGAAGAAGCAACTGACTGCACCGCCAGGCGACATCACAATCGAGGTGATCGCGCCCGATGGCGCCCTGCTGGCGCATTACGAGCATATGGAAACCGAGCAGCCCGTGGAGCAGTGGCAGATGAACAAGGAGCCGCGCTGGAAAGGCGGCATCAACAGCGTGTATTACCAGGAAGATTACTCTGTGCTATGGCGGAGGCGCGGGCACTTCTTCGACGGATCGATCCACGGATACAGCGAGCTGCTGAAGAAGGAACCGGACTCGGTGAAGCTGATGATCGATCTGGCCCGCGTGTGCCTGAAGGACGCACAGGTGCGCGTAGGTTACCAGTATGGCAACCCCGGCCCCGCGGCCGATGAGGAAGTGGTGAAACGCCGCGCCGAAAATCTTAAGCGTGCCGCCGACATCCTCCATGAGCTGCTGAAGAAGGAATCGCAAAACGCGCACGCGCATTTCTACCTCGGCCTCGCGCTCGAATCCCAAAACGAACCCGCAGCCGCCGCCGAGGCCTTCCAGGCCGCGCTTGCCTGCCCCGTACCCGAGAGCGCCGCCGGCATGTACCTTGCCCGCCGCCACATGAAAAGCAAGCCGTCGAAAGCCGTCGCTTACGCCCGCACGGCCGCCGAGGCCTATCCGCAAAGCACACGCGCCAAACAGATGCTGATGGCCGCGCTCATCGCCGACGACAGCAGGAAGGAAGCCGTGAAGCTCGGCAAAGCCTTGTATGAACTCGATCCCGCCGACCCGATCACCACGCATCTGCTGTCGCAATGTGCCGACAAATCGGAAGCCAAATCCTTTGCGAAGGAAACTGAGCGCCTGCTCGCAGACGATGCCGAGGCGAAAAAGAATTTCGACGCCGACCTGGCGTGGCTGCAAGGAACATGAGGCCCAAGCAACCGTTGCTGCGTCTTCACGAAGCCTGCACCTTGCACCCTCTTGACCTTGGACTTTGGACCTTGGACTTTGGACCTTGGACTTTGGCTCTTGACTTTTGACTTTTGACCTTGGCTCTTGACTTTGGACTTTGGACCTTGGACCTTGGACCTTGGCCCCTGGACCTTGGCCCCTGGCCCCCGGCCGCCCTACACCCGCACTTCCTTGCCCATCTGCGATGATTTGTAAATGCCGTCGATGATCTTCTGCACCACCAGGCCCTGCTCGGCCGTGCACAGCGGCTGCGCCGTGCCGCGAAGGCAGCTCACGAAATGGTCGTTTATCGCCTGGTAGACGTCCGGCTCCACAAACTGCGGCCGCAGATCGGCGATGAATCCGGTGTCTTCGGTGTAAACCTCGAGATCGGCGTTGAGGTCGAATTTCGCGCCGCCCTTGTCGCCCATGACGTAGCTCGTCCACGACGTTGTCGGCACATTTGCCGCCCACGAGCATTCAAGCGTCAGCGTGCTGCCGTTCTCGAAGCGGATGAGAGCCGTGGCGTAATCATCGACGTCGAAGATGCCGCCGGGCACCGGCTTGCCCCACATCGACGTATAAACGTAATCCTTGCGGTGGCCGAATTTCATGTACGTGGCGCCCGATACGCTCACCGGCTTCGGAAACCCCATAAACCACAGGTTCAGATCGAGCATGTGCACGCCGATGTCGATCAGCGCTCCGCCGCCCGATAGCGATTTCTGCGTAAACCAGCTTCCGATGGCGGGCACGCCGCGCCGTCGGACGACATTGACCACGCAGTGGTAAATCTCGCCCAGCTTGCCGGCGTCGATCATCTTCTTCAGCCCCTGGCTCTTGCCGCGAAAGCGGTTGCAGAAGCCCATGAAAAGCATCCGCTCGTTTACCCGCGCCGCATCCAGCATGCGTGATGCCTCGGCGGAATTCAGCGCCATCGGCTTTTCGCAAAAAACGTGCTTGCCCGCGCGAAGCGAATTCACCGCCATGTCCCTGTGAAAAGCGTTCGGCGTGCAAATGTAAACGCCGTCTATGTCGCTCACCTTCAGCAGCGAGCGGTAATCGGTGAACGAGTCGGGTATCGAATAATCGCGCGCAGCGGCCGCCGCCGCCGCTTCGGACGCGTCCGACACCGCCGCTATCTCCACGCCCTGCACCTTCCTCAGCCGCTCGATGTGCACGCGGCCGATGTTGCCCGCACCAAGTACGCCGATCTTCAAAGTCTTCATGCAAAAATTCTCCTCGCGGTTGAACGGATTCGGATTGCAGTAAATCATAGCAGAAGATCGGGCGCGAAAAAAGAGACAACACGTTCGCTGAGTGGCCGGGACTCACAGCTTCGTGCGCGCGCAGAGGCTCATTCCCGGCCCGGCTTCCGAGCCGACGGAATCCGTAAGCCCGCTATGACGGGATTGCATCAGCGGCGGATCAGGCCCGGCTCCGGTTCGAGGTCCAGCGATGCGTAGTCATTGTTGCGGATGTGATGGAACGCGAGGCCGGCCACCATTGCGGCGTTGTCGGTGCAGTGCTTTGGCGGCGGCACGTGGAAGTGGAGGCCGCGCGCCTCGGCGGCGGATTTCATTTTCGCACGAAGGCGCGAGTTGCACGCCACTCCCCCACCGAGCAGCACGTGCGACACCCTGGCGCGCTCGGCCGCGAGCATCGTCTTGTCGACCAGCACATCCACGATCGATTCCTGCAGGCTGGCCACCACGTCTTCGATTGGTGCGCGGTCTTCGGGCGCCCGCGGTTTGCCGGCGTGGCCCCGCCAGTAGTAAAGCAGCGCGGTTTTCACGCCGCTGAAGCTGAAGTCGAGCGAACCGGATTCGAGATAGGAGCGCGGGAAATCGACTGCCTGCGGGTTTCCCTCTCTTGCCATCCTGTCTATAATCGGCCCGCCGGGATAGCCCAGGCCCAGCACGCTGGCCACCTTGTCAAACGCCTCGCCCGCCGCGTCGTCAATTGTGCTGCCGAGTATGCGGCATTCGGTTGCGCTTTGGGCAAAAAGCAGCAGCGTGTGCCCGCCCGATACGATGAGAACGATGCAGGGAAAAATCTGCTCGCGGCTTTCAAGAAGGTATGAGTAGATATGCGCGCGGACGTGGTCGACGGCGACTAGCGGCTTGTTTCTAGCCCAGGCGATGGATTTGGCAGCCGACACGCCGATGAGCAGCGCGCCCACGAGGCCGGGGCGGCTGGAAACGCCTACCGCGTCGATATCATCGAGGCTGGCTCGCGCGTCCGACAGCGCCTTGTCGATCACGGGCAGAATTGCCTCGATGTGCGCGCGCGATGCGATCTCGGGCACCACGCCGCCAAACTTGCGGTGCAGCTCGGTCTGGCTGGCCACCACGTCGGAGAGAACGACGTTTCCGTCTTCGACCACGGCCGCCGCTGTCTCGTCGCAGGATGTTTCGATTCCGAGTATTCTCATATTCGGCCCAGGCAAGGAAGCGGCTCTCCGGGCGGGCGCCCGGAGAGCCGCGGGTGGTTTGTCTGCATTCAGCGTCCAGGCTACTTTACCGACACTTTCTGATTGGTGAAGAGCTGCCCGCTGAGGAAAAGCCGTGCGGCCTCGAGCGGCTTGTCGACAAACGGCTCCTCGGCTTTCTTGTCCTGCTCGGGCGCTGCGTCTATATCGTCGCCCTCAAATTCCCCGAGCGGAGGCAGATCGACGGGAGCAGCTTCCTTCTTCGGCTCCTCATTTTTCGATTCGTCGATCTTCATGGTCTCTTCGGGCGGTCGGTTCTCGTTGAGATGCCGCTTGCGCCATTCCTGCCAGAGCTTCACCACTTCCTGCGGGCTCATCTTCACCTCGACGTCCGGATAGATGCCCCAGTCATCTTCCTCGGTGGCATCGGGCTTGCGGTGGATCAGCCTTCCGGATGGCGTGTAGTAGTAGGCGGTGGTGAGGCGCATTGCGGTTTTGCCGTTTTCCAGCGGCAGCACGGTTTGCACCGAGCCTTTGCCGAATGTTCGTGAACCGATGATGACGGCGCGTTTGTGGTCTTGGAGGCAGCCGGCTACGATCTCGGATGCGCTGGCCGATTGGCCGGTAACGAGCACCGCGATCGGGAAGTTTGGATAGGTGGCCTCGCCGTGCGAGCGGTATTCCTTCTTGCTGGTGTCGTTGCGGCCCTTGGTCGACACGATGATGCCCTTGTTGACGAACCTGTCGCTGATCTCGATAGCGGAGTCGAGCAGGCCGCCGGGGTTGAAGCGGAGGTCGATGATAAGCGCCTGCATGCCCTGTTCAATCAGGCTCTTTATCGCCTTGTCCATCTCCACCACAGTGTTTTCCTGGAATTGTGTCATCCTGATGTAACCGATCTTCTGCTTCTCGTCGATCAGCCTCACGTCGATGATGCTCTTGATCCTGATGATATCGCGCGTGATCGTGATGTCGACCGGTTTGCGGGGATCGGTGTTGTGTATCACGGTGATGGTTACAGTGGTGCCCCGCTTGCCGCGCAGTTTCTTAACGGCGTCGGTGAGGCTCATCCCTTCCGTGGATTTTCCTTCGATCTTCCATATCTTGACGCCGGACTGCACGCCCGCCTTGAATGCGGGGGTGCCCTCGAGCGGCGTGATGACCGAAAGTATCTTGTGCTCGTCCAGTGTGATCTCTATTCCAACGCCACCGAACTCGCCCTTGGTGTCGATCTCGAGGTCTTCCTTGCTCACCGGCGGCAGGAACTGGCTGTATGGGTCCAGCGTTTGCAGCATGCCGGCGTAGGCGCCGTAGAAAAGCTTCTCGCGGTCCACGTCGACCACATAGTGGTCGATGATCTTATCCACCACGGACGTGAGAGTCTCGTAATGGTCGTACAAATCGTCCTTCTTGGCGCCGACGGGGCTCACCAGCAGGCCGAGGAGGATGATTCCAGCGACCACCCAGAGGATTTTCGTCTTCATAAGCCTTTCCTTTACGAGACACGACAGCAGTATGAAAATAGATATTGAAGGGGGCGTCGCAGCCTCCTCCGGCTATCTTGCGGCGCAAACACGTGCGTCCGATTATATCACGTTCGATAGGAAAAAGAAAAAAAATTCCAGCCGGCTTTTGGCCTCCGCGCCCGCTCGGGTGTGTAAACAATTCGTGGGCATTCGCGTATAAAAGGTATACTCGAACGCGCAGCGGTCGCCGTCTGCATTCTTCATCCATTGTTCATTCAACTCCGAATAAGGCCTGAAGGGCCGGAGTGCCGTACAGCCCAGTCCGAAGGGCTGGGGGAAATGCGCCGCCCACCCCAGAGTCGAGCCCTG
>Ga0307379_10012087_pt1 | contig 11277 bp, 16 predicted proteins | sample UN2MG_FD_202237 | JGI IMG/M metagenome (GOLD analysis project Ga0307379, IMG submission 202237) | Soil microbial communities from Risofladan, Vaasa, Finland - UN-2 | ecosystem: Environmental > Terrestrial > Soil > Coastal area > Acid sulfate soil | place: Finland: Risofladan, Vaasa | collected... | reverse complement strand
CATTCGACTACCGCCAACTGCTATCGTCCTCAATCAAAGACCCAGGTATACTGGATAAGTTATATCTAGAGAGCCAATATATTCTGAAGAATGTCGGCGACAACATAATATATGTATACTGCGCTGGCTGGACCGCCGATCAGATAGTAACAACATGGCGTAAACTAAAGCGCAAACACAACATTGGAATGGTAGTCATAGACTACCTAAACAAGATAGAGCACTCGGCTAGACTGAAAGTTTTTGGCAGCGTGCCATACGCAATGGAGTATACGGTAGAGCTTATCAAGCGAGAGTGCGGACGCAAAGGTGCCATGATTCCATGTATACTTGTTCAACAAGAGAACGAAGATGGAACTACGCGAGACACTCGCAGTTCATACATTAAATCACAGGTGCATATATCGTTTTCAAGAGACGAGACTATAAACGGCATGGCTAGCGGTGGACGTATTGCTGTGGTTCGAGCAAATGATGGAATGACCGGCGGCTTCAGCGCCAGATTTTATGCACCATACATGAGCTGGACGTGATCTACAAAAAGACAATTGACTATAAGAAGCTACTAAAAGTGCGCACCGGTAAAGAAACTCTGCGAGAGTATCTTGTTCATGAGTTTATCTCTGAGCTAGCAAGCGATGGAATTATAAGATATAAATCCAGCGTTGTGTTCAGTAAGGATAATATTGTCATAAAAATAGAGACATAATGAATGATGGATACAGAAAAACTTCAAACAAAAACGGCGGTCAGTGGTCTGGACCGTGTTTTTTTACAAATCAAGGACGCGATAGATTCACAATAGAGCCTAACAATTCAGAAGGACCAAGGTGGTTCTGTCGCAAGTGCAGTAACTCATGTCAGGAAGGATTCGACGGCGGTTCATATAGATACGGTTCACTCAACAAGGAGATTCCAAGCATGCCAAAGCAAACATACAAACCAGGCGTAATAACATTTGACTCGGCGATTGCTTTTGCACAGAACTTAAGCGAAGAGGGAATGCTATATCTAAACGACAGAGGTCTAGACGATTATACAGCAATGTACTTTCACCTTGGAATGAACGCCGCGCAAACAGCAATCACCATACCATTAACATATAAATGGAAAGGCGTAAATACCTGCCCGGGTATCAAGTATCGCTACTTGCCTAAGTTTGCACCTAAAGATAGGCATCCGTATGGCTCTATAACAGGTAGTAAGAACAAGGGTATATTTAATTTTGACGCTCTCAAGGAACCTCAGATTTTTGGTATTATAGCAAATAGCTTGTTTGACGTTATGCTATTGCACCAGTTAGGATTTGTGGTCATAGGTCCGTATGCGGGAGAGGCTTCATGGGAAGCCGAGTGGTCCAAGTATATAAAGTGGGAGTACATCATTAACCTTGGTGACCGAGACAAGGCTGACAGCAAAGGAAGGTACCCAGGTGAGGATTACATGATGCATAGGTGTGAGCTTTTAAGTACGTCTATGACATCAAATGTAATTAGCAGCTTAGCTCCAGAAGGTTACACTGATATCAACGCCGCATACATGGATAAATTCGATGTTGTAAATTGGATCAATGATACACTAGACAAAGGAAGTAGAGATGTCTGAGCAGAAGTATTGGTATGAATACGAATACGAAGAATGTGTACTATGCGGCAGACACCACGAAACAAAACGCAGGATATACGACAGACCGAAGCCAGAGAATCCAGAAGATAGACATATATATATTCAGTTTGCTTGTTCGAGTCATTTTATATAGGAGAAATCATGTCTGAAATTAGCGATGTGGTACTTAGAGAAGAAAAGAAAGGCAACGTAGTTTTTAGTGATTTTGAAGGATATAGAGCGGTAGGACTCGATGACTTTATAGGTCAGTCAACGAAAGGATTGCTGTATGATTTAAACAGAAGTCCTGAAACAGTGCTAACATTTATCGAAGATCCTAAGTGGGTTAATGATTACGCTGTTGGATTAGTGATTAAGAGACTTAAAGAAAAGAACGCCGAGTTAGTCGAAGTTCTTGATATGATACTAAAAAGGCTTGATAACTCACCACTCAATATAATTCTAGGATATATTGAGCCTCAGGTGTTTGAAGAAATACAGAAAGCCATAGGAGATAACAATGTTTAAGAAGATAGATGAGATTTTAGTTACAGTTAATTATCTGAAATCGCTGGTAAATGGATGGGCTGACGAAACAAGGCGAATGAATCACGAAGTAGAAAGATTACGCCTCGTAATAGACAGAAAGCCAAAAGAGATAAAGCTTAATTACAACTGGAAAATAGTAATACATGATAAACAAGAGAACCGCTATACAGAAACTCTTGTTCGAGCCACCGAATGCAAAACACAGTTATTAAAAGACGGTAATGGACCAACATATTGCATAGACAAAGATGGAGATATTGTGTTTGTAACTTCACTTCCGACAACATACTGGAGGCCTTGATAATGGGTTTTTATAATATGATATTCGGCGAGAACAAAATGGCAGATATGCTTCTCGCAATACTTGGTAAGACCAAAGGTGACTTTGGTAGGTACAGAGATTGCTACATATCTAATGGCATGATTGCTGTATATACACGCAACGGCGGCGGCAATAGAGAGCACTTCGACTGGATAGCAGAAACTGAATCAGGTCCTGAGTGTGGCTGTACTGCATGCATGACGCGATACACTATTCCAAGATATGAGTGGTACTCATATGACGAAGACGACGAGTTTGATAGTACATACGCGACATTTTATTTCAGCTTTCCAGAACAATTCCGCGCAGAACTGGAAGCAATTGATTCTGGAGAAAAGATTGATCCAAGTCAGAAATGGCTCGACGCAATAGAGGCAATTAGAAACTCTGCTTGAGCAATAACGTTTGTATGGTATAATATTTGTACAGTAATTTAAGGAGGTACTAAGTGCAATATACCAACAATGGAAAGCTGCCTGCTTCACTGTACTACGCATTAACACATGATACCTACGAGAAGGCAGAGGGTTGTATAAGCGTCACAGAACTCATCGACGCGCCAAGACAGAGAATCCTACTACAAAGACACAGCGATGAAACAGTAGAAGATGTGTCTGGTGGAATCTTTTCTTTGGTAGGAAATGGCGTCCATTTGATTTTATCTGCATATAACAAAGGAACAACCGAACAACGATACTATGCATACATCACCGACAAAACAAGACTATCTGGTACACCAGACTTGTTTGAAGATGACACCTTGTTTGACTACAAAACAACAAGCACATGGACGCATATATTCGGTATCAAGGATTCCTGGGTTAAGCAGATGAATGTATACCGCTGGTTGCTGCGCAGAAACTATGTAATCATAAATAACCTGGTGATAGTGGCCATATTCAGAGACTGGACAGAATCAAATGTAGACAGAAAGCCTGGCTACCCGCCGTTTCCGGCTACAACGTATCCAGTCAAGACATGGCTAATGTCAGACACAGAGGATTACATAATGCAGAGAACCGTCATGCATGAATCCGCGGAGCAATTACCAGACGATCAACTGCCAGAGTGCGATTCCGATGAGCGCTGGCAGAAACAGGCGGTATACGCAGTAAACTACGGTAACAGGACAAAGGCTGAAAGGCTGCTGGATTCAGTCGAAGAAGCAGAATCCTGGATATCACGTCAGTCTCAGGACAAATCAAAGTACACGATAGTCAAGAGACCTGAAGAATGGAAGAGGTGCGAGAAATACTGTAGCGCAAGCCCGTTCTGTAATCAGTACAAGAAGTTCTGTGAACTGGAACGCAAGAGCTAGACCTGAACTGATAGCAGCGACATACAAAAGATGCGCATGGTGTGGCAAGCCGATTGATCGCGGTTTTGATAGACACCACTGGCTCATCAAAAGAGGAAACCTACCTAAAAATATGTATCCTCTTATCGACGTTGTAATAAACGTCGTTCCAGTACACCATCACTGCCATATGGCATATGGTTCCACCAAAACCTTCAAGAACAAATGTTATGCTTACGTATCGGAAGTGTTTGGTGAGGAGTTGATACTACAATGGTATAACTCAATCTCAGTTGAAACACACTTATAAGGAGTCAAATGACAGTTAATATAATTTTGCGCGGAGATTATTTCGGAGTCGGAAAATCACACACAGCTCTATCATACAGCAGGCCAGGAGTCAATCCAGTAAGACTCAACTTTGATGGCGAGTATAGAGATGAAACATTCAAGAGTCCGGATAATCTGGACCACCCAGAACTATCGCAGTTTGCCTTTGATTTCTGGCACAAGGTTTACGGAGACTTTCCAGAGTCTCTTGTAAAAGTAGCTACAGAAATCAGAGCAGGAAAGTTTCCATATAACATCATAGTCATTGACGATGGATCTATCTTCCAGGATGATTTGGACCAAGCTATGCATAACAAGAGTATCGCTGAAAGACTAGCTAAGGCTACCAATTGTTATGAAAAACATGAGAACTTTCTTAAGTATAGATTCAATACAACAGACGCCGGCGCTTACTATAATGTTGTGAAAGGAATCATACGCGCGTTTCTTAGAGAGTGTCGAAAGCATGACATAGACGTTATTGTTACATCGGAGACAAGAAACGTATGGGAAAACTATGGCAGCAGAGACAGAGAAAAGAAACCAACAATACTCGGACAGACTGCAAAGCTGTGGGACCCATGGTTCCAAATGGCAGATGCTATATTTGTATTAGAGAGGTTTGAAGGAGACAGACGGAAAGGAGAGGCAAAAATGACTCCTTGGCCAACCGCCAGCCTTGACACATTTAATACAAAGATTTCAATTCCTGGTGTACTTCCTAAATTTGTCTTCAAGGACTGGGGTATATTCTGGTCAATGGCAGACAAGAGAAGGTTACCTACACAAGAAGAGTACGCCAAATTGGAAATAGCTGCAGCAGTAGAGACAGATGACATTGGACTGGAGTCAAATATCGACGCCAAAAATGCCGTACTTGCATATGCTCTGGACAAGAAGTTCATTACCTCAAGATCTACAGTCGAAAAAGAAAGGCTCATCCAACTTGGTAAAGAGTCCGGCTTAGACGCAGATAATGTTCTCAGTCAGTATTATGAATGGTTAGAAGCTATTGATAATGCGATGGAGCAAGTGTAATGGATGATAGAGCCAAGCTTATAGCCAATCTAAAAAGAACGTTCAGCTCTATCATACCCGACAAAGACCCAATGGAGTCAGATCGTATCAAATTCCTTAGTTCCAGTATACTTCCTTTGGACTGGGCTCTAGGCGGTGGATTTCCGCGCGGACATATTACACACATATGGGGTCCTGATGGTGGTGGAAAAACCACTACAATGATTCCGGTAGTAGTTTCTGCGCAGGAGAATCCGGTTATAAATGGACTAACATTATACATAGCAAATGAACCCAAGATAGACGAGATGATGTTTTATAGGTTTGGCGTAGATCCAAATAAGATTATCTTCGCGAAAACTCGAGACGCCAAAAATCCTCTAGACGGTAATAAAGCTATGAACATGATAAGAGAAGCACTAGGAGAGGTAGAGTTAATAGTAGTTGACTCTGTTGCTGGACTTTCGCCTGGAATAATCTATGACATGTCGTCAGAAGATTACTCAATAGGAAAGGTTGCGCATTTGCTCTCAGACCAGTTACCTCTTATCGCCAACATTCTAGCTGCTACCGATACTGCTATGATAATGTTAAATCAGGAGAGAGCTTCGTTCGAGAAGTACGGTATGGATACAAAGCCATTTGCTGGATACGCTTTGGCTCATTGGGTCTCAATCCGCGCCAGAATAAGAAGTCATGGATATGTCAAAGAAGGAAAGACTACTGTTGGGTTTAGACCTTGGATAACTATAGAAAAGAATGACTTCTCTGCACCACGTAAAGACGCCGAGTGGATTATGCGGTTCGAAACCGGCGTTGATAAAGTTGACGCGCTGTTTACTTTTGCAAAAGAGATAGGAGTAATATCCTACTCAAATGGCTGGAAGCTAGGTGATATTTCTTTAAACTATCCAGACGGAAAGAACGAAGAAGACGCCCGCAGCAGAGTATCAGCAGAACCTGATTTGCAAGACCTGATAAGCGCGGTTGCAATACCAGAACGTTAAGCATGGCTGGACTGGTGGCCAGGTGGTTACCAGTCCAGCTTTAAACTCTGCTTTGCAATAGATTTTAATTAGGAGAATAAAATGAATAAAACAATAACTGTTCAAATAAGAAACTCAACAGGCGAGCTTTTATCCGTAACTGGAAAATCTGATGATGTGTATGACTTAATAAAAGGTAAAGACCATGAACCTGTACCGATGCATTACTCTCAAACTCGTGGCAGATTATTGGCAATCAGTGGAATGAACTCCACACATATCAAGAACGCAATGTCCAAGCTTGAAAAAGAATGGCGCGCCGAAGTTGACATAATTGAAAACCCAGGCGATTATACCAGAAAACTCCTGGAAGGACCTTTGCACTTCAAGGACTACCATGCCCTCGCAAAAGAACTGCTAACTCGTTCAACTTGGTAGCACGCCTGAGTGGTGTAATGATAGCACGGCCGCCATACACGGAACGACCGGTTTGATTCCGGCTCAGGCTCAAGGCTGGTGGCGATAGAGCTCGGTTACTTCAAAAACCTTTTTTATATAAAAGACCAGAAACCATAGCCGATTTCGATAACTTCCCCAGCCTATCATATAAACAATTCTCGGTGGCGATAGAGATCAGTTACTTCAACCAACTTGTAAAAAGATGATTAGATACACAACTGGTTTCGATAACTTCCCCGAGATCAACATAAATAGAGAGAGTGGCGCTTGTAACAGTTACTTCACTTGAAATGATACTATACTGTTACTGACATCTTCCCTCTCTACCGAGTAACTTCATGCAGTCTGAACCAGTGGAAATGTTGGTTCGAGCCCAACTTCTTCGCCTTGTCGTCTAATATGGACTAAGACAACACTAAAAGTTACCGGTAACCCTAAATAAGCCGCGGACTTAGACCACCGCGGCTTAGAGGATATAAAATGAGAACAAATACCAAAACACACAAAGTAGATACAAGACTTACTGGTTCAAACAGGCTTGCTGGTGGATATGGTATGCCGGCGGCTAAACAAGATTCATACAAGCTACTCAAACGCGCGCTTATGTCTACAATGCTGTTCGAAGATATAGCCTATGAATCAGGATCGTCAGTAGCAAAGAATATTTCCAATCTCGTTCCTCTGGTTGATCCCAAACTTGTATACGAGCTGGCTGTAGAAGCTAGATTTGTAGGTCAGTTAAGACATGCTCCGCTATGGATAGCAGTTCAAATGTTAAAACATGCTACGCATAAGCCATATGTATCAGATCTATTATACGAGATAGTAAATAGACCTGACGAGCTTTCTGAGTTCTTGGCGCTCTACTGGAGTGTTAATAACAAGCCTATTGCAAAGCAAGCTAAGCTAGGACTTGGTAGAGCATTTAACAAATTCAATGAATACCAGTTTGGTAAGTGGAATAGAAACAACGATATAAAACTTATTGACGTTATGAGACTTGTTCATCCTACTCCAGAAACGGCGGCGAATAATCTGTTGTTTCAAAAGATAAAGACCGATACGCTGGCTACGCCTGATACATGGGAAGTAGAGCTTTCGAAAGGTGGAAACAAGAGAGCCTCATGGACCAGACTGTTAGAAGAGAATAAGATACCAGGCACCGCGTTGTTAATGAATCTCAGAAATATACAGGAAGCTGGCGTTGAAAGTTCATTGATATCCAAGTCAATACTTAATGCGTCGACCAAATGGTTACTGCCGCTGAGTTTCTTTAAGGCGGCTAAATTCGCTCCAATGTATAAAGCAGAACTGGATACATTAATGATTAGCAGTCTGGCTAATCAACCAAAGTTGGCAGGACATACAGTGCTACTGATAGATGTATCTGGATCGATGGGCGTCCTTTTATCTAATAAGAGCGAATTCAGCAGACTGGATGTTGCAAAGTCACTGGCTATTATAACAGTATCCATGTGCGAAGACGTTAATGTATACTTAACAGCAGGTTCTGATAACAGAAGAGTACATGCAACCGAGAGTATTCCTGTTATCCATGGCTTTAACTTATTCAACGGTCCTGCGTATTTAGATGCTGTGCGAAAAGTTGGCGGCGGTGGAATTTTTACAAGGCAGTGTCTGAAATACACAAAACCATACAACCCAATCACCGAAAGAGTAATCGTTATTAGTGACTCTCAGGACTGCGATATAGCAAATAGAGTACCTGCGCCATATGGAAAGTATAACTATATTATAGATATATCTTCAAATGCCGGCGGCGTTAATTATCAAGGAATATGGACTGCTGAAGTGAACGGTTGGTCAGAGAAGTTCATAAATTTCATACACTACATGGAACAAAGCATATCTAATGACAACTGAAGAGTTTTGCGCAGAATGGTTCGATGAAATGCGCGCAAGAGCAAAGACCGAGCGCGATCCTTCTCTACTTGTATTCATGGTAAGAGACTCAGAGCTAGTTGAACAGGCCGGATTGAAAGATCTGGCCTGGGCTATCTGTAGGTACTACTGTGTTGCAAATGACATTATTGGATTCTTCGACTTGTTACAGGAGTACGTAAATTTGTTACAGGAATACGCAAATGAAGAAGTATGAAGTTAAAATAGTTCTCAAGAACAACAAGGTGTACACATTCAAGGTAAACAGCATATATCCTCTTGAGAAAGCACTGCAGGATGAGCAGATAACAGAGTTTGAGGAAGAAATGAGTATCACCGGCGCTGATATAGACCATGCAGTAGTGAGGAAAATATGATAGTGTATTGCGCAAGACCAATGTCTGGATTTAAAGTATATGAGATACAAAAATACTATGAAGAACTCCGATTGTGCTTGCCAGACATTAAGTTAAACATACCATTTACATATGCCGAAAAAGCACTAGAAGGTTCGATTCAGCCGAGCGGATACGAAGATCCATATCTTACCAACACAGCAATAGTATCAAGAGACAAGTGGCTTATCAGAGATTCTGATTTGTTTCTAGGTCACTTCTCACTTACAGAAAACTTGAGCGCCGGTATGATAGCAGAACTAGTATATGCACACACAATAGGATTACATACAGTCTCGGTAATAGATCGGGGAAACCCACACCAGCATGCATTCGTATTGTATGAGAGCGACGTTATTGTAGAGGAAATTGCCATGGCGATTAAGTATATAGGAATGTTCAAATGAGTACCTTTATAGCAAGCGACAACCGTTTTGGAGATCCGGTACTTGAAGATTTTTTTGGGGCTCTATCGGATACACAAACGTCAGAACAAATAATGATACAATTATGGAACGATGTTGTAGAAAATACCGATAATGTTATAGTACTAGGCAACTTCTCTAATATGTGGAGAGGATATGTGGTAGACATTATAAATAGATTACATGGAAATTTGTTTTTCATGTATGAAAGATATCAAGAATGGATGAAAGAATCTATTGTTTATAGTACACATATAAGACAACGCAGGTCAGTTAGATTTATTCCTGCAGAGAATCAGATAAGGTTTATGGTAAACAATACACCTGTGTCATTTCTATTATCCTATTACTATAACAAAGAGTTGCATTTGTCGCATAGTGATTTATACTACGTACATGGCGGAGTAATACAGACCGGATATGTAGCAGGAAGCAAGTCACTTAATGTTGGAGTAAAAAACGTATTTCACATGATTGGTGAAATACACCCACTAAGAGTAGAAACAATATACGAAATCATGAGGAGTGGAGATGAAACAGAAAGACATACTGAAGCGCATTGACAGAACTCGCGGAAAACGATCCGTCTCACAAGAGAAAGAAGATAGTGTAAAACACATTGAAGAAGACGAAGAGTATATTACCTCGATGAAAGAGAAGAAGGGCAAGCACCAACACATAGAGAACAAATGACTAATTATTATACTGTTGTGTGCAAAAAGTGTAATGCGGCAGACTACGTTATTGACCACGATATGGACTACAAAGAAGCAAAAGAGCACTTCGAGATAGCGGGCTGGAAATTCGGTAAGAAGAAACTCCGGTGTCCTGAATGCGCATCAAAACAAACGGGTAGCTAACCAGCTACCCGTCTTTCTATGTGTCGAAGTACAAACAGAGTTACAATAAGCAGCAGTGCAAGCATGCCAATTAGCAAATAGCCTGTGCCATCAATGTCAATTACTTTCACAGCAGTCGGTGTACATACATCTGGTGCTATATCCAAATCACGGACTGACACAAATGGTGAGAATCCAGCCGCCAGTGACTGGCTAACTGCCAGCTCAACCATCTCAGGAGTTGTAGCATAATCAATCGACAATACGGTCTTACCAGCATTATGAATAGCTGTTGCATTGGCAATATTCTCGTAGCACCACGAGAGAGTACAAGGACGATCAGTCGCTCGCACATACATCTCTTCCATGCCCAGCCCATCTATCGCAGCAAGATATCCACTGTATGTATACAGCTCTGGGCTATTCTGGGGATAGACGAGAAAGTCAGCGTCGATGCCCTTCGCATACTCCGATAACCTCACGATAAGGTCTACCATCTTGCGGGCCAGATCGTCACGAGTCGTCCCTGCGCTATTTGCAGGTATTTCTTCGTAGGTCACGATCATATCCAGATAGGCGCCGTTAAACCCGGCACTAATAGCCTGATCCACACGCCCTTGTACAATAGGCCACCAGCGTTCGTCCCAATACTTGACATAGTATTCCCCTGGCCAGCCGTCTAACGTGCCCAACAACAGGTCGCTCGGTACGCTGTCCCATTCGGGACGGTAGTTCTCTATTGCACCAATCTCAAAGTATGCCAACATCTGTTTTCCAGTACCGGTTACCTCAGCGTATGTGAAGAAGTCAGACGAGCCGTCACGGGCCAGGTCGACAACGGCAAGCTCATAGCAACTGTCAGCAATCTGCTGTAAGCTATTGTTCTGGTAACCACTGAGTTGGTATACCCATAGTATGACAGCAAGTAATACGTTCATCTACACCTCGTTACCCCACACATCCCAGCCAACGGTATCATTTAAGTCTCAAGTTTCCATCTTTGTCGTACCAGCCTGAGCCAAGCCACGCTGAGTCTTGTACTCCTTCGTCGGTGAATGTCCACGTGCAGACTGGAATCTGTGTGTAGTTGTAGAACTTCTCGGTGTATTGTTTCCACGTGTCTAACGAGTATAAAACAACACCCTTTTCAT
>Ga0307379_10012086_pt1 | contig 11277 bp, 15 predicted proteins | sample UN2MG_FD_202237 | JGI IMG/M metagenome (GOLD analysis project Ga0307379, IMG submission 202237) | Soil microbial communities from Risofladan, Vaasa, Finland - UN-2 | ecosystem: Environmental > Terrestrial > Soil > Coastal area > Acid sulfate soil | place: Finland: Risofladan, Vaasa | collected... | reverse complement strand
TCGTTGGTGAGGACAGCCGTAGACCAGTCCTCCCCGTACGTCGTGCTGCACAACAGCACGCCGTACACGACACACAGGTAAAAGATGAACTTTTTCATGGTGAATCCTTTCATAAGGGGTTTATGGTGCGAAGAGTTCCATCTGTTCGACCAGGGCCCGCTTCGGCAGACCCTCCGACTCTATCTCGGCTCGACGCTCGCAGCAGTGGCCGTCGTCGGCACAGCTATGGCAGGCCAGGAGCCCGCAGGTCTCGCACGGGGCCAGGACAAAGCCTTCGACATAGTACCCCCGCGGCGACTGCGACGCCTGCCCCTCGGCCGCGTGTTCACCGCAGACGTCGCACACATGCACGGAGATAGTCGTTGTCTCAGTCATGTTGATTTCTTCTCCCGCGTCCAGATCAGCCAGCCCTCGACGGCCAGCACCATGAATATCCCGTCCCGCACCGCCAGCGACCACAGCCCGGCGCCGACGTGCAGGTAGCACGACATTGAGTTGGAGGCCAGCCATATGACAAAGCAGGCGCGGAGCCGGCGGTTGTTGCACACCACACCCGTCACGGCCAGAATTGTCGCTATCGTTCCGATTATCTCAGTCATGTGTCAGCCTACCGTGTATAGCAGCTTGTCCCGCCATCCAGGGCCTGGACGGCCTTGCCCAATCGCATCCGGGCATCTTCCAGGTGGCGATAGGCTAGGGTGATGTTCGCCCCGATATCGCCCGGCATATCCACCTTGTCATCACGCAGACGCTGAATCCGAGCCGTGATGACTTGAATCTCCTCACGACATTGGAAGCAAAACTCTTTCAAGTCCGCGCCTACCTTCATCGGTGTGTCTACCTTCGTTTCTTCTGGTTGATCTACCATCGGTCTGTCTCCTGTATCTATGTCAGCCTCTTCTTCATTGCCACGGTCAACTCCCTATCGGCACCTCTGTTTCTTGCTGGGCGGCTGGTATCCCCACTCTTCCTTGACGCGGTTCATGAACACGGCCATCGGGATCTCCCCGTGGACACAGTCCTTCGCCAGGACAATCGCTTGGTTGTACCTATCCGGGCCGGCTCGCTTCTGGTCTTCGTCCTGTGCCAGCCATTGCACGAAATTGGCCAGGGCGCTGTAGCTATCGGCGTTTTGGGGCTTGAGCTTCGCGCTGAGGATTTGGTAACAGCGTATGTCAGGTCGAGCGTCAAGCTCCTCTTGGGAAGTCAAGTCAAGAAAGGCTATGATTTCAGGCTGCCTTTCCGTATTGGAGTTATGACATGACTTATTACTGTTCTGATCTGTTATGACCTTGACTGAAGCCGATACCTTAGAATCCCGCGAGACTCGCGACGACTCGCGGGATTCGCTACTATCCGCAGAATCCTGCGGGTCCTGCGCAAGGACCACCCATTCAACATCTACATGGCATAGAATATCCAGTGCCCACTCCGTCTTTTCATCGGACCAGAGCAGCATTCTAGCAATGTCGTGGACCGACGCAGGATCGCCACGGCTGTTCCTGATGATACCACCCTCTCGCCTAGGACGCTTCTCGCACGCCACAACCCCACACAAACGCTCAAACACCCCCACGATGGCATGTACGTCGTCCCCAACCAGTTCGCGGATCTGAAGGACTCTGACAGGCCAATCCCGACGCGACGGTGCACGGGTGTAAGGCAACGCTCCAGCAAAGAAGTCCTTGCCCTCTTTCCAACTTCTGCCGTCCTTATCGACCTCGTAGTTCTCGTCCCAATCCGCGATACAGTGCATCAGACAGGCTCCTCGATAACAGCAAGGTTCTCGAATCGAGTAATCCGCTCTCGGAAGATTAGGGACACCGTCCCGGTAGGCCCGTTACGCTGCTTAGCCACGATGACCTCCGCAACGTTCGTCGGCACATAATCGGGTTCGTTCTTACCATAGTAGTCCTTGCGATACAATAGCATGACTACATCTGCGTCCTGCTCCACGGCCCCCGATTCACGGAGATCGCTCAACCTGGGCCGATGGTCCTCTCGCGACTCCGGGCCCCGATTGAGTTGGCTGAGTACCAGCACAGGGACATTCAGCTCCCGCGCCAGCGCTTTCAGGTGCCGACTGATCAGGGTGACTTCCTGCTGTCGATTCTCAGTTTTCTGGCCCGCGCCCATTAACTGAAGGTAGTCGACGATAATCAGCCCCGTGTCCTCTTTGCTGTGGATTCGCCGAGCCCTGCTTCGGAGATCGAATGGCGTCAGATAGGAACTGTCATCAATGAACAAAGACGCCCCGTTGGTCAACCGAGCGCCCACATCTACCAGCTTCCGGTAGTCCTCCCCGGTAACATTCCCAGTGCGGACCTGCTGGGAATTCACCTCTGCCTCACAACACACCACGCGTTCCAACAGAGATCCCTTGCTCATTTCTAGCGAGAACACATGCACCGGAATATTGCCCACCACCGCGACCTGGAAAGCGATGTTCATTGCTAAGGCCGTTTTGCCGATCGATGGTCTAGACGCCAGGATGATCAGTTCGCCATCCTGGAGCCCGCTCAGCATATCATCCAGTTCGTAGTAGCCCGTGGTGAGCCCCGTCACCGAGTTTCCTTCCCGCCGCTCGATCTCTTCGAGAACCGATATAATCAAACGATCGGCCGGCTGACAATCCCCCTCTCGACTCTCGGTAGCAGCAAACAGTTTCGCTTCGGCCTCACACAAGGCTTCACCAATTTCCTGCGACTCGTCATACCCTGCCTCGGCGAGTTCCTGTGCAGTAACAATCAGGGTACGACGCTTCGCGGCCTCCTGGACGATCTTGGCGTAATACACGACGTTGGCAGCCGATGGAACCGTCTCCATCACCCGACGCAGATACTCCAGACCACCGATCTCTTTCAGTTGCTTGGTCTGTTCCAGGCGTTCCCTAACCGTCAACCCGTCGATCGCCTGGGGCTCCTGCGTTTCAACCATCGCCCGCAGGGTCCGGTAGATAATCCGGTGCTCGTCGTGGTAGAAGTCGTCCTCCCCGACCAATTCCATCACGTCCCCAATGCAGCGGGAGTCGATGATCATCGAGCCCAGTACCGCCGCCTCGGCGGATAAACTCTGGGGCATAGATCGTAAGACGCCATCCTTGGATTGTTTTGCCATACTATCCCTCAAGTTTTATTGTTTTGCGTTATTGTCACGGGGATAGGCGGCCTCTAGGATAGCGGACCACGCTTCTATGAAACTACTAAAGCCACGATTAAACAGATGTAATTGCCCCGTTGGATCCTCGGCCATTGCTTTCTCGCAGTACGCCCCCAAACACACGCACCTAATGGCATTGATGTCGTGATTCTCTCGCATGGTGATATACCAATTGTGGTCTTCATTCACCTTTACGACGTTTCCTGTGAGATCGACGTCAGTAATAAGGCCGTTGAGGCTACGAACAGGTTCTATTCGCAATCCTCGCGACGCCACCTTGCCTAAAATATCACCACCGGGCTGTGTCTTATCGGCCTTCCTAACCCGACGCTTTGTCCCTTTAGGGCTAACGGTCCCCGGCTTCTTGCCCGTCGCCTCCCGCTTTGCTTTGCGTAGAGTTGTCACTATCTCATTGAGTGATGCGTTGATTTCATGCGTAAACTTGTCATTGTAGATCACTTCCGCCTGCTGTTCGGCCTTCAGGATAATTGGCTCGCAAATCTCATAGAGTTTTTCTTCGAGTAAATCCTGGCCTTCCGCAATGTCTGTCTTGTTTTTCGACAATTTCCAGTCTCTGGACAATGTAACCTGCCCGCAAATACGTCGGACACTGTGGCCTTTGCCGCCGAAAGCGGAATTCTTGATATTGCGATGCTCGTATGAATAATTGAACCCGTACTGCGACGTATCAGCCCCCTCTCCAATGATGCCCACGTGAATTGATGCACGCTTGCCGGCCACAACCAAATCGGTCGTTATGACATCCGTGAGCGGCGGCATCTTCCATGCGGCACACACCATTGGTTTGCGCCGGGTCCTCTGTATGACGATCTGTTTGCCATCCTCAAGCGCTGGCGCGAATACATAAGACAGCTTCTCGCGCAACTTTTCATAGTCGGGCGGGCTGCGATCTATGCGGGCGAACGTCAACTTTGTACCAACTTGTTCCGGTAGAGCTGGAACGGGTCTCGGCTTCGGTAGACGCCACGAACCAGACTTACGCCACTTCTCCCAGTCAACTGTTGTACTCCGTACGTAGCCTTGACAAACCGTCTCTATTACCATCACGCCCCACAGCCAACCCCCAGCTTCCTTGAGTCCAACTCCATATCTCCCTAGCCCACTGTTGCGTCGATTATCGTGCATTCCAAGTTTCATCATGCGAGCCATATCATCGCATCCATTCCCATCATCCAAGACTTCGAGGTCTCTCTTGCCGCGAAATTGGATCTGAACGCGAGCGGCTTTGTGGTCGAATGAGTTGTCGCAAAGTTCACTTAGGGCTATATGCCAATTACAACTCTGGTTGCCGTGAAGTGACTCCAAAAACTCAGTGTGAGGACACGCATCCATGTACTCATCATCTTCTTGTGTCGTCCGTAGCTCGCGATCATCATTCATGATTATATTCCTCAAGAATTGCAATGCCGTTACTGACCATCATCGGAAGGTATTTAGGAGGACACTTGTCCATGAAATCCGTGAGCAGCTTGTTTAGCTTGATTAGTTGAGCAGACGTATCGTAAGGTCGATCAGCCTTCTTCGTGGACTTCTTTGGTGACAGCTTACGGGCCTCTCGTGCAATCTGACTCGGCGTCCACTCATTCGCTTTCGCGTCACTGAATATCATCGCCCTTTGCTCTGGCGGAAGGGCTGCCACGTTTGCAGCTTTGGTGACGTCCATCTCCCCTGATTTAACGAGTCCAATCAACTCTTCATCGCCCGTCCTCAACACCGTTGTCGCTTTGTCGATCGTCCTACCGGAGACACCCACTGTGGCCCCGGCCGCGTCGCGGGATTGACCCTTGTTAAGGTCAGGCACCGTTTCCTTACCTTTTTTGCCACGCCCCTTTGATAGCTTCTGCCGTTTCTTCGCCTCATCCTCGTAGTGTTCCACCTTGTTCGCGCCAAACATGGCTCGCTGGCCTGTGGTTAAGTCACGCCGCCGCAGATTACATGACTCAACGAAGGACACAGGGTCCTCGATCTCCGGCGTAACCGTCACGGGTTCGACCTCCGCTAATTGGCAGGCCCGATAGCGATTACGCCCGTCTAAGATCTTCCCTTCGTAGAGGACTATGGGATGCAACAAGCCGTTGGATTTGATATCCTCCACCATATCACTAAGGGCCGCTTCACTCATCATTGGAAGCCATTCGGCGATTGGGTGGACCTTCAGATTACGCATCGCTTGCTCCTGTCGCATCTATCGGATTGGTTAGGAGGGGATGGGGGTAACATTGGTGTCTTCCTTAACGTATAGACCCAGCTTCCGTGCCAGAAACGCATAGGTAAAGTGATTGAGCGCTTTGTGGTCCTCGCGAGTATGTGCCTCTACGTAGACCTGACGCGCTTCGAGTGATATCCCAAGCTCCGGATGGCAGCACGAGTAGTCCGGCACGCACTCGTCGCGCACAGTATCATGCTGGGAATCTCCTGCCAGCCAGCGTCTCAATTGTTCAGCACGTCCGATGGGAAGGACTCCTTTCGCTCGGTCCGTTTTCTCTCTAGGTTATCCAGCAAGCAAGGCCGCAGCAGGTAGAGTCCCACCATCGCAATCCCCACGACCGGGAGCCCGATCAGTATCACCCCCACCGTCAACACCAACAGCCCTACTACGAGCACCACCATGGCCATCCCTGCAGGCACTGAGGCCAACAGCAGCACTCCACCCACGATTGACTTGACTATCGACATGGTTACGCTCCTTCTCAATACGCCGTAGCCCAGTTGGCCTGCAGCCGGGCCACGCAACGCTCCAAATACGTCTTCAGCCAGCCCCAACTAACCGACTTGCACTTGACACGATCGTGCATCGCCATGTAGCGGCGCAACCGCCGGACTTTCTCTGGCCGATACACCGCCATCTTGGTCAACAAACCCTCCTGGTCCTGCTCGGCCTCCATGTGGCATAAATGACATAGCCACACCCCCCACCGAGGCTCGTACTTCCACCGGATCCCCGGTTCCTGGGAGCGCCTCACAATGTGGTGCGCCTCATGCCCCAACCGCCCACAACCCCCCTCACAGGGCCCACCGGTCCCGGCCGGGTTGACCTGCAATTGCACCGCCAGGCGGTACAGCTTCTCCAAGACCTGGATCTGATACGCCGTCACGCGTCCACATTCCCCATCTGCTCGATATTGGCACTGCCACACCCCTCCACCGGACACGCATCATCGACGGGCGCTGCGAAGACATGCCCATGCTCGCATATCCATGAACCGCCCGTATCTACGGTGTCCTCCGGCTCCGTAGGCCCCTCCTGCGACTCGGCCCCATCCGTGGGGCCATCTTGGGACTCGTCCATGTCCTGAGCCGCAGAAGCTGGCACTTGATTCGAAGCGATCGCGGCCAGCCGCTTTTTGCAGCCGTCGGTTCCCAACGTGTGTTCCGGCTCTGCCGGCAGCACGTTCAAATCGTAGTCGACGCTGTCGGCCTCCTCCGCCGCCGTCAATTCCGGCGTTGTCCGGATCCACTTGATAGACCTGCGGATGATGGACTTTTTCTGCATTTCACCCGGGAACGTGACCCACGGCCCGTCTTGCTTGGACTTCGAACAGTCGCGGATCTGATCCAGCTCCTGGACACTCATGAAGTCAATCTTCGGTACGCTGGCATCCTTGAGCATGATCACGCTGTAGGCGCAGATCACCGAGCCCTTGTCCGACCCGAGGTACGGCTTGTGCTTGATGAACGGACTGCCCCCCCCGCCATAGTCGTAGCCGTAGTCGAACTCATCCCGCTCATGGACAAGCTGGGCGTCGATGAACGTCACATGCCCAGATCGGTAGGCCAGTTCGAGAAAACCACGATAGCCCGGCAGGAACTTGCACTCATACACCGGCCTTCCAGCCTGCTTCGACAAGTACCCGCTCTTGTACGGGATCAGATACGCTTGCCCCGTCGCTCCCCCAAACTCCAGGCCCAACTCAGCCGCATTGATCACCGACTGGAGGAAGCTGCTCGCGGTGCACTGTAGCAATCGCGGCTGACGACTAGCCGCCAACAGCGCCACTTTCGATACGCGATCGGCGCTCATGTATTTACTGGCCACCGTCTGGAGGGAGTCACGGAATCCCTTCTCGCCCAGGATCTCTTTCAGCGTGCCCTTACTGGACACTAACGCTATTGCTCCCATCGTTTTCCTTTCTACTTCACGTATAGAGTTCTGTAGTAGCTCTTCCCTGTATATTTTGCAGACAACTCGGGATGATCCAGCAGTAGGCGCTTCTGATCGAAGCCCTTGCGTGAATACTGATAGTAGGTGATCTTACGCCCATCCGGCAGGGTACCGATTTCCGCGTCACCTAACGCAGAGATCAACGTCCGTTGTATGCCATCGCTCAGTTCCTTCAACTCCTTGAGTTGGGCTTTCATCAACTCCCGTCGCTCGACAATCTCCAGGACCTCGTCCGACAACTCGACCGTCACGCCCTTGCGCCGCGATATGGCTTTGAGAACACCAATAGGCGGCACCTCGCCTCCCTCTGGTGGCACCTTGGCTTCGACATGCTTCCGCCACCACTGTGCGCCGAAGGTAGAAATCGTCTCGATCAACTCGTCGTCGCGGGGAACGTGATACATACGCATGTTTAGACTGTACCCGCTCAACGCCGCGGCCACCCACGCATCGCCTAGGTTGGCGCAGTATAACTGGTGCTGGACCTGGACCAAAACATGGTCCGGTATCTGGTCCGTCCCCTCGTCGCCATAGCCCTCCGCGTACGCTGCGTTGCAATACTTGCACTCGACATTCGTTTTGCGGTCCGCGGTCAAGCCGTCCAGGTTGGCCGCGAACAACCCTTTCCCAGGTCCCCACAGCGCCACGTGATACAGGTCTTCTTCTCGCTCGTGCAACACCTCCTGACCGAGTTGATCGGCAGCAAATCGGATCAGGGTCTCCTCTAGGTAGTTGCCCTGCTGCATCGCCTCGGTAGGCGATTCCTCTTCCAACGGCCCCACCTTGCTCCAGTAGATGTCGGCTGGCGTACGGGAATACGGGGAGACGCCCATAATAACAGGCAGATCGCTGGACCCCAGGAACCGTTGCCGCTGGGCTCGCTGAGTGGCGGTAATCGTCATTGTATCCTCCTATAGACTTATGCAACGGTACGCATTCATACGGCCTTCCAGTATACCCGCCGAGTAACCGACAGTCAAGAAGATTCTACAAATACATCGGGTTAAGTATTTCGTTTGAACTCCCCGCAACTATCAGCGGCACCCGTATGGATCAGATAGCGGGCACTCTCGCCACAAGTACACGCCGGGTTGCCAGAGGCGGGCAGCTTGACGGCACGCCAATGCTGGCATCGCTCACAGGTCACATGGAGAGTCGTTTTCGTTTCTGGTGTCGGGTTTGTCATATAGCCTCCCAGCTCTATGCTCATTATGTAAAAGCGTGCCTCGGATCTCCGTAGCCGCGAGGTTCGGATTTACCGCAGGCACGCGCGTCGTGTAAAACCCGGCCGGTAGCAGACCGGGCTTCGGATGTAAAGATGCATGATGACAGTGCCGACCGTTTCTCAGTCCCCTGGTGGGCCGGGCTACGCGCCCCGGTCGGCACGAATATATAAGTCCACGGTTAATCTTTCGGCGTCTGCCTGCTGCGCCTGCCGCCTCTCCTTGGGAGACTTACGGCGCTTCCGTACTTCCCGGCGGACCCGCTCGATGTTCGGTAATCTGTTGTAGATGCCCATGATTGTCTTTGGTATCAAAAACCCTTGCCGTGCCACGCCATGCCAAGCCGCGCCTTGCCGGGCATGAACTCATATGCCATATATGAAGTCCTACTATCACGTAGGCTGGCAGTCAAAACAGTGCGGGGTCGCTCTCAGAAGGCGACCCCGCACGAGCGCAACATCCCTGCTACTAACGCCGGCGACTGCTCCATCAGGTGTTCCAACAAGATCCGTCCAATCTCGCTGAGGTTAAGTAGGAGAACCCACCGGCGTACGTCCTTGTTTTGAAGGGGCCGGTCCGGCGACGCTCCTCCTTGAGCGAAGTCGTGGCCTGGCCCCATTTGATCGGGCTTTCCGTTCCTAGAGAAAAGGCCAGCGGCGATGCGGAGGGGAGAGAAACGAGACTACGCCGCCGGCCGGAAGTTAGGTCAAAAAGGAAGGGGGCGGCGGAGGAGCACGCCCCCAGAGCGATGCGATTGTAGGCGCTGACCACACGAACGCATCGCGAAAGATTGATATTCCAGCCAGACACAATGCCTTGCCGAAATTGAGTACCAGGATTGAATCGTATGGTCAGCATAAACACTTCATACCACCATGCCGAGGCGGTGTCAAGCCTATTATGCGCATTATACAAAAAAAAGTTACTCCATACAAAAAGCCGGATCGGCAGCGTGTGCCGTAGCCGGCCTTCGAAGGAGGTTATGCGATAAGTTAAAAAATATGGCCAAGGGACAGACCAAAGAACTCGTTGGCAGACGAGTCGCCAGTCGCACCTTCGCCATCGCCGCTAGCACTTGTATCCCCGCGAATAGCATCAATCTCGCCAGCCGTTAAGACATCCTTGAAAAACGCAAGGTCGTCCATATTGCCTGTCCAATCGCCATAATAGTCACCGATGACGAAATTGTAAGGGTTCAGTGGAGGAGCTGACGTGAAAGTGTCGCTCCATGTTTCGACGCCTTCTGTAGCAGCATCGTAGACGCGAACGTTACATTCTTTGGTTGGTGCATCGTAGGTGATGGCGATGTGGTACCATTTATCCGCCTCGATCGTGACATCTGTCTCCAGTGTCTCAGACACACAGGTAATCGCCAGTATCACAGACGCCGGATCATCGCCGGGGTAATAGTCAAGCCAGACATAAAAGCTGTTGGACTTCCGGAAAATATAATACGTGTTGTCTGGGTTGCTACTATCGATGTAGTACCAGAACGTTATCGAGAATGACTCTGATCCCGTCGTTGGCTCAAGCGGGAAGTCTGAGGGCGGGTTATTCAGCTCCCACGGGTCACCTGCTGCTCCGACCCAGCGACACGACCCGTCACCTTCCTGGAAGCTCGATGTATCTGACGCGGCCTCTGTCCCATAGACATAGTATGTAACGAGCGACGCCGACCCGATGGAGTCAGCCGTGAGCGCGCTCGGTTCGAACTGGAATGCCGCCGAACAGTTTGGGTCACCTGCATACACCTTTGCCATATGTCACCTTAGCAGAACGACGTTCCCAGCGAGCCGTAGTAATTCCCTGACCCGTCGTAGTAACCACAGAAAATATCGGTGTAACTAGCACCGAGCGAAACAGCGGGTGGCGTACCGCCGCTCGCCCACTGGACGGCTGTGGGCCACGTGAGCGTGTGACCTCCAACCGTATCACCTTTGAGCCGCAGCGTCAGATGAGCCGGTCCTGATGGCGCCGTAAAGTTCAAGACAAGGTCATTGTTCAAAACACCCGCTTGGTTGTTGCCCTGCGTCCAATCAATAACCTCGCCAGCGCCGAGATCGCCCAGCCAGACCTCTTGAGTGAAATGGGCTTGTTTATCGATGCTGATCTGCTCGAACAGTTCGGCGCGGCGAGGACCCGGTCGGACCATGATTCGGGTATCCCATGAGTTATTGGTTGCGGCCTTGGCATAGCCGACCGGACTAGACCAAGAATCTCGAGTAGCCGCGAGTTGTCCCGCCGTCGATCCGACGTACACGGCGTCGCCGATATCGAACTCGATGGAAGAGCCATCGTAGCTCGTCCTGACGTCGATGTAACCAAAGCCTAGCACCTTGCCTTCTGAACCGCTGGCCACATCGGCCGGGGCAAAGCCAATGGCCGGAGTCAACGTCTCACTGGTAGCCAGGGCCTTATACATCTTGCCGTCAGACGCCTTGAGGGCCACGACATCACCCTCGGAGATAGCCTCCCCCGCTGTCAAGGTCACTTCCAGACCACGGTCCAGGATGGCAAGAATGCCATTGATAATCGCACCCCAGTTCCTGCCGCCATCCGCGCTCAGGGGGAACTTAGCCTCGTCTGTGTAGCTTACATCCGCCATCGTATCAATCCCTATCTGTATGTTCGTACCAGCTCGCTCTGAACTGGATAATATTGTCATCTGCACCGGAAGTAAAAACGCGCAGATATGTCGTGTTTCGTTTCAGC
>Ga0307379_10012085_pt1 | contig 11277 bp, 10 predicted proteins | sample UN2MG_FD_202237 | JGI IMG/M metagenome (GOLD analysis project Ga0307379, IMG submission 202237) | Soil microbial communities from Risofladan, Vaasa, Finland - UN-2 | ecosystem: Environmental > Terrestrial > Soil > Coastal area > Acid sulfate soil | place: Finland: Risofladan, Vaasa | collected... | reverse complement strand
TCGGTCACGTTGAGGCCGTCGTCGAAATTCTCGCTCGGACGTGCGCCCTTGAGGAAAGACTGGACCATGTGCCGGTCCTCCGCCTGGTAGCCGTACTCGTTTTCCTCATCGGCCACCACGGGCATGAGGCCGACCTCGGCGTTCTGTTTCTCCACCAGGTCCTCCCCGGCCTTCCCCTTGACCTTCCGGCTGAAGAAGACCTTGAGCCCGGCGTCGAGGGTGTTGATCTGGAGGGCGTATTCGGGCCCGAGGAGCTCCATGCTCAGACGCAATCCGGCACCGACATAGCACCAAGAGGTCGTCGTCTCGACGACGACCACGTTTCCCTTCTCGTCCCTGTATTCGATGAGGGAGTGGGCGAAGTCCTCGGCCGGCCGCTTGAGATAATCGGTCTTGCCGCCGCTCTGATCGCGGAGGACCTTGGCGTATTCCGGGTTCTGCCATTTCAGGCAGGAGGCGTAGGCGTTGACTTTAACGGGTGTCAGCACGCCCCGCGGCGCCCCGGGCGGGGTCAGCAGGAAGCGGGCCACTTCGACGGAATGACACATCATGTCGTTAAGCACACCGCCACCCTGGAGGGAGCCTTCCCAGAACCAGGGCATGTGCGGTCCGCTGTGCTCCTCGGCCGCCCGGGCGAGATACGGACGCCCTGATAGAGTCGCCCCACGGGCCCAGATGATGCCTTTGCCCCGCACGACAGCCGGCGCGAAGACCTGGTTTTCCAGGTAGCCGTCGAGAAGCTTCGCTTTCCTGACAAGCTCCAACATCCGGCGCGCCTCCTTGACGTTCCGGCCGAGCGGCTTCTCGCAGCAGACGCCGGTCAGGTCCCCTTTCCCTTTCTCTAAAGCGTGGACGATCTCTTCAGTGACTTCCAGCCGGGTGAAGTTCGGGGCGCAGATCCAGATGGCGTCGATCCTGGGATCAGCGATCATATCGGTGATCGACTTGTAGGACTTGGCGTCACCCACCTCGAGCTTCCGGGCGATGCCGACCGCCTCTTCGGCCCTTTTCCTGTCGGGGTCATAGATCCCCAAAATATCCGCATCGCGGACGCCGACCCAGGAACGGATATGAAACCCGGCGACGAAACCTCCGCCGATGATGCCGACGCCCAATTTTCGTTTTTTCATCTGCGACCTCCTGTGCGTGCGGTCATTGTATGGAAATCTTTGCCCGGTGTAAAGATGAGAAAAATGGGGACGGTTCTATTTTTTTTCACCCTCTCCCTCCACCCTCTCCCATCAAGGGAGAGGGATATTAAAAAAAATGACCCGTCTCCATTTCTTTGGCCCGTCCCCATTTTTCTTCCTCTTTTCGGGTAAATATGCTACATTTTTGCTGCCCATGAAAGGAGCTGAATATGGCTAAGTACAAGATCGCCGTGTTGCCCGGAGACGGTGTGGGAGGGGACGTCATCGAAGCGGCCATGATGGTCCTCAACAAGCTGGCCGTGGACGCAGAATATGTCTACGCTGACATCGGCTGGGAATTCTGGTGTAAGGAGGGAAACGCTCTTCCCGACCGCACCATCAAGATGCTCAAGGAGACCGACGTCTGCCTCTTCGGCGCCATCACCTCGAAGCCGAAGGAGGACGCCGCCGCCGAGCTCGATCCCTCGCTCAAGGGCAAAGGACTTTCCTATTTCAGCCCGATCGTCAGGCTCCGCCAGGAGTTCGACCTCTACACCAACCGCCGGCCCTGCAAAGCCTTTCCCGGGAACCCGCTGAACTACCGGGACAATATTGACCTGGTGATCTTCAGGGAGAACACCGAGGGCATGTACGCCGGGGTGGAGTTCCATCCGTTGCCCCAGGCGGTCCGGGACGCGCTGCTCGTCCATCCCAAGATGAAGGCCTTCAAGGAGACTCCTCTCGACGAGATCGCCATATCCACCCGGATCATGACCAAAAAAGGCTGCACCCGGATCGTCCGGGCGGCCTTCGAATACGCCCGCGAGTTCAAGCGCCGCTCGGTCACCATCGTCGAGAAGCCCAATGTGCTCCGGGAGACGGGCGGGCTGATGCTGGACATCGCCCGGGCCGTTGCCAAGGAATACCCCGGGATCCCCCTCAAGGAAGCCAACGTGGATGCCATGTGCATGTGGCTGGTCAAGAACCCGCATGATTACGACGTCTTGGTCGCCGAGAACCTCTTCGGCGATATCATCTCCGACCTCAGCGCCCAGCTCGTCGGCGGGCTGGGGTTCGCCTCGGCCGGGAACATCGGCGATAAGTATGCCGTCTTCGAGCCGACCCACGGCTCCGCGCCCAAGTACGCCGGGATGTACAAGGTCAACCCCCTGGCCACTTTCCTGGCCGCCAAGATGATGCTCGAGTGGCTGGGCGAGGCCGAAAAGGGAAGGCGCCTGGAAGAGGCCATCGCCGCGGTCATCAAGGAGGGGAAGGTCCGCACCTATGACATGGGCGGGACTTCGACGACTCTCGACGTTGCCCGGGCCGTGGCGGACAGACTCTGACAGGAGCACCGCGGATGGGAAAAACGGTCATCGAAAAGATCATCCAGGCCCACACGGCCGACGAGGTCGCGCCGGGGAAGATCGTCTGGATGGACCTGGACATCCGCTCGGCCCGGGATTTCGGGGGCCCTAATGTTGTCAAAAACTACGAGCGGGAATATGCGGGGCTCCCCCTCGCGGACAAGGCCAAGACGTTCTTCACCTTCGACCTCTGCGCCCCGGCCTGCACCCTCAAATATGCGGATAATCAACAGGTTTGCCGCGACTTCGCCCGGAAGTACGGAGTGGAGGTTTACGACGTGGATAGCGGCATCGGCACCCATGTCCTGATGGAGGAAGGGTTGGCTCGAACCAACGGTACGGTCGTCGGCACGGACAGCCACATGAACATCTTGGGTGCGCTCGGCACCTTCGGCCAGGGAATGGGCGATGTTGACATCACCTTCGCCTTCCGCACCGGCCGGACGTGGTTCGAGGTGCCGGAGAGCGTCAAGGTCGTGCTGAAAGGAACGTTCAAACCGCCGACTTCGGCGAAAGATCTGACGTTGTATCTATTGAAAGAGCTGGGGACAAAGAAGATCGCCCTTTGCTCGGCCGAATTCTACGGGCCCGCGGTCGCCGGACTTTCGCTGGCCGGCCGCCTGACGCTTTGCAGCATGGTGACGGAGATGGCCGGGATCATCGGATTCATCCCGGAATGCAGCCCGGCGGCCAGGGAAGAGAGCGAAGCGTTCTCCGGAGTTCCTTTCTCTCCCTTGGTGGCAGACAAGGATGCCGGTTATGCCGAGACGATCGAGATCGACCTCCAGGGACTTCCTCCTCAGGTGGCGGCGCCGCCCTCTCCGGCCAACGTTAAGACCGTGACCGAGCTTGGCGGGACGAAGATCGACTCGGGGTTTATCGGCTCCTGCACCAACGGCCGGGTCGAGGATTTCGCCGTCGCGGCCCATATCCTAAAAGGCCGCGGCGTCAGGAAAGGCATCATGCTCAAGATCGTCCCGGCGACCCGCCGCGTCTACAAGGAGCTCCTGGCCAAGGGGATTCTGCAGGACCTGTTCGAGGCCGGCGCCATCGTCGTCAATCCCGGCTGCGGCGGCTGCGCCGAGGGCCACGTCGGACTGACGGGCCGGGGAGAGGTCCAGATCAGCACGGGGAACCGCAACTTTCCCGGAAAGCAGGGGAAGGGCCGGACCTACCTGGCCGGCCCCGCCGTCGTGGCCGCTTCCTGTGTCCTGGGGCACATCGCCGGACTGGAGGATCTGTGACATGGATAAATCAACTCACCGCGGCCGCGTCTGGGTTCTCGCCGATGGGTCCGGAAGGCTGATTGAAGACATCGATACCGACCAGATCTTCCACAACCCCTTCCTGCACATCACCGAAATCGCCGAGATGGGGCAATATGCCCTGGGAAACCTTGAAGGTTGGAAGGATTTCCCAAAAAAGGCCAATCCCGGAGACATCGTCGTCGCCGGAAGGAACTTCGGTGCCGGCTCCTCACGCCAGCAGGCCGTGGACTGTTTCACCGCCCTGAAGGTCGGCGTCATCCTGGCTCCTTCCTATTCATCGATCTATTTCCGGAACGCCGTCAATTCCGGGCTTCCCATCCTGAGGTGTGTCGAGCTCGATTCACTCGTAGCTGGACGGAAGATGGAGACGGGCGATGAGGTCGAGGTCGATTTCCTGAACGGCCGAGGGCATAACCTGAGCAAGAAACAGGCCTTTTCGCTGGAGCCGATGAGCGCTGTCCAGCGGGATATCTTCCGGGCGGGAGACCTCTTTGCCTTCGGCCGGTCGTCCGGACGGAAAGACTGAGATGCGCATCCTGGCGCTCGACACGACCACCGGCAGCGGCTCGGTCGCCCTGCTTGAAGATACCAGGCTCCTGGCCGAGATCAACGCCGCATCCCCCTCCACCCATTCCTCCCGCCTCCTCCGGTCCGTCGACTATCTGCTGAAGAGAAATTCGCTCGAGATCCGGGAAATCGATGGATTCGCCGTGGCCGCCGGGCCCGGCTCTTTCACCGGAATCCGGATCGGGCTCAGCACCATCAAGGCCTTCGCCTTCGCCTCTCGAAAATCGGTCGCTCCGGTGTCCAGCCTCGCCGCTCTGGCCATGAAGCTCCAGGAGACGCAGGGCCGCCTGTTCTGCCCGATGATCGATGCCAAAAAGGGCGAGGTCTTCGCGGCGCTCTTCGAGCTGCAGGGCAGAAGCCTCAAGGCGGTCATCAAGGAGGGGGCCTATGGACCCGACGCTTTGCTCGCCCGGCTGCCGGCTCACCGGGTCATCCACTTCATCGGGACCGGAGTCGAGGTTTATAAGGAGAAGATCCTGGCCTACCTCAAGGACAAGGCACGGCTATCGTCGCGCTCGCTGTTCATCGGTTTCGAGGTCGGACTCATCGGAGACGAGATCTTGAGGAAGGGCAAAGGGGTGAGCGCTGAAGCCCTCGAGCCGCTTTATTATCGCAAGTCCCAGGCGGAGGATAAGAAATAGAGCGCGGAAAACTCGCCGAAAAGTTCTACCACCTGCGGCGGATGGAGATAAACGACCTCCGGTCCGTCCTGGAGATCGAAGAGCTATCCTTCCCTCATCCCTGGCACGAAACAACCTTCCGGGGAGAGCTCCAACACCGCCCCATCTCTTTTCCGCTGGTCATCGTCCAGACGACGCTCAACCGGGTCATCGGCTACGTTATGTTCTGGGTGATCGGTGAGGATGTCCAGATCAACAATATCGCCCTCCATCCCGATTTCCGGGGGATGGGAATCGGCGAACAAGTGTTGCGCCAGGTCATCGAGCAGGTGAAATTCCGCGGAGCGCGTCTGATCAGCCTGGAAGTCCGGCCGTCCAACACGGCGGCTGTGTCGCTCTACAAGAAGCTCGGGTTCAAGCTGCTGGCGATCCGGAAGGGCTATTACACCATCCCCCCCGAGGACGCCCTCGTCCTCGGCCTGCACCTGGGGGACGTTCCCTAAAGGGACACCTTGCCGTTTTTGAATTCAAACAGAAAAAGTCTCAACTTGACCTGATAAGGCGAGATCGCAATAAGAATGTTTTTATGCGGGGGGAGAAGCGTGGCTCCGCGGGGGACGTCCCCTCTACGTTACAGCAATAGGTGGATCATCAGGATGCTGCAGGCGGCGACGACCAGCGCTCCGAGAAGGCCGACGACGAGCGGTTTGAGCCCGACCTTTTTGAATGCACTGAAGACCGTATTGAGCCCGATCCCGGCCATGGAGACGACGATCAGAATCCGCCCCAGCCAGGTCAGGCCGCTCACGCCTTTGGCCGAGAAATAGCCGGCGGTGTTGAGCCCGGCCATGACGAAGTAGCCGAAGAGGAACCAGGGGAAGGCCTTCGTCCAGTTGACCCGCTTTTTTTCCTTGGCGGCGGCCTGAAGATAGGTCCTGGTGAACCAGGCGGCGATCAAAAAGGCCAGCGGGGCCATGAAACAGTTGCGGACGAGCTTGACGGCCGTGGCCGTCTTCCCGGCCAGGTCGGAGAAAATGAACCCTGCCCCGACGACCTGGGGGGTGGCATGGATGGCCGTGCCGGCGAACACCCCGAAAGCGATGTCGCCCACTCCGAGGGCCCTGGCGATCTGGGGATAAAAAAGGATGGCCGCCAACCCCCAGAGCGTGATCGTCCCGATGGCATAACACGTCTCTTCCTCTTTCGCCTTGATCAGCGGTGCGGTGATGGCGATGGCCGAGCCGCCGCAGATGGTCGTGCCTACCGAGAGAAGCGTCGACAGGGTGGGGGAGAGTTGGAACAGCCGGCCCAGAGCGTAGATCACGAAATAGCTGACGGTCATGGTCACCAGGATGATCGTCAGCATCTGGGGGCCCTGGGAGCCGATGTCCCTGAAGTTCAGCGTTGCGCCGATGAGGATGACGCCCCAGATGAGCGGCTTTTCGAATTGTTTGATGCCGGCATGGAAGAGGGCGGGCACGAGGCCCAGATTTCGGGCGAGGATGCCGATGATAACGGCCAGCGCGGTCGCCTCGAGGGGATGCTTTCCGCCGGCCACGACCAGGTTGGAGAGGAATATGGAGAGGACGCCGACCGCGACCATCAGCAGCCAGCCGGGAACGAGTTCTTTTTTCAACAAGACAATCGACTCGAGGCGCTTCTCATTGGATCAGGATGAGCTCCGTCAGGGGCGGCGTTAGGTAGCGGGCCCCTGCCTTCTCGACGATCACCATCTCCTGGAAATGCATCCTGAGATGGCCTCCATGCGGCTCGGAGTAAGCTCCGAGGCTAGGCTCAACGGCATAGATGTCGTTCTCGTGGATCTTCATGTGGATCTTTTCGCCGTAAGCCTTCCAGGGCGGGCCGAGAATGGCGCCCAGTCCGTGCACCCACACCCCGGTCGTGTGGCCGGTGGCGTGCCCGTATTCGGGAAAGCCGGCCTTGGTGACGACATCTCTCGCCGCCCGGTCGACTTCGTATCCCGTGGCGCCGGGCTTGATCTTCGCGACCGCAGCCCGGGTGGCTTCGAGACCGGTGGCGAATAGCTTCTTGACGAGCTCCGGCGGCTCTTTCTCTCCTTCCCTGAGGACATAGGCGGCCTTATTCAGGTCCGACATATGACCTTCCAGGAGGAATCCCGAGTTGATGACGATGAGATCACCCCGCTCGATGACCTTGTCGGAGGGCGGCCTCCCCAGCCGGAAGGCGCTCACGCTGACGGTTGGGCACCACCATTCCTGCCAGCCCGGCTCCATCCCCTCTTCCTTGACTCTTCTTCTTATGTAATTGAAGATCCCCCTGGCCGTCGTCACACCCGGATTGACCATGCGGAGCGCTTCCAGGGTGATCTCGGCCGACTTGCGGCTCGATTTTTCGATGAGCTGGACTTCGGCGGCGACCTTGCGGTTCCACAGCGAGACGACGATCTTCTCGGCCGAAACGACCCGCGAGGCGAGCTCCGGACCGGCTGCCCGGTCGAACATCATCTTCATCCCGTAGCTCAGCCCGTCGGCCACACCTTCGTCCTCCGAAAAATTGAGGCCGATGGTCCTGGGGTTGAGCTCCCGAAGTGTTTTTCCGAGCTTCTCCAGGAATTCCGTGTGGCCTTGTTCCCTGTTATAGGCGTATGTCAGGACCTTTTTGTAGATCCCCGTGTCCTCGACCGCCTTGGCGTCTCCCACGGCGGCGATGGCGATCCGTTGGTCCGCCGTCGTGAAGATGAAGGCGGCCGGAACCTTGACCTCCTCGCCGCCGATGTATTCGACGATCGGGTCGAGCTGGATCCTCCGTTCCCAGATCACGTTGGTCATGTCGTCGCAGGGATCGCGAGTCAGGGTGACCCAACAGTCGATCCCGAATTCTTCCAAGATCGGGACGAGGAGCTCGTCCAGCTTGCCCTTCCTGATGAGTTCGCGCAGCTCGGGATTGGTGTAGCGATAGCCGAACTGGGCGGCCAGGTCGAGACCGAGGAAAAGACAGAGTGTAATGATCAGAAGCAGCGGCTTTTTCATGTTCGCCTCCTCTCTGCTATGAACGCATTGAATGATCTGTCATTGACAGTAACGAAGTGATGGCAAGGCGAAGCCGAAGCAAACCCGGAGATCCCTCGCCATGTTCATGACGGAGCAAGGGCCGGATTGCTTCTCTCCCAAGGGTCGCTCGCAATGACAGCGTAACATAAATGATTGCGTTCATATCAGTCTTTCTGGTGGATAAACTTCTGATAAGAAAAATACTGGTGGAGGAGTCCCTCCTCTTTCATCAGGTTGATGATCTTTACGACTTAAAAAAGAGAACAGCTAATGTTTCTCCGGCGTCTGCGGCGGGATCTGGTTGTGCTCGACCAGCAACTTGAGGTACCAATCGGGGAACTTGAGCGGCAGGCGCTTGCGCGTTCCGGCGTCATAGATCCAGAGCTTGTTGTACTTGACGAGCAGGCTGTCGCCCAGCTCCCACCAGGCGTTGATCACCGCGGCGGCGTTGTTGAGGCAATAGTCCGTCAGGAACCGGCGGGCCTCGGCCGGGTCCTTTTGATGGATCTCCAGGGCCATCCGGTCGATCCCGGGCGCCCGTTCGACGGCCGTCCGCTCGAATTTCTCCTGGGCCTTGCGGACGTCCCGGATGGCCAGCGCATAGAGCGGCTGGGTGTGGAAGTCGACATAATCGAAGGCCCAGCGCGCCGAATCGCGGCTGAAGGTCCAGTGGTCGCCGACCTCGAAGGATTTCGGGATCTCGGTGACGCCGATGTAGAAAGGCATGTAGCAGGAGGTGTCCTGGGAGCCGAAGGCCAGCCAGACGATCCCGCCGATGGGATTGGGAAATCCGCTCCGGCACTGGGTCACGGTCACGTACTCGGCGCGGTTGACGCTGATGATGCGCGAGGTGTTGTATCTCTGGCCCTCGAGCTCGAAACCGTAAGGGAGGAAGTTGGGGTTGGCGAACGGTCCGCCCTGCAGTCCGCGGGCGGGGTCAAACGGCGTCCCCTCGCACTTGTCCCTCGTCATCATCATGACGTCTTGGACCGAGAGCTTCTTTTCCGGTTTGATGGAGAAGGGGAGGTCCATATTCGGCGTCTCCGGGCTGAACTTCTGGGAGGGCGCGACGAGGTCGAAGAACCGCCACAGCCGGACGCGCGACCCGTTGGTCGAGGCGGCGCTGACCTCGTTCGGCGAATAGGCCCGCTTCCAGTTAAACGGTTTCCCGCTCTTGGGATCGTAGAACTTCTGTTCGACGGCGAAAGAGACGACGTTCGGCGAGAACATGAAATAATCGGGGTTCTTCAGGTCGATCTCGCCGATCCGGGACTCGTTCGGGCAGACGCTGACGTGGTCATCGGGGACGCGCTGGGCGCACCAAACCGCACCCGGCTTCCCGCTCTGGGGCGTCCATAACGGGCCGACCGCCATGATCTCGAAGATCCAGACCTCGTTGGGGTCGGCCAAGGCCAGCATTTCGCCCGTGTCGGTGAACCCGTAGCCGTATTTCTCGGCCAGTTCGCCCATAATCTTGATGGCCTCGCGCGCCGTCGCGGCCCTCTCCATGGCGATCAGGGTCAGCATGGTGATATCGAGCTTGGCGGTCGGGGTGTTGTTCTCCATTTTCTTCTGGCTGCCGATCGTCGACTCGCCGATGGCCACCTGGTTGTCATTCATGTAGCCGAAGGAGCCGTGGATGTAGCCGTAAGTCTGGGCGGGTTGAGGGATCTCCAGGCCGGTGAAGTTGTCCTTGATCCTCTCCCACTTCAGGCCGACTTCCGGCGGGTAGGCGTGGAACTGATCGATGTGGTAGATCTTGCGGGTCGAGCCGGCCGGCCAATCGGCGGCGGGGATGTAGCGAAAAGTCCAATCACAGACCCCGCAGTCGCAGGTATGGGTGGTCATGACCGAGCCGTCGACCGAAGCGTCTTTGCCGACGATGATGACGGTACAGGCCTCGGAGGAGAGATCGGAGCGGCAGGAAACGCAATTTTCGACGTCTTCCGGGGCGAAGGCGGAGACCCGGAGGAAGGCGATGACCGCGAAAAGCAGGAGTCCGAACCAGAAGGTTTTTTTCCAATTCATGTTTGATCTCCTTTCGTGAATCCTATTTATATAAAGGCGCCTCGCCTCTGTCAATAAATCACTTTGACGAGACACAAACCTTTGGCGGGGGCGGTGGGGCTTCTTAAGGACCGCCTCTTGCCGGCGAAAAGGTCTTCGATCGCCCGGGGATCGATCTTTCCCCGTCCCACTTCAAGCAAGGTGCCGACGATCGTCCGGACCATATAGCGCAAGAAACCGTCGGCCTCGACCGTGTAGATGATCTCCGAACCTTTCTTATGAAGCTCGGAGCGGCTGACCCGGCGCACGGGGTGGAGGAGCCGGTTCGAGGAAAAGGCGGTGAAATCCGCGGCCCGCACGAACCGCCCGGCCGCTTCGGCCATCTTTTCGAGGTCGAGAGGTCCCGTCCAGTGGAGGACGTAGCGGAAAAGAAATGGACTGATCCGGGGCCCGTTGAAGATGCGGTATCGATAGACCTTCGACCGGGCCGACCTGCGGGCGTCGAAGCCGGGCGGCGCGGGGCCGGCCGAGAGCACCCGGACGTCGCCGGGAAGCAGGGCATTGAGCGCCCGGCGAAGCGCGTCGTTCTTGAGGCGAAACTCGGCCCGAAAGCTGGCCACCTGGCCCTGGGCGTGGACGCCGGCGTCGGTTCTTCCGGCCCCCGCGACGGGGATTCTTTTTCCGCTGAGCTCGGCCAGGGCGTCCTCGACCACTCCCTGGACCGTCCGCTCGTCGGGCTGCCTCTGCCAGCCGCAGAAATCGGTGCCGTCGTAGCTCAGAATGAGCTTGGTTACACGCATTCGTTCAAGGCCATCTGGACGGCCTCTTCGGGAGTCTTCGCCTTGATCACTCCCTTGACCTCCCAGGTGTCCAGGCCGATGACCTTCTTGCCGTAGATGTTGCCGTAAGCGATCTCCGAAAGCGTGCCGTATTCTCCGGCGACCGCGATCAGGACGTCTGAATTCAGGGCTACTAGGGAATTCCGGCTGTACCCCAGGCTCGTGGCGATGGGGAGGTCGATGGATGGATTGGCCTCGGCGGGGCTGGCACCGGGGAGGATGCCGACGGTGAGGCCGCCGGCTTTCTTGGCCCCGGAGGCGGCCGCCTCCATGACTCCTCCCAGCCCGCCGCAGACGAGGACGGCCCCCGCTTCGCCGATTGCCTGGCCGACGCGGAAGGCCATCAGTATGGCCCGGTCGTCCGGGCTGCTCCCGCCGATGACTCCGATGCGGATCTTCTTTCTCCATTCGCTCATGATGATAATACCTTGATTCCCCTATTTACCA
>Ga0307379_10012084_pt1 | contig 11277 bp, 9 predicted proteins | sample UN2MG_FD_202237 | JGI IMG/M metagenome (GOLD analysis project Ga0307379, IMG submission 202237) | Soil microbial communities from Risofladan, Vaasa, Finland - UN-2 | ecosystem: Environmental > Terrestrial > Soil > Coastal area > Acid sulfate soil | place: Finland: Risofladan, Vaasa | collected... | reverse complement strand
TAATTCCAGGGATGGTGAGCGGTATATGTACACGCCTGAATTGTGCATGGAGATACAGGGCAGCCTGGGTTCTGATGTGGCCATGGTGCTGGATGATTGTCCACCCTGGGGCAGTAACCATGACGAAGTGCTAGAATCGGTGTGCAGGACAGTAGACTGGGCCAGGCGCAGCCTTGCAGCCCGGTGTAATGACGACCAGCTGGTGTTTGCAATTCTGCAGGGAGGGACGTATCCTGATCTGAGAGAAGCATGTGCTGCCAGGCTGGTTGAGATGGATTTTGATGGTTACGGGATAGGCGGTTTGAGTATAGGTGAGCCAAAAGAAGTAATGCATGAGATCATTAAGCTGAATTTGCCTATGATCCCGGTAGAGAAACCAAGATACCTGATGGGAGTAGGTTCTCCCATGGAACTGCTGGATTCAATTTCCCTTGGTGTGGATATATTTGACAGTGCATTCCCGACCCGCAACGCCAGGCACCAGACAGTTATGACAGGACACGGGCAAATGGACCTGCGCCGTGCTTCGATGTTCAGGGATTTTAACCCTATCGATGAGGAATGTGGATGCTACACCTGCAGGCATTTTACCAGAGGATATCTGTACCACCTTTTCAAGGAATCTGAACTGCTGGCCATGAGACTGGCATCCATTCATAATGTCCATTTCCTGCAGGATCTGGTGAAAGATGCTAGAATAGCAATTCTGGAAAACAGGTTTGCAGAATTCAGGAAGCAATTTAAACAGGTTTATACAAATTCTGATCAATTGTGATTCAGGTCTTCTGAAGTCTGATCATGTAACTGTTTTTTTTATTCACACTTTCCAGAATTGTACATCTTTTATTAAAAATTGATTGCAGATCTGGCAGCAGGGAGGCACAATCTGAGATCACTTCCAACATCTCACCAGGGGACATAAGTTTTAATCTGGCATTGGTCAGGAATAGGGGAATTGGGCACGATTTTCCTCTTGTATCAAGAAGATCAGGTGCTTGATCAGGTATGTATGGTATCAGAGTGGCATCTTTCTGGACATTTGAAGAGGGAATATTTGAGGTCATAATTATCACTAAATATTCTTAATTTTGATAGAACACAAATTGTTCTTATTTTCAAGAATGAAATTAGCGTATTTAATGTTATCCGTAATCTGGCAAAAATTGGTCTAATTGTAAGTATAGAGCACACAAATAATACAAAAAGACAATTGGTTTGGTGCCAGATAGAATAATTGCTCTATTTGATTTGTTCAGATATCCTTTTAACAAGGTCCTGAAAATCCTCTGTTGATAAAGAAATTCCTTTCACTGCGATTTCAATCCCATCCCCGACAGTTCTTGGTATCACATGGCAGTGGAAATGCTGGACTACCTGACCAGCAACTTCACCCTGATTTACAACTAGATTCAAACCATCGGGTGTTAAAGCAGCATCTATTGCTTTGACAACCTTTTTTACACTCTTAAAGACAGCCTCCACATCTTCATCCCGCATTTCAACAATTGTTTTAACATGTTTTTTTGGTATCACTAAGGCATGACCAACGCTATTGGGATTAATATCTAAAAATGCCAGTGTCTTATCATCCTGGTAAATAGTATAACTGGGAATCTCGCCTTTGATTATCTTGCAGAATATACAGTCATCATCCATCTTTCCTCACCTCAGGGCTCAGTAATATACATATTAGTGAATTGCATCTGTCTCATAATGTCTTTCATTGTGATGATCCCCTTGGTCCTGTTATCCTGAATAACAAGAAGTCGTCCAACCCGGTTCTTGGCAAGTGTCTGAAGGGCAAAGTAAGCTTCATTGTCCGGTTCTACAGATATGATATCCTTTGTCATCACATCTTCCACCCTGACCATGTCGTGCTGATCTTTTGGAACTTTTTGAATATCATGGAATGTGATTATTCCCCTGGGAGGACTTTCCATATCTTCCTGAACAGGATACCCCATATGTTTGGTCTTGAACAATACCTCAACGAGCTGGGATAAGGTCCAGGATGGTGGAATGTAGATCAAATTTTGTGAATTTGTCATAACATCTTTTACCTTGAGGCCTTCCAGGCTAATGGCAAGTATAGTTTCCTTTTCTTCCCCACTGGCTCCATAGAATATAAAAAAAGCTATTAAGATCAGAAATGGATTGGGTAATAAAAGCCCAATGAATGCCATAAAGATAGCTAACGTTTTTCCAATAGCAACTGCTGTTCTGGTAGCCTCCAGGTATGGAAGCCAAAATGCTAATAATGCACGTAATATCCTGCCTCCATCCATTGGGAATGCAGGAATTAGATTAAAAACAGCCAGTACTATATTATAGAACGATAAAATCCCCAATGTTATTACCAAAGCATTGGAAATTGAAGCTCCGATTATATTTGGTTCTAACAGACCAAAATCCATTGAGTTATTATTTAACATCACAGGACCGAGATATTTAAATCCAAAATAGGAAATAACTCCTATTAAAAGGCTGATAATAGGACCCGCCGCTGCCATTTTTAATTCTAATTTCGGGTTTCGCGGGATCTCTTCCATTTGGGCTACCCCGCCAAATACGAAAAGGGTAATACTCTGAATATTTATCCCATTTTTTTTAGCAACATATGAATGACTCAACTCATGAAACAGGATAGTTGAGAAGAACAGTATAGAAGCCACAGTACTGAAAACCAATTTCTGATTTAAAGAAGTGTCCAAAGCATTAAAACCAAGTACAAATGTCCCATATTTGAAACTGATTGAAGCGAAGTAATATATGAACATCAACAGAATTATTAGAAAAGTAATATGCAGCTTGATAGGAATGCCCATCAATCGACCCAGTTGAATTGACCATTTCATTTTGATTCTCCTTTATAATTTATAATCAATTTACCACTTCACATTATTTAATCATTTATAGCTACGTCCGGAAAACAAACCCGAATAAATGCATGTTGCAGGTTTAAATTTTCAGGTTGCTACTTCGACACCCTGTCCACATATTATTATCATTATTCTTTTTTGTTTTTATGTATATTATCATGGCATTCAAAGCATAGAGTTACAAGATTGTTGGGATTATTCTGACCTCCTTTTGATCTGGGAATTTTGTGGTGCACCTCTTCAGCCGGGCGGCCGCACACGCTACATTTAAAGTGCTGCTTTGCCATTGTCTTTTGCTGTTGATAATAAGACAGTGTTCCCGAGGAGGCACTACCTACAAAGGGCCAGTGCTCTAACAGGTCTATCCAGCTATCCAGCATTTTCTCCTGGCCTCTGTCTGTGATCCCGTACCGCTGGCAATGGTCCACAAACCCGAGGATCTCATGATATCCCTGGTACCCTGTTGCCAGTTCCTCTTTCTTACTGTTGAACAATGTCGTAAGTTGCTGGATCTTATTGCGATATTTCATGCTTTTTTTCAGGTCAGGGGTTTTCATACTTAGGGTACTATCTCGTTAATAAAATACAAAAAAGTTATTGATGTAGAAAAAGTTATTAAAATAAAGGTTAATGTTTTAATTATGGGAATAGGCTCTGAATATACGAAAAAAGATCAGTTCAGGTGTCAGTTAATAACCTGGGATGAAGCGTTACGAATGTCCAGGTCTCTGGCAAATATGATCGACAGGTCAGGATATAAACCTGATATCATAGTGGCCATCGGCAGGGGAGGATATGTACCAGCCCGGATAGTATGTGATTACCTGCTGTTCCGCGACCTGACCAGTATAAGGATCGAACACTGGGGTGTGGCAGCTACCCTTGAAAGAGAGGCTTACATCAAGTTCGGATTATCAACAGATATCTCAGGGCTTAAGGTGCTGCTTGTAGATGATATCACCGATACCGGAGATACACTGGTCGCAGCCATGGATTACCTGAGTAAACAAAATCCTGCATCAGTTAGAACCGCAGTCCTCCAGCACAAGACATGCTCAACCATCACACCCGATTTCTTTGCACATAGAATTATTAAGTGGCGGTGGATCATCTATCCCTGGGCGGCGTTTGAAGATATTTCGGGATTTATTAAACGGGTAATGGGGGATATGTACGTTGGAACTAATGATATCAGGCAGAATTTAAATAGGGATTTCCAGTTATTGGTCAAAGTTAACGATCTGACCCTAATTCTGGAGCAGATGACGTTATCCGGATTACTGGAAAAAAAAGAGATGGGAGGAGAATCGCTTTGGAGATTAGTGAAATTATAAGTTAATTAAGTAGAGGATTTCAGTTTTCCATAACATATCTCCTTTCTTTATTGAATCTGTCCACTCATTTCAGGATGGTCAGTCTCAATATGTACCTGCCGCTCATATGTAAATCTGATTAGTCGATGATGGATGTCGTTGAACCATTCCATTCTATTTACACCTCTAAACGGACCAGGGTATTATTTTCACTTAGGAATTTTTCAGCAAAATTTTAGTCGTCATAGTCTTTATGTTTTGAGGTGTTTATTTCACCACTGATTTTGCAGGCGGGCTCCCATAGCAAATTTTCAAGAGTGTTTACATCTAAAGTCTCATTCATTTGAAATAGCTATATCTGAAAAACATATTAATCTGTCTAAAAGATATTAGATTGACAGCTTCATCAAATCCAAAAAAGACATTTAACTTAACAATATATCCAACTCATATGTCCAACAATCTCAAGAACATAAAAAAAGACCTTCAAACTCTTAATGATCCAGTAAAAGCCGAAATATCATCTAAATTTTTCAAGACAGGAAAAGGCCAGTATGGCGAAGGCGACATATTTCTAGGGATCAAGGTCCCTGAGCAGCGCAAGGTTTCAAAAAAGTATATTGGTTTGACACTGGATGATATCAGCCATCTTCTGAAAAGTGAGATCCATGAATATAGATTGACTGCACTTTTCATTTTAGTCCTGAAATATAAAAAAGAGGACACCAATGGAAAACAGGAAATTGTTGATTTTTATCTAAGTAATACTGAAAATATAAATAATTGGGATCTGGTGGATAGTTCGGCACATTATATCTTAGGGGATTTTTTACTGGATAAAGACAGATCAATCTTATACGAATTAGCCAGATCAGAAAACCTGTGGCAGCGAAGAATTGCAATGCTCTCGACATTTGCATTCATAAAAAAAGAACAATTTGAAGACGCATTAAATATTTCAGAAATCCTATTATTTGATAAACATGACCTGATACATAAAGCAGTGGGCTGGATGTTACGAGAAATTGGAAATCGGGATCTCAAAATAGAAGACGAATTTTTACAAAAACATTACAATGAAATGCCACGGACTATGCTAAGATATGCTATAGAGAAATTTGATGAAGAAAAAAGAAATTTCTATCTTGGCAGGCTTTCCTAGCATCATAACGTCTCGGAAAACAACAAGGACTTGGACTGGAAGACAATACCAGCCAGGAAAAAAACATGAAGAAGGCTATCACTTCTACCTTGAAAGACACAGCCGACGCTGTAGGTGGACTGGCTACCAACTGATACTTTAACCCGTTACACATCGGAGGGGAAATGTGCTAAATATAGTAATTCTGGACAACAATGCCCCCTGATGGGGGTCATCTTTTTTTGTTTATTTTCTAAACTCTCAAATAGCCAATAGGAAATTCAATTTTATGACCTGAGAATGTCATACTATCCAAGACAAAAGAATATACCCTTGCGTCAAAAGCTGGATAGCTAGACATTCAATTCTTCGGGTACACAAGCCAGCAGTGGCGATTCGACTGGAAGATGTCGCCATGAGAGAAATTTGCTGCAACACAGCTTCCCCTGCACACCGAAAGCCATGAACATTCCCCACAGGTACCATGAAGGTCAGACACCACGAGACTCCGGAAATAGTTAAGGAAACGTGAGTTGTACCATATCCACTCAAAATCCTTCTCCTTTACGTTTTCCGCTTCCGCCCCGGCGAAGTAGTTGCATGGCAGAACCTCACCTTTTGAAGTAATGGTACAGTAAGCCACCCCCCCATCACAACCCAGTCGGGTATCCGTGTCTGTCTTTCCCTCCGGCGGGGGAGAGAATGTACACGCAAATTCCATGGGAGCGATGTCCAGTCCCACTTCTTCATTTTTCTTTAAAAGGTAACCGGTGAGTTCTTTCATCCTTGCCGGGGATATCTCCAGATCCCTTATGGAATCGCCCCTGCCGGATGGTACAAAAGGAAGGATCCTAAATGTTTGTACACCCAGTTCTGCTGCCAATTCATAGATTTGAGGAATATCATCCACATTGCAACTTGTGACAACCGAAGCAAGGGTTACAGGCAATTTTTCTTTCACAAGAAGACGTATTCCCTGTATGGTACGGTCCCAGGAACCACCCACCTGCCTGAAATCATCATGTATCTCCGGGCTGGAAGCATCCAGGCTAACCTGCGCAAAGGCACCTATGCGGGATAGTTCCTCTGCAGCATCTTCATCAATTAGGGTGCCGTTGGTGGCCACCTGCAGAGAAAGACTTTTTGATGCCGCATATCGGGCGATGTCAAAGAAATCGGGACGTAGCATTGGTTCACCCCCGCTCAGTATGAGCTGGGAAACGCCAAAAGCAGACATTTCATCTATGAGCCTCCTACAATCTTCGAGGCTGAGCTCATCAGGACATGAAGGACCGGCACTCACTACACAGTGCTTGCATCTAAGGTTACATCTGGAAGTAAGATCCCATAGAACAGCTATAGGGGGTTGCAGCTTCCACCAGGTCATCCTTCTGCTGCGCCACCACAATAGTCCTTCATCGGTATATCGCAAAAGCATGGGCTCAATACGTTTTAGAATTACATCCTCACTTTCCCCATAGAAACCGGACAGTTCAGTGATTACCTCTTCGAGAGTCCTGTAGCCATCACATAGTTTCAATACAAAGTAAGCGGCCTGATTAAGTTCCTCTTCTATCCCAAGCAGAGGATTGTGCAATACCCACACATCACTTTCAATTATCAAACTGAAAGGAAAGTATGGGACCGATTCTTTGTCTACCATATTAAATAAAAAATAACCAGGACCATCGGTCCCGGGTCCTGGATATTCATGTTCTTATTGCGTCTCTCCAACCAGGAGTTTTGCTTTCTTTCTCCAGTCCTGCATTATCGTTTCCGAGATGCCCGTTTCAGAAGAAAGCATCTTTATCCTATCATCGGTAGCTGTGGCTTCAAGGTAATCACCGATGGTTAGAATAGCCTTGCTCTTCAGCAGCGAACCCCTCTCTGGACCTATACCTGAGATATCCAGCACATCCGTGTCCTTGTATAATATGGGAGTACGGATCCTTATGTCTGGAATGAATGGACCGGGATCAGGGCCAGGCAGGCATCCATATGGTGCCGGCGGGCACATGATCCGCGGAGATGGCGGACACAGGATATACGGCGATGGCGGGCATGTGAAGGATGGTGCCGGCGGGCACATTATATGCGGAGAGGGTGGGCACAGGTAGGGTGAAGGCGGACATACTATGTGTGGTGAAGGAGGACACAATATGTGTGGCGAAGGCGGACAAATATGCGGAGCGATCCAGCACACTATCGGACACATAACCGCAGCTCCAATTCCTACTGCTGCAAAAGCATTGGTAATGCTTGCCCTCCAGCGGTCGTACCTTGGATCGCCTGCATACAGGTCATCAAGAGAATCCAGCACAGCATCCTTCATGTCCGAGAAATCGGATGAAGATATCAGATGGCTGGTCAATGCCTGGTAATAGAGGCGTCCCAGTACATCCCTTCCAAGACCTTCACAGACTGATATGCCTCGGTGTGTACCTCCGGTGGATATTAGGTAAGCTGCCTTATTCATGATACCGCTGTTTATGTGGACGCCACCATAATCCTGAGAACCGGTGTATATATCAGTCATGTGGTCAGGCTGGTGCCCGTCTATTACACTGTCGATCGGGTTTGCAGGATCATACTGTCCACCGTTAGTGGGGTCTTCCAGATTGCGGCCTGCAGGTGCAGTGGTTTTGAGCCAATTGTCCTCACCCTGCAACCAGTTACCGTCTATAAGAGCCGCGAAAACATCTGACATGGATTCGTTCAATGCGCCGGACTCACCGTTATATATCAGCCCTGCGGTGTGTTCGGTAACGGCATGGGTCCATTCATGTGCTACAATATCCAGGGCACAATAAGAATCTTTGTCCACACCATCCCCGTCACCTATCTTTACAAAACTGCCGTTCCAGCTTGCATTGTTCCAGTTGGTACCACAGTGTGCATAGACGTGCATGTCAGCACCCGCATCATCATAGCTGTTTCTGCCATGTACCATCAAAAAATAGTCAAACACTATGCGCGTGTACAGATGACAGTCCACCTCAGGTCCCTGATCAGTAGCTGACCAATTATTGTTACTGTCTTCAGAAACAGGTGCTGGTGGGTACCCACCATCTGCATCATGGGTGTTGATGCGGGCCGTACTGGGAACCCATTGATCCTCCAGAGTGTATTTGCCTGTACCATGGTCATGTACGGTATTGAGTGAATTACTACCCGAGTATTTACCTGTACCCGATCCTGTCGTGCGTCCGTGGGTCTGTTCATTGTTGTACCGCAATGCCACTTTGCCAGAGATACTATCAACAAAATATTCCCATTTGGCAGGAGTGTCTTTTCCTTCAAGGTCGCTGTCAGTACCGTCAATGGTTATATGCCATACCAATACTGGCTGTTTTACGAATTTTGAAAGCACCATAAGAACCGGTTGTTCATGCATGTGATCCTTCATGTTTTTCGAATCATGCTTGAGGACAATCTCTATGGCATCCTTTCCAGATATTTCCGGTTTATCAGGTAATTTGAGGTTTGTTGTGAAATGACCATTTGTACCTTTTATCATATTCTCTTTATCAATATGAACGATCATCTCACTTCCAAAGACCGGTATCTCCTTGTACATCTGCTGGAAGCGTACATGCCTGTTGCCTGCACGGTCAGATATCACTGTCTTTAATTTTAGTTCCTCATCAGGAGAGGCTATAGAGAAAAGGTCTTTGTTATCTCTTAGAAAAAGCAGGGAAGCTTTTTCAAGATCGGCATGTTTCATCTCTGAGAGTGTACCACGTATTCTCTGTGGTGCTCCTGTCCTCTCATCCCACGTGATTTCAACTTTTGGATCGATTTTCTTAAGATTCTCAAGAATCTCTTTTTGTTTTCCAGTAGGTTTATACATTAAAATCCCTCTTTCAGGCAGTTATAAACAATTTTGATTTACCTTAGTATTCCAGAATTAAATGCTTGGTATAAGCGCTGGCAAGTTTGTAGAAAAACATTGCCACAGAAGCACAAAAAAATGCTGCCATCTAAGACAATGCCTTCTATCTCTAACAATTCATCTATTATTGGCAATTAATGCCACTCTAATTTATAGATGAAGCAATACCATATTTAATGTTGTCCCCCAACTTTGACAGTTGAAATTAATCTGAGTGTCCTCAGTTATTGTTATTGTGATGAAATATACAAACCCTTATGAGTCGCTGCCACATGCATGAACTATGAATAACCTCATTACTGTTATTGTATCTGCCCATTTCAGGAGAATGGAGAAACAAAAAAATAAAGTTTGTGGAGCCGACATTCACAAGAAGTTTCTCGTAGCGACGATCTTTTCTAGAGATGGAACTAAATTTTCAGGACGATTCGCTATGACACTTGATGAAATCTTGAAGCTCAAGGAATGGATCATTGAGAATAATTGTGAACAGGTCGCAGTGGAATCAACCGGTGTTTATTGGGTTCCGATCCACACAGTATTAGAGGATAAAATTGAAGTAATAGTTGCAAATGCATGGTGTCCGGGATCCTCTAAGAAATATTGTAAACCCAGCCGAATTTATCCGGAATTTCACCATACTGAATGCCTGTGATCTCATCGAACAATCTTTTTGCAATCGGACCGACCTCACCGTCATTGATATTGATCGTGGTATCCTTATATTGGATCAGACCAACCGGCGATATTACAGCAGCAGTACCTGAACCAAAGACCTCTTGCAGGCGGTTTTGCTTTGATGCTTCAACCACTTCATCAATTGATATTCGCCGCTCCTGAACATCCATACCCCAGAGCTTTGCCAGTTGTATCGAAGTATCCCTGGTAATACCACTGAGAATGGAACCTTCCAGAGGAGGTGTTATCATAACATCATCGATAACAAAGAAGATGTTCATTGTCCCTACTTCGTCGATGTACTTGTGCTCAATCCCATCCAGCCACAGGACCTGGGTAAATCCCTTTTCATTAGCAATCCTTGTTGGCAATAAACTGGCTGCATAGTTCCCTGCGGTCTTGGCATTACCCACACCACCTTTAACAGCCCTGACATATTCTTCAGGTACCCACAGGCTGACCGGATTGAAACCTTCCTTGTAATAGGCACCCACCGGTGACAATATTATCATGAACCGATATGTTTTGGATGGGTGAACTCCCAGGAAACTATCAGTTCCGAAAATAAATGGTCTGATATATAGAGAGTATCCTTTTTTCTTTGGTATCCAGTCCTTTTCCAGCTTAAGTAAGGTAACCATGGCATCAAAGAACAAATCATGATCGATCTGGGGAATGCACATTCTTGCATTGGATATATTCATCCTTTCAAGGTTCTTTTCAGGACGAAATACATTGATACCACCATCTTTTGAAAGAAAAGCTTTCATCCCTTCAAAGACTGCCTGGCCATAATGAAGTGTGCACAATGCAGGCTCGAACTCAATCTTGCCATAGGGTTCGATCCTGGGATTGATAAATCTGCCGGCTTCATAATCCACACTGAACATATGATCTGTAAAGATCTCTCCAAAACCTAGGTTTTCAAAATCCACTTCATTTATATGGCTCTTTTTAGTCTTTGTGATTTTTAATTCGGACATTTTTTTTCCCCATAATTGTGATTTTTTGATATTCTATTACTGATAATCTGTAATAAAGATGATGGAATACTAGAATATTTTTAGGGAGGATAGACTGTATCGAAAAAGAAATCGATTTTTAAGGAAAATGGTAATTTGATCATCTTTAAAGCGCCACCTTGGACTGGAAGTCCGAGGCATCCAAGGACTTGAGGTCAGATAATATAATCATTACAGTTTGTCCCACTCATTTAAATTAATTTTTCGATTCAGGATTTCTTCAACCTCTCGAATCATCATCCTGAGTTGTTGCATGGAATATTCAGCATTTGAAGGGATTGCAAGACGATGTATTTCAAATACTATAAATTGGTGACAGGTACCAGAATATGGGCCTTTGAAACCTAATTTG
>Ga0307379_10012083_pt1 | contig 11278 bp, 7 predicted proteins | sample UN2MG_FD_202237 | JGI IMG/M metagenome (GOLD analysis project Ga0307379, IMG submission 202237) | Soil microbial communities from Risofladan, Vaasa, Finland - UN-2 | ecosystem: Environmental > Terrestrial > Soil > Coastal area > Acid sulfate soil | place: Finland: Risofladan, Vaasa | collected... | reverse complement strand
AAAGAATCCTTGTAAGGGACCGGGGGAACATCTACATAATACAGGCAGAGGATATCACCTATATCGAGGCTCAGGGTGATTATGTTTGCATAAATACACTAAAAAAATCTTCCCTAAAGAATGACACCTTAGCTAATATGGAAAAGATGCTCGATCCCCGAAAGTTTTACAGAATACATCGCTCCTATATCCTAAATATCGATTATCTGAGCAAGATCGAGCCCTATACAAAAGATAGCCGAGTCGCGATTTTAAAGAATGGCAAAACCCTGCTGGTAAGCCGCTCCGGATACAGCCGGATCATGAAGCTATTATGATAAAAAACTCAACTAAACCGGAATAACGTCGAATTAAACATTTGCTTTTTGGACTTGTTCTGATTTCTACTCATTTTTGTAAAATTTTGGCACTTTTGAGCTGAAATATTAAAAACATATACCCAAGAAATCGAATTGAGAAATCATCATGATAAGACCATAATCGATCTTGCCATAAATCAAGTGATATTTACATCTGATGGGAAGAACGGAGTGAATCAAGCACGCATAGCAAGGCCTGATTTGATACTTTTGGATAAAGCAATGCCAGGAGAAGTAGGAATCACTGTTTTTAAAGAGTTAAAGAAATCTGATATCACAATGTCAATTCCTGTTATACTAATGACTGATCAGTTATCACCAGAGGAGATAGAGAAGGGTGAGAATCAGCTAGAGGCTGAAGATTATATCGCTAAGCCCTTTGCATCTGTAGAAGTCATTCACAAAACCAAAGAAATCCTTGGCTAAAAACCTTTCGCTCTTTCCTCCACAATAACTTGACAGAATCTTCACACTTCCTTAACCTTTAAATGAGAGCAATATGGTATTTTGAAGAGAGGAATATCCCGCCATCGCCTGGGTCAAGATGCTTGAGAATTTAAAACTTGCCGTCAAGAGGCAAAAAAGACTAATCACAATTTTCCTCCTGACCATCTTTCTTCCATCCATCTCACTCAGTATCTTCGGCATCAGGGCAATCCGAAACGAGAGATTCCGTCTGGCCAAGCAGATAGAGAATGAGCACAAAAGAGCGGCTGAATTATTGAAATCTCAGATAGGTTCTCAATTCGAAGAACTCGGGTCAATCCTTAAAAATCTGGCCCGGTCGAGCGCTTTTTTGCAAAGTGAAAATGCCGGCATAAAAAATCTGCTGTACGCTCAACTCGCCGAACATCCTTTGGTAGAGCAGGTATTTGTCGTATTTGGCAATGAAGAACCGTTATTTCCATTATTCCAGCCAGTGCCTGGCAGGATTTCCGCTTCCTACGTGCTGACTTCAGAAGAAAACTTACAGGTGAGACTGAAAAGAGCTGAGGCCTATGAATTCAAAGCAAGAAATTACAGAAGCGCTATCTCTTTGTACAGGAGGCTTGCTGATCAGTCTCAAGATAAAAACTTCAAGGCTCAGATGTTGGCCGACATTTCCCGATGTTTGATGAAGGCCGAAGACTATACCGGAGCCATCCAGAACTATCGGAGGATCTGTGAGGATTATCCTGAGAGCATTACATCCACCGGACTGCCGTTAGCCCTTGTCAGCAGACTACAGGAGGCAACCTGTCTTCGGAAATTGGGAGAATATCAAAGCGCGCTGCAAAGTACCTTGGATTTGTACAAGGACATTCTTCGCATGCGCTGGCACCTGAGTGAGGCCCAGTTTAAGACCTATGCTTCTCTTGCAGTGGATGCCATCAGTGATGTTTTTTCAAAGAATCAGCAAGGCTTGCCTCTTGAAGATTTAAAAAAAGAATTTGATCGATTGAAAAGCCTGCATCAAAAAAGGCTCGAGCAATGGTTGGTTATAAAAGATATTAAACAGGAGATCATTCCCGAGCTTCGAAAGATGGAAGACCCATCCTTGTACCGGACAAATCCTCTCCAATATTCCAAGACCATAAAAGACAGGACTTTTTTGATATCTGCTGTCCAGATTCCAGATTCATCTGAGGAACATCCTGTGGGAATGCTGGGAGTTAAAGTCCGTGACCAATACTTACTAAATAATGTGCTGCCTGATACGATAAGGAATTTCAAATTCAGTCTCGAGTCTGATGTTGCCGTTTCTAATCTTCAGGGAAGAATTTTGCTTGGGCAGAAAAATCACTCAGCTGAGCTTGAAACAGTTAATGAATTTTTCGAAGATAATTTTCCTCCCTGGAGAATAGAGTTTTATCGAAGTAAAACAGGGACCTTAGGAGCCCTGGATATCAAGCGTAATTTTTATTTCTGGACCATTCTCACTCTTGTCGTGGTTCTCATTTCTGGTGCTGTTCTTATCTCCAGGACCATTGCTCACGAGATGGCGGTTCTCAAACTTAAATCTGATTTTGTCTCCTCTGTGTCCCATGAATTTAAAAGTCCGCTTACATCGATAAAAGCATTGGCTGATAGATTAAAGGAAGGAAAAGTCAAGGATTCAGACAGGATGAAACAGTATTTTTCTCTCATCACTCAAGATGTAGACAGATTGACATGTTTGGTAAGAAATATCCTTGATTTCTCCAAGATCGAGGAGGGAAAGAAGGAATATGAATTTGTGGAAACCGATGTAGCTCTATTGGTGACAGAACAGGTTGAAGATTTTAAGAAAGGTGAATTCTCTAAAGGATTAAAGATTCAAGCACAGATATCTGAGGATATTCCTTGTATCGAGATAGATAAAGAAGCCTTGTCTCAGGCTCTCAATAACCTTCTGGATAATGCTGTAAAATTTTCTCCTGACAAAAAAGAAATTATGGTCAATGTCAGGAAGGACAACACGAATGTTTTCATAGAAGTCAAGGATAGGGGGATTGGCATTCCTCCGCAGGAGTTGGACAAGATTTTCGACAAGTTCTATCAAGGACGTAACACCCTCCGTCAGTCGGTCAAAGGAACGGGGTTGGGATTGACTCTGGTCAAGCACACGGTGGAAGCCCATGGGGGGAGGATTTCTGTAAAGAGTCAAATCGGTGAGGGAAGCACGTTTTCTATTTCTCTTCCCATTCAGAAAAAAGGAAAGTGAGGTTAGTATGCCCAAAAAAATTCTTATCGTAGAAGACGAGCCGGGTATTTTGGTGAGCCTTAAGGATGAGTTTGAGTCGCAGGGATATGTAGTCTATGCAGCAGAGTATGGAGAGAAAGGATTGGAGTTAGCAAAAGGGGAGAAGCCAGATCTGATTATATTGGATATCATGCTGCCGGTTCTGGATGGGTATGAGGTGTGCAAGAAGCTGAGGATGGAGGGAGACACAACTCCTATCATCATGTTGACTGTCAAAGATAAAGAGGTGGATAAAGTGTTGGGCTTAGAACTTGGGGCTGATGACTATGTAACAAAGCCTTTTAGCTTCCGGGAATTGACAGCGCGGGTGAAAGCGGTCTTTCGCAGAACTGAGGAGCGGGTAAAGGATTTAACGGATTACAGCTTTGGAAATATCGAGCTCGATTTTGAGAAATATGAGGCAAAAAAGAAGGGGAAAAAGCTCTACTTGACGACTTTGGAATTCCACATGATGCGGCTTTTTATCCGAAGCAAGGGAAAAGCTATCTCCAGGGATTATTTCCTGGACAGAATCTGGGGGGAGGATAATGTTACTGTCTCCTACCGGACCGTAGACAGCCACATCGCCAATATCAGAAAGAAGATCGAGGACGATCCCGCCAATCCCCAACATATCCTCAGCATCAGAGGAGTAGGATATAAATTCATAGATTAGCTGTGATGCAGCAAGTCTCGCTGCAAGCGAACGGAGTCATTGTATTATTGCTCGCCATAGAAGGATGCATGGCAATCTGCTGCGCGTGTCGTTGCGATAAATTAATGACGAAGCAATCTCATCAAGCTGCACGGAAACTTGTTGATATCTTCACACTTCCTAAACACATCGGAGTTGAAAAAGCATTATATTGACACTGATGAAAAGAAAAGGAGGAACAATATGAGAAACAGACGAAAGACTCTTTTAACTTTATTCTTAACCATTGTGTGTCTTATTTTTGTGTTCGGGAGTTTGACCTCCCAGGAATCGGCAGCAGAACACTTCGAGAAAGCCTTTTACTACGAAGATGTCCAAGGTGACTTACAAAAAGCCATAGATCTTTATAAACAAATACTAAAGCAGTTCCCCAAAAACCGAGAAGTTGCTGCCAAGGCTCAACTGCATGTTGGTCTTTGCTATGAGAAACTCGGCTTGAAGGAAGCACAAAAGGCTTTTCAGAAAGTCGTTGACGATTTCCCTGAGCAGAAAGAAGCAGTCAAGGTGGCTAAAGAAAAATTGTCTGTTCTCTTAAGAGCTAAATCTATTGTTGAGAAAGGCGATAAGACATTCAGTATCCGTCGGGTATGGGCGGGTCTTGATGTGCGGAGAGGTAATCTGAACACAGTTTCTCCTGACGGCAGATATATCGCTTATACGGATAGGCATGGTGGAGACTTATCCCTTCTCGATCTTATCAACAGAAAGCAGATACGCTTAACAGATAATTGGTCTCTAATGAAGTCGGCCGAGAGTTTGAGCGCTTCAGAGAGAGAGGCTTTGTGGAAATCCGGGAGGTTTTACGGTGCGGCTATATGGTCTCCTGATAGTAGCCAGCTTGCCTGCGGAGCGTTTAGGATGACAAAGGAATGCGATCTCCTAATTTTTGGGGTTGATGGTTCTGGACCTCGTGTCCTCTCTCATAATAAGGAATTTCCACTAGTTTTTCCTTTGGACTGGTCTCCGGATGGGAAATATATCTTAGCTGCCTTTGCCAGAATGGATATGACAGGCCAAGCTGTACTCGTATCTGTTGCAGATGGCTCTGAACGTATCCTTAAAAGCTTTGACCAGCCTATCAAAGGCTCTCCAAATAAAGCACTCTTTTCACCGGATGGACGCTACATCGTTTGTGATTTACCATCAAAACAGGACGTTGAAAAGCATGACATTTTTCTGTTTCCAAGCGACGGGAGCCAAGAAATTCCTCTTGTTAAGCACCCCGCGCATGACTTTGTACTCTGTTGGTCTCTTGATGGGAAAAAGCTTGTTTTTGCTAGTGACCGAACAGGAATCCTGAGTGTATGGTTTATTGTAGTCATTGATGGTAAGCCTCTTGGAGAGCCGAAATTGATCAAGAAAGACATTGGCGAATTAAATCCTTTAGGCTTGACCAAGGAAGGCGCCTTCTACTATGGTCTTCGGAGCTGGATGATCGATGTTTATACCGCTAAGGTGGATATAGAGAATGATAAACTCATAACACCTCCCAAAAAAGCAACCCAACGCTTCGTAGGTTCGAACTCAGCCGCGGACTGGTCACCCGATGGTATGTATTTTGCCTACCAAGCGAAGGAGCAGTTGTACATTCGTTCCCTTGAAACCGGGGTGGAGCATACACTCACTCCTAACCTTAAATCTTTTTGGCCGCTTCGCTGGTCACCTGATGGGCAATCCATCTTAACACCAGGCATGGATCATAAGGATCAAAAGGGCCTATACGAAATCGATGTGCAAACAGGCGAAATCACACATATCATGGATCTAGATTCCGACGCTAGGGTTCGTTGGGCCATGTGGTCTTCAGACAAAAAAAAGTTGTTTTATAAATACCAAAATCCAAATTCACTTGATTTTGACGATCTTAGTTCTCGTATTATGCTTTTTGACCCTACGACCAAAGAAAAGAAAGAATTATATTGTGAAGGCTCTTGGCCTACTTTTTTGGCCCTCTCACCCGACGGCCAATTTTTAGCCTTCCAAACTTTGGACGATGAAACTATGACGAGAAGGCTGTCTATCATGCCACCTACTGGTGGAGCACTCCGCCATGTCTTGAATTTGAACAAAGAGGAAGTAATTACAACACTTGCGTGGATGCCTGACAGCAAGAATTTGCTTTTTGCGAAGTATAAAGGAAGTCAGAGGAAGTGTGAGCTTTGTCAAGTTTCTGTGGAGGGTGGAGAGCCTAAAAAGCTTGGGCTGACAATGGAAAGATTGCACTTGCTGAGCATTCATCCTGATGGAAAACGTATCGCTTTCTGCTCATCACACCTCAGTTCTGAAATTTGGGTGATGGAAAACTTCCTGCCTAAGGAGAAATAAGAGCCGTTTTCTTCTCTTTTTCCTTCCATTGACCAGGAGATTTACCGTGTGAAATGATCAAAATCTTTACAATTCCATGACAATTCAGTATCCATAAATGGTAGAATAAATCTATGCCTTCGCTTCCGTCCGGTCATTTAAAAAGAAGTCTGCGCAAGCGTGTCTTCCTTTTCGGATTATCTGTCCTTCTGCCTGCCCTAGTTCTCTTTGTTTTCATAGTCCGCATGAACAGGCAGGACAACGAGCTGAGAAAAAAGAGGGCAGCGGAGGTTAAACAGCAAAAGGCCGAAGAGATCGGTCGGCACCTGGCAGATAGACTGGAAAAAACGGAAAAGATTCTTCTGCATGAATTGGCATTAGATCCAGCCAGTAACCAATCAATCTATCGAACACATCCCGGACTGGTCTTTGTGGGGCGAATGAAAAAAAATGTGCTCCTGATGCCTTGGGAGGAAGCCGAGGCACAGAAATTGTCTTCAGAAGGGGACCGTTCCGGAAAACTCCTTTTTCAAGCCCAGCAGGCCGAGTTCGAAAAGAACGATTTTCAGAGTACCATTTCCTTATTGAATCGAGCTCTATCCTCTGCGGATTCTTCTTTCCAAAAGTGTTTCATACGGGTTCAGCAGGGAAGGGTTCTCTCAAAAATGGGCGATGAGGAGGGAGCCTATCGTCTTTACCGTGAGATTCTCAGCCAACCGGCTGATCTGACTGATGAATACGGCATCCCTTTTTCTCTATACGCCGCTGATCGCCTTTCGGTTTTGAACTCAGAAGTCGAGCCCATCCTGGATAGGCTGGAAGGTTTCATGGAAGAGATCCGCTGGCTTCCTTCCAGTGCGCTTTATTTCATCCGGGACATCACCATGCAGATTCAAGAGAAGTCGCGGGATTTAGATCTTTTGGAGCGGACAGAGAATCTGAGACAATCAGTAGAGAGTTCCCTTGAAGGTCTTAAAAGGCTCGAGTCACTTAAAGGCTATGTATCAAGCTGGATAATGCGCCGCCGCTCCCAAGATCAATTCAGAGATTCATTAACCTGGGAGTCCTACGGACACATTCCTTGGATCGTCGGCCTTCGTGATTTTATGGATGACCAATCGCAGGCCCTCCTCGCATTTCACGGACCTCATGTCTTGAGCGCGGTGATTGAAGAGGCCGGTTTGGCTGAAACGTTTCCAGGCTCCTGTCGGATAACTGTAAGTCCCAACGGAGAGGGTATCCCTCCCGGAGGAATGTTTGTAGGATTCCGGCTCCATTTTGAGGAGACTGAAGTGTCTGCATGGTCCAAGTCTTCCCTCCCGTTCCCCATCCTTTATTGGTTGATCCTTATCATCGTCGTTGGATTCACCGCCTTCGGAGGTTATCTGCTCTGGCGTGATATCAGTCGAGAATTGGCGATTGCGGAAATGAGATCACAATTTGCGGCCAGTGTTTCCCACGAACTCAAGACGCCACTGACGTCCATACGCATGTTTGCCGAGGCTTTGACCATGGGAGTGAAGAAGCGGCCTGAGGAACAAAAGGAGTATCTGCGAACGATAATCAGCGAGAGCGAACGCCTGAGTCGGCTGCTCAACAATGTCTTGGACTTCTCCAAGATCGAACAAGGGACTCGGACCTACTCTTTTGTGTCCACATCTCTCGAAGAGGTCATCCATGCTGCAGAGAAGGCCATGGCCTTTCCGATGAATCAGAAAGGATTCAGTCTGCAGCTTGACGTGGAGAAAGGAATTCCCCCGATTTTAGCCGACAGAGATGCCCTCGAACAAGCAGTCCTCAACCTCCTTCATAACGCTATGAAGTATTCAGGAGAGAGCCGGGAAATACTCCTAAGGCTTCGCAGAAATGGAAATATGGTCTGCATCGATGTCATCGACCACGGTATTGGGATATTGGAGGAGAACAGAGGTCAAATTTTCGGGAAGTTCTTCAGAGTGCCCGGGATCGAAAACCAGAAAATTCCAGGGACGGGCCTGGGTCTGACCATTGTTTTCCATATCGCCAAGTCCCACGGAGGCAAGGTGGAAGTTTTCAGCCACTCGGGAGAAGGAAGCACCTTTTCCCTAATTCTTCCCTTGGAAGCCAAATGAAACGGATTTTGATCATCGAGGATGACATTTCAATCCTGAACGGTCTTAAAGATGTGCTGATCTTCAAATCCTATGACGTTCTCACTGCTACAGATGGAGAGGCGGGATATAAAATGGCTGTGGAGAAAAACCCTGATCTTGTCATCTTAGACATCATGCTTCCCAAGATGGATGGATTCACACTGTGTAAAAAGCTGAGAGACGAGGGAAACATGACCCCCGTTTTAATGTTGACCGCCAGGGGGGAGGAGCCGGATAAGGTACAGGGACTGGACTTTGGAGCGGATGACTACGTCACCAAGCCCTTCTCACTGCCGGAACTCCTTGCTCGGGTCAGGGCTCTCCTTAGAAGAAGGCCGGGAGAGGAAACAGATAAAACACCTCCGGATTCGATAAAATTTGGGAATATTTTCCTGGATTTCAAGAAGTACGAGGCTTTAAAGAAGGGGCTGCCATTGAGCTTTTCTCCCAAAGAGTTTGGCGTTTTAAGGTATCTCGCAATCCGTGCGGGTGATGTCGTTACTCGGGATGAACTCCTGGATGAAGTCTGGGGATACGAAAAGTACCCGACCACCCGGACTGTGGATAATCATATTGCCCAGCTTCGTTCCAAGATCGAAGAGAATCCATCTGATCCTCAAAATCTGATCACCGTCCATGGAGTCGGATACAAATTGGTTTGGGATGATGAAAAAACATGAGGATGGGATCATTACAAAATAATTACAAAATTCTTACAAGCCCATGACAATCCAGAGATTCAAAAAGTGTATCTTCGGAATGAAAACAATCCGAGGAGGTAAAAAATGAAAAAACGATCAGCAGTGTTCGGAGTGATAGGGCTTCTTCTCACAGTGGCTCTAATGGGAGCTTTCTCCCAATCAGGAGAGGATCTGTTTCAGAAAGCTCTCCGGCTGGAAAGGAACGAGGGAAAATTGATGGAGGCCATAGAGCTTTACAACAGGGTAGTGGCTGAAGGGAAAAACGAAAGCCTCGCCGCACAGGCCCAGTTGAGAGTCGGTTTGTGTTATGAGAAGTTGGGACAAAATAAAATCAAACAAGCGCAAAAAGCCTTCCAGAAGGTGATCGACAATTATCCCGGACAAACCGAAGCAGTCAAACTGGCTAAAGAAAAATTGTCCCTCATCTTAAGAGCTAAAACAGTCATTGAAGAAGGCGATAAGGATTTTAAAATACGACAGGTTTGGACAGGTCCTAATGTGAATTTCTTTGCACCTTCTCCTGACGGCCGATATCTCTCTTATATGGACTTGAAGAGTGGGAACCTTGCCGTCCTTGAACTTGCGACCAAAAAGAAGCGCCGTCTCACAAAAAAAGGATCTTTGTTTAAGTCTAAGTCCATAGCAGGTGCCGTCGGGTCCATATGGTCTCCTGACAGTAGACAGGTGGCTTATACTTGGTTCAATTATGCGGACGGCTTCTGCGACCTGCGCATAATCGGGATTGATGGTCCGAAGCCTCGCGTTCTCTATCAAAATAAGGAAGTGAAATACGTTCATCCTTTTGATTGGTCTCCGGATGGTAAGCACATTCTAGCTGGCTTCATCAGAAAGGATGAGACTGCCCAGTTAGCGCTGATATCTGTTGCAGATGGTTCTGTGCGCGATCTCAAAACGTTTGACGAGCCTCCCTCAAACATGTTAAAAAAAGTGCTCTTTTCGCCAGACGGCCGCTACATTGTTTACGACTTAATACCGAAGCAAGACATTCCAGAGCGCGATATTTTCTTGCTCTCAACAGATGGGACTCGCGAAATTACGCTCATCGAGAATCCGGCCGATGATTTTGTGCTTGGCTGGGCTCCTGATGGGAAGGGACTTCTCTTTGCCAGCGACCGCACAGGAACCCTGGATGCCTGGTACATTTGTGTCTCCCAAGGTAAGCCTCTAGGAGATCCAGAATGTATTAAGAAGGATTTAGGGTTGCGAATATTTCCAATGGGCTTCACTAAAAATGGTTCTTACTACTACGGTCTCTCAGCAGGAATGGGAGGAGTTTACATTGCCACGCTCGATCCAGAGAAAGGTAAACTCCTGGATCCGCCAACAAGGGCGACCCAACGATTCATAGGCTCAAACAGTGAGCCTAAATGGTCCCCTGATGGGAAATACTTAGCTTTCATCTCAAAGCGGGTCCTCGGGCCTGAGCGCGAAGGTTACAGAGTCCGGGTTCTCTGTATTCGTTCTATGGAAACCGGAAAGGTGCGTGAATTCTTTCCTGGACTTAAGGTGTTTGGGAGGCTGAACCGCTGGTCCCCTGATAGCCGCTACGTATTTGTTTCAGGATGTGATTATAAGGATCGCTGGGGGCTCTATAAAATCGACTCCCAAACCGGCAAGGTGACACCCAATTTCCAGTTTGAGTGGGAAAAGGGCAAGTGGTCTACATGTTCACCCAATGGAAAAAAACTTTTCTATATAGATAATCCTTATGTATACAGCTTCCCTTCTCCATTTAAGAAAAAGACTTCTTGTATCCTGATGTATGACCCTGAAGTAGGAAAAGAGAAGGAAATATACAATGAGAATTCTTACCTTAGTTTTTCGCGCCTCTCACCCGACGGACGATTGCTGGCTTTCGTCAAGGCAGACTTTAAATCACAGGTGAGAGTCCTGAAGATCATGCCAGCCGAGGGTGGAGAACCCCGCGAAGTGCTGAGATTGGAAGGAGAGGGAATCAGCGCATTCGCTTGGACGTCTGACGGACGGTGGTTGTATTTTGCAAAGATGAAATTCAATGAGCCAAAATCTGAGTTGTGGCGAGTTTCTGTAGAAGGAGGAAAGCCCCAAAAGCTTGGATTAGAAATGGAGCAATTAAATTACCTAAGTATTCATCCGGATGGGCGGCAAATCGCCTTCTACGCCGGAAACGAAAGTGCTGAAATCTGGGTAATGGAAAACTTCCTACCGAAGCATAAGGATAGAAAGTGAATGTGCTAAATTAGCCAATCAGTTCTTTTAATTTCTTGTAGATTTCTCTTCTATGTCCAACAGTAATAACTATGATTATGAGCTGTTTTTCTTTGATTCGGTATATAATCCTGTAATCAGAAGTTCTTAAAGAGTAT
>Ga0307379_10012080_pt1 | contig 11279 bp, 11 predicted proteins | sample UN2MG_FD_202237 | JGI IMG/M metagenome (GOLD analysis project Ga0307379, IMG submission 202237) | Soil microbial communities from Risofladan, Vaasa, Finland - UN-2 | ecosystem: Environmental > Terrestrial > Soil > Coastal area > Acid sulfate soil | place: Finland: Risofladan, Vaasa | collected... | reverse complement strand
CGGCTTCAGCAGATGATATTCCATCAATAGCATCAGCTAATTCTGCTACAGCTTGTGCTTCACTCGCAGTAACAACGGAATTTGGTTCTCTTGCAATCCAGTATTTGGTCTGACCAAAACTGAATGCAACCAATAAACTTAATAAGGTTAGTAATTTGAGTAATCTCATATCACACCTCCTTACGAAGTTACTGGTTCGCGACAAATTAATGCTATGTAAATGGTTATTGGTTTAGTATTAGTTGCAGCGGCATTAGTTGTAATAGTAATAGTAACATCTTTACCAGAAGTTAAATATTCTCCTGCCACTGGTGCTCTACCATTATAACCATCTTCACTATTAACAAGATTTTCAATTAAATCATTGACAAGACTTGTAACAGAATCAGTAATTCCTATATCAATATCATAATCACCTTCCGCTCCATCAATTTCAACATAGCCACCCAACACTTGCATTGAATCTACTGTACTTGTGAACGCTTTATCGGTTGTAATTCCTGAAGGAATAGTGTGCTTAAATCTCTGAACAAAAAGATGTGCAGCAGTACTACCTAATCCTAAAGTAATAGCTAAGTCACTTAATCCATTTACATCTTTAGCACTTAATTCGCCTTGTTCATGTCCAGCTAATTTATAGCCACCGGATGTTCTACCTTTATCAAATAACGGCATTATATCCTCCTATAACCAAACTGACATTTTTTCGTTAGCACCAAATTGATAACCAACATCCGCTTGAATCAAGTCAACTCTATAATCTTCACCACTATTTTCAATGGATTTAACTGCAGGGTAAACTGTCATGTCACGATTGTATCCGTTAGCAAACAAAGGTCTTACGAAAGCATCGTCAAGTGAAAGACCAACCATCTTAACATGTGTACCGTCAAGATGAACGTCTCGAATTATGTTAAAGTTTCCACCAAGAACTGAGAATTGACTATACTGAACTCCATTTAGTAAGCCACGTCTATTGAACATAAAGTTCATATTCGGTGACATTTGTAAATTATTTTGGAAGAACCCACCTACCATATGTAACCAATTCCAAACATCGGAACGACAGAAGTAAACAATATTACCTAATTCTGAATACATATATCGAGGGTCATTAAAAGCACTCCAATCCTCTAAGAAATCATCAATAGTTTTAGTAGAAGTTGTTAATGTAAATTGATTACCATTATTTAAAGTGTAATTAATTGCTCCCTCTGTATAGGTTTCTCCAGTTGCAGTATCTTCCCATTGGTCGCCAAAATACATTGTCTGACCCATGTTCCAATTCATCTCAAGAAACTTATCTTCCCACTCTTCTTGCCAAGGATTTCCACCAAATTTCAACGACGTAGCTCGAGCACGATTACTCATCATTGCTGTCACTTTAAAAATTTGGTTCATTCCAATTTCAGTGCTATATGGCTGTGGACGCCATGTTTCACCATAACCACTTAATTCGTGGTATACTGTACCTACAATGTAAGTACGAGCAGGTTCCAAATGTTGTGCAAGTGAACTTGTCCCCGTTGTGTGTTCAACACTAAATAATGTTGTGTCACCACATCCGACAGGATATTCATTTGTACTTGTAAATGGAACTTTTACTAATGTTAAATTTAATACGACACCATGTTTAGCAACTGCACCAGTTGTTGAATTAGTATAAGTCCAGTTAAAAACTGAATTAATTTTCGCTAAAACATAATCAGCAACAGTTGTTCCTCCCTTTGTACTTGCGGTTGGGATTTTTATTACTTGCTGTGGTAAAAACCAATTTGGTCTTGTACCTAAATCACCCAAATTTATAAAGTCACTATGGGCACTTGTACGACCAATTGGATTAACAATATTTCCAGCAGTTTTATAATCACTTGCCATCAAGACAGAGAAAGATTGCCCTAAAGAAACATCGGCTAAAGCATTCGAAGCACTTATTTTAAATGCTCCACTTGCACCACTTGTTAAAAAAGTAGTCCAAGCAGCAGGACTTGCGGCACTATATGCAACGTCAGCAGATACTGTATTATCGGCATCAATACCAACAACATATCCGTACCGTTTATAAGCACTGGTTTTTCGCTTAGTAGTATATTTCCATTTGGGGTCATCGGTGTATCGTTTTCTACCTTGTAACGTATTTGCGAAATGCAAAAATGGGTCACGTTTATATGAAAGCAATGTATACATATTACCAAAGTTGTACCCTCGCCTTAAATCACCAACGTTCAGAGTTGTTTCGTTATCTGTAACGTTAAATGAAGTTGCGGGATGGTCAACGGTATGCGGTACACCACTTCCAGACGGTAGAGTTATTCCAGCATAATCATCAGGCATTTTATCAATCTCCCAATTGATAGAACTTGTTTAGTTTCCTATTTTAATTATCCAAACAAATTCTGTTTTTCTAAATTGATACCAAATACTTCCATGAATACCTGGTCATCAGAACTAAAGCCATTTCCTGGTGAACCTACATTACCAAGTGAAGGTGGTATATTCTGCACTTCGTTGACATAGTTCAAATCATTACGATTCTCTTGATTCTGAATCTGGGTAGCCATCGGTTGTCCATGTTCCATTTGATAAAGTGCATATAAATCAGTCATTTTCAACTTTTTGCCTTTTCCCCATTCTTGGAATTGAGCCATCTGAGTTTCATCCAAGCCAGTTGCGGCTTGAAATTCTTTTTTCTGGTTCGTTTGTGCATCAATTTTATTTCGATATTGTGCATACTCTCCAACTGCGGATTTAGCAACGGTTTTCATTGACTCATTAAACACTTTAGCAGAGTCGGAATTTGGATTTTTGACCGCTTCATCCATATCAACCACAAAATCATCTGGTAAGCCAAGCTTTTGCAGAACATTTGCTGGAGTTTTATTACCTTCAGTGTAATATTCTCCCATATGATTAATAAGATTCGGGTCACGTTGCATTGCATTTATGATAGGTTCATACGCTTTATAGCCTTCAAGCTTTTGTTCCATTTCTTTGACCTTGTCATTCTCTGCACGACCAGCACCACTTGATGCTTGGTAACGAGCTGCTAACTCTTCATAAGTTAGTGGTTTCCCGTCGCTTCCAATTATCGGTTGAGCTGGATTTCGATTCACATTAGAGGGATTCACATTATTTTGTGAGGTTGCCTGTCGTGTTGATTGTGGAGTTAAATTTCTGTCCAATAAATCTAATATATTTTGTCTTGCAGGATTAGCAGGTGGTTCCACTACTTGTACATTTGCACTAACACCAGGCGAAGTTTGAATTCCAGGCTGAGGTTGAGCATTTACAATAGGGTCACCAAACAATCCTTCTCTTGGGACAGCAGATTGTGTCATCCCTTGAGGTACATTAGTTGGCTGACTTGCGGGTTGTTGGGAAGGCTTCAATCCTTGCCCGTACATAGTTGCCCGTGGGTCAGGTGTTCCAGTATTTAAGTTATTTGGCATTCTTATTTTTTCTCCTTTTAAAGTTACTAAACTTTTATTAAAATTCCTAATACTTTTTTTAATCGTTATAACTTTTTTTTTAGTTTTCAGTTCGTCTAAGCAGCATGAGCACTCTTTGATTGATTAGCTCTATCCATAGCAATCAGTTTCTTTTCAATAGCTAAATCCATCTTTGCTTCAAATTGTTCCATAACTCCAGCCATTAATCCTTGTAGTAATTTTTGCTGTTGTTCAGTTTCAAGTACAGAACCAGTCATTCTTGTCGTTAACTTAGCTTCAGTTTCATTCAATCTTGACTGTACTACTTGATTTTCTAACTGCTTCTTAATTTGTTCATCTCTATCAACTTGTTCTCCAAGTTGCTTAACCTGTTGCATTAACTGATTTACTTTAGCTTTTCTTTCTACAAGTTGGTCTTTGTTAGTAATATCAGTTTGTTCTAACATTGCAATATCATCTATTAATCCGCCTTCAAACCATTTATAATATTCATCTCTAATTGCCCATCTATTAACAGGTAATGTTGCTCCAGGAATTATCTTCGTATCAAACTGTGCTTTTTGATAATCATTGTATCTACCTATTTGTTGTGCAAATGTATTGTACTGTGGTTTATTAATCTCTACAGATTTAACCATTTCATCTGCACCTGGTTCTACAATTCTAAATACTTTATGCGCAGTATACATTGTTTGAGCATATTCTTGATGTACTTTCCCAAGTAATTCAAGTGCTGGCTCAATTACATTATTAACCCATGATTTAATACGTCTTGTACCATACTCATCATTTGCTAACATACCTCTATATGTTTCATGACTTGAACTTAAATCTCCAAACAAACTACTTGGAAGTCCAGATATAAATTCAAGGTCAGTTTTACCACTCATCTCAATAGTATAAAAAGCATTATTAATTGGTTGTGGCATTATAGGAGTTGGTGCTTCGTGTCCTTTATTTACTCTAAGTAAAGCACCAGAACTTGAAGCATAATTTTTCCATTCCTCTTCATCAATTGCTCCATCAGTAAATATCCATCTCAAACTTGAACTTAAGTTAGCATGATGAATCATAATTTGATGTGCTTTATTAATTTCTTTTTGTTTACCAATCATTGGTAACATTGCACTTACTGGATATGGAGTTCCAACATGTAGATAAGGTATAGGTACTAAAGGATATTCACTAATTGGTAATGTTGTTTGATATAATGTTTGATTACCAACACAACATACTAACTTAACTCTTGTCTTATAAAAATCTGCTTGATTAACAATATACTGTTTGATGCTTGGTTGTTTCTGAAGCATTATTTCATATTCTTTAATACTCAATTCATACTTCTGTTCAAGAGTTGCATTCATAATCAAATCAGAAATACGCTCATTTCTTGTTTGTGCAATTTGGTCTCTTGCTTGATTCTCAAGTTTCTTTACTTCAAGTTTAAATCTGTCTGGAATAATTTTACCAGCTTCAAGTGCCTTCTGTAATTCAAGTTCTTTTTCTCTAACCTGAACAGCTAACTCCTGTTCAAGTTCCTTCATCTCAATAGCAACTAAATTTTGAATTTGTTGAATCTCTGGTTGTGATGGCGGTTTCTGAATAAGAATATATTTGAAAGGAACTTTTACCTTTGAATATGTTTCATAATAATCAAGCATATCTGACATTGTAGCAGTAACATCATAACTAATTTCACCATATAATTCTGGTCTTGTAACTGCTTGAGCATCTCCAGGTAACATTGGACCAGATGTTAAATTAGAAGCTACATTAAATACAGATGAAGCAGCACTAATCTTATTCATATAACGTGGAAGTTTAGCCATTAATAAATGTCTTGGAAGTTTCTTATGTATCTGAATCCATCCAGCATCTCTATATAAAACATCTCTTGTTAATGGGTCAACAATTACATCATCAGTATCTGGTTGTCCAAATACAACTTCACCATGTCCTCTATCCATATTAGCATCAAATGATACACTTAACCAACCAAGACCTTTTAATAAAGAATCAAGAATTGCTCCGGAATATAAACTTCTACCATTTGATATATACCAACAGTATTCTGCTATTACATTATGAACATGTGCCATATCTGAATCGCTACCCTCAGTTCCAACAATTCTCCATCTTGGGTCATTGGCAGTCACAAAGTATTTCATCATCTCTATAATAGATGTTACTCTATTAACAGTGAATATTGGCATACCTGAATTTTTTAATGATTCTTTCTCATCTGCACTTAATTGTTCATTTACATAAAAATTAAGACTTTCAACTCCAGCTCGAGACCATCTCGCTCTGTGTGCATTATTCCCATACATGTTCAAAGCATAAGCTTGACCTGCTGGGTCGTTCATTTGTTGGCTGGTTAAAATAGACGTTATCATAATGTTCTCCTACATATGTGTCCACGGTTTAGCGACTGGTCTTTGTCTTGGTTCTGCTCTTTTTGTACTTTGATTGATTATTACATGTCTTGGAGGTGAAGCATTTAAGTAAGCCAAATGTAATGACTCTATTAAGTCATCATGAATCATTCTCTCTCCAAATGTTAATATTTGATATTTTAAATCACGCATTCCTTCTCTTATATGAATCATTCCCATCGCCATTGGAGTAGCAAGACCAGAATAAATTCTGTTGTGTTTATCTTTACCACCTGGAGGCTCTGGTAGAAACCCATCTTTCATTCTACCAGTTCTTAATTGTTCAGCATATAAGGCTTGGAACACACCTCTGTTCATTCCAACATCTTCAATCGTACCAAGGTCACACTCATACTTTTGGTATAAGTCCATTAAATGGTTGACTATCCCAGTCTGTCCTATAATCTTCCCATCCTGTCCTCGTAATGAAATATTTGGCAATCCAACTTCATGTACATATTCAAGTACATATACTCTCCAATTAGCATCAATTGCTATAACACAAATAGCTGAAAAATCAGCATTCCTTGTGTCTATATCAGTTGAAGGGTCACATCCTAAATATGTCTTAACAGGAATAACCTCTCCACCAATTATTAAAGCAGTATAACCTAATTGATTCTTAGGAACAAAAGTTCCATCCCAGTACTTAATATGTTCAGGAATCCAAATTGCAGTTTCCTCTGATTGTACTAATAGTTCAAATTCTTGATAATATCCAGAAGCACCACCAGGAGAATGTCTATAAACTTCTAATTGTTCAGCAAGTTTCTCTTTAGGATACCTTGCCGGCCATAACACTCCACCAGGTTTCCCTGGTTGAGTAGCAGCATAATTAATAACTTTCCATAACATCTTATCAACAGTGCCTTCTTTAATTGCTCTATTTTTCTCATCTAATAACTTTTGAGCAAACGAGGCATAATGAACAGGAGTTTCCATCAAATACATTCTACCCCTTACTTTATCAATAGCAGGATAGATACCTTTCATTATTGTGTTAACAAGATTGTGTCTTGCATTTCTTGTTTTGGTATTCTCTTCATTCTCAGCATCATCAATGAATACCTTAATGTATCTTATTGTACTTAATACACCTTCAACCATTGAAGAATGAGTTTCTCCACGTAAACTTGATAAATTAGAACGACTAATTAATTTATCATCATTTACTGTTACAATTTCTTCTTTAGTCCATGTTTTCCCATACGGCTTACCATTCAAATTACCAAAGACAGAAGTGATAGCAGTATTCTCAGTTACTGCCTTAGCAACATATGCTACATTCTCTTGAGATTTTTTGGTTGTATTGGAAACCCATCCATAGAACAATGGAAGTCTTGCTTTTGCTTCTTCAATCCAATATTGTTTCAAATCAGGATTTGTTGTCCACTCAGCAAACTTTAACATGTTTGCTCTTGTATAACAGAAATCTCTTACAATATGTGCTTTAATAATTGTAGTCTTAGCATGGTCACGTGCTATGATTATAGCAAGTGGTCTTGTAGTTCTTTGTTCAAGTTCTCTACTTATCTCATAGTGAGCAAATGAATTTTCAGATTGCATAAAATCGCCAGGCAAAAATAACTTACCGAAGGAGATTGTACAGTTCCAGCCAAGGTACAATCCTTTGTCGATGGGAGTAACATTTGGCAAGTTATTAATGTCAAGGCGATTCTTAATTCTTTTGGCGTTTTGTTCTACACCAATGTTATAAACAGGACTACTATATATGTGAGATTGTTCCATTTTAATCTTGCACAACCTCAGGATTTACTTTAGCAATAGGTGTACTAATATCACTAATATCTTCTGCTTCTTGAGGTATTTCCATTGACTTAACAGGTTTTGGTGCACCCATAGCAGCACTGAGTTGGTTAGCATCAAAGACAGCACCAAGAACAGGAGTACCATTTGGTAACGGAAAACTACCTTGCCCTCCATTTGGTTCTTCTTTCTCTTCAGTCCCAACAATCTTAGTTAATTTACCAAGTGCCATTAATTTAGTGTTTTCTAATACACCATTCTTCCATAGGTCAACCCAACCATCAATAATTGTGGCATGGTCAATACCTCTATTTTCTAACACTTCTTTTACTGCTTGTTTTATTTCACTCATAATTCTTGGTTGTTTTAATAATAAGAATGCTTTTACTCTTGCTTTGTCTTCATCTTTGATATTATAAGCAAGACTCGCAGCTTGATGTATAGCTTTGCCAAGTTTAACATATAAACAAAATTCATATTCCTGTTTAGTTAAATCTTTTCTTTTCTTAAAATTATCGTTAGCATTCTTTAATGTTCTACTAAATACATATCTATTGGCATGTTGTTTAAAATCAGTATCCATATATTCTTTTTCACTAATCCTAAAACTACCAACTACTGTTCTACACCAACCTTGTGAATATTTATAATTTCCATCATGTGGATGTTTAAGAGAATTAGAAACTTTCAACAACTGAACGACTCCTCCGTCATCAGCAACAACCCACTGCCCTTCTTCTCCATCCCTCCAATTTTCAACTATCTTTGGTACGATGCCTGTAACACTTTTAAACGCTTCAAACTCAGCCACACTATCATATACATAATGTGGCTGATTTTTAATAGTTTGAAATTTCAACTAAGAAACCACTCAATAAAAGTTTTATCAGTAGCTTCTTTCCATTGTTTATCCCAATACCGTTTTTGCATTTTCCCACCATTAACAAAACTCGTTATACCCCAATACCATATACCAGTTATTCTCCAATACAAGAATCGTATTGTCTTTGAATGTTTACCTAACCAGTATATCATGGTCGCATAACCTCAAGTTCTTTTGGCATAGGTCTGGCATACACTTCAGGATTAATTTGAATATCACTATTAAGATGTTTATCAATAACAGGATTCTTTCTTTCATTCCTTCGTTGTTCTTTCTGTAGTTTACGATACCTTTTACCAGAAATATCCATAGTTTTCATTACAGCTTTTTTAACTTGACGTTTCTTTGTTACTTCAGTTCTACCAAAATTAATAGTATCACCTTGATTCATCATACGTTCCCAGTTCTTCCGTCTATCCTTATAATATTCACATACTCTACACTTACCATCAATCTTAACCTTGCTATGTTCATTACACCAATCAACCTTATACTTGTCTATTCTATGTATAGTAATATCTCCAGGTGGATAAATATGTCCACCCAGAGAATTAATTTCATTCAAAGAATATATCATTTTAGTTCTTCAAATTGTCGGGTATTTTAGGGAATATCTCCACAGGAGTCATCCCTTGTTGGTGCATTGTACTAAGTTCTTGTTGTAATGTATTCATCTCTTTAATCAAATATTGATTACTTGCTACAGCATCAGCAATAAGTTTAAATATGATTATAGGTAATATGTATTGAACTGGTCCATTGCCATCATCAATAGTAACTCCATACACAGTTGGTTGAAAGGTTATATCAACTTTCTTCTTTTCTGTAGGATTCAACTCAGCAAATGTTTGTGCTTGTTGTTCCTTAGCAGTGAGTTTTCTTAATTCAGACATTACTTATTAAAACGTATTTCAGCTACATTCTTTCCAAGTTCATCTCTTGCCATAATACTATTGGGAGCTAAGGTATTATCAATCTCAACAGGTATATCTCCAAAAACGAAAGTACCTCTTTCATTCTTTGTTATGATATTACTGTTCAATGGATTAACAACATCAGCTTGATTAATAGCAAATCTATTATATCCCATCTGTTTAGTTGCCAAATCATTTATAGCACCACTCATTGTAGCTTGTCTATACATCATAATATCAGCATCATTATTAGGTACAACAGGTGCTACTATTGGTGGTTGAGGTTGTTGTGTAATTACTTGTTGAGGTACTTGTGGTTGTTCTACTTTAGGTGGAACTTCCACAGTAACAACTCTTGGTTGAGATACTGCAGGTTGTGGTGGTTGAGGTACATTAATATTTTGTAAAGGTGTTTCTTGTTCCTCAGGTGCAACTACATTTGGAGGATACATAGCATCAATTTGTTCTTGTGTATACTCAGGTACTGGTCTATGCACGGCTTGTTTAACTGTAGCAGCACTTCTAACCATATCACTTTCATGTGGTATATCAATACCTAACAATGCTTCTTCCTTTATTAACAATTTCTCAATAGTACCTTCAAGAAATACTAATCCATCATATCTTGCATAGCATACTCTGTCATTTAATTCATATTTGGAATCATCATCTACAGCAGAAACATTACCATACCATATATCTTTCCTTTCAGTCTGTGTCTGTGGTACAATAATACCGCCAGGAGTTGTAACTTCTGACGCTGATTCTGGTGTTACTACAATGAATCCGTGTTGTGGTTTTAACATTTGTTACTCCATTAACTTGTTAGTTATGTCACGCAATTTGTTGCGCAACTAAGTACCAGAAATTACTACTATTTTATTAAAAATGCAAGACATTTTTTTAATCGGGTATATTTATTTTTTTGTGATAAAATTTAGAAAACAATATATAATTTTTCTGAATTTAGTGTATATTGAAATCGGGACTTTTTTAGGATTTGAATTGGTATGCATGGTTCTATTCTATTGTAGTACCCCTTAAACAGGGTTTTGTATATATGAACTTTTTGTAGGTTTTCATTTGTATATATGTGTGTACAGTTTTAATTAATTAATCAATGTATAATAAAGGAGAAGTATTATGTCAGAAGCAGTAAGTAAAGCAAAGTTAAATGACATCGAACAGGCAGTTAAAGACTACCATGAACAGAAGAAAGAAGGTAGTGAATTTGATGTTATAGTCGAAGCATTCATTGATAAGTGGATGGCTATCATAGAATCATGTACTGACTTTAGAGAGCGCAAGGATGCTAAGTATGCAATGAGGGATTCAGCTACTCTATTGTGTACTAAGATGGCTTATAAAGGAATGAATTATGAAGCTAATAAATTGAATGATGCTATTCAAGGATTAATGCCAGCTACTTATAGAAAGTTTTAATTCAGGGAAAGGGTGACTAATAATCACCCTACTTCCTTTCACATTAACTAATTCATCTCATTTCACACAGTATAGCAATATATTAGCTATCGAGTTAAAAATAGTTAAAAAAGTACTTGCATTTTGTCTAAATGTATAGTAACTTAAGAGCGCCAGCGGGGCTTAAATATTAAGATTATATATTAACATTTCTTAATATTAATAAATATCACATTCAGGTCTAATAACAGGAGTATAATCAATGACAAGCAATAAAGTATTCTACACAGTTATGTCAGATAAAGTATGTACCTATCCAGGTTGTACTAAACACATCAAACAGAATGTTATCAATCGTGTACCTAATGTTAAGTATTGTTATAAACATTGGAAGAGTTTAAACAGAACA
>Ga0307379_10012079_pt1 | contig 11280 bp, 5 predicted proteins | sample UN2MG_FD_202237 | JGI IMG/M metagenome (GOLD analysis project Ga0307379, IMG submission 202237) | Soil microbial communities from Risofladan, Vaasa, Finland - UN-2 | ecosystem: Environmental > Terrestrial > Soil > Coastal area > Acid sulfate soil | place: Finland: Risofladan, Vaasa | collected... | reverse complement strand
ACGCCGCTCAGGCCGCGGTAGACGTCCTGAACGACGCAGACGGCCTCGTCTCTCGCCGCCAGTTCCGGGTTGAGGGCCGAGCTCAGCACGGGCGGCTCCTTCCGCGGCCGCAGCGGAAACGGCTGCCAGCAGGAGATCTCCGGGTCGCGATAGATGAGCTGGACGTTGCCGCGCTCATCCAGCAGGTAGAGGCCGTAGCCGACGGGGTCGTTCCACGGCGTGCCCTCGGGCTTGTGGGCGACGAGGAAGTACTCCTGGCTGAGCGGGTAGGGGTCCTTGAACAGCGGCCCGCGCCCGCTGCCGTCGCGGCGCCAGGGGCCCTCGCCGCTGCGGAAGCTGAACCCCCCCTCGGCCTGGATGTCCGCGTACGGCGTCATGTAGGTCATCGGCTCGCGCGTGCGGATGTTGCGGCTCATGTCCAGGCGGATGACCGTGCCGATGCCGTTCTGCGGGCAATGCGGCGTGCCGAGGACGACGAACTTCTCTCCGCTGTCGGGGATCGGCCGGGCGTAGATGAACGTCGGCGGCAGGGCGATGTCCGCGGCGTAGATCTCGCTGGAGCACGTCCCGTCGGGGCGGACCGCCCAGAGGCACTTGAGGCTGACGGCCCCCTTGTCGAAGTACTCCCACCGCGTGTAGAGGATGCGCCCGTCGGGCATCATGACGGGGGAGGCCTCGGAGACCGAGCTGTTGGTCAGCTTCCGCATGTTCTTGCCGTCGGCGTCCATGCGGTAGAGGATCGTGGTGGTGAAGTCGTCCGGGGCGTCGCAGAGGATGCCGTACTGGCACCGCGTCGAGATGAAGCAGATGCCCCCGCCCGGCAGGTAGCAGGGGTGCATGTCGTCGGTGCCGTGGTGGTAGTGCGGGCGGGCGCGGTACATCTCGACGAGCCACTTCTCGTTGTCCTGCGGGAAGGTGAGCTGGCGGAGGCCGGTGCCGTCGACGTTCACCTCGTAGATGCGGTAGCCTTCCTGGGCGGCGGGCTTCCAGGCGAAGACGACCCGCCGGGCGTCGAAGGACACGTCGAACCGCTCGAAGACCCCGCCCTTCAGCTCCGGTGCGAGCTGGCGGACCTTGCCGGTCCGCAGGTTCAGCACGCACAGGTCCCCGCCCGGCGTCCACTGGCTGTTGATGTACTCGGTGTAGTAGTGGTTCGCACTGTACGTGTAGCGCTTGACGAAGACAACCTCGTCGAAGTCGAACAGCGGGTTGTTCGTCACGGTCACGTCCAGGCGGAGCTTCTCGACGGCCTGCCTCCACCGCTCGAAGGCCTCACCGGCGGGCACGTCGCCGGCCCACTTGGCGGCCCGGGCCTCGAGGGCGTCCAGGCGGGCGAGAAGTTCCGTGGCCGGGGGCGCCTCGCCGTAGAGGTCGCCGACGGCCTTGCGGATGTCCCCCAGCCGGTAGGCCGAGAGCTTCTCCAGGAACACCGCCCGGCGGCGGGAGGCCAGGTACGCCGCGCGGACCTTGCTCAACTCGGCGGGGCTGTCCGCCTTCGCCGCGGCCCGGGCGACGGCCTTGTCGATGGTGGCGTATCGTCGTGCCGCCGCGACGTAGCGCCCGGCGGCCTCGGCGTACGTGACGCCCCGCCAGTCGCTGCCCCAGATGCCGTCCTGGGCCTCCCAGGACATCTCGCGGCGGGAGGCGTCGTCATCGAACCGGCTGGCCAGCTCGGACCAGAGCTGTTGGGTCTGCGACAGGCCCTCGCCGCAGCGGACGATCGCCCGCCCCGCGGTGGCGAGGGACATGGCCTTGCCGACGCGCCCGGGCGCGAAGCCCACCTTGCCCACGGCCCCGGCGTCGTTCCGGCCGGCGGTGGCGTCGGCAAGGCTGTCCTCCATCGGCCAGTGCGCGAGCGGCCCGCCGCAGCAGGAGGCCCCCGGCTCCTTGAAATGCGCCCGGACGTCCTCGTCCGACAGCACCCGGTCGTAGATGCGCACGTCGTCGATCTCGCCGACGAACTGCGGGCGGGGGGGGAAGTTCTCCGAGGTGTGCCCGAGCTTCAGGACGCCGGCCTTGACGTCCGGGGTGGCCTCCAGGTGGCCGACGGCATCCAGGGCGCCGTCGACGTAAATCTTCTGCGGGACCCCGCCGCTGAGGGCCACGTGGTGCCATTGGCCGTCGTCGACCTTCCGCTTGCCGGCGACGCAGCCGACCCAGCCGACGTCGAAGTTCATCCGCCCGTCGCGGACGAACAGGGCCTTGCCGCCCGACACCCACGGGCCCTCCGGCAGCGTCCTGGCCAGGAGCGTCCCGTCGCGTTGGGTCCGGACCCAGGCCATGAAGGTGTACCTGCCCGTGCCGAAGTCCGGCAAGGGGGCGGCCTGGCTGGGCTTGGCCTCCGCGGCCGGGGCGGCCTGCTTCCGCCGCAACAGCTCGTCAAACCACGTCTCGCCGGCGCAGGCTTCCGCAACGCAGGCAGCAATAACCAGATACGCCAGTTGCTTCATCGGATCGCTCCCGTAGGACCTCGGGTGTAAGGCCCAGTATACCACCTGGTGCGGGGGGCACAAAGCCCCCGGCCCACGGGCCGATTCCCCGAAGGCCGGAGCAATGGAATGGTCCGTCCCGCGTTGTTCTGTCAGCCGAACATCGCGCCGGATACCCGCTGTGGGCCCGGCAGGCGATCCCGAAACGGCCGGACACATGGAATCAAGGAGAGTGCAGATGATCGATCCGACCCCCCGACGGCTTGGCAGGTGGCTGACCGTGGCCATCTTGGCGGGCGTCGTTGCCGCCCCCGCGTACGTGGCGGTCTCGGCCGCGGCCGAGAAGGAAGGCAAGAAGCGCGCCGCCAAGCGCGCCCCCGGCGCGGGCGCCGAGGAGAAGAAGCCCGGCCAGGACTCGCCGCTCGAGCGGGTCCTTGCCCTGAAGGACGAGAACCTCCAGGCCCTCTTCGACAAGCTCGACGAGAACAAGGACGGCGGACTGAGCATCGAGGAGTTCAAGAAGGTCCGCACCGCCATCGAGGAGATCCAGAAGGAGAAGCGCCAGGCCGGCCGAGGCGGGCGCGGCGGCGAGAAGAAGAAGAAGGAAGGCGGCCGCAAACGCGGCGGGGGCGCCGAGAACAACTGACCCGATCTGTGATTGACCGGCATCGCGCCCTCGGGGGGCCCGGAACGCACGGGCCCCCCGAGGGCGTTTCGTTTCGGCCGATCGTGCCAGCCCGGGGCGCCGAGCGGAACTGACGCGGCGCGGCCCCCAAGGCAATGACATCTCGCGCCGCCTTCGGTATCCTATGGCGGCCGGGGCCCGGCCCCGCGCGGAAGGAAGCGGTCGGCGACGATGAAGCAGCGGTGTTACGGGCATTCCGATCCGGGGCGCGTCAAGAAGGACAACGAGGACGCGATCCTGATGGCCGTGGAGAGCGGCCTGTACGTCCTGTGCGACGGTTGCGGGGGCCACGCCGCCGGCAAGATCGCCAGCAAGATGACCTGCACCATGACGTACGAGGCGATCAAGGCCCACCGCGCCGCCATGGGGGCCTACGCCGCGGGCCCCACGCCCGAGAACCGCCGGGAGGTCCTCGAGGCGATCGGCTCGGGGGTCAACGCCGCCTCGCGGCGCGTCTGGCAGGCGGCGAAGTCCGACCCGGACAAGGACGGCATGGCCACGACGGTGGTCGTGCTGACGGTCCTGGGCAACCAGGCGGTTGTGGCCCACGCGGGCGACTCGCGGCTCTACCTGCTCCGCGACGGCGAGGCCCATCAGCTCACCGAAGACCACACCATGGCCCAGCGCTACGTGCAGATGGGCCTGCTGACGCCCGAGAAGGCCCGCGAGGCGCCCTCCGCCGACCGCCTGCTGCGGGCCGTGGGCTTCTTCCAACGAGTCCGCCTGGAGACGCTGCACTTCGATCTGGCCGGCGGCGACCGGCTGCTGCTGTGCTCCGACGGCCTGACCGCCTGCGTCGACGACCAGGAGTTGGCCGAGGCCGCCCGCAAGGAGAAGCTCGCCCAGTTCCCGCACAAGCTGGTCTCCCTGGTCAACCGGCGCGGCGGGCCGGACAACATCAGCGTGATCGTCGTGGAGGTCGATTCCGACGACGGCGCCGCCGGGACGGACCTTCGCCTTCGCCTCCAGGCCCTCCAGCGGGCGCCGGTGTTCCGCAACCTGAAGTACGTCGAGCTGCTGCGGGTGGCGGGCGCGGCCGAGACGGTCGAGTATCCCCCCGGGACGTGCATCGCCCGGGAGGGCGAGATCGGCGACCGCATCTACGTGAGCCTCGCCGGGACGGTGGAGGTCCGCAAGGAGGGGCACGTGCTGGCGGAGCTGCCGGCGGGGTCGCTGTTCGGCGAGATGGGCTTCCTGGACGCCACGGCCCGGTCGGCGGACGTCGTCGCGCGGGACACCGTCCGCGCGATGGTCGTGCCCCGGAAGGGCCTCCTCGACCTGCTCCGGCGCGACCGGACGCTCGCCGTCCGCGTGCTCTGGGGGCTCTGCCGGGTGCTCAACCAGCGGCTCTACCACACCAACGAGGAGCTGCTGGCCGCGCGGAGCAACCTCGCCCAGGCCGGCGAGCCCGAGCCGCCCATCCTCGACGGGCCCGCCCCGGCCGCCCTGGACGACGAGCCGGAGTAGGCCCCGGAGAACGCCATGACGTATACGCCCCTCTGCATGTGCCTGGCGCTGGCCGCCGCGGCGGGCCCGGCGCCCACGGACGGGACCGCCATGAGCAAGGCGATCCGGCCCGGACATCCCGAGTGGCCTGCCGTCTGGGCGACGTACCGGGCCGTGGGCTCGAAGGAGGAGGACTACCGCGTACTGCGCGCCGCGGGGGTGGGGCTGGTCGGCGCCTCGGCCCGCAACGCCGGGGAAGCGAAGGCCGCCCTCGATCTGGCCCGCCAGTGCGGCATGAAGTACCACGTCGCGCTGCCGGAGGTCACCGAGCACCGCGACCTCGTCCGCCAGGCGGGGCTCGAGCCGGCGCCCGCGCTGATGATCGGCGGGGTCTACCGGGGCAAGGCGATCGACCGGCACGTCTTCGCCTTCACGCCGGGGCCGCAGACGATCGTCATCGAGCCGCCCGTGTACAACAAGGGATACGCCTACACCCGCGGCAGCGGCGGCACGGGCCGGCCCAAGGCCACCGAACGGATCGCACACTACTTCCCGGACATCGGCGCGCCCGAGCGCGCGGAGGTGGTCGTGCCGCGGAAGGGCTTCGACGGCCGGCAGCACCTGGCGATCGTGCCGGCGAAGGTCACCCCGGCCCCCGAGGGCGCCGCGCCCGCCGACGACACCGCCGCGGCACTCGAGGACACCACGGAGAAGCGCACGCGGAAGCTCTACCAGCTCACGTTCGACCTGACGGGTCTGGACGACTGCCTGCTCGACCGCGTCGGCATCGCGGTGTACTGGCGGTACACCGGCTCCCGGCAGTACTGGATGTTCGCCCAGGGCAACGTCTCGGCCTGGGCCGAAAGCACCCGCCAGGCCCTGCGGCAGGCGGTCGGCAAGGCCCTGGCGCCCTGGGCCGAGGCCAACGGCGGGAGGTTCCCCCTCGACGTCGTCCTCGCCGCCCGCATCGGCGACGAGTGCTTCTTCATCACCAGCCACCTCAACGGACCGGCGTGCAGCTACCCGCTGTGGGACTACAGCGCCCCGGCCGTCGCGGGGTTCCGCCGGCACGCCGGACCGATCGAGCCCCCGCGGACGTGGGGCTTCCCGGAGATCTACGGCCCCGAGGCCTACGGCTGGTGGCTCTATGCGCTGCACGAGGGCTGCGCGGAGCTCTGCGGGATCGCGCGCGAGGAAATCGCCAAGGTCGCCCCGGGCCTGCTGCTGTTTCGCAATACCACGCGGATGGGCATCTTCCACCTGTCCAACGACCACGACGGCTCGGGCCAGGAGCTGCTGACGCGAAACCTCGACGTCCTCCACCTGGACCCGTATCCCGTCGGCGGCGGGTACGGCAGCAGCATCCCGCGCGACATGAGCTACTGCGCGGGCCTGGCCCGGCGCTACGCCCGGCCGCTCGTGCCCTGGATGCAGGCCCACATCTACGGCGGGCCCGGCGGGCTTCAGCACGTCTCGCCGGACGACGTCGACCGCATGGCCGCCGAGCAGACCGCCCAGGGGGTGGACGCGATCATGTGGCTGGGGTGGGGCGGGGGCTTCACGTTCCCCGACACCCGCCCGGAGAGCTGGAAACGGGCGATCGAGTTCCACCGCCGCCTGGCCGCCTCGCCGCCAACCCGGCCGCAGGTTCGCCTGGCCGTCCTTCGCAGCTACACCGCGTGGGCCCTGTCCAGCCGCTGCGACGGCAAGGTCCGCAACCCCGCCGACTGGATGCTCCAGCAGTTCCTGGAGGTCTGGGCCGTGAAGCACGGCCGGGCGTACGACGTCTTCGAGCTTGCCCCCAGGCTCTCCGCCGCCGGGCAGGAGAAGCTCGACGCCGAGCTGAAGCGTTACCCGTTCGTCGTCTCCACCGCGCCGCGCGACGGGGCATGGGTCCTCGGGGCCGGCACGGAAGCTGCCACCGCCGACCCCGCCGAGGCCGCGGACCTCCAGCGCCGGTTCGCACAGGAATTGGCGCGCCGCGGCTGGCTTGCTGGGGTCGGAGGCGCAAAGCCGAAGTGAGGGCCCGGCTCGCTATTGCTTGACTGCAATGACCGACGTGACGAACGTGTGCTGCTGGTACTGATGGTCGAGGCCCTGGTAGGTCCCGCGGATCCGCCCCAGCTCGCCCCAGGCGTAGAAGCCGAAGATCGGCACGCCGCTGCCCAGGGCGGGGCGGATCGCCTCGGTGACCTCGTCGTCGCTGCCCGTGCGGAACTTCCGCAGGCGCATCCCGCGGGCGCAGCAGTCGCTGATCAGCGCCAGCGCGGGCTTTTCGCCCTTGGCCTCCGCGGCGGCGACGGCCTCGTCCATGGCCTTCCGCGCCGACTCGACCACCGCGCGGGCGTCGCTGCCGCCGGCGAGGACCTTGATCTTGGCGCCCTTGGCTACCGGGGAGACGAACCGCAGCGAGCCGGGGGGGGCGTCGGCCTTTTCGCCCTTGCGGTCCTTGCCGTCCTTGTCGACCCAGTCCAGGATCATCCGCAGGTAGACCTTCTCCGGGGCGATGACCACGCCGACGGGGTGCTGCCAGTCGCTGGTCAGCGGCTCGTCCGGCTTCATGCCGCGAAGCGTGCGGTAGACCTCCTCGGCGGGCTTGCCGTCGAGCGTGACCACCCACTTGCCCTTCGTCTCGGTTACGGGGACGGTCTGCTCGCAGGGGGGGAACTCGTTGTCGTGGTTGGCGAAGACCTCGATCGGCCCGCCGATGCCCATCGCCACGACGTGATGCTCGTAGCCCGTCCCGTTGCAGTACTGTGACCGCTTGAGCTTGTTCTCCGAGAGGGCGTCGCCGGACGGCATCGTGTTGCCTCCGAACAGCGTCACGCCGGGCTTCGTCCCGCCGAGGACCGCCCGGATGTAGTCCTCCACGCTGACGCCCTCGGCCGCGCCGAAGCTCAGGTCCATGTTCGACAGCGACACGACGATCTTGAGGTCCTTGACGTCCTGGACGGCGGCGGCGATCTTTTCGCCGGGGCCCTTGCGGTCGTCGGCCGGAAGGTCGGCGACGGCGGTCTTGCAGTCGGCCTGCCTGCCGCCGATGGCCAGGACGCTGACGGCGTTCTTCAGCAGCGTCCCGCCGCTGGTCAGCGCGCGGGCCCGCCCGCCGATGTTCGGCACGCCGCCGGCGACCTTCGCGACGGCCTCGGCGACCTTCTTCTCGGCGGCCGGGTCCGGAGAGACCTGCGTCGCGTCGCCCTCGAAGCCGGGCATCTCGTAGTAGGTGAAGAAGATCAGCCCCTTCGGCTCGCAGCCGAGGGCCCCGACGGCGGCGGCGGTGGCCTCGGCGCCCGCCGCGGCGGGGTCGGCGTTCGTCGACCATGCCGTGGCGAAGCGGACCGTCTCGGCCGAGCCGGACGTTGCGGTGTTGCCCATCGTCGACGTGCCTCCCGACGTGCCGGCCTTGATGCCCTGGTCCTCGCAGCCCGCGACGGCCGCCCCAAGGACGGCCAGCATGATCAGACTCGCTCTCATCGTTTGGTCTCCTGCCCAGTTGTCTCGTGAGGCGCGGAAATGCCCTGTCTCGCGCCGCCGATCCTACCGCCGGGCCAGCCCCGATGCCAGCGCCCGCCGCATTCAGCTCCGCAGCGCCAGCGAGACATACTTCGTCTCGACGTACTCCATGATGCCCTCGCGGCCGCCCTCCCGCCCGATGCCGCTCTGCTTCAAGCCGCCGAAGGGGCACAGGACCGTCGCCGGGGAGTAGTCGCCGATCGAGATGATGCAGACCTCCAACTCCTCGGCCGCGCGGATCGCCGTGCTGACGTCGTGCGTGGCGATGTAGCCGGCCAGGCCGTACTCGGTGTCGTTGGCCATCGCCATGACCTCCTCGAACGTCCGGAACGGCACGACGGGCATGATCGGGCTGAAGGGCTCCTCCTGCATGACCTGCATGTCGGCAGTGACGTCGGCCAGGACGGTGGGCTGGACGAAGTAGCCTTTCTCCAGGCCCCCCGGCACGCCGCCGCCGGTGAGGACCTTCGCGCCCTTGGCCTTGGCGTCTTCGATCAGCCGCAGGGCCTTGTCGCGAGCGCCCGGCTCGGTCATCGGGCCCATCGTCACGCCTTCGTCCAGGCCGTTGCCGATCACCAGGGCCTCGGCCTGCGCGACGGCCTCGGCGCAGAAATCGTCGTAGATGTCCTGGTGGACGTAGAAGCGGCTGGCGGAGATGCACGACTGGCCGCTGTTGCGGAACTTGCTCGCCGCGGCGAGGTGCCCGGCCGGCCGGCCGCCGTAATCGGCGAACGCCAGGAACGGCGCGTGCCCGCCCAGCTCGATGCCGATCCGTTTGACCTGCTCGGCGGCCCGACGCATGATCTCCTTGCCGATCTCCATCGAGCCGGAGAAGCTGATCTGCCGGACCCGGCGATCGGTGTAGAAGACCTCCGTGCACTCGGCCGCCGGGCCGGTCACCAGGTTCGCCACCCCGGCCGGGATGCCCGCGTCCTCCAGGATCTCGAACAGCTTGATCAGGCTCAGCGGCGTGTACGTCGACGGCCGGCAGATGACCGTGCACCCCGCCGCCAGGGCCGGGGCGATCTTGCGCCCCTGGAGAAACAGCGGGAAGTTCCACGGCGAGATCAGGGCACAGACACCGATCGGCATGTGGAAACTGAACAGGCGCTTGTGTCGGAAGTGCGACGGGACGATCTCGCCGTACAGCCGCGTGCCCTCCTCGGCGTACCACTCGAAGAAGGTCGCGTTGGCCAGCACCTCGAGGCGGGCCTCGGCCAGGGGCTTGCCCTGCTCCCTCGTCAGCACGCGGGCGACCTCGTCCGCCCGCTGGCGGATCAGGTCGGCCGTCTTCCGCAACGGGACCTCGCGCTCGTACGGCGTCCTCTCCCGCCAGGCCGGGGCGGCCCTCTCGGCCGCGTCCACCGCCCGGCGAACCTCGGCGCCCGAGCAGGACGCCACTTGGCAAACGGCCTCCTCCGTGGCCGGGTTGATCACTTCGGAGGTCCTGCCGCTGTCGGCCTCGCACCATTGGCCGCCGATGAGCATCGAACCGCGCAACTCGGGGATCGCCATTCTCTTCTCCTGAGGCTGCCGCAAGGCCGGCCGGGCAGGACGCCAGTATAACGCTCCCAGCAGGTGCCGCGAGCTTCCGGCCGCGGGGATTTGAAACGCCCCGCCTGCCGCGGGCTGGGGGGAGGCACAATCGCAGAAAAAATCGGAAGACGCCTCTGGACAAGCCCGCATGCCGTGCGTACTATGATTACCTGAGGCTCCGAGAGAACCCACGCCAACTTACGGGAGAAATCCCGACACGACGGATGAACTATGCTGCCTTAGGGTCCCCCCCCGCCCTGAGGTGGCACTTGCCAGGCCGCCCGGTTCCCCCCCACCGGGCGGCCGGCTTATTGCGCGAAGGCCCTTCGGCTCGGAGGCCGGGGCGCCCGGTGCCCCTTGCCCGGCGGGCCGTCGGGCGGTTGCTTCCTCCCGGCGGTGGTCCGGCCCTTCGCCGGCTGCGCGTTGGTCTTCCTGGCCGAGCTGGACGGGCTGAATGCGCCCAATGCTTACGGCCACAAGCCGTTAGCGGGCAATGACCCGCCCCCCCGGCTGGCTGCCGTACGCTGTCATGTCCCGTCGCGGAGCGATCTGCGGCGCGGGCCGCGGCGGCTGCGCTACCGTTGCGGCGTCGGCTCGCCGTCGCCCGCCACGAGGTAGTGCTTGCGGATGTGCTCGCGGAGGAGGGGCAGCTCGGAGGGGCGGATCCAGCCGGGGCGTTTGCCGTCCATCTGCCGGAGGGTCTTGTCCCAGTCGGCGGGCGTCTTGGTCGGGCGGGCCTGCTGCATGTAGAGGTCGCTGTGGCAGTCCCAGCAGCGTGTCTCGTAGGCCCGGCGGGGGTCGGCGACGGGCTTGGCGGCCTGGTCTCTCGCGGCCTGGGCGAGCCGGCGGTTCTGGTCGCGGTCGTAGCCGGGGTACTCGTCCTCGCCGGGGAGGTTGTCCCACTGGGCGCCGAGGTCGACCCACTCGGCGAACAGCGTCCGCTCGGCGTCGGTCAAGACGGCCTTGTGCTGCTTGGGTTTCCCGGGCCACTTGTAGTTGACGTGCGGGTCGCTGATGCCGAGCTGCCGGTCGTGCAGCCGCCAGATCAGCGGGCTGTGCCGGGCCGTGCCCGGCTCGACGAGCCGACCCGTCAGCGAGCGCCCGCCGATGTTGGCCAGCAGCGACTCGTACGCGCGATTGAAGTACGCCGCGTTGCGGCCCTCGCGATGAAAGACCAGCTCCAGCCCCCCGCCGAGGCCCAGCCCGCCGGTGGGGGGATCGGCCCCGTGGCACTTGGGCGTGGCGCACTTGGCGTTGATGACCGGCATGAGGTCGCGGCGGAAGTCCACCGTCCGGCGCTGCTCGGGCGGCGGGGCGAGGAAGTGCGGCCGGGCGCGCCGCATGGCCTGGCAGTCGAGGTTGGGCAGGCCGGTCTGGCGGCTCTCGTGGCAGCCGACGCAGAAGCGCGCCTCGCCGGGACGGACCCAGATCCACGTCAGTTGCGTCTCGATGGCCATGCCGTTGCCGTCGAGCAGTTGCAGGTGCAACGTGGTGTCGGCGGGCACCTCGATGTGGAACGACCCGTCGCCCTCGACGGGCGCGGTGCCGACGATCCGCTTCTGCTCGAAGCTGCTGGCGGTGTTGCTCGTGCCGTGCCCGGCCAGGCCCATCACCGTGACGAACGCCGCGTGGCGCCTGGGGTCCATGTCGATGTTGCCGAAGCCCTCCACG
>Ga0307379_10012078_pt1 | contig 11281 bp, 11 predicted proteins | sample UN2MG_FD_202237 | JGI IMG/M metagenome (GOLD analysis project Ga0307379, IMG submission 202237) | Soil microbial communities from Risofladan, Vaasa, Finland - UN-2 | ecosystem: Environmental > Terrestrial > Soil > Coastal area > Acid sulfate soil | place: Finland: Risofladan, Vaasa | collected... | reverse complement strand
TAGAAGGTGTTCCGGCTGCTGTTGCTGTAAAGATATCTCCTTTAGCATTTACTTGTATATTACTTGAGTTAATTTGCGCCATTTAAAGCCTCTTTTTGTATTCTGTTTTTATATCCATTTTCAGATACTATCATACTTATTATGTCGTCATCATGAGTAGGGATGATTTTTTTTTCTTTTATGAATGTTGGAAGGTATTCTTTAATCATGGCTTTTTTTCTTAAATGTATTTTATTTTCCATAAACCATCTTAACATAGATTCTGGATCTTCATAATAAGCTTTTAAAGCCGCATCTTCATAATCTTCAATTATAAATCCGCCAAGCCATATTTCTTGCAATCGAGATTGTTTTATATTTATTTGTGGCGCTGAAGGTGTCTCTATATTATATGGTTTGAATGATTGCATTGCTATTATATTAGGTATTAATACTTCTAGATCTAAGTTAATATTATTTTCTTGGCTTTCTTTATATTTATCAAAATAATCTTTTAATATTGTTTTGATAGCTTTATTAATCATTCCTTTTAAAGCATTTTGAGACCATTGTTTAGGTATTTCTAATAAACAATGTTCTAAAGATTTCTTTTCCGAGTTTGATATTTTAAAGCCCTCTGAACATATTGTTTTCATACTATTTCCTTTAACATGCTAAAAATCCTGTAAAATAAGTTCTCCTAGCAGCGCTTCCGAATACATCTGTTGTTTTAGCGCCACCACTATTAATAATAGTTATAGTAGCCGTATCACTAGCATCCATATCTATGGTAGCAGATACATTATATCCAGCAATGTTACTTGTTCCTTCTTGGATTGCCACTGGATCTGAAACAATTCCTGTCCATGATCCATTGCTACTAACAAGTGTTATGGTAGCTGTATTTCCAACTGGATTTTGTAACCAAATATTTGCTTGAAAAGTAACTATCCCTGTTACTGGTGCTGTAAAAGTGCCATTAGTATTAAAATCACTATTTTGATCAAATATTTCTGTTAATGCAGTCCCGGACCCTATAGTAAAAGTAGTTCCGTCTCCGGTAACATTAGAATCTACCCCACCAAGATAAGCTGCAAATGCTGGTTGCAGAGGCATCGTTACTTCACCGGCTGTAGTAAAAGTCATATAAGAAGTTATGCCGCTAGGCGAAGAGTCTCCTGCACCAGAACGGAGTCCTATTTTAAATTTATCACTATCACTATTATCAATCCCAGCTGTCCAATTTACCGTTCCGATAATATTCCACGTAGAATATGGATCTCCACCAGAAGGATCTGTTTGACAACCATATAAACAATGAGAAGATGTATTACTATTATCGAAATTAGACATTGACATTCCAGCTGAACCGCCAATATTTGTAGTTTCCATTGTAATGTCATAATCATTTGCTGGAGTTTCATTTCTTACTCTTAATTTTTCACGAATATTAACATCTCCAGAAGAATTAATAGTAATTCTTTCATTTCCTGTACTAGGAGTAGCTCCATCCGTTAATTTTAAAGTATCGCTATCTGTATTATCTATTCCAAAAGAAAATTCACTACCGCCTGTAACTTTTAAGTGTAAATAGGGATCTCCACCAGAAGCACCACCTACGATTGCTTCCAAAAGTGCATTAGAATCAGTATTAGAATTGTCACTATGATTTGCAGAAGAAATAACAGCAGTTCCAGCAGCACTTCTATTAACTGAAAAGTCATTGTTTATTACCGTGTTATTTAAAGCATTTATAGTCATTATACTACCGCTGGGTTACCCATCATGTTTTGAACTCTCCAATCTGTATCTGCAACGATACATCTAAGAACTATACAATCACCTGCATTAGTTGCAGTTAAACTGCCACCTACTCCTGCTGTAGTATTTGTATTTCCTATATAAACTGTTTGACCCGCATTTTGAGCCAGTACCCAAAGTCCTGCCATGCCTACTATTTCCATAACTGTGCCTGCGCTAGCTGTAGCCGGCAATGTAAATGTAACACCACCACCTCTATTAGCTCCATAAGCGGTTGCTACTGCCATTGCTTTTGCGGCGTCTGTTACTTCTTCCCACGCAAGACCTGATCCTGTTGCTGCTATTGTAATAGAACCTGCTGCATTTGCAATTGCTATACCACTTCCAGCTGTTAAAGTTGCAGCTACCGGTGCAACCCCTGTTCCAATAACTAATTCTCCATTTGCTAGCGGTCCAAGATTAGCTGGAACTTCTCCAGCATCTCCAATTAATACTGCGTGTTGAGTTATAGACGTAGCTGCATAAGTATCAGCTGCTGTCCTTGAAACTATACCAGTAGTAGCTAAGGCTTCTATTCCTGCTAAATCATCTGCTAGAGCAAATGTAATGCTTCCAGGTCCACCAGTAATTGTTAAACCTGCAGCTGGCTGTGTTAAACCTGCTATTTTAGGATTACCTGCGCTATCTCCAATTATTAATTCTCCGTCTGTATCGACTGTGTTAGTACCTCTATCAAAACTTATATTTTGTAAATAAGCTGTGCCTGTTTCCGTAACAGTTGTGTAATCACCTGTAATAGTTACTGCTACTTCGGCATTGCTTAGATACGAAACACCTCCAAATTGAATAGTTCCCGTACCACCAATTGAAGGGACGTTAGTAGAATCTATTGTGCAAGTAGAAATGGTCATTGGATTGGCTGAATTATGAGTAATTGCCTGATTTGCACCAGTGTCTAATAAAGAATTAAAAATACTTACAGTTGCAGTATCTGCTGTAGTCAATGTATTGTCTAACCAACAGCCCCCACTTAAAACGCTAGTTCCAGTGCTTTGGAATGTAATAGGGCTTTGGATGTGCGTATTATAAAATTCAGAACTTCCCGAAATTATACATGTATTTCCAGCTCCTGCTCCCATGGTTATATTAACCATGAATACAAATGCTCCACCTGTGTTGTTAATCCAACCATCATTTGTTGATCCAATTTCACCAATGTCAAAACCAGTAAAACTCCCAGTCCAGTTTGGTAAATTAAAAGTATAACCATTTGTAACGTTTACAGCGCAATCTATTAATATTAATGCGGATGTCCCTGCAACAGCACTATTAAATACGTCAGTTGCGCTTTCTAAAAATATATTTCTAATTGTTAGTGTTCCTGTAGCCGGGGGTATGTGAACGCCTTGAATAACGCAAGTCTGTGTGTCTGCTACTCCAACAGCGCCCCATAAATCTATTCCATCATAAAACGTTAAATTCTCTACATAAGTTCCTGGTCTAACATAAACAGCAGCTGGTCCACCTGCTGTATTAGCGGCATCTAAAGCGCTTTGTATTGTAGTATATTCGGTTTCTAGGGCTACAGGATCTACAACATATTTAGTTATATTTCTAAGATCTCTTGCAGACATTGTATTGTTGACCGGATCGCCAATAAATTCTATTCCGTTTAAATAACCTGCAGTATTGCCGAAGAAATTAATATTTTCTGCCGCATCTGGACTCACGTTTCCACCTGAATCTCCAGTATTGGTCTCAATACTTCCAACACCAGCCATTCCTTCCCATTGACCAGAGGTAGCGTCTTTATAGACCATTTTCCACCATTCACGGGCAGTAGTATTCAGCCATTCATCCCCTATTCTGAAATTTTTATAATCAGCAGTAGTTGGAGCTCTCGTATATGTGAATCTTCTAACTGAATCAGCTTCATTTATCGGGTATTGAAGTGGACTTTTCTGTATAAATGGCATTTTAATCTCCTCTAAGTATTCTTATTCGTTTTAGCGCCTTCTTGTTGGCTTCCTAATGTATCTAGTTGAAAATGGATATCAAATTCCAATAAAACAGGTCTATTTCCGGCGGTATTTGTTTCCCATGAATCCCCTGCATCTCTATAAATTCTACCAATAATTATATGAGAAACTGTTAAGTTAGTTCCCGTAATAGTTCCCGATGCTGATATTTCATGTCTTTCATTTACTCCGCTACATGTTGATGTAAGATCTACATTAGCAGAAGCGCCAAGGTTTCCATCTACATTTGCTATAGTATAATCTATTTTCCATGCTACTGTATTACCGCTTTCAGCAACTCCTCTAGCTCTTGGAGTCCAATGTATATGCGGTTTAAGGTCTGTTCCCTGTTTATATTTATGGGGCATTTGAGTGGAAAAAAATACTTCTTTGCCATTGTCGAACTCATATACTTTAAATGTTGCTCCTGACCCTGTCGGCTGCCAATTTGATAGAGTAGGATCACTGGAGCCTGCAAATGTAAAAGCTCCCGGAACTATTCTAAGGTCATCCCAGGTCTCCGCTAAAAAATCTATTTTATTCTCACCTAAATTAACCATTTTATTCCTCTATTTGAGATTTCCAATTATCATTGAAATCTTCTTCTGTGTAATTTTCTATATTTGTCATATATTCTTGATCTGGTTTTGAAATATACCATTTATCTTGACCATAACATTTATTTACAATATCCCAAGTAGTGGTTGGTATAGCTTCAGTATTTATTTCACCTGTTTTTACATTTGTTCCATAAAGCGGACAACTCATATTGATATTTATTTGATTAATTGCTGTAAGTGCATTTTCTTCACTTTCAAACGTTAAACATTTCATTAAACACCCCATTTATTTTTTAAATAATTAATAACAGTATCTCTTTGATGATCTGTTAAAATAGCTTTATAAGTTATGAATTCAGAAATGTAACAATTTGCATTTAATGCTCCATTAGTTCCCCCTAACCCAAGTAAAGGAGTTCCTGATGCTGTTGAATTATTAGTATAAGCGATATTAAATTCTGAGTTAGTTGTAGTCGTATTTTGAAATATAACATCTGATGTTTTAGCAACTATATTTCTATTCATATAATATATACTTTCATCAGCAGTTGATTGTACTGTAGGAACTATTACTTCATCAACTCCCAAACCATATTCCCATAATAATTTAGCATCAGTAATATTTGATGAAAAAAGTAAAGAAAACGGACTATTTGTTCCGGCACCTTCAGCAGCAAAACAATAATCTGTACTGGTAACAGCATTTATTCTAACTGCCATAAAAATAGTCATATTACCAATATCTATACTATTAGTAAAAACGCTAGTTATGTAATCATTGCTACCATCAAAAGAAACAGTTGGAGAAGTGCCATTCCAACCTGCTGCTACATAAGTTGGTTGACTAGCTGCAACACCTTGAGTTAAGTTATTTTTATTTTCTGATTTATCATCCCATTGAGATACTTTACCTAAAACTAAATTAATAGTAGATGCATCAGAAGCGTCCCACCATCCGGAACAATTATCTATAAGTGGTGGAATAAAATTTCTATATATTCCCCCTCTATAAGTGCCACCTTTCATTATTATTGGCATATATACTCCTTATGCTTGGTTATTACTTCTAGTTATTTCATACCAAAGATCATCACCAGCATCATAAGTGAGTTGCAATATATCTCCTTGACCTAAAGTAAAGTTTGCACCTCCGGCTAACCATAAACCAGAGTTAGCTAATGAGCTAACACTTTGAAATGTTACAGTATTTACATCATCAGTTCCTTGAAAAGTAACTATTTGACCATCTATACCATCCGCAATATTAGGTGTGGCTGTTATTGTAACGCCACCTGTTCCGTCTATTCTAATAATGGCATTAGCATCTAACATGGCAGTTGTTATGCCTGTTCCTGCTACAATTGTTTGTGTTGCGCTAGGAGTATGACATATATCTCCTGTAACTTCTAATTTTGCTGTTGGATTAGTTAATCCTATACCAAAGTCGCCACCATTATAAAAAGTATCTCCGGATGTATTAATTTGAACATCTATAGTACCACCTGCATCTGTCATAGTTATTAAGTCAGCTATACCGCCATTGGTGATAGTCAACGTGCTGGTTCCATCTACAAAAGTTAAATTAGCAGATGTTACAAGTTCTGATGCCGCTCCTATAAAAACAACCTCTGTTGGAGTAAATCCTGTTAAAGTTATTCCTGTAAAAGCTGGTGGATCATCTACTGCAAAAGTAATACTATTTCCTGCCGGATTACCAGTTGTTGTAATATTAGCTCCACCTAAAAGATCTAGATTAAAAGCTGCATCCGGACCAACTACTCCGCCGACAGAGGCTGTTAAGGTCTCAATTTCCGGATTAGGAGTTCCTATTCTAAGTTTACCTGATTGTGACATATCTCCCCCTAATCATGGATTAATGTTAAACGAACTGCTCCACTTGTAGCAGCAACTTGATTATCTCTTGCATACCAAACAGCCAATTCTGGATGTTCAAATTCGTCATCTCTTGTTCTATTTGTAGTTAAATCTAATAAAAGAAAACTTCCTGTTGGAATGAAGAATTTATCATTAACACCATTATCTGAAATAAATACATCTACATCGGTACTATTATAAACATAAACCATTCTCGTAGGTCTTGTTGCTGCAGTGCCTATTGCAGCATAATTACTTGACATTGCTCCGAATCCTAATGTTCGAATAGTGTCAATACGCACTCTTTTTCTGAAAACCATTTTTCCTTCCTCGTTTAATTCTCGGTTGCACCCAAGATTTAAATTGCACTCTTATTTTTGGTAATATACTCTTTTATTTAAGATGTAAATAAAAAATTTAGTATTAAACAGAGGAGAGGAAATATGTCGGAAATTAAAAATGTTTATTCAGATATAAGAGGTAAAAATTATTTTGTTTTTGAAGATAATACCCTGTATTCTATTGAAGTTCCATATAATGAAAATTTAGAAAAACAATATGAAAAAATAAGTCTAATTGCTAAAAAAATATTTGAAGCTAAAGAAGAAGTTGCTAAAAAAGCTATGGAAAAAGAAAAAATAGAAGCTGAAGAAAAAAAAGTTGAAAAAAAAGATTAAATTGTTAAAATAAAATTAGCAGTGTAATTAATAAGCTGCTAAAAAAGGTGCTAAAAAGCTGTATCATAGGAGTTTATACCATGTAAACGGCTATTTTATATAGAATTTATTATACATAATTTTTGTTTTTTTTATTAATAAGGGGCTCAAAAAAGCCCCTTTTTTTAATTAGATTAGTTCCAATCCTGGAATCCACATTTCAATGAATGAATATGTAGTGCAGATGTAGTTCCGGCAGCTTGTACCCAATGAATAAACGGCATAACCGCTAAAGCATTAGTAAATGTATAAGCAGCAGTAGCACTAGGTGCAACTCCATCTATTAAATAAGTAACGACACCAGCTGTAGTAACATTAACTCTAAGAGTATGTTTCTGACCATCTGTCCAAGCATCTGTAGTATTAGTATATGTAGTACCACCACCTGTCTGCTCGTCAGAAATTGTTATTGTTCCAGCATTTTCAGAAGTTACAATACCAATTGTCGCATAGTCAGCATAAGCTGTCCATGTACCATTATTAGCTTCCACTTTTCTGAAACCTATTGCTAATGGTTCAGCACCAGCTACAGTAGCAACTGTAAATTCCGCTTCAAAGAAGAAATCAGCAGAAGTTCCAATTGTGTATACATGTTTAGATGTAGTTTGAATACCGAAGTTATATTCAGCACCTTCAGATGTTGCAACATCTAAGCCAATTAGCAATCCTGTATCATCCAATCTAGGAGCAATTATTGTTTGACCTGCTCCAATTATGAATTGTTCCATTGTAACACCATCTTGGCAATACATGATATTTCTATCACCGGTAGAGCCTGTAGGAGCGACACCTGTAGTAGCTCTTGATTGAAGTATTGGACATACATTGAAAGCTTCAATTTTAGTGTTTGTTTGAGTAATGGCTCTTGTAGCTACATCACCACTAAAAGTTACACCCTCTGTATCTACTTCAATTGTAGATTGGTTTTGGAATCTAATTTCTGCATTAGTAAAACCATTTGTTGCTGTATAAAAATCAATTCCATATAACCAGTCTGCAGCTGCTACAGTTCCCTGTACAACACCAAAAGCAGCTTGTCCAGCAGTACCTGCACCACCGCCTGCATCTAATCTTGTAACCGCAACACCATAAGCTTTTGCATCAAATGGAGTATTATATTCTACAACTGAACCAATACCCGCAACAATACCAGCCGGAACACCAGCTGCATCTGTAGAATCAAGATAACCTTTTACCGCAAAAGCATATACAGCGGGTAAATCAGCATTATCAGTTTCTTCAAGATTAAGCCATCCTTCTGTTCCAGAAGCTGTTGAAGCAATAGTAGAACCATCTGATTGTAAACAATAGCCAACAGTTCCTGTTACTTGTAATACGTTAGAACCGGAAGCTGCTGAAATAACACCTTTAGTTCCTGTAGAGATATGATTGCCATCTCCAGCTGTTACAACAGTATTTCCTAAAACAGAACTTCTATCGGTAAGTCCACTAGCTGTTTCATCAGAACCAAACGCTTGAATTAAAGCTGAATCTGTTGAAAATACACTAACGTTGTATTGATTATCTCCAACTAAAACTTTATTTAATCTAGTAGCTGAAACATATCCTAAAGTTAAAGTAGCTGCAAGTTCATTATTACTTGTAAATGTAACATCACCTATATTAACAACTCCAGCTCCAGCTCCTGTAATACAAGGGTTTGCAGAAGAAGTAATTGTTGTATCAGTAAGAGTTATAACTCCGGCAGAACTTTGTGTTAATGCTGCTGCTGCACCTGTTGATATATATGAATTAGCAATAGCTAAGGCAGAAGTGCCAGCTAATGTTATTGTACCACCAATATAAGAACCGCCAACAATAGAACCTGCATTTGCTCCAGCGGGAGAAATCGGGTTGTTTATTCTGCAATTGTCTATTAAAAGTGTTCCACCGGTAATACTAAGAGCAGTAGCTCCAGCTCCTAAATGAGAATTTCTAAGTATTGCAGTAGACGCTCCAACTCTTAATATACCATCAGCTGTAGAAGCAGTACCACATGATAACATATCAATAGGTCCTGTCCAGTTAGCACAATCAATTGCATAACCATTTGTACAATTAAAAGTACAATTAAAGAATCTAAGTCTTGCAGTTCCTGCCGCTGCTGAAGTTATAACATCTGTAGCAGAAGTTGTATATAGATCCATAAATATAACAGATCCGCTAGCGGGTGGAGTATGAACCCCGGTAATTATACTTTGAATATTATCTCCACGAAGTATTAAACCATCATACAAAGTTAAATTTTCTGTATATGTTCCAGGCTTAACAAAAATCATAGCCGCACTTAAACCAGCTGTTTGAGATGCATCAATAGCATCTTGGATAGTTGTATAATCACCTGATCCGGAAGCATCTACTACATATTCTGTAATAGGAGCTCCACCTTGACCGCCTAAAACCTCCCAATTAGCTAAATTAGATGAAATAGATGTTAATGCATAATATTTATTACTAGGTTCGTGAATCCATATTTGACCTAAGCTAAATCCTAAATCGCTCGTTAACGGAGCTCTTTGAGATATAATAGGTTCTGGAAATACAATACCTATTGGATTATCTAACCCATAGGATTTATTTCTAAATTTTTTAACCATTTTTCCTTCCTCGTTTTTATTTATTTACATAAATATGCAAATATGTTAATGTATAATTAAATAAATATTAATATATACCCTTAAACGGAGAGTATTCTATGAGTGAATTTAGAGAAATAAAAAAAAGAATGACTTTAGAAATATCAAAAGAAAATCATAAACAGTTAAAAGTTTTTGCTGCTAATAACGAGATATCAATGAGAGAGTTTATAGAAGGCAGTATCCATATTTATAGTGATCTTCAAGCTATTGCTTTAAAAAGAGGTATTACCATACAAAAGTTATTAGATAATTTAAAAAAAATTAAAGGAGATTAAAATGGATATTTTAGGCGGTTTTGCTATAGATAGACTATTTTCACTTATAACAAGCTTTTAATTAAGAAATAACACCAGCGCTTTTCTTTGCTTTTGTAATAGCAGCTTGACTGACGCCATCTTTTCGAAGCTTTCTTTCTAAGTCTGCAATAGCTTTTGGTCTGCCTTTTAACGCTCTAAATTGATTCGCTCTTCTTGAATTCCATGCTTTTTTAGCTAAGGTATATGCAGCAGTAGTGTATACAATTGTTCCCATAGAAGATCGCCCTAAGAATCTACCTGCTCCACGAGTTGGTAATGTTATTCCAAATGGCGCTAATGCAGCTTTCAAAGCTCCATATATTAATCCATTTCTAATGCCTCTTTTTTTAGCTTGAGCTTTTTCTATTGCTTTCGCTTCTTTAGAGGGTTTTTTCTCTTCTTTCACAACTCTTCTTTCTTCAGCTTTTTTATCTAATTTATCATGTATTTCTTCTAATCTTTTTTTAAACTCTTCATTGGTAATATCTTTTTTAACGGCATCGTTAGCTAAACTTTCAGCCTGTTTTTTTAAACTCTCATAATTTAAACCTTCATTTTTTGCTATCTGCTCACCTGTTTTTTCTGTAGGGTTTTTGATAAAGTTATTTAAATTTTTAAGGGTTTCTTTAGCTGTCTTTTCAGTTCTAGCTTGCAATTCATCTTTTAATCTATTTTGTTTAAAGATATCTTTTTGAAGGCTTTCTACATCTGATCTTAATCTTTTTAACTGATTTCTGAAAAAAGACCCTTTAGCTCCTTTTGAAAGTTTTTGAATAGCTCTTTTGTTTTTTTGTAGAACAATGTCAGCTTCTGCTCTATTTAATCTTCTTCTGATCTCTTCGTTCATTTTTTTAGCTTCGTTAGCGGCTTTTATATCAGCTCCTCTTCGACTATCTTCAGCTTGTTTAATTATATCTTCATTGAATTTAATTAAATCTTTATAAGCATCTCTATATTGCTCTTTTATTTTTAAGAAAGTATCTAGCCTTTCTGAAGATGGAAGTTCTCCTCTTTTTAATACATTAGAAGCTTCTTCAATAGCTTTAGCATCTGCATTAGCCCTTCTTTCTACTTTTTTAACATCAACTGTCTCTGGATTTCTAATTTCTTTTCTAATTTTATCGAAAGAATCTAAGATTTGAACATCTATATCAGTTTTACTAGGAGGTTTTTCTGCTTTTATGGATTCTTTAAAAGCTCTTTCTGGGCTTTTAGCAGCTCTTCTAGCTAAAGTTCTAGTCTCTCTTTCTTTAGCTATCAACTCTTTTTTTCCAATCTCAGCTTTAGGCGCTTCTTTTGCAACTTTTTCAACTTTCGCTACTTCCGGTCTTTCTTTTCCTATTTCATTTATTACTCTATTAAGTTTTTGAGTTTCTTTTCCTTGTCCTGCCTGTACTTTTTCTAAATCTATATTTTCTTCTTTAATTCTATTTTCTG
>Ga0307379_10012076_pt1 | contig 11281 bp, 7 predicted proteins | sample UN2MG_FD_202237 | JGI IMG/M metagenome (GOLD analysis project Ga0307379, IMG submission 202237) | Soil microbial communities from Risofladan, Vaasa, Finland - UN-2 | ecosystem: Environmental > Terrestrial > Soil > Coastal area > Acid sulfate soil | place: Finland: Risofladan, Vaasa | collected... | reverse complement strand
CGTTCGGAGCGGGTGTTTCGATACTCTCATACGCCAACTTGCACGTCACCCCCCCATGTGGTAGACTCGCCTGGAGACACTGCGGGAGAAGGAGCCCATGCGCGTTTTGGTGCTCTCTGATATCCACGCCAATCTTGATGCACTGAACGCGGTATTGGCCGATGCTGGCCAGTTCGACATCGTCTGGTCGCTTGGCGACATCGTGGGGTACGGCCCAGAGCCTAACCAGTGCATTGCCCGATTGAGCGAGTACGAGCATCTGGCCGTCGCGGGCAACCACGACTGGGCTGTATTGGGGAAGATAGAGATGGCCGAGTTCAACCCCGATGCGCGTCGGTCTAACCTTTGGACGAGGGAGCAGCTAGCCCCCGCATCGAGGAGCTATCTCGAGGAACTCCCTGAAACTCGCGTCGAGGGCGAGTTCACCTTGGTGCACGGCAGTCCCCGCAATCCCGTTTGGGATTACCTGCTCAATGCTCACGAGGCAAAGCTCAGTTTCTCCTACTATGATACCGCCGTGTGCCTGGTGGGCCACACCCACGCTCCACTCATCTTTCGCTTTGCCCCCGATGGCGGCCAATGCGTCGCGCTGCGGGCACGGGACAGGGTCCCGGTCCGCCTGGACAACTCGCGCCGCATTATCAACCCGGGTGCGGTGGGGCAACCTCGTGATGGCGACCCACGCGCGTCCTATCTGTTGCTCGACACGGAAGTGATGACCTTCGAGCACCGTCGAATCGGCTATGAGGTCTCAGAGACCCAGAAAAAGATAGGTGCCGTCGGCCTGCCGAGGAGCAACCGTATGCGCCTGGCCCTTGGCTGGTAGAGACATTGGCCAAGCCCCGGAACTTTGCGCCCTCTGTCAGCGTCTAGCCGGTGAAAAACAAGAAGGCCATAGGAGGTAAGATGAACAGGAAACAGTGGTTTACCTTGATCACCCTGGTGGTTGTGCATGCACTCGTGGCGGGCTGCGCGGCCAGCGCACCAAAAGTCGCGGACGTAATGAAAGAGATTCCGGTGGAGAGTGTGGTTGTCGAGAGGGAGGTGGCTATGCCCGCGGCGGCCCCCGCAGCCGACAGCGGCGGGTATGGGGGCGTCGCCGACGAGGAGAAGGCCCGCGCGATCTCGGCCGAGACGGAGCGGATGATCGTTCGCACCGTAAGCATGTCGATGGTCGTCGAGGACGCCGATGAGGCCCTGCACGATCTCCACGCTCTTGCCAAGCTTCACGATGGCTACATCGCAGACTCGAACAGGTGGCTGGTCGATGATGACACGCCGATGGCCAACGTCACCATGCGGGTGCCGGCCGAATCGCTGGATGAGGTGCTGGATGTCATCCGCGGCATGGCCATCAAGGTGGAGAGCGAGAACATCTCCGGTCAAGACGTGACCGAAGAGTACACCGACATCCAGGCACGGCTCGGCAATCTGGAGGCCGCGGAGGAAGAGCTCCTGGCCCTGCTCACCGAAGCACGCGAGATGCGCTGGAAGGCAGAAGACATCCTGGCCGTTCACCGCGAATTGACCGGCATTCGCCAACAGATCGAGTCACTGAAGGGACGCAGTCAGTACCTGGAGCGCATGACCGCCCTGGCCACGATCACCGTGTCCATCCGGCCCAAGGAGGTTCCCAAAGCAGTCCTCGAGAAGGGATGGAACCCTCTGATCACGGTCACCGAGGCGGCACGATCCTTCCTGAACGTTCTGAAAGGGTTCGTTGACGTCGGCATCTGGTTGGCCATCTTTTCGCCGTTCGTGCTGGTGCCGGCGGTCATCATCTGGCTGCTGGTACGCCGCGCGCGGCGCAAGAGACGCGGGGGAGCCGCTCCCACTCCCAAGAGCCAATAGTCCGGTTCCGCCTTCTCTTGAGAGTCAGAGCCACCCGGATGCTACCGGTGGCTCTGACTCTCGCACGCCGGCCCGCAAGCTCCAAGCCCTGTCCTGCGCGTTTCGACGGGCCGTCGGGTCTCGCCAGGTTGCATCTGGCCCGAGGATTCTCTCACGCAAGTCCCCTGGGCACCCACACCAGGCTGGAATCTCTCAGGGCGGCGACGGTACAGGAACTGTCGCCGAGTCTATGAGTCCCGCGCTTCGTCCCTCACCTGACCCGCAGCTTGCCCTGCCTTCCGGCGCAGCTCGATGGCTTTCTCGCCGATCATGCTTCGAGTCTCCTGGCCCGATTGGGGCGCCAAGAGAACGCCCACCACCCAACCGAGAATGCCTCCCACAAGAACACCAAACAGGAATCTCATTTGACCGCTCCTTCCTTGTTTCCCAATCATCCGTAGTCATCAGGTTGCCATCCTCCAGACCTCCGGTTGGCGGTTCACGAGCTCAGACTATGCAGTTGCTCCTGCAGTTTTTCTCGCCGCTCATGATAGCCGGCCAGCTTGTCGCGCTCTCTTTCCACCACCACTTGCGGAGCCTTGGCCACAAAGTCCCTGTTGGCCAAGAGCTTCTCAGAGCGCGCGGTCTCTGCGGCAAGGCGCTCGAGATCTGTCCGCACCCTGGCTCTCTCCCTGTCCAAGTCCAGCAGCGAAGCCAGAGGCAGGTAGCAATCCAGTCCTCCGACCACCAGCGCAAGGGCCTTGTCGGGCGTGCTGTCGAGGCTCTCCTCCAGGCGCAACCGGCCGCCATCCAGGCGCGCCAGTGCCTCCAGGATGGACGCCTGCTCCTGGAGGAAAGGCAGCCTCTCGCCGGCAGCGATGATCGCGGCGATGCGACGCCCCGGCTCAACGCCATACTCGCTCCGTGCGTTGCGGATGGTGCGCACAAGTTCCATGAGAGTGCCAATCTGTTCTTCGGCCGCATCATCCACAGCCCCTCCCTGCGGCCATGGAGCCACGATGAGAGCCTGGCCCCGATGGGGCAGGTATTGCCAGATTGCTTCAGTGGCGAAAGGCATGTAGGGGTGCAGCAGCCGCAAGCACCCTTCCAGAACATAGACCAACACCCTGCGTGCTGCGTCTGCTGAAGCCTGGTCCCGGTCCCTGAGACGCACCTTGGTCATCTCAATGTACCAGTCGCAGTACTCGCCCCAGAGAAACTCGTAGACCTGACGGCCAGCCTCTCCAAGCTGGTAGCCATCGATCAGGCGGGTCACCTGGCCCACCAGCCGGTGATAGCGGCTCAGAATCCAGCGATCCGCTGTGTTCACCTGGGCATCCGGGGCCAGGGGCTTTGCTGGCGGCACGAACTCTGGGGCTCGACCGTCCAGGTTCCCCAGCACGAAGCGTGCGGCCTGCCAGATCTTGTTGGCAAAGTTGCGGTTGGCCTCTATCCGGCTTTGAGAGAGCTTCATGTCGTTGCCCGGAGTTGAACCTGTGAGCAGGGTGAAGCGCAGGGCGTCCTGCCCGTATTCCTCGATCACGAGCAAGGGATCGTAGCGCCAGGCGTCAGGCAACGACTTGCTGATTTTCCTGCCCTCTTCATCGCGAACCAAACCATGTAGATACACGGTGTCGAAAGGTACTTCGCCGGTCATATCCAGCCCCAACATGATCATCCTGGCCACCCAGAAGAAGAGAATGTCGTAGGCCGTCTCCAGCACCGACGTCGGGTAAAAGTAGTCCAGGTCCTCAGTCTTCTCGGGCCAGCCAAGGGTCGAGAAGGGCCACAGTCCCGACGAGAACCAGGTATCGAGCACGTCCTCATCCTGATGGATCGCGTGGCTGCCGCAGTGTGGGCACTCGGTCGGGTCCACGCGACTACAGGTCTGGGCGCCACAACCATCGCAGTACCAGACGGGGATGCGATGCCCCCACCAGAGCTGACGCGAGATGCACCAATCGCGGATGTTCTCCATCCACTCGTAGTATACCTTGGTAAAGCGTTCGGGGATGATGCGGATGCGCCCGTCGCGCACTGCCTGGAGGGCCGGTTGGGCCAGGGGCTTGGTTCTCACGAACCACTGAGTTGAGATGCGCGGCTCCACAATGGTGTGGCAACGCTGACAATGGCCCACCGAATGATGATAGGGCTCCACCTTCACCAGATCGCCCATAGCCTCCAGGTCGGCCACCAGGTTGCGGCGACACTCGATGCGGTCCTGCCCCTGATACGGTCCAGCCTCTCGGTTCATAGTCGCGTCATCGTTCATGGCATTGATCACCGGCAGACCATGCCTGATCCCCATCTCATAGTCCACCGGATCGTGGGCCGGCGTGACCTTGACGGCACCGGTGCCGAAGCTCGAGTCCACCACCTCATCGACGATGACCGGAATCAGCCGGTTGATGACCGGCAGGCGCACCTTGCGTCCCACCATGTCGCCATAGCGAGGGTCTGAGGGGTTCACCGCGACGGCGGTATCGCCCAGGATGGTCTCGGGACGCGTGGTGGCCACGGTGATGTATCTGTCCCCCTCCTCGGTCCAGTAGCGAACGTGCCAGAGGCTGGTGTCCTCTTCCTCGTGTTCCACCTCCAGGTCTGAGATCGCCGTGCCACACCGGGGACACCAGTTCACCAGGTAGGCCCCGCGATAGATCAGGTTCCTCTCATAGAGCCGGACAAAGGCCTCTCGCACGGCGCGGGAGAGATCCTCATCCATGGTAAAGCGCTCGCGATCCCAGTCGCAAGAGACTCCAAGCCGTCGGTGCTGGTCAGTGATCCGCTGATGGAGCACGCGCTTCCACTCCCACACGCGCTCGACGAACTTGGTGCGACCCAGATGGTGCCGGGTGAGGCCTTCCTTGGCCAACTCTCGCTCCACCACGTTCTGGGTGGCGATGCCTGCATGGTCGGTGCCTGGGACCCACAGGGTGGGCCGGCCAGTCATGCGGTGGTAGCGGATCAGGGCATCCTCGATGCAGGAGACTATCGCGTGCCCCAGGTGGAGAGCGCCAGTCACGTTGGGCGGGGGCATGGAGATGACGAACGGTTTTCGCGAGGGATCTATTCTCGGCTTAAAGTAGCCCTCGATCTCCCACCAGCGGTAGAGAGGCTGCTCTATCTCGCCCGCATTGTAGGTCTTGCTCATCTGATCGGGCAGTGGTGCAGTCTTCCCCATGATGTCGTTCCTCCGTGGGTCACACCCGCAACCGGCCATCTCCAGGCGGATAGCCCACATCCTTGCCGAGCCTCGAGATCATCCCGGGAAACAGAAAAGCTCCTCCCGTCACTCGGAGACGAAAGGAGCTGCCTTCCGCGGTACCACTCCGCTTCGGCCCACACCCCATCCGAGGTGCAAGCCGCTCTCGTCGCGCCATAACGGGCGCACCCGTATCGGCCTACTGCGATTTCGACCGATCGACTCCCAGGCGACCTTCGGCAAAGTGCGCTGCGAGGGGCTTTCAGCCGGTGACCCCCCTTCTCTTTCAGCTCGCTATCGCCTAATCCTCCCGTTCACCGTCTTTCGCACCAGTCATTGTACCATCATTCGGCCCGGACGTCAATCGAGGGCTATCACCGCCCCCTCTCTCACATCTGTGAGAGTCCTCAGTCGCTCGACTGTTCTCTGGGCCTGGCTGGGGGAACCTCCTCTCGACTGGCGCAAAGGCACCGAGAATCTGCATCTCTCGCCGAAAGTGGGCCACCGTCCTCTCCAGTCCCTCTCGCAGCGAGACTTCCGCCCGCCAACCCAGGGCCGCTTTGGCCTTGCTGGCATCAAGGTATGTGCGGAACACCTCGCCCGGTTTTGCTGGGCCGTGCACCTGTTCGCAGTCACAGCCGGTGATCTCCTTGAGCTGGCAGAAGATGCTATTGATGGACGTCCCCACTCCCGAACCCAGGTTCACAGTCTCCCCGCTGCCGCGCGTCAAGGCCAGGATGTTGGCTCGAGCAATATCCGCCACGTAGACAAAGTCGCGCTCCTGCTCTCCGGAGCCGTTGATCACCGGCACGGCACCGGTGAGCATCTGAGCTGCAAAGATGGCCACAACCCCCGCCTCACCATAGGGGTCTTGACGTGGGCCGTAGGTGTTCGCGGAACGAAGCACGGTAAAGTCCAGGCCGTAGAGAGCGCGGTATATGTCGAGATAGTGCTCCACGTGATGCTTGCTGGCGCCATAAGGGTCCAGCGGATTGGCGGGATGTTCCTCATCCACGGGAAGATACTCGGGTTCTCCGTATACTGCGCCGCCGGTCGAAGCATACACCATTTTCCTGCACCCGTACTTCCGAGCCAGCTCGAGAAGCACCAGAGAACCGATGATATTCACCTGGGCATAGAGCACTGGGTGGTCAACGGACTCACGCACGTCGGCCTTGGCCGCCAGATGACATATCGCTTCAGGTTGTTCGAGGGCGAATACCCGTTCCAGAGCTTCTTGATCGCAGATGTCGGCCACGTAGAGCCTGGCCCTGGTGTCTACATGCTGGCGCTTGCCAGTGGAGAGATCGTCAACTACCGAGACATCGTGCCCCGCGCCGAGACACGCATCGACGACGTGCGATCCGATGAACCCGGCTCCGCCAGTGACCATGATCTTCATCGACTTCCTTTCCTTCCAAGTGATGCCTTGGGCGAGCGCCTGGCAACCCTTCGAGCGAATCTCACCATGCCCCGGAAAGGAGCAGGTGCCACCTATGGGCCCCTGGAGCGCACGATCGAAAACAGCAGCCAGGTCCCCAAGAGGCCAGCCATCACAAAACCGAGTTGCGGGATAGGCAGGCTGATGTTGGTGAAGGGCAATTGAAAGGTCGCCTCCTTGCCTGCTACCATGGCCAGCGCTGATCCCACGATGATCCCGGCCACGATCACACTGAAGGAGAGTCTGTTGGCCATGGCATCTAACTTGCGCAGGGCATCGGGCAGGTGAAGCACGTCCATTCCCAGGGTCAGCTTGCCTCGTTCCAGTTGTTCTGTCAGCGTGTCTATACGTCGGGGCAGGACGCGTAGCACAGCCTCGAGTTGGCGCAAGGTCTGGACGCCCTCCAGAAGGCGGCGCTTGATGGAGACACGCTCCTTCATCAACTGGACCACAAAGGGCTCAACCAGGGCGGTCAAAAGGAGAGAGGGATCCAGGCTGGAAGCCACACCTTCCAGCACCACCACGGTACGCGCCAGGAGAGCCAGGTCAGCCGGGAGCCGGACGCGATGCTTGAAGGCGATGATCATGACGTCGTCGAGGAACTGGGGGATGGGCACACTCTCCAGGGAGGCTCCATAGTAGCGCGAGATCATCCGTTGCACGGCGCGCCGCAAGGCGTCACGGTCAACGTCGGGTCCAGTCGCGCCCATCCGGATGATGATCTGCACCATCTCGTCGGCGTCCTGTTGGACCAGCGCGAACAGCAGGTCGCCCAAGACCCCCCTCATCTGGGGGGTAAGGTAGCCTACTGCTCCCAGATCGACCAGCCCGACTTTGCCCTCACAGATGAGGACGTTGGCCGGATGAGGATCGGCGTGAAAAACGCCGTGAACGAACACCTGCCGCAGGTAGGCTTTGGCCACGCGCTCAGCGATGCTGGCCAGGTCGTAGCCTTGGGCTTTGAGCTCGTCGATCTGGGAGAGCTTGATTCCTTTGAGATAGGCCAGGGTTATCACCCGCCCTGTCGTCAGGTCCCAGTACACCTCGGGCACGAGCACTCCTTCGCCGGCAACCACGCGACGCAGGGCGTCGGCATTGCGCCCCTCAGCGGTATAGTCGATCTCGTTGAGCAGCGCCTGTGAGAACTCTTCCACGATGTCCACAAGCCCATAGGACCTAAGGGTCGCCGATCGCCCCTCCAGGAAACGAGCCTGAGCGGCCAGCAGGTTCAAGTCGGCCTGGATCGTGTGTTCCACACCTGGACGTTGCACTTTGACGACCACCTCCGTCCCGTCCAACAGCGTCGCTCTGTGGACCTGCCCTATCGACGCCGAGGCAATGGGCGTTGGCGAGAAGTCGGCGTACCAGCGATCCAAGGAACCACCCAGCTCTTGCTCTACGACTGAGGTGATCTCACTTGCGGGAACAGGGGGAGCCGTATCCAAGAGCTTGCTCAACTCAACGATGAACCGGGGCGGCAGAATGTCCGGGCGTGTGCTGAGGATTTGCCCCAGTTTGATGTACGTGGGACCGAGCTCTTCGAGCGTGCGACGAACCCTTTCGGGAACAGACATGGCTGCAGTCTGGGCATCCGCTGCCACTGTTCGTGCTCGCCAACGGGGCACAAAGCGGGTGAGCGCAGTGCTCTCGGCCAAGAAACCCAGGCCATTGCGAATGAGCACCTCAGCAATGCGACGTGCTCTGGCTATGTCTGCCGCCGGACCTCTGAGAAACAGTCTTGACCACACCATTCACTGCCTTTGGTCGCCAGCCTGGCTTGTGGGGACGATCCTCCCCTATGGCCGGCCTCACGTGCGGCAAAGTATCTTGCAGGGCACCAGCCAGACGAGATGGCCTCTTCTGGGCACACCGCCCAGGTGGTGCTCTTGGCCGAAGCGCAAAGGCGCCCTGCCCACAACCCCATGAGGAGCGATCTGCGTCTTCGGAACGATTATAGCACACCAGAGGATGCGCTCAAAGCAGCCCGTGCCTCCTACCTCGGTGGTGGTCTTGCCCGGGGGCCAGCCGATCTTTCGGCCACCATTCGCCATGAGATGTTCTGCAGGAACCTAGAGAGGTCGGTGGGCAACGGATGTTGACCCGCGCTCACTTTGCACTCTGAGAGATGCTGCCTGCTGTTGACACCGGTCGCGACCCAGTGCATGATGCGCCCGGTAGAGAACTGCCTCAACGGCGGCGCAGGCGATGCGCAACCTAGAGAGAACCAGCCTTCTTTGTCGCGGGTGACCGAGAGAGCTTGCGCAGAGCAGGCAATCTGTGCTCCAGGCGCGTGCTGTTGGATTCGGTTGCAGGAGGTCGCCGCATGAAGTATGATGCCGTGAGAGAGCCTCCGGACCTTTCGTATTTGGGACGTACCCCAGATCATTTTGAGCTACTTTGAGATGATGGCCAAGATGAAAGCCGGTTTCGCAGGCAAAGGGCAATGATGAGAAGCGAACAGGATCAAGCGGCCCCCAGAGGAGATTCGAGCACCCCTCCAGTGTACTATCCTAGCATCTTTAACGATGTGATCGGCCCGGTCATGAGAGGGCCATCCAGCTCCCATTGCGCGGCTTCGGTGCGGATCGGAAGAATGGCCAGAGACCTAATGGAGGGCGACTTAAGTGAAATTCGCATCGAGTTTGACCCAAGGGGTTCGCTGGCAACAACCCACGATACGCAGGGATCTGACATGGGACTCTTTGGCGGCTTTCTGGGTTGGGAGGCCTCTGACGAAAGACTCGTCGATTCTGCCAGATTCCTCCAGGAGGCCGGCATCAAGACCACCATCAGTATTTCGGACTATGGCGCCGAACACCCCAATACCTACAAGCTGACGCTCAAGAACGCAGCGACACAGCATGAGATGATCGCCGTCTCTACGGGCGGAGGAATGATAGAGGTTATCGAGATCGACGGCATCAGAGTATCGATGACCGGCGACTACTATGAGACACTCATCTATCTTGATGCGGGTGCAGATCAGGTACTCCGATACCTGAAGGAACGTGACGATGCTGACGAAATCCGGCTCCTGAGGGGACCAGATACACAACTCATCGAGATCAAGGCCCAGAGGTTTCTAGATGAGCAGGTCATTGCCGGTCTTTGCGCAAGCTACAGAGTACGGGCGATCAAAAGGCTCGGACCGGTCTTGCCGGTGATGTCGCGCAGGGAGACTCGAGTACCGTTCATAACCTGTGAGCAGATGCTCGATTACAGCAAATCCCGAGGTCTCGAACTGTGGCAACTAGCCATCCACTATGAGAGCACGCGCGGCAACATGTCTCATGAGCAGGTGTTCCAGACGATGAGGGACATCGTCGGCATCATGCAGCAATCCATACTCGTAGGGCTCCAAGGCACCGAGTATGCGGACAGAATCCTCGGGTATCAGTCCGGGCGCTTTGCCGCGAGGATGGAGCACAATCGCCTTCTCGATGCTGGCCTGCTCAACCGGATGATCCTCTATGTGACGGCCATGATGGAGATGAAGAGCTCGATGGGCATCATCGTCGCAGCCCCTACAGCGGGGGCTTGTGGCGGGCTTCCCGGAGCATGTATTGGGGCGGCCAGCGCCATGGGGCTTTCTCTGGATGACATGACAGAGGCCATGCTTGCAGCGGGGATGATCGGTGTGTTCATCGCGGCCCACTCGACCTTCGCCGCCGAGGTGTGTGGATGTCAGGCTGAATGCGGTGCTGGCTCGGGTATGGCCGCTGCAGCGCTGGTCACATTGGCAAAAGGCACTGTCGAGCAGGCCACAGGGGCCGCCTCGATGGCGCTGCAGAACATCCTGGGAATGATCTGCGATCCGGTGGCGAACCGGGTTGAAGTGCCTTGCCTCGGCAGGAACGTCCTGGCCGCCAGCAATGCCCTGGCCTGCGCCAATATGGCCCTGGCCGATTTCGATGCCGTCATACCGCTGGACGAAGTCATCGACACGATGGATAAGGTTGGCAGGAGTATCCCGGTCGAACTGCGATGCACGGCGCTTGGCGGACTTTCCGTCACCAGAACTTCTAGGGAGATCGAGAGAAGGCTGAATCGGTTGCGTAGTGAACCCGGCGAGGCAGCATAGAAGAACAGACAAGAGGCTGGCCGCACCCCTCGCCAAGATGTATACCGTTCAGTGATCGAATCACAAGGAGCTGTATCGTGACCGAGAGATTCAGAGGGGTATATGCAGTGATCTGCACGCCCTTTGGCGAGTCCGCAGAGGTAGATGAGGTCGCTCTGAGATCCCACGTCAGGTTTCTGGTGGATGAAGGCGGCGTACAGGGCATCATTCCCACGGGGAGCACCGGAGAGTTCGCCGCGCTATCGGAGCAAGAACGGAAGCGCGTTGTGGATGTCGTGATCGATGAAATCGGCGGCCGAGTTCCCGTGATAGTCGGCTCTGCGGCGGTTTCGACAAGGGACACCGTGATCTATTCGCAGTACGCTCAGGAAGCCGGGGCCGATGGATTGATGGTTGTGGCACCATACTACTGCCATCCCGGAGAGGAAGAGCTCTATGAACACTACAGGACCCTCGCTGCCAACATAGACATCCCCATCATGGTGTACAACAATCCGGGCACGTCTGGCGTCGATATGCAGCCCTCTCTGATCGCTCGCCTCGCGGGACTCGACCCGATACGCTACGTCAAAGAGAGCTCAGGTGACATGCACCGTGTTGCCGAGATCATGCGTCTGTGTGGTGACAAGATGACGATCTTCTGTGGTAGCGACAATCTCGCTCTGGAGATGTTCGCCATGGGCGTTCAGGGATGGGTTGCTCCGCCCGCGAACTTCATACCACAACT
>Ga0307379_10012075_pt1 | contig 11281 bp, 16 predicted proteins | sample UN2MG_FD_202237 | JGI IMG/M metagenome (GOLD analysis project Ga0307379, IMG submission 202237) | Soil microbial communities from Risofladan, Vaasa, Finland - UN-2 | ecosystem: Environmental > Terrestrial > Soil > Coastal area > Acid sulfate soil | place: Finland: Risofladan, Vaasa | collected... | reverse complement strand
CTTCTTCGTCGTCGCTCCAGGTCAGGTCCACGTCGCCAGCGATTCTGACGGACCGTCAGATTCGGTGCCAACACGAGCGCCACCCCACCCCGGATCCAACGCGAAACGCCCCCTCCCGATCTTCGTTGCTCTCGCGCCAATAGTTGGCCGGAGAGCAACGAAGATCCGGTGGGGTGGTCGGTCCGACCTTCACCGTTCGCCCCGGTGACCGGGGAGGACGCGAGCCTCCTATCGTGTCCTTGAATGACCTGGGAGCCCGGCCAGTGGATCGTTCGTCGCGAGATCCTGAACCTCGGGAAGGCGTGGTGCGGAGCCATGGTCATGGTGGTCGAGGACTCGCCCGACCATCTCGCCACCTATCTGCCGGCCGGCACGCGATTCGAGTTCCCGCCCGGCCGCTGGCCGATCGAGGGTGGACGTCACCCATGGGAGGCGCAGGGCGGCGTGTGGCGCGGCAACGGCACCCTGATGGTCCAGCGACCGGGCGACTCCTTCGCCGCGTGGCACTTCTGGGACGGTGACCAACGCGACTTCTCGTGTTGGTACCTGAACTTGCAGGAGCCGTTTCGCCGCACCGAGCGCGGCTACGACACCCAGGACCTCGAGCTCGACATCGTGGTGTTCCCCGGCAACGAGTGGCTCCTGAAGGACGACGAACTCCTCGACCGGCGCGTCGGCGAGGGGCGGTTCACCTTGGATCAGGCAGTCGAGATCCGTCGGGTCGGGCGCGAGCTGACCGAGTTGCTCGATGCCGGCGGCACGCCATGGCCGAAGGACTACTCGGATTGGGTTCCTCCGATCGGGGCCGACCCTGCTCCGGTGAGCCTCCCCGAGGGATGGGCCGACCGGCCGAGTCCGCCACGCGGCTGACGCAGGCTCAGAGGTAGCGGTCGAGGAAGTGGACGATCTCGTTGGCGACCTGTCGGCCGAAGGTCGGCTCGGCGTCGAAGGCGTGGGGCTGGTCGGCGACCATCTTCAGTTCGGTCGAGACGCCCGCCGCGATGAGTGCGTCGTACATCCGGAGCGACGCCCGTGGTGGCACGAGTTCGTCGGCGGTGCCGTGGACGAGGAACGTCGGCGGGAAGTCGGCGTGGACTCGCAGCAGGGGGCTGGCCGCGTCGCGGATCTCGGGTGTGCTGCCGTTCTCGAACAGCGCCTCCGACGGCCGGGCGCCGACCTCCCAGCCCTCGTCGTCGAACAGCGTCGGTGGATAGATGGCGATGCACGCCTGCACCGCGGACGAGACGTCGTTGTTGCCGCCGTCGCCTTCGAGGTCGGCGTGGTCGCCCGTGGCGGCTGCCAGCAGTGCGAGGTGCCCACCGGCTGAATTGCCGTGTACGGCGATCCGGTTCGGGTCGACACCCAACTCGCCCGCGTTGGCTCGCATCCAGCGGATGGCCGCCTTCACGTCGTGCAGGTTCTCGGGATAGGTGGCTTCGGGGATGAGGCGGTATTCGGTGGCCATGCCCACGTAGCCGCGGCGGCCGACCAGCACGCCGTAGCCGCGGAGCTGCGTTCGGTCGCCGGTCCGCCACGAGCCGCCGTGCACGAACACCACACCGGGGAGCAGGCCGTCGCTGTGGTCGGCCGGGCGGAACACGTCGGCCCGCAGGTCCCGGACGCCGGTCGTGCCGAACACCACCCCGTCCTCGATCTCGACCCGTGCGCTCATGTGTCATCTCCTGATCCGCTCGAGACGGCGTTCAGGAGGTTGGCCCTGAAGTCGTCGCCTGTGTTCGAGTGCGGGAATGGCTCGTCGGGTACGGCGACGCCGAGCCGCTCGCAGATCGGTTCCCATCCGTCGCCTGGCTGCCAATCGAGCAGGCGCTCGGCGGGCACTCGATCGCGCACGGCCGCGTTGTGTGCCGCGTAGGCCCTCAGCGCCGAAGTCTCGTCGTCGAAATCGGCCGTGAAGCGGCTCTCGACCATCGAGAAGATCATTCGTGTCCAGTCGGACTCGTCGGGGTCGGGACTCGATCGCATGGCGGGGAACACCGTCGAACTGGCCGACGCCCACCACGTCTCGGGCGAACTCCGGGTCGACAAGAGCACGATCGCGTCGGGATAGGCATCGATCAGCTCGGGCCAGAACGCCGACGTGGGCCAGTCGACCGCCGCGCGGAAGCCGCCGAACACGGTGGTCCAGTCGACGGGCTCGCCATCGGTGGCCGCCTGCCACGACGGCAGGTGTTCGGGATGACCGAACAGTTCGAACATGTGGTAGCAGGGGCCGCCGACCAGGGTGGTCAGCGCTTCCTTCAGCGACGTCGTACCTGTTCTGGGGAGCCCGGCCCCGACCACTCGCAGCGTCACTGCGGCAGTGTCGCACACCGCTTCACGAGACTGCGTCGAGAAGGAAGGCGTCGACCTCGGCGTCGGATCGCAGGCTGAGGACCTGCGCCCCCGAGCCGTCGTCGAAATGGAACGATGGCCCGATGGCGAGGTGGACGTGTCCGGAGTGCAAGCGGCAGTTCGGCCGCAAGGGGCAGGGCCACGAGTGCGCGCCGGCGATGACGATCGATGAGTACTTCGACGCCGCCGGGCCCGAGTTCGAGCGTGAGATCTTCGAGGCGGTCAATGCGCACCTGCAGTCGCTCGGTGACGTCCATGTCGAGCCGGTGTCGGTCGGCATCTTCTTCAAGACCGGTCCGCGCATCGTCACGCTGCGCACGATGACGAAGTGGATTGCCTGCGGCTTCTCGTTGCCGTCGAAGTCGAACAGCTCGCGCATCGCCCGCAAGGTGATCGAGGCGGGCCCCGGTCGCTGGTACCACGTCGTCAACCTCCGCTCTGCGACTGACGTCGACGATCAGCTCAAGGCCTGGCTCACCGAGGCCTACCTGCTGTCGCCCGCGGAGGACTGAGCGTCAGGTGGGAAGTGGACCCGTGATCGAGGCTCGTTGGCTGAGCTCGATCCAGTTCCCGTCGGGGTCGCGGATGAAGCCGTATCGGGCCACCTCGCCGTGGGTGAACGGCTCGTGGCCGTCGCGTGCGCCTGCCACGATGCACCGTTGGTACTCGGCGTCGGCGTCGAAGACCTGGAGCGTGCAGTAGCGGTAGCCGGTGCCGCTGCGGGTCGAGTCGCTCGGTGCGTCGGGGTCGTGGACGAGGCAAAGCACCGAGTCGCCGACGTGAAACGCGTGCTCGCCTGATCGGGGCGACGCGGCCAGGCCGATCACCTCACCCCAGAAGTGCGAGTGCGCGTCAACGTCGCGCACGCCGATCTCGACGCCGAGCTGGGTGATGCCTTCGTGACCAGGCGGAACCAGGACGACCTGGTTCCCACCGGGGTCACGCGTCTCGACCACTTTGGTCCGGTCGTGCTGCGCCACGAACACCCGCCGGTAGCCGCTTGGCGGTTCGGGCTCCACCGGGTTGCGTGAGTGGTTGATCTTGACGATCGAGCCACGGAACGAGTGTCGGTGCTGTCGGACTCCGCCGCCGATGCTCAGGGGTCCGTCGTAGACGAGGCCCACTTCGTCCTGCCAGAAGGCCAGCGTCTCGTCCCGATCCTCCGTCGTCAGCCCGATGTCGAGTTGGTGCTTGGCGAGCTCGATCACGTGAGCACCGTAGGCGGCTACTCGGCGTTCTCGTCGTAACGCATGGCCCCCACGATGTTGCCCTCGGTGTCCTCGACGAAGACCAACTCGCCGACCCCGGTGATGGTGGTCGGTTCCATGAGCACCTTGCCGCCCGCTCGCGTCGCGGCCTCGGTCACCTCGGTCACATCGTCGACGGCGATCGTGCACTCGAAGCCGCGTGTCGGCCCGCCGTCGTCGAGGGCTCGGCGGGCCTGGAGCGCGCCCTTCGGAGCGCCGTCGTCGGCCCCGGTGTCGATCTGAAAGAAGTCGGGCGGACCCCATGCCGTGAACGACCAGCCGAAGACCTGTTCATAGAACGACCGGGCGCGGTCGACGTCGTCGGCGTGGATGGCGAAGTGGGCGAGCGGTGCAGGCATGGGATCACGGTAGGGCGGCGGGCCAACTGCTGTCTGTCGACAAGAGGTCAAGAATTGTCGACAATGCGACAGATGGTGGTCATCCGCTCGTACTCGGTGAGACACCCGGCCGGAGTCGTGCGCCTGCCGCAGACCGGCGACTGGGATCAACTCATCTACGCGAGTCGCGGGGTGGTTCGGCTCACCACGGACGCATCGACCTTCGTGCTGCCGTCACTGCGCGCGGCCTGGGTCCCCGCGGGAATCGAGCATCATTGCCGGGTCGCCGATGGCACGCGTATGCGGACGCTGTACATCCACCGGAGCATGAAACTGTTCGGGGCCGACACCACCGTGCTCGAGCTGAGCTCGTTCGCCCGCGAACTCATCGGCCACATGGTCGAGTTCTCGCCCTGGTTCGAGGACGACCCGTTGACGAGCAGTCATCTCGACGTGCTCCTCAGCACCCTTCGCTCGGCCGATGTTGCGCCGCTGTCGTTGCCACGACCCGTCGATGAGATCGCGGCCCGGGCCGGCGGTCTGCTCGAGGCCGATCCCGGTTCGGATGCCACGGTCGACGAACTGGCTCGTGACGTCGGCGTGAGCCGGCGCACGCTCGAGCGGACGTTCCAGGCCGATGTCGGGATGTCGGTGGGGCAGTGGCGACAGCAACTTCGTCTCGTCGTCGGGCTCGAACGGCTGGCCGCCGGAACCCCGGTCGGCCGGGTGGCGGTCGACCTCGGTTACGCGACCCAGAGCGCGTACGGGGCGATGTTCAAAGCCCACCTCGGATGCTCGCCCGGCGCGTATTTCTCGACGGGCCGAGCCTCAGCTCAGACCTCCGCTTTGAACCCGAGCCGAACCCGGTAGACGAATCTCCATGGTTGCCGGGTCGATCCGAGCCTCGAGTTGGCGATCTCGGCGAACCGGTCCACCCCAAGCTCGTGGTCGGCGATTCCGTGCCGCCGCAGCGTCTGGTAGTCGCCTTGGCTCCTCAGCAAGCCGATGAGGCGCTCGGCGGTTCCGAAGTCGGCAGAAGCCATGGCGATGTCACGGCAGAAGCTGAAGTGACCTGAGTCGACCATTCGTTGCAAGTGCTCCGACTTCGACCAACTCCGCACGCCAGACGACAGCAAGCGCTGGTCGTGCGCGTCGCTGCCCGAGTATCTGGCTGCCTCGGCATCGTCCGTCTCCACTGCTGCGGCGATCTCGCTCCCGCCCGCACCGTCGGCCAGGCGGGTCTCGAACACGCGCATTCGTCGCCGACATGCATCCCAGGCAGCTTCGGTCGTCCAGTCGCCCACGATCGGCGGCCAGTCGCAGTCGATCGCTGCGAACACGCCGCCTGGTCGGAGGCAGCGTTCGATCTCGGCGAGCGTTGACCGGGGCTCCATCCAATGGAGCGCTTGGACGACGATGATGGCGTCCGCTGCCGCGGTGGGAAGTCCGGTCTCGTGCGACCAGCCGGCGCGATACGAGACCTTCCCGGGTCCGGGCGCCTCGGTTGCTCCCGCCGTGGTCCGCATGTCGTCGCTCGGCTCGATGCCGATCACTTCCTTGGCCCAGGTCGACGCCCACCTCGTCGACAGACCGGTGCCGCTTCCGAGATCGACCACGAGCGATGGCGTCCCGCCGAGATACGACGAGAGCAGGTCGCCGAGGTCGGTCGGTGGCAGTGGACGAACACCGTCGTACAGGTCGGCGAAACCGCTGAATCGCTCCGCTCCTGCCTCGAGTGAGCCGGTCACGACTCGCAGCCTTGCACACCGCTGTGCGGGTATCGGGCTGACAGGCTGTCCGATGTGGACGAGGAGGTCGTGCTGCAGGGCGGCATCGCCAACGCGGGTGCGGTGACCCGTCTCGGCGATCACGTGTTCCGCCCGTCGAACCCCAACTCGGCCACGATCCACCGCTTCCTCGCTCACCTCGATGCCGTCGGCTTCGACGGAGCGTCCGTGCCGGTCGGCATCGATGCTGACGGCCGAGAGCGTCTCCGGTTCGTCGAGGGTGACGTGCCGCTCGTTCCGTATCCCGACTGGTCGCAGTCCGATGCAGCGCTCGCTTCGGTCGTCCGGCTCATGAAGCGATTTCACGAGGCATCGGCCTCGTACGAGATGAGGCCGGACGACACCTGGAGCGACGAGATGGCCGACTCTGCCCGGGGCCCGATCGTGTGTCACAACGACGTGTGTCTCGAAAACGTCGTGTTCCGAGACGGCGAAGCGGTGGCGCTGCTCGACTTCGACTTCGCCGCCCCCGGTCGGCCGATCTACGACCTCGCCTGTTTCGCCCGCATGTGCGTGCCGATTGCCGATGAGTTGCGTGCCAGGTTCGGGTGGAAGGAGGCCGACCTGCCGCCACGGCTCCGCCTCGTCGCCGACACCTATGGCCTCGATGCTCCCCAGCGCAGCGAGATGTTGGAGATGCTGAGCGGCGCCATCGAACGGGGCGGCGAGTTCCTCGGCCGCCGCGTTCGTGCCGGCGACCCGAACTTCACCAAGCTCTGGAACGACATCGGCGGAATGGCGAACTTCGATCGACGTCGCGCCTGGTGGGCTGATGCGCAACACGACTTCGTCGACGCGATGCGGTGATTGCCGCTCAGCTCTGAGGGGTGAGGTCGATGCGCACAGTGGCGAGGTCGGTGCCGAACTTCTTGACGAGGCGGGCGTGGCCCGCCATGCCGAACGTCTCGAGGCGGGCGAGCGGGTCGTCTCCGTCGACGACCTCGGCGCGCCCCTCGAGCCAGCGCAGACGGTGACGAACTCGGACACGAGGCTTGGCCCCGGCATTGGCGACCCACCCCGCGTGCCTGCCGTGCTCGGCCACGATCCAGAACGTGTCGCCTTCCCGGCGTGCCCCGACCACGTTGCGGCGGCAACGTCCGGTCTTCCGGCCAGTCGTCTCGACGAGCACGTGCCCGCGCTTGAGCCCGAGCCACGTCATCACCTTCATCGGCGGGTTCACCACCCACCGCTGGAAGCGGATGACCCTCCGGCGGTGACGAGTCTGGTCGTCTCCGGTGGTGGTTTCGGTCTTGGTTTCGGTCTTGCTCATCGGGTCCCTCCCAGGATCTGTTGCACACGGTCGAGTTCGTCCTCGAGTTCTGACTGGAGCCAGGTCCGCAGCACCGGCTCGTAGATCCACCGGAACGGTCGGCGGAACGTCATCTCGTAGCCGTGGGTGACCTCGCATCCGCCGTCGACCTCGGTGCAGGCGAATCGGCCGGTGAAGGCGAACACCAGACGGGCGGGTTGGCGCGGCGCCCCGGTGAAGGTGAGCCCGGTCCACTCGGTGAGTCGGACGAGGTTGCGGTCGGGCGCCGGCGGCGTGCCGCGCAGGCGGCCCCAGTAGGCGGCGCTGCCGACCCCGTTGGCGTCGAGCACGACCGGTTGGGTCACCTTGCCGATCTTGGTGTCGGCCTCGCGATAGCGCTCGAGGTCGAGCACGAACTCGAGCACCTCGCGCGGCGTGGCCTCGACGACTCGGGTCGCTTCGGCGGTCAGGGTCATCGTCGGTGGTCCATCCGGGGATCATCACTACGGTCGTAGTGATGCCAGTATCACTACACTTGTAGTGATGGTCAAGTCCGGATCTGAAGACACTCGAGATCGACTGATCGACGCAACCCTCGATCTCGTCGCCGCACACGGCTTCGACGGCGTGAGCGTCGGCGACATCGAGGCCGGCGCCGGCCTCGCGCCGCGAAGCGGCGCGCTCTACAAGTACTTCGACTCGAAGCTGGCCGTGCTCGAAGCCGGCCTCGAACGCCACCTCGGCTCGGTCGCCGGCATGGGCGACGACCTGGCCACCGCTGCACTGGTCGACGCCAGTGCCGAGATCGGCCTCATCGCGCGCCAGCTGCTCGCGGAACTCGACCGCGAGCGCACCATCACCCACGTGATCGAGCGGGAAGGCGATCGACTCCCCGAGCTTCGTGATCGAATGCGTGAGGGCATCTCCGAGCGGGGCTACCGGATCTCAGCGGCGTTCATCGAGCGGTGGTCCGACGAGGTCGGGGCCGAGGGCATCGATTCCGAAGCCTTGTCGGTGCTGCTCATCGGTTCGCTCATCAACCTGCGTCGATCGACCTGGACGTTCGGGGCGACCCCGCTGGGTGTCGACGACGACCGCATCGTCGACACGTTCGTCGCGCTCAGCACCTCGTTCCTCGACCACGTGGCGTCGACGGTCTGACACACTCCGGGTCGAGAACGACCGACCGACCGAGGGGACCCATGGGCGAGACGACCGGAGACGGGATGCACGGAGGATTCGGCGGGGTCAATCCGACCGAGGCACAGATGGCGGCGGTGATGGCCGGCCCGGACGGCCCGGTGCAGATGATCAACTTCCTGAAGTTCAAGGCACGGGCCGACTACCCCGCCGACTTCGGCGGGCCCGAGAACACCGAAGTGAGCGGCGAAGAGGCCTATGGCCGCTATGGCGCCAACACCATGCCCCACGTCGCCAAGCGCGGCGGGCGCCTCGTGCTGCTGTCGGCGGCCAACGAGTCGGTGATCGGCGAACCCGGCGAGTGGGACCAGGTGGCCATCGTCGAATATCCGAACCGGGCTGCGTTCATCGACATGGGACAAGACCCGGACTACCTCGCCGGCACGGTCCACCGCACCGCCGGCCTCGAACGCACGATGATCCTGGCCACCACCCCGGTCATCGACTCGTCGAACCCGGGCTGAGTCCTACGCAAAGTCTGCGGCATCGACCAGGCAGAAGGGGTGGCCGGCCGGGTCGAGCATGACTCTGAGCCTGCTCGGGTCACGGTCCGGCGGTTGGAACGGCGCCTGCCGCCCACCGGCTCCGATCACCTCGGCAGCCGCGGCTTCGACATCTTCGGCGGCGACCTCGAAGTGCATCATCTTCTGCTGCGCGCCGTCGTCGTCCTCGGGCCAGGTCGGCGGCCGATAGTACGGCTCGGCCTGGAAGGACAGGCCGAGCCCGCCCGCGGGTGCGCGCAGCGCGATCCAGCCGCTTCCACCGGCTCGCATGTCGGCCGTGTCTCGCGCCGCGACCTCATAGCCGAGCACGCGGCAGTAGAACGCGGCCATCTCCTCGGCATCGGCACAATCGAGACAGATGCCGCCCAGCCGAATCGGTCGGGGACCAGAAGCCTCCATGCGAGCAGGATCCTACGGCGGAGCTCACCGGGCCGGCCCTCGGCCCGATCGAATGGATTCTCCCCCAGGTCCGTTCAGCGCAGCCGATCGAGGGTGGCCTCGGCCTCGGCCTCGATGCGATCGAGCAAGTCGGTGACCTTCGGGAGCTCGTCGATCACCCCGGTGTTCTGCCCGGTGGGGAACACGCCGACCTCGGGGTGGCCGTCGACCAGGGTCGCCTTGATGAGCATGGGCGCGTTGGCAGCCATGGCCAGTTGACTCCACGTGAGGCCCTGGTTCTTGCGCATCGCCAGGCCTTCCTTGACCAGATCGCCGACCGAGGTGCCGGTGAGCTTGCGGAACTCCAAGGCCGACTTCAGTGCCCGTGGAAGACGGGTGACGATCGACGCCTTCTCGAGGTCGTCGACGACCTCGGTGCGGATGACCCGCTGCGGTGCCCCGTCGAGTGCGAGCGTCACCACGGTGTCGGTGACCGACGCCTTCAGGTAGTGCCCCTTGACGATGTCGGGCACCTTCGACTCCTGCGTCAGCAGGAACCGGGTGCCCATGGCGATGCCGTCGGCTCCGTAGGCGAGGGCTGCGACGAGACCGCGCCCGTCGTGGAACCCACCGGCCCCGAGTACCGGGATCTCGGCGCCGACGGCATCGACGACCTGGGGGAGCAGCAGCGACGTCGGCACGGTTCCGGTGTGACCGCCGCCCTCGCCGCCCTGGGCGATGACGGCGTCGACCCCCCACTCGAGCATCTTCTCGGCGTGGCGACGCGCCCCGACGGTCGGCATGACCAGGACGCCGTTGTGATGGCATCGGGCGATGGCGTCCTCGGTCGGAGCTCCGGCGAAGCTGATCAGCTTGACGCCTTCGTTCATCACGAACTCGAGGCGGTCGACCAGATCGGGCTGGTCGGCGCGGAAGTTGACCCCGAATGCGGCCTCGGTGTGTTCCTTCACGGTGTGCACGGCGACCTCGAGTTGGTCGGGCGTCATGGTCACCGCCGCGAGGATGCCGAAGCCGCCGGCCGCGCTCGTCGCCCCGGTGAGCGAGGCGCCCGACACCCAGCCCATGCCCGTCTGGACGATCGGCAGGCGGCACCCGACCAGGTCACAGAAGCGGGTGTGCAGGGTGGTCGAGGTCTCCGCTGGCATGGCAGGCCGAGCGTAGAGCCCCGCCCGCTGCCTCCCGTTGCCGGACGTTCCCTCTTGACATCGACCGCATGATGCGCGACATATATATGTCATGGATACCAATGTAGAGATGACCTGGCCGGGGCACGACGAGGTGGTCGACATCGACGACTTCGTCAGTGCCGTCGAGGCCGAGGTCGGAAGCGATGCGGTCGCAATCGCACTCACCGACCTCGACGGCTTCGGCCCCCTCAACGACGAGTTGGGTCGCGAGGCCGGCGACCTGGTGCTCGACGCCTGGTCGAAGACCCTGATGGGGTCGCTTCCGCCCGGGGCCATCGTGCGACGCCTGGGGGGCGACGAGTACGCGGTCGCGTTACCGGGGGCGTCGAGTGAGAGTGCGCTCATCGTGTTCGACGAGATCCGTCAGCACCTGGGCGGCCATCCGGTCGAGGGCGTCGGCCGCACCATCGCCGCGACGGTCGGCGTGGCGAGTCGGCCGCCGCACGCGACGTCGCTGCCCGACCTGGTGCGGTGCGCGAATGCGGCGCTGATGCGGGGCAAGCGAGACGGTGGCGGATGTGTGGCGCTCTATGTCGAAGAGAAGATGGTCCTCAAGAGCAACTACTACCAACGGGCCAGCCTCGACCGGCTGTCGCGCCTGGCCGAGACCACCAGCCGCACCGAGGCCAGCATCCTGCGCGAGGCGCTCGACGAGATCCTGCAGAAATACCGCAGCGAGCTCTGACGGTTCGACCCACAATGGGGTGATGGAGCTCGACCCGAGGATCACGACGCACTACGAGCAGGAGTACCCCGAGTCCGAGCGCTTCACCAAGAGCGCCGTGGGTCGGTGGGTGCTGCTGCGCACCTGGGACATCTTCGAGCGCCACCTTCACCCGGCACCGGCCCGGCTGCTCGACGTAGGTGGAGGCCCGGGTATCCATGCCGAACACTTCGCCGCGGCTGGTTACGACGTCACCCTGATCGACCCGGTCGAGGTCCACGTCGAGCAGGCGCACCAGCGCGACGGGTTCGCAGCGCAGGTCGGCGACGCCCGTGCGCTCGACTTCGAGGATAGG
>Ga0307379_10012074_pt1 | contig 11281 bp, 11 predicted proteins | sample UN2MG_FD_202237 | JGI IMG/M metagenome (GOLD analysis project Ga0307379, IMG submission 202237) | Soil microbial communities from Risofladan, Vaasa, Finland - UN-2 | ecosystem: Environmental > Terrestrial > Soil > Coastal area > Acid sulfate soil | place: Finland: Risofladan, Vaasa | collected... | reverse complement strand
ACTCAGATTCATTCCGCTTTTGCCTCTTTCGATCTACGTCAGTATGAATGTCTACTAAGTCATCCCCCTTGACTGTGCCATAAATATAATCACCAGCACCTAAATCACCAGGCGCATTTCTGAAGTCATAAGAGAATTCTTGCTTACCCTGACGACCGTTAACCTCTATAGTTCTTTTGTTTATTCTTAGGACTTTATATTTGGCACCCATATTTTTTTTTTCAAACAACTTAGATTCTTTTAGATCATAGCTCTTAAGGACTTGAGCAATATCGAGATTATCTTCTCGGTCTTTACTCGCTAGAGATACTGAATAACCACCCCTAACGTGAGATGCTTTTTTCAAACCTGAAACTTTCGTTTCCTTGCCAGTGTTTTTATTCACCAGCACCGCACCAAATTTTATATCTCGTTTTGTCAGTTTGCCTTCGGATAGATCAGCCGACTCAGCAATTTCTAGTTCGCCAGCTTGAGTCAATACCCCACTATCGTCGAGTAAGCCCTTTTTACGCAAAACATTAAAGGCGACACCCTTATTGATATGGTGTCCGTCTTTGCTGTTTCGCAACATTTTGCGTTCTAAAGGCGAGGTGCCTTCATTTAGCGTTAATTCTTCTGACTCGATCACTTTATATCGGTATTTAGAGGCAACACCTTTAAACCCAGTCCTCCTTGGTTCGTCAAGGTCTGCCACTAATTCGCCCAACAAATCACGAATTAGACTACCTTCTCCAGTGATTTTGCCGCTTGGGTACACCTCTAATTTAAAATTAGACGCTGCATGGACAACAGCATTAACAGATCCATCTTTGTTTAATTTATTAGGATTAAAAGATATAGGAATCTTGCTACCTGTTTTTTTAGCCGCTTTTTTTACGATAGGTTCTAATTTTTGCTTTAAAATAAGCCTCGCCAAATCGGGTGTATCCATTTCATCGTCATCATACCGATCTCTAATATCTCCCTCGGACACAGGCAGATCATAGCCCATGAACGCCTCGGTCATCGGCAGATGATATGGACCGAACCTCTCAGTCTCATGAATAGGCTTAACCTTCGATTGATGGGCTTCAATCAAATCGACCATGCAATGCTCAACCATTTTTACAAAAGCCGTAGAATGCTTTGCATTCAGCTTTTTGAGAAATGTTTTTGCTTCTCTCGTTTGAACCTTCTTGCCTTCGAGAATCCCTCGAAACAACCATCCATCCTGAAGCCTAGCTTCCCAGATTTTATTTTCAGAATCTTGAATTCTTAAAATAGGCTCGCCTGAACTCAGACGAGCCTTAACAAGATGGCAAGTATTATTGCCCTCGACTATATCATGAGCTACTGTCACTTGAGCCTGAGATGGCCAACTTTTCTCAACCAAGATTCTCTCGGCTATTTCTTTGCCAAAACCGTTGGCGTCAGCTAAAAGCTGATTTCCCAAACTCTCGTACATAACTTATTCCTCATTAAAATTTTTGAACAACGGCTCTAAAAGCTGCCGACAGAATCATAGCAGGCAATTTATTGTCTATTTGATAACCACCATCGATAGCGATCCTTAGATCTTCGTTGATAAAATCAACGATGCTCCCTATAACATCTTCTACTAAGGTAACACTTTCCATTATAAATCAACCCCAGAAAATTACCCTATTACAATGCTCATTGGTCCTTGAGAATCAGCAATTTCTTCATCAAGCTTCAAAAAATCTTCCTTAGCTTCTTCTAGTAATTCAGGACCGTCAGTATCAATCGGACCACCAGCCGCAGGATATGATTTATATTTGCTTCTGATCCGTCCTAGAAAATATTTTGATTGCCCTAACATCTGCCGAAAAAATAGGTTTTCATCACGATCTTTTAATTCTTCGGTTGACCAAATTTCCTTCTTATAAACAACCAACATTTGTCCAGTACCTTCTCCAGCACAAATACCGGCACCACCAGTGATGATGATTTTATTGCAGAGCACCTCCCAATCGGGATCAGCACTAAAGATTCTACGCCTAGTTTCTAATGACTGAAGAATCTGAGTATAAGCTGAATAACTATTAAAAGCCGAAGTAGTAGAGCCAAGACTCATAGCATTGAGAGGCACAATATCAAAAAACCCAAGAGATAAAAGCGACTGAATATCGGAGCGCATCGGCAAAATAACATCTATGATCGCACACGCATTATCAGGGAAATCATATTCCATTTTGCCTGGAACAAGTGAGACATTGATACAACCTAGAACACCCTTTTTAGCCTTGAACCAACGCTTACATCTATCTATAATCACAGGCCAAACTGTGTCGTCTAGCTCGACTTCTAATATCGGCTCACCCAGTTCAACCTTGATTTCTTTTTTCCATTTTTCTTCGGTAGCGTTTAGATCCACGGCCATCATGCACTCCTATTTTTGAGTGGCTTTACTTTGATAATCTTCCATATTTGCGATTTCTTCTAAACCAGCTTTTAAAGTTTGGCAGGACTTATAAATTTCATTTATTTTAGTTTTTTTGTCTTCACTATATCGATTGTTTTTATCTTTAATTATATGGGCAATGATTGCTTCGGTAGCCTCGATTGATTTTAAAGCCATATCTACTATCGGATCTTGGTAGGCTTCATCAGCCTTGACTGTCGGCTCATCCTGATCACCATCTTTATTATCTGGCTTGTCCGATATCTTGCTGCTGACATTCTGATCGACATCAGGATTTACTTTGGGTAACTCACCAGACTGATCACCAGTTTGGGTGATCACTCGCTCTAATAACCCCTCGTTTGCAAACTCATCCAAAATATTCATTGCTCAAATTACTCCGGCTGTGCAGTTGATTTCACTAACTCCCAAGGGCTTATAATACCTTTTAATCTAAAATTACCACTCTTTGATACCATTCGCCTCATCATATGGACACCATCGCCTTCTCTGACAACAGTATCTCGATCTTTGGTATTACCCTCGATAGTCATAAAATCATTGGCAGCTATCCATTGTATGATAATTCCAATATGGCCGTTCGAAGTTGGCTTCCCATTTTTCCAAAATTGCCAAATGATCAGAGAACCAGGATAGATTTCATCTGCTGCTATTCTACTTCTAATATCAGTTTTATTCCATAAGGTTAAACAGTGTTCCGTAGGGCATAACCAGTTTGGCAAAGGATCATTGCCATATGTTTTCCGATAATCTCGATCAACCTGATTCACGCAAAAAGCCGCAAAACCAGCACACCATGGCTCGCCTGTAGCCTTGCCATCAACCTCTCGCTGAAACCTCTCGACCTCGGCACCCCGATTATAACCCGACTCTCTCACCCATAACCACTTGCGAGCCTCCCTTACCAACATCATGCGCTTCTCATGATAAACATGTTCTAACGTAGGCTCTTTGATTTCTGCAATGAATGGTGGATTTGGAAGCATACGAGGAGGAGGAATGTTAGGTTTTGGCTTTGGCTTTGGCTTCGATTTAAATAAACTCTTGAAAAGATCCCACAACATTTATCACCTCATCTGGTACTGATATGAGATATTCGGGCTTACTCTTTTTCAATGTTACTACAAAACCAAGCAGACCTAGCCTATTCGCATTCGACTTATAATGACAAATGAATGAGTCGCAAGGATTATCCGTTAGCCCTGAGACGATTTTATCTAATTCGTAATTGGCTAACGGATCTATCAAGCGGCCTGAATCATAGCCGACCATTGACTTTTTTTTTAAAGATAACTTTGCAATGCTCGAATTCATGCAATTGCTCAATTTTAATTTATTGGCTTTTGCTTAAGCTACATATCAATAGTTTACTTCGCTACTATTTTTTTTGCTCCATTTTCATTTCGCCACCACTCCATATAGCAAGGCTTGCATAGGCCAGTATTTATCGAAGCATCAGGTGACAAACATTTTTTGCAAATACAATGTTTTGGATTTTGTGTAAAGGTGGTTGTTATTTCGTTACGACAAAGAAATGGTAGGATCAGAAAAATAAAAAAACCCCGCTTTCGCAGGGCCTTTTTAGTGCTTAACTATCTGATTTTATTACAATCCAGTGACAGTTACGTTTCCGAAAAATTCCGGCCTCACCATGCGCTTCGCATATCGAGTTCTCATTCCTTTTCTAAATTGGAAATCATCAGGATCAAGAAAGGTGGCCGTAATCTGGAGAGGGACGTAAGGTGCCCAAACATAACCAGCATCGATGAAAGTGTTGCCCTTGTACCCAAGAGTAATGTCACCAACTCCAGAGCCACTACCAGCGCCTACGACAGGATAGAATGGGTCTTTGTAGAGGACATACTTGCTTGAAAGAGTACCAACCTTGTAAACACCAAACGTGTGCGGTGCCTCAACAGGAGCTGTAGTGTCGCTACCTGGTGCTGCAACGATTGGCCTAAAGTCACCATGAGTTTCTAGCTGTTCGATGATCGCAGATACATCAGGGCTAGTAACAAGGAAGTTAGCCGGTCCACGCAAAGAGTTTTTGTGAATTCGGTTAGAACCTTGAGTAATCGTGGTGATGATGTTTCGGAAATGCTCAACTTGAGTATGTCCAGTGGTGATCGGACTAGCTGCAAACGTACCAGTAAAGCCAGTAGCCTGAGTGTGAAGATCTTCGATGATCTCACGGTCTAGTTCCAAAGCGATTTCGGCTGCAAGGCCTGCAACGATTTCGGCTTCGGCATCAATGCCATGAAATGCTTTTAGGTCGTCAGCAGCTTCTGAACACCAAAGAGCCTTTAGTTTACGGGTAGTTGCACGGATCTCTAAAAGCTGAATGTCGATGTTAACTTGAGCAACATTGCTGTTACACTCAGAGTTATACTCGTACTTAGCAATTACGTTTCCACTAACCGCACTATCAAACTCAAGACTGATAGAACCATCGTCGTAGTTGATAGAACCGGAAACACCAGTACCAAGAACAATGCCAGCACCGTTGTCAGCACCGGAAACAAGAGCACCTGTTCCATCTGTATAACCACAAACGATTAGTGTGCTAACTCGAACTGGTGTGAAGTCAAGTCCTGAAGAAAAAGAAGTACCAACACCAACTCCGACAATTTCTTCATCGATCTTCTCGGAAGAATAGAACCTGTTAAAGTCCTTGATCAGAGTGTCCCCTGCGGTAACGGTTCCTTTGGTGGTGCCGTACTTTAGGTCATAGAAGAAAATACCACCGACTGGAGCAGTCATGGGCTGAATCGAAACAATCTCGTTAGCGATCAGGTTTGGCCATACTCGTCTTAAAACTGGAAAGACAAACTTGAGGAATGATCCTACGTTTGTCGAGCGAGTTTCTTCGTTCAAGTTTGACAGATATTGACTTTGGTTTTCGTACAACACCGCCATAACATTTCGAGTATGCTCTACTCTAACGCCTTGTAACAGAGGCGACCATTTTCCGACAAGCGCACTCACATACGACTTATCATGAATTGACCGACTCTCTTCGAGAGCTTTTCTTGCTTCAAACATTGCCTTGAACCTCCAGAATATTATTTAATTTTTAATGCCAGATAATTTATTGATCTCATCCATATTGAAGGACTCACCCATAACACTCAAAGATTTTTCACCTCTATGATTGCTAGGAAATGTTTCCTCTATATGGTCCTCAACTAAAGTTTCTGTCTGAAAACCGCCTCGTTGTCTTTCGATACGTTTTCTGACTGACGCAAAATCCCGAGTATCGCTACGTCTTTGATTGTTGTAGCCCTCGATGATTCGATCGATATTGCTTTTCGTCTTTTTATCTAGCCGATCAAACTCTTCTCGGATCTCGACTTGATAAGGATTGCCTGTGATTTTCCGTTCCAAATAAAGGCTTGCACGATGATCTTGATTCTCTGTGACTTGCTCAATTAACTCGGCCTTGCAAGCGTTATAGCGTTCAGTGATCGACTCGACATTTTCTTTAAGACTAGCTAACTTTGCCGATTGAGCTTCAATCATGTCTTTTGCTTGCTCAACGTATGGCGTCAATCGAGTTTTTAGATCGGATAGAGTAGCTATCTTATTGAATTCGCCTAGGCTTTCAACGATTTGACCGAGCTTCGGATGGTTTGCTAAATTGCGTTCGATATAGAGATTATAACCCATTTCTTTTGCAGCTTTAGTCATGCGTGAGGCATTCATTTTTTCTTCTAAAATCTGCTTTTCATGGATCTTGATACGTTCGCATAGATTTGCTATGCGACCTTCTTTTTCGGTTAACACCTTTGACACATCTTCGGATAAGACGTGAGGAGCTAGGATGGATTTAACCTCGGCTAAGGCTGATTTAGCGCCTGCTATGCTTGGATCTAGCATCATCTCTTTAACAACATCAGACCGCACTTTCTCTTTAGCCTCTTTAATGGCTACGATCAGAGAAGCTTCGAATTGTTTGCGTTGTTCAGACAAGGCAATATCGACTCTATTGCTGATTTCAGATTCCATATTTTTTTCGAATTGATCGACGATTCCAGCCGGATCAAAATTGAACTCTTCTTTTTTAGCTGCTCCGAAAAGAACCTTTTTCTGTGCCTCTTCATCATCGCTGCCACTAACCATTGCACCATCGGACTCAGCTGTAGTCACATTACCGGCTGGTGCGTCCTTGGCGTGATCTGTCGCTTTATCTTTGGTGTCTTCCGAGTCTTCATCGCTGCCAGCGCTGGGTTCATTTTTATCAGGGCTGACATTTTTTACATCGCTAGATTCGGTAGCAGTCGATGCCGACTTTCCCTTAGACATAGCTGGATAAGCGCTTTCTTCTGCTGGATCTGCGACCGGATCATAGGTCATAAGTTTGAAGTCCTCTTGGACAACATTATAACCATCTTCATTGGTTTGGACTGAACCATAACCACGACTCGAAACACCGATTTGACCACCAGCATCGACAATGGCCATAAGCTCCTTGCCCATGCTGGTTTCCATGATTTTCATTTTACCGATGACTTGTCCTTGCTCATTGATCTTTAGAGATTGAACTAAGACAGCGCATCTTTGGAGTTTAGTTTTTCCATCATCGGGATGATCTAATTCACCGAAAACTTTTCCAGCAGACATCTTGCTTTCAAGGCGAGACACCTCACGCTGAATAAGCTCTCGCTTGTAAATGCGACCATTGCTAGTTGGTTTATCAACGTGCCCGAAAACCCCTTCGAAGACATATTTGCTACCGGCTTCACTCTCGTTTAGCATCGTCAAAGGGATGAAACTAAAATTATCTATCAGCAATTGTCTTGCCATCGGCTTTGATCTCCAATCAAAAATGCGCTTAGGTCCGTTGAGTATACTGTGCAGGCGAAGCTGGCTCGTTTTCCAGACCGTCTTTGCCTATGTAGTTATGCTTTGCAGTATCGATGTTAACGCCACCAGTATATTCTCCTGGCTGATCCACCCCTGCATAAGCATACTGGCCTATGTCTTTAGCTAGGTCCATGTAGGTCTTCATGGCACCACCGAGATATCCGACCATATCTTTTAATATTGCTCCGGCCTCAGCTGGTGATATGACGTGTGTTTTAAGTTTAGCTAAAGCGTCTTGAGCTTCCATTCGGAGCATGATCATTTCGGACGGCATATCGACTGATTCTTCCATGTCGTCGTCATCGTCGTCTTCATCGTCATCTTCGCTATCACCGTCCATCTCAAACTTCACATTGCCAGCTGGTGTTTTGACTTGAGGATGATCGTCTTTAGAGACAATGTTCCCTTTAGGAGCGTCCTTTGCCGTATCAGTGACATCGCCAGTTTTACCAGGCGCTATATAATTAGGTGCATCGGGATTCTCATAGTCATACTCAGAATCTGGATGCTCAACAGGGATACCTTCCTCACCGAATAGCTCGGATTCTAGCTGATCAATGATTTCATCACAGACTGAAAATTTACGAGAGAGAAGTGTTGCAACTTCATCGATTCGCATAAAGCCTTCGATTAATCCTTCATGGGCATTGCCTTTAAGGTCGATACTTTCAAAGGTATTTAGAAGCTCCTCATTATTTTCTAAAGAGAATCTACGTCTCGGACCTGCCGACTTAGTGCCTCGAAGTGCGGTAATTCTTTTCTTGCGAATTTTGAAAGAGGATTTTTTCTCACGTTTCTTTCGCTTTCTAAGAACTGATCCTCGCTTCTTTTTATATTCTCTGCGAGCTTGGGCACGAACGCCAGCCTTCTGCCTCTTAAGGCGTTTACGCACTAGGGCTTCAGACAATTCATCGGGGGTTAGATCAAGAGCAGAATAATCGGCATCTTCATCCAAGATGCCAGATAAATCATCATCCTCATCCAAGTTGTCAGTTTCTTCTGATTCTCTGAATAAATCATCAAGATCCTCATCAATGCCCTCTAAAAGCGTTGATGTGTCTGACTCGTTTAGATCTAAATCAATAGTATCGGCATCATTAAAATCGAATGGCCGAACGGATCGATCTTCAGTCATTTCAGATGGGAAACCTGCATTGGAACGACTTGGGTTTATTAATCCCAATGCTTCGAAATCCTCTTGCATGGTTGTCATTCGACGTAAATGATTCAATTTGTAGCCTCCGCATATGAAACAATTTGATCAATCTTTATCTGACATTCTACTAAACTTTTTAGAATGTCACTATGTTTATAAGGATTGGTTTTCTCATTTAGTAATTTTTCTGACCAATAACTCATCTCTTTTAACGAATCACGGATCGATTCCAAAAAATCTTGTGATTTTCTTTGAAGCAAAGATTCTACTCTACGCCTCAGATCAGTCATTCGATATATTACAGGTTGAATACCATGGGTGCAATCATTCCTCGATTCAATCAAGGCCTGCACCTCCCACGTCTCTCTCAAGATAGTGGAAATATTCTCGCTGTAATACTTACACCATAGGTTATCCCCTTCAATCAAAGATTGCAACCGCCTGATAACCGCACCGGATGTATCAATTTCATCGATCGACATTATTAACATGGCGATCTTATCTGAGGACAGACAGCCAGATGCTAAAGAATCAACGGCCTCACTCAATTTAGCTTGCATGAATTCCGGTTTATCAGATTCGGCATACACCTTTGGACCATTGATCTTGATAGCGTCAATGACTTTGATCACGCCATTTTCATTTTCCAAAACAAATTGCTCGGTCGAGCCAGTTTCCTCATCGACCACAATCGCATGAGTTGGAAAACTTGCCACAAGCTTGTATTGTGCAATCGAATTCACAGACCTCTCTGACAGCCAGCCTCGAATCGCCACGACTACTTGAGATCGCTTCTGCTCATAAGAGCCCTCCGCTAAATACCGAAAAGCATCCCTCTCAACTAACATCGCTACCCCTTGTTTATATTTTGATCCCGACCATTTTTTTTCTCGAAGGACCAATCGCTAAAGTCGCCAGGCCACCAATCATGTCGCTGCCTCTTACACCATGCCCTTTCGTTGCCTGAGAAACCCCTGTTATCGGTATAAATAACCCTTTAAGGTTATGCCGTCCAAACGCCTTCTGTGCTGCATCCTTAAGCTCGGCCTTGTTTTTGAATCTCAATTTTGAAAATTGAGACGCCTTACTATATAAGTCCATCGGCAATTCGGACGGCTCAATATCAAGATGGTCTGCTATTGATAACATCAAGTCACTACTATCAACCTCAAGACTTCTCGACTCTTTTAATGCTTTCTGCGTGGAGGGATAGATATAACGACTGGCGATATCTAATGCCTGATATTTATCCAATTTAATCTGATGCTTTTTTGCCAATTTTTCGACAAATGATGGAGCAGCATCTTCTCTGCTTACCTTCAATTTCTTTAAAAGATCTAGCACCTTAATGCTAGCCTCTTTATTAAACGTGTATCGTTTTTGCCCAAGCTTTGCCACATAGGTTTCACTCTCGCTTAATAGAGATATCGCCATATCCCAATCGGCCTGTTCCATTGCCTCAGCTGCCTGATATAACTTGAACCCAGGATTGCTCGCATCTGCCGTAGTCCTCGTCACCACATCTATCTCATCTTTTTTTTCAGGATTGTCGGCAACATAATCAGGCATAGTTTTTTCAGCCTTCTTGAAAACTCTTGCTGGAAGCGTTTCCATATTCATAGCTGACGCTGCCATATATCGATGATGACCATCAATCATATGATAACCATCGCCTCGAACCCACAAAACATCGATCGGCTTAGTTCTAATCCAATCACGGTTTTTCAAAAACTTATTAACTTTTTCTGGAACGTAAGCAGTCTGACCAACTTTGGTTATATGTTTTAGTGGAACATCATACTCATCGTAATCCATATTTGCTTGAAGTCCCTTGCGAGTACCAACCGAGATATAGTCTGACTTTGGTAAATTAATCGGTGCGGTGTTTCGGTATGCCACACCAGATCCAGGTCCACCTTCTGATATCATCATTACACCCTTTTATATGAGCCGTGATTTAACCAACGATACTTTCTCTCAAGGTAAACAAAAATACCATTTTGCTCACGCTTCTTGTAATGACTTTTCGCTCTCGTCAAAAGCCATCGCTCCTCTTCATCTAATTCATCGACATGACCTTTTCTCAGTATAAATCCCTGAGTGCCTTTAGGTATCACAAAAAATCTTTTAGCGACCTCATCATGCCATGTCGTCTCTCTGATTGTCTCAATCATGAATTACTCTAATACAGAATTTGCGGCCAATTCATTCACTAAAGAGACGAGATCTCTTAAAGATGCAGCTGATGTTCTCTTTGACTGATCACTCAACGCATCCATTACCTTACTCATGCTGCCGATAACTCGAAGGACATTGGGATCATGCAGGCCTCTTGTTATGTCTTTCATGCGATCCGCTGCCGTATCAGCATCATTAACAAATTGTATAGGATTGAAACCTCTATTTGAATCGTATCGACCTACTTGCATTTCAAGCTGAAATGAAGCTTTGCCCATCTCATCTAGTTTTTTATCGATTGCTTTAATTACTTCAACTCTATTTCCAAACCAATTGTTATTGGCAAACGGCTGTCTAGGTCCATCGTGTGATGTTAATCGTATATGACCATAAACCCCTCTGGAGGGTTTATCTCGTTTTATAAATTTCACTCCTCGGTAACTAAACTCTGGATAATCCTGATATGAGTCCTTGATCGTCTTCACCGGATATTTGGCCTCTGCCATTTCGGTTTTCGGTGCGCTCATCTTAGAAGTAAAGCCATCTAACTTTTTCATAAATTGGTTTGACCTCGGATCATCGCTAAACGCCAAACCCTTTAACAACTGAATCGCCTTTGCCTGACTCTCGTTAGAGCCTCCCCAAGACGTTTTTATTAATTC
>Ga0307379_10012073_pt1 | contig 11282 bp, 11 predicted proteins | sample UN2MG_FD_202237 | JGI IMG/M metagenome (GOLD analysis project Ga0307379, IMG submission 202237) | Soil microbial communities from Risofladan, Vaasa, Finland - UN-2 | ecosystem: Environmental > Terrestrial > Soil > Coastal area > Acid sulfate soil | place: Finland: Risofladan, Vaasa | collected... | reverse complement strand
TCGAGTTCAACGGCATGACCGCAGGCGATGATCTCGAAAACCCATACCTAGAAAGCCGCGACCGGATGTTGCACAGACTGTCGTGGGCCATGTGGGCATCAGAAGAAATTGCAGGCGGAGACCCCTTCAGATGCGTGTTGTCCTTATAGAAGGTGGCGGTCATCGGGCAGGCCGCATTACTCGCGCGCTGCTTGAGGGCATCCCCAAGACTGGTGACGAGATTCAGCACATTCATTCTGAAAACTACAATGGCGTTATCGACGGCATGGACGGCGCAATACACTATGGCTTGCGCGGCAAGACGTTTGATGCGTTTAGGGCGTATCGCTATCACAAGTTTTCTGTCTACATAGACATGGGCTATTGGGGCCGCAGGGAAGGCGGAACCTATGATGGGTTTCATAAGGTTTCGATTAGTGACCGGCACCCGACTGCGTATTTCCAGAGGATTCAGCACCCGCCTGATAGATTCAACCACTTCAACATAGAGATTGAGCCGTGGAAAAAAGACGGCAAACATATTTTGTTAGCCGGAATGGGGTCAAAAGCAGCGTATGTCGAAGGATTTGCGCCATCTGAGTGGGAGCGTGCAGCCATTGCTGAGCTACGGCGCGTTACTGATAGGCCAATCATTTACCGCCCCAAGCCGTCATGGGGATCACCACAGCATCTTGATGGCTCGAAAATGATTGTTGCAGATGAGCAGAAACTGGATGAAGCATTAAAAGACTGCTGGGCTGTGGTGACACATCACTCCAATCTGGCTGTGGATGCTCTTGTCAGGGGGATTCCAGTCTTTTGTTTCCACGGTGTGGCCAAGCCGATGGGGCTGACTAATTTGCGTCAGATAGAAGAGCCGATTTACCCGGAGAACCGCGAACAGTGGTGCTGGGATGTTGCTTACACACAATGGCAACCTGCTGAGATGGCTCGCGGTGATATGTGGCGGCATCTGCGTAGGGAAGGCTTTCTTGAGCCCGGTGTATTGCCGCGATGAAAATAGCTTTCATCCATAACAATGAGCAAAGAGAACATGCGCTGGCTCATGCGTTCTGCGCTGGCGCTGCAAAGTACGGCCACAGAACTCAGCAGATTGATAAAACAGCTAAGCTCAATACAGATGCAGATGTCGTGTGCATGGTCGGCGTTAAGAGTGCCAAGCTGTTTACTCAGGCGCGGAAGCAAGGCAAAACGGTTTTGTTTTTTGACAAGGGGTATTTCCGGCATCGTAGCGAGACCAACAGAACTTGGGAGTTCTGGCGTATAGCCGTCAACAATCACCATCCAACAGACTATATCGAGAACGCTCAACATTCGTCCGCGCGGTGGGATGCAATTTCTTATCATCGTGGTGCCAGCAGAAAGCAATGGAGAACAGAAGGTGAACACATCATGTATCTGGGCTCCAGTGCCAAATACCATGCCATTGCCGGTCTGGGTGATCCTAACGACACTGCTGCTCTGATTGTATCTCAGCTACGCAAGCTGACTGATAGACCGATCTACTACCGGCCTAAGCCGTCCTATGACGGGGCACGGCCCGTAGAAGGGGCATATTTTGACCAGCCACAGCGCATCCCGATAGATCATATGCTCAAAAACTCCTGGTGTGCCATTACGCATGGATCAAACGCGTGTTTTGAAGCTGTGATGAATGGCATCCCATGTATAGTTCTACATGATGCTGTTGCGCGGCCAATATCCAGCAGAAGGCTCAAAGATGTTTCTAATCCTTATCTTGCGTCTGATGCAGAAGTGCAGCAGTGGCTGAATAATCTTGCTTGGTGTATGTTTACTGAAGAAGAAATGCTGCGTGGTCTTGCTTGGGAAGTTCTTGCGATGCGCTTTCGCTCTGGTGTTGTTGATGAAAGAAAGCTGTCAATGACAGTCGGAAACATCAGCAAGTCGAAGACTGTCGTAAACAAAGAAGAGCGCGATAAGCGTAGAAGTGTTAAGCGCAGAGGAAAGAAAAAGTGAAAACACAATTCCCATATGTGGATGTGTATTCCAGGGAACACAAGTCTGTTGGCCGATATAAGGGCTACTCTATTTGCCCTTATGTGACAGAAATTACTCGACTTGTGCATTTAACGAATGCTCAGTCTTTGCTGGATTATGGGTGTGGCAAGGGATACCAATACCTTGCCCGCCGCGTGCATGATAACTGGGGCGGTCTGCTGCCTTGGTGCTATGATATTGGCGTCAGTGAGCTTAAAGCGCTACCCGAAAATCCGGTAGATGGCATTATCTGCACTGATGTTATGGAGCATATTGATGGGCGCGACATAGACACTGTGCTTAATCACATTTTTTCCCTGGTTGCAGATACTGGATTTGTGTTTTTTGCTGTTGCGTGTCGCCCAGCGAATAAGAAGTTCAAACACTATGGCAGGCGTGTCAACGTGCATCTGACTGTTAAGCCGCCAGAGTGGTGGGATGAAAAAATTGCTAAAGCGAAAACGCGCAGTGGCAAGGATTGTCTTCTTTCTCTTGCCTATGACGAGCCTGTGGACGAGGGGCTAGATGAGAATTAAGATACTGGGCGGCGGCTGGTATGGCTGTAGCATCGCCGAAGGGTTTATACATCGTGGCGCAGATGTTGAGTTGCATGACATTGCGCCCCTCCTGTTTTCTGGGGCGTCAGGGTCTAACCCGGCCAGACTACATCAAGGTCAGCATTATCCGCGCTCAAAGCTCACCAGAGCTTTCTGCCAAGAGCACCATGGGGCTTTCATGGCCCGCTATGGTGGGCTCACCAGAAGCGTTCCGGTCAATCTGTATGCCATTGCCGAAGCCAATAGTCTGGTAGATTTTGGCACTTATCAGCAAGTCCTGCGCAATGAGATTGAGTTTATTACAGTATATGATCCATCAGAATTTGGCTTAAAAAATGTAGAGGGTGCCATTCTCACTGGTGAGCGGCATATTGTTATAGATGAAGCCCGCAAGTATTTTACGTCTGTACTTAGCGAAGTTGTTCATCTCGGCAGCGATACTTCTGCTGAGAGCGAACAGGACTTCGACTATATCATAGACTGCACGTTCTGTTCACGCGACAACATCAACATTGATCGTTTTGAAGCGTGTGTTACTTACATCCTGGCAGGCCCCACAGAACGTGCTGTCACCATTATGGATGGCCCCTTTCCATCACTTTACCCATGGAACGAAGCGGAGGGGCTGAGCAGCCTTACATCGGCCAAATACACACCCATTGCCAAATGCCCTACTTGGCAGGAAGCCAATGAAGTCCTGCAATCTGCCGACTACCAGTCTCTGATGGACAACGGCCAAACCATGTTTGAGCAGCTATGCCACTATTGGCCTCAAGCCTCTGATATGTATGAGATAATTAGCTATCGCAAGGCGATCCGTGCTATGCCCAAATCTGCTGCTGATGCTCGTCTTGTCGATATTGTCCAGACTGGAAACAATGTACTTCGCGTGAGAGCGGGAAAAATTGATGCAGTTATCCACGCGGAAGAACAATTATGGGACATGGTAAATTCCCAATGAGAACGCAGGTCGTAAGCGGATTCAGTCCAGGCGGGTACGAAGAATATGGCCGCGCCTTTATGGGCACCTTCTATCCTCACTGGCCAGAAAGCGTTTCGGTTGCAGTCTATGTAGAAGAGAACTGCCAAGCCCCTGAATTTGTCGATCAGCGGCTGCTCAGTGAAATCCCTGGTTGCATGGAGTTCATCACCAAATACAAGGATGACCCAAGGGCTACTGGGAGAGAGCCAGTGCCGGGCTGGCGCAAGAAAGATGAACGGGCAGGTTATGCGTGGCGGTTTGATGCTGTCCGTTTTTGTCGGCAGCTATTCATCCCGCAACATGCGGTCAGTCAGCTACATGATGGAGACATTTTCTGCTGGCTAGACGGGGATGTGATTACCTACAAGGATGTGCCGGAAGAGTTTATCGACAATCTGTTGCGCGAAAATGATCTTGTGTATCTCGGACGGAAAAATGGCGCGACTGAGCTTGGTTTTTGGGCGCTGCGAATCAACCCCTTGACTCGCAGTTTCGTTGCAGAACTAGCCGTTCTCTGCACATCAGAACAAATCTTCAAAATGCCTGAGTGGCACAGCGGGTTTGTGTGGGATCGGATACGCGAAAATTACGAAGAACTGGGCATGAAGGCCCGCAATCTGACCCCTATGGGTCAGGGCCATGTCTGGTTTCAGTGTGAATTGGGCTGTTACACAGATCACTTAAAGGGCAGTGACCGCAAATTGAGGGGTTGGAGTATTGAACGCAACCAGCCGTTGGGTGGCTTATCCAACAGTCGGCCCAAACGCTCCACGCCAAGCAACGTGCCTAATGGCAAGGAAATGATAGATTTTGTCACTTCCGCCAATGGCCCGGCTCCACGACCACAAGATGCCATTATGGTTGGCGTTGATAACAAGGATGACCTCTTGTCTATGCTTTCTAGGGCCAAGCGAACATTTGCCTTTGAGCCCAATCCTGCTCGATACAAGGCGTTAGCAGAAGAGTTTGGTCATCACCACAGGCTCACCCTATACAATTCCGCAGTATTGGATGGTTGCGGTACAGTGAAACGGATGGATGCGGGCGGCTACATCAATGATCCAGAAGGAGAAATCCCGTTTGTTTGCTTGGATCAACTTGTGCCAGAACTTCAATCCTGTGATATAGTTAGACTTAATGCTGGCGGAGCCGAACAGGCTGTACTTCACGGGATGAGGCGAATACTGGCTGACCACAAGCCACTCCTGATTATCAGGATATGTGGCAAGGGTAAGCGGTACGGTAATAAGGATTGGCAGCTACAGGTCTTGCTTGAAGACCACTTCAACTACGAGGCCGTGCTGCACGCACACCCATATTATGCTTTCCGCTATACAGGACTATGAGCCAATGCGCGTAGCAATAATCGGTAGCTCTGGTTATTGGGGCCAGAAATTGGATCGAGTCGCTCAGAAACTGGGTTGGTATATCGAGCGATACGGCAGGGCTAACATCAGCGCCCTGTCAGATACAGATGCTGATGCGGCTATTATCGCCACACCCCCTGACACTCATTTTGGTCTTGCCAAGCGGTGCCTCAGACTGGGCATGGACCTCTTCATCGAAAAACCGATGTGCCTTCAGTCTGACCAAGTATTTGAGCTTATGCAGCTTGCGCAGAAGCACGGCGCGGTTATTTTTGTAGACAGCACATTTCTTTACACTGAATCCTTTCATGCCTTACGGCGGCTGGACACACCTATCATCAGCTATCAGTCTCAGCGCCTGATGCCGCCGCTCCCGTCATCCATCATCAATGCTGGCTGGGACATGATTTGGCACGACCTTGCCATTCTGGACGGTTTGGACGCTCTTATCGTGGGGGAGGGGATGGGGGCAGTGGACTCGTCAATGGCCACTGCGGCGTTGCCAACCGCCGATGGTAGTGCATTCATAATGGCCAGCAGATGTTGGCCCGGCAAGATTAGAGAAATTGTCATCCATGCAGTCAGTGGAGTGTACTCATGGAATCTAGCCGGTGTGCGCGAGATAAACTCCAATAACTACTTAGCCAAAGAGAGTATGGAGACACTAGAATCTGCACTGACACAGTTCGAAATCTGTTGTAAAGACAGAATACTAGCTCACATGACTGATGCAAAACATGCCCTTCGTGTTACGAAAGCACTTGAACACCTGTTCCCAAGAATATCGGCGGCACAAGAACCATGCTTCAACTTGAAGAAATCGCTCGCAAACTAGCAGAGCTTCCAGATGATGCTCCAGAAAAGCAAGTTCTAAAGGCCGCTCTAACCCGCATAGAGCAGCGGAAACTGCTTCGTTATCGGCCCTATCCCTGGCAGATGGAGTTCCACAACGCTGGCTCACACGCCTCTCAGCGGCTCCTGATGGCAGCTAATGGAGTCGGTAAAACTCTTTGCGGTGCGGCTGAAACAGCATATCACGCCACAGGGCGCTATCCTGATTGGTGGGAGGGGAAGCGTTTTGACCGCCCGCCTCTCATTTGGGTTGGCTCTATCTCCAATCAGACGCAGCGTGACTATACGCAGCCCGCACTTTTAGGTGAAAATCTGGGTGATGCGCTTGGCAGCGGCTTTATCCCAAAGGAAGACATTGTTGGTAGGCCAAGGCCAAGGCAGGCTGGTATCGGCGATGTGGTCGATAGCTTGCGGGTTAGACATCACCCCTCTGGCCGTGATTCTAGTATTGTTTTCAAGACGTTTGAGCAGGGTTGGCGCATGTGGCAGGGTGCGGCCCCGAATGTCGTGTGGATGGACGAGCAGCCAGACGAGAATGCGAAGGAAGAAAAGCCGATCTTTTCCGAGGTCATTACCCGTATTTTTCGGTCTGCTGGCATCATGTACTCCACGATGACGCCTCTCCTTGGCGAAACCGAGATGATTCGCCATTTCATGGCTGGGGGCATCAAAGGTGTCTGGTGGAAGGGCGCAACCTGGGATGACGCCCCTCATTTGGCCGAAGAACAAAAGGAGATCGCCAAAGCAACATATGGAGAACATGAGCGAGAAGCGAGAACTCAGGGCATCCCGATGATGGGTGAGGGCCGCGTTTTCAGTTCTCTGGAGGCCGACTTCAAAGTCAGGCCGAGGCCCATTCCTGAGCACTGGGCCAGGATCGTTGGGATTGACTTCTCATTCTCAGGTGGCCATCCGGCGGCAGTCTCTGAATTGGCCTGGGATCGTGACGCTGATGTTCTGTATGTGGTTAGAACTTGGCGGCAGTCAAACATAGACGTTGCTACGCATGTCAATGCCATAAGGGGAAAAGACCCTTGGATTCCAGTGGCTTGGCCGCATGACGGCCTCAACAGACGGGATCAGGGTATTCAGAAGGGGCTTCAGACTACCAAGCAAATCTATATGGATGCTGGAGCAAAGATGCTGTCTAAGTCAGCCAGATACAAGAACGACACTGGCGGGCCGCAACCGGCAGAGCCAATCATACTAGAAATGCAGAATAGGCTTGATAATGGTGGTCTGAAAGTCTTTGACACATGCCGTGATTTCTTCGAAGAGTACCGATCCTTCCACCGAAAGGACGGGAAGATTGTGCCAGTACACGATGATGTGTTAAAAGCTACAATGTATGCTATAATGATGAGGCGATACGCCACTACAAAGCGCCTGGGCAAGGCCAAGAGTCCAGACGCTTATTCGCGTGCGGTGATTTAGGGGGCTTTTAATGTCTAAGCCGAAACAGGCCAAAGACGGCTCAGTCAAAACGGACGTACTGACCTTTGAACAGGTCTGCCGAGACTCCGGCATGGCTCCTGTCAAGAAAGTGCAAGTCGGGGGGCGCATTGTTTGTATCGCTGATGGGTGGGTAGGAGACCACCCGGATTTTAGAGGCCCACACTACCGAACGCTGTGGGCAGTCGGTAAAGACGAAAACTCTCTGGAAGTCGCTAGACCGCTGTATTTCGCTGGTGGCATTGGAACGGCCACACCCAAAGACACGCGCATTGCCGCCGCCGAACTGGACGGCGTAGCCTTCGCAGAGGAAATGAACCGACATGGTAAGCGCACAAACCATTGAAAAAACAAAGTCTTTTGGGGATGAAGACTTTGAGAAGATTGCTGAGTATGTCGATCAGATATACAAAGACCGGAAAGTTGCGCGTGGAGATCGCGAGAAGGCCTGGAAGGAAGTTGACCGTCAGCTAGATATGAGGCCGAACACGGATTACAAAATGAATCCGATGACCGGCAGAATGAAAGACGGCATGGCGTGGATGCCTGAAATCGAGCTTCCACTGCAAAGCCAGACCCTAGAGATTCTAGCAGCCGACGCGCGGCGCATGATGTTCCCCGATAACGGACCCTGGTTCCGTGCTCATGCCCTGGTTGGCAGAGAGTTCCTGGCCAAGATTGAGATGGTCGGGCTGGTAGCCGGTGAGGAAAATGATTTACCGACCAAGGTGACACAGGACAATGTGGACAAATTGGTCGAAGGCGTGATGGGCGACCTTCACGAACAGCAAGATTTTTATTCTCAGATAGACCGGTTCAACGTCGAGGCCTTTAAGTATGGTACGGCGGTGGGCCGTGTCCGTAAGGCAAAGAAGCGCGTCTACATTCAGACCGCTCGCGGCATGGTGAAAGACGATGTTGAGCTTCCCGTCTTTTTTGCCACATCCATTAAAGACACCTACCTGGATGACACACCGCAACTGATTATGAGTGAGGGGCATGTTGTCGGCCCAGCCACTATTTTCTGCAAGCGGCAGAAGCTGGCTGACCTGTTTCTCGCTGCTAAATCCGGCTCTAAAGACCCGGAGGACGAAGACGGCGGCTGGATGCCCAGCAAAATCAGGCACTTAAAGGCCGATGCTAAGGGTATGGTCGAAATCCTGCGCTATGAAGGCGACATGGTGATCGACACAAAGAACGAGCCCAATATGTATATCCCTGGCGTGATTGTCACGCTTGCGAAGGGTGAGGGCAAGCCAAAGGTGATCCGGCTGAGCTTCCGTGAGAAGCCGTTCACCAGTTATGTGCAGCAGGCTTATCATTTAGAATCAGTGACTTGCCCGTATGGGACCGGCCCTCTTATGAAGGGCGCTCCGATGCAGCGGGCTTCCACGGAAACCTTTTGTCGGCTGTTGCAGTCTGCCATTCTGAATACAGAGCCGCCGATCCGTTATGATCCTGAAGACCCTGGCTTTGCCTCTACTGGCGGGCCTGTCGTTAAGCCGAGAGCGCTATGGGCATCCTCTGGTGATGTTGAAGCTGTGCAAATCGGCAACCCCACGGCTCTTCTTCAGGTGTACGGGGCTATGACCATGCACTACTCGGATGTTACGGGTATGCACGCGCCTAGAATTGGCCAGCAGACAGTATCTCACACTACAGCCTATGCAAAAGAGGCCGAACTGTCTCGCGGTCAGGTGAGAACTGTAGACTATGCCAACTCTATGCTTGATGGAGCAATGTCAAAAATCCTTGACATGCAGTTTTCATATCTAAAGGATACTTGGAAGGGCGAGCGCCCTGTATGGATTCCAGAATACGGGGGCTATGCTAGAGTTATCAAAGATGCTATACCTGATGCTTGTGTTTTTGAAATCTTTGGTTCTGCTGGCCCCTCAGAGGAACGCGCTAGAATCCAAGAACAAATGCAGGCTATTCAACAGGTTATCCAGATTGATATGCTTCAGCAACAGTCCGGCGCACCGGGCCAGCGCATTGATCTGGATGAAATGAAGAAGATGATCCTGAAATCAGCGGGGTTTGCTGACGTAGATGTACTCTTTACCACCGCGAATGAAGGTGCTCCTGGACCGGCTGCGGCTGGACCCGGAAATCCAGGAGCTGTTGAACCAAATCCCGGAGCCGCAACTGCCGCTTTACAAGCGCTCGCATTCAGCGGCGGCAACGGATAAGCAAATGTCTGATTGGGTGTTCGCCAGCGGGATGCGTGAAGGACACCGACTTCTTAGGGCATCCCTTGGCGCGCAAGCCATGACCGACTCAGATCAGTCCGATCAGGAGAACAAAACGTGAACGAAGAGAAGAACGAAGAGCGAACTGCGGTTGCCGAAGAAACCGAAGAGAGGGCGAAGAAGTCCGATACTGAGGAAAGCGGCGCGGCGCAGGAAGATGATGACGCACTAACAAAACTGCTGGCCGAATACGACGAGCAGGAAAAAGCCAGTGCGGCACCATCGGATGAACCAAAGGGCAGAAATGACGATGTTGACGTAGATGTCCTTGCGAAACTGGAAGCCCGTATCAAAGATCAAGAGTCACGGGATCGTCAGCGGGAATTGGACGGCTTGCTGTCCCGCCTGTCAGACGGTGTTGAGGCCGATGATATTGATGCGGAGGGTTTTTTGATTGCAGCCGCTAAGCGCAATCCTCAAGTGGAGAAATTCTATCTCGAAAGGAACTCTAATCCCAAGAGATGGCGCGACACTGAGAAGGCTTTGCGGGCTGATTTTGAGAAACGCTACGGCAAGAAGGTGGACAAGGACGTTACCGAAAACAAGTCATCTTTGGCTTCTGCGGTTCGAAGCGCATCAACCGCAGCACCAGATCAAGACAGCTACAGCGCTGATGAAGTCGGACGAATGCCAAAGGAAGAGTTCGACAACCTTCAGCGTAAAATGGGCATAACGCCTGTCTAGTAGCCGTTGCGGGTGCTGCACTCACTCTAGAAAAGAAAGGAGTTTGTGATGACTGTCACAGATACCACAGTTCTCACGAAGCCGATTAACGCCATGTTTACGCGGCGTTTTCTGGAGCGTGCAAACTACAAGACGTGCTACTTCATGGGCACGGACCCTGCAACGCTTCAGAAGCATTCCGGTACGGCAACCGCTCTTTGGCGGCGTATCGAGCATCTGACTGTTTCGACTTCCGCTCTCTCGGAGCTTACCGGCGAGACCTATCCGACTCGTACCGGCGTCACTCCGTCTGTCACGGACGTTCAAAAGGCAGTCTCCAAGTACGGCACGCACATTCTCTTGAATGAGGAAGCCGATGTCTTCAATTTCAATGGCACGACCGTTGAGTTGATGGACATTCTGGCCGACAACGCTGGCCGCACTGTCAACTACATCGTGCGTAATGAGATGGAAGATAATGCGACTATCGTGTATTCGGGCGGTTCTGCCGACGCGAATACCGGCAGCGTAGTTACCGCATCTGTGCTGAACAACGTGGTCAACACGCTTCAGCGTAATGTTGGTGACACCTTCCTGGCCATGACGCGCGGTTCCGTCAACGTGGGCACGGTCCCGATTCTGGCGGCTTACTACGGCATTTGCCATCCTGACGTTGCATACGACATTTCTCAGATCACGGGCTTTACGTCCGTTGAGAAGTATGCCGGTCAGGTCTCGGTACTGCCGGGTGAGTTTGGCTTCTATGGCCTTGCTGGAACTGGTATCCGCTTCTGCTCGACCCCGGACGCATCGGTTGATGCTGGCCTCGGTGCTACTGGCGCTGCGGCTGCAACCAAGCGTACGACTTCGGGCGACAATGCGGACCTGTACTCCACTGTTGTCTATGGTCGCCACGCCGTTGGTACGCTTGGTCTGGGCAAAGAAGTCCCGACTGACTCCGCCGATGTGGGCCGTAAGATGGCAGTTGTGGAAATCATCAATAAGCCGTTCGGTAGTGCTGGCACCGCCGACCCGCTTAACGAGTATTCCACGATGGGCTGGAAGTCCTGGTGTGCAGCCAAAGTGCTCAACACCAACTGGATTCGGTCGATCCGCTCTGCGGCTACGTCCCTGTCCTAGTAGACTGAGAGGGGAAGGT
>Ga0307379_10012072_pt1 | contig 11283 bp, 23 predicted proteins | sample UN2MG_FD_202237 | JGI IMG/M metagenome (GOLD analysis project Ga0307379, IMG submission 202237) | Soil microbial communities from Risofladan, Vaasa, Finland - UN-2 | ecosystem: Environmental > Terrestrial > Soil > Coastal area > Acid sulfate soil | place: Finland: Risofladan, Vaasa | collected... | reverse complement strand
AGACGACCATCACTGACACGGTAAGGGTAGAAACCACCAAGATCGTCACCAAAACCAAGCGCAAAGGCAAATGGTGGATATGGCTCCTGGTAGGCCTTACCGGAGGGCTGGTGGCCTCTATTATCCTGCGCCGATGATCTGGGTATACTGGGCAGCCTTCCTTGTATTCAGCTCCATGGCGGAGGCCGTATTCTGGAGCAGGCACAAGGGGACAAACCCCAAAGGCCTGAGAAAGGACAACGCCCACCTGTGGCTATTTATGATGAGGGTAGGTCCACTATTTATGGCCTGGCAGCTTGCAGGGATGGAAGCCGCTGTATTTATGGTTTTCAGTTTTTCGTTTTTCCACGACGGGATCTACTACCATGGGAGGCATTGGCTGGATAAAGAGGTATATAAAAAAGGATTTTTTGACACATCAACCACCAGTACGGCCCTTTATTCACCCAGCCTGATAATGAGGACAGCAACGGCTGCGGCGGGATTGTTAATATTTTTATTAAATTAGGGCTTTACAATTTAATTTTTTTATTTACTATTGCCACCAGATTCTGTCATTAAGAGATTTGCTCCATTGCAAGACCCGACCCAGCGACGCCCGACAGAAGCCTAGCTGGTAATCGGGTTTTTTATTGGAAAAATATGCCACTACGGAACCAACCCTACCTACCTCTTTATGTCCAGGACTTTCTAACAGATGAAAAATTAATATACTGTTCAGCAGCAGCTACAGGGGTCTACATACGACTCATGTGCATTTTACACAAACAGGAGCCGTACGGTAAACTTTTGCTCCGGCAAAACCACAAGCAAACCATAGAGCAAACTATCAAGCAAACAGGAAGCAAAGTATCAGGCGACGGCAAAAACAACCTGTACTATTTTGCTCTACAACTGTCCCAACAAATGCCCTACGAAGTGCAAGAAATTAAGACCGGACTGGGTGAATTAATAGGGGAGGGGGTCATTAAAATGACAGCCTGGGAAATCTGGCAACCCCGCATGGTTAGGGATTCAGAGCTCAGTGATAAGAGAGCTCAGAGCGGAGCCAAAGGAGGTAAAAAATTTGCTTCCAATTTTGCTAGAGCAAAAACAAGAGCAAACACTGAAAATGAAATTGTAAATGAAAATGAAAATAATAAGATAGGGGGTGCAGGGGGAAAGATGAAGAAACCCACCCCGGAAGAATTGACCGGATACCTGCACAGCTACACGGGCGAAAAATTGGAACTTTGCAAAACAATGGCTGCGGAATATTTAAACCACTACGACTCCAACGGATGGAAAGTGGGGCGCAATTCGATGAAGGACTGGAAGGCAGCAGCGAGAAATTGGCACAAACGACAAAAAGAATATGGACCAAAAAATGATGAAGACAGGATCGGACGCTACACCAGAGATGAGCTCCGGGATGCAACAGACTACACCGGAATCATTCACCCCGAATGAAACCCGGGTCTTAGAAAACAGCCGAAAGCTAAAAATTGGCAAGCGCCAGATCAATGACAAGGCCGTGGCGCTCGAATTTAGCAAAATGATGGCCGCTGCTGCCGTTTTGTATGGCTTTAGGATGCCAAGGGCCATCGAGGAGAAAAGTCTGCTCTACGGCAAGATAAAGGGATACTACGGGCATTTATCTATTTCGGACATTTCGCTGGCTCTGGACCTGCACTCTGTGGGGGATTTGGAAAGGCGGGTGGAGCACTATGGGAGCTTTACCTTTGACTGGCTCTCACAGGTGCTGAACCTGTACCAGAAACACCGGGAGGCTATTCTTAAGCGCTACAAGCGTAGCCTGCCACCACCGCAGGAGGACGTAACAGCAGAGGCCAACTGGGAGGACTTAAAAAAATACTGTCAAAAACACGGCGAGCCGCCGGCCTTATTTCCATGGGGCAAAGTGTTTTATTACCTGGAGAAAACTGGAATTATAGACATGACCGACAAACAAAAGATAGAATTATTTAACCGTAAAAAAAAGGAGATCAAAGAGTGCCAGCCACCGGGCACGATAAAAGACATACTCAGGGCAGAGACCCTGGACAAGCACGCCCAGAATGAGTGCCGTAAGTTCATGGTCATGGAGGAAATACGCCGAAATTCAGATAAAAAATAAAGCAGTAAATGACAATAATACCGTAAGGTTTTGATAATGAGGGATAAAAAAGTTATTAAATCATTTGGTATGTGTTAATCAGTCCTTTACATTAGTGGTATAATTAAACCACTAAATTATGAAAAGCGAAAATGTAACAATCGGATTAGAAGTAGTACGCTCAAAAGGCGATTACGTAGTAGGCAGAGTTGGCAATGTAATAGCAATTGATAGTGAAAAAAACAGAGCGAAGGTTAGCTGGGGCAGTTGGGTATCTTTTGACGTAATTGAACCCACTTCCATACCCTATGAAATTATCGTCGGTTATTACGATAAAAAAAGAGGTAAACGTGTAAACCCTAAATATATACTAAAATTTTAAACCATGAAAACAAAATTAGAAGAACTTAAATCCCGCCTCGAGTCTCTTTACGAGACAATGCCTGAAACTCATTTTCAACTTGAGCAAAGAAACAAATCTGCATTTTTAATTACTCGTGAAATAGAGAAATTAGAGAACCCGAAAGGATACAAGCAAAATAAAGAGCATTGGGAAGGACACGAATTGAGGTTATGAGTACAGGAGATATTGGTTATACCGTAACAATTATAGATTAATTAAGCCGCCTATTAATGTTGGATAACATACTGAACAGCTACCCAGATGAGACCTTTCTAAAGGCGGACGGATTCGACGCTGCCATAGTAGGCCTGGACGACAAAGAAATGAGATTAATCTACGACGTGGACAAATGCCTGGAGATCCTGGGCGAAAATATGAACCCCGTAGAGGCCAGGGAGTATTTTGAATTCAATGTCAAGGGAGCTTATGTGGGAGAGCAGACACCAATATTTATGGAAACCTTTTAAATATGACCATAGACCACGACTCAGGCGTCCACGAATTCCAGGGGGAGGAGTTATACTTCAAGGTAGAATACCAGATAAAGACCATAACCTACGATGGGGACAACGACACCCCGCCATCCCAGGAGGTAGAGATTGAGTGGGAACTACTGGAGGCCATAGATCCGGGCGGGAGCAGTTGGCACATCGACGCAAAGCTAATACTGAAATACTGCGAGGAGATAGACTCCGAGCTGGAGTCCAAATTTGCATAACATTTGATTTTATAAATTAGTAGTTTACATTTACAAAGCAAAAACACAAAGCAATGACAGAAACAAAGAAAAAGGCAGCCGTGGTAGTCCACAGCGAGCCCACCCCTAAAGACCTGATCCAGCTAGCGATCCAGCAGGGGACAGACACCGACAAACTGGAGAAGCTAATGGCCCTGCAGGAGCGATGGGAAGCCAACCAAGCCAGGAAGCAATTTTTTGAGGCCTTGGCCCAATTCCAGGATGAGTGCCCGGTCCTGATAAAGGACGACAAGGCAGACTTTAAGACCAGCAAAGGCCGGACCACCTACCAATACGCCACCCTTCCCGGAATAGTGAGGCAGATCAAGCCAGCCCTAAAGAGCTGCGGCCTATCTTACCGCTGGGAATTTGGCGACCAGGATGGCCAGATAATGGTCTGCTGCATCTTAACCCACATAGCTGGGCACAGCGAAAGGACCACGATGGGAGGACCTGCAGAGGACTCCGGCACTAAGAACAAACTTCAGAGCCGGGGCAGCAGCCTCACCTACCTGCAGAGGTATACTTTGATAGGGGCTCTGGGACTAGCCACCGCCCAGGACGATGTGGACGGGGCCCAAAAGCAACCTGCAGAACCTAACGTCGACAGCATGAGCCTGGAGCAGCAGGAGAAGATAAACAGACTTTTAAAGGACCTGGACGACGACCTAGAGACGGCCACCATCATAAAGGCTATGCCGGGATTTACGCAGGAGCGAGCCCAGGATGCGATCAAATACTTAACGGGCCGAATTTTGGACAATCAAGCGGAGGCAGAGTCATGAAACGAATAAGCCAAACCATTCTAAAAGAGTACACCCAGTACCTAAATGGGGACTCCTGCGGGGAGGTATTTCGCCGCAGGCACATCACCAAGGACTATCCAGATGTGCCCACAGATGCCATGCAAATGGGCAATTTCTTTGAGTACCTGGCCACCGACTACTACGACCAGGGGCGAGGAGTGCCGGAGCCAAAGATTCTTAAAAGTGGCAAAATGGCCGAGGGCTATATCCGAGCCGAGAATCAGGCGGAGAAATTCAAAGAATACATGAAGGAGCTGGACATGGAAATAGTTACCGCCGGCGAAAAGATCACCATGGAGCTGGAGGATGTCACCCTGAGCGGGCTACTGGACATCAGGGCCAAGAGCATAGGCCCAGGGAGTGCAGCCATCGACGTCAGTGAAGGGGAGGAGATCATCATAGACCTAAAATACTCCGGCCTGCTGGGCAATAAATGGGAGGAGGGCGGCTACCACCCTGACTCATTCCAGTACCGGACGAGCCACCACATACAGCCAGCGCAGTACATGGTAATGACGGGCCTCCGGTTTTTCTTTTTTGTTTTTGGAGTCAGTCCGGCCATGAATGCTGAGATATTCGAGGTAGCCATGAGCGATGAGGCCCTGGAATTCCACAAGGGCAGAGTCCTGAACATTAGCAAAAAGCTGGAGGTGGAGCAGAAGCTGGGCGGATTCCGGCACCGGCCAAACTTCCAAAGGTGCCGGGCGTGCCTGTTATTCGAAACCTGCGAGAAGGCAGCCAAAATTCCAGACTACCACAAGATAGAAGTTACACCAGAATTTAATACCCATTTAGACCAATGAACATAACGCCACAGCAAAGGATAAAGATCCAAAGGACATTAATAGCCGGACTCCAGGATAAAGTCCAGGACCTGGAGCGCCGCCTGCACAACCAGAGCAAAACCATAAATGCCAGGCAGAGCAGAATAGATGCCATGGAGCAGGAGATCATAAGACTCCGGAAAATGGAGAAGGAGATACAAGGCTGGGAGGCAGACATCCTAAAAGGGGATGCTATAATTTTGAAAAAGGAGGAGGCCAGAGAATGGGTAATATTTAAGGAGGGCCAAAAATGATTGTACTAAAAACAACCCACAACAGAATAGTGAAGGAGCTGGAGGCTCAGATATTCAAATGCAACGAGGAGCTAGAGAAAGAGCAGAGGTGGATCGATGGCCGCATAGCCCACCACCGGGATATTGTAGAGCAGCTACTAGAGAAACTAACAGACAGGGCCAAGCAGATAACAGAGCTCGAAAAGACAATAAACCACAATCAGCGAGACGAAGACTATATAACACTAGTGGAGGCCAACGCTATACTGAGAAAAAAGCTGGAAGCAGCGGAGGCGGCCATCAGCCAGACATACATACCCGGACTCAACTCCAGGGACCTGGTCAAGCAGGTAGGGGTGCTGAGGCGCCAAATCAAGGCAGCCGGCCCAAAGAAAATAGGAACACCAGGCCGCCCTTTTATGGCCACCGCCCTTTATAAGAAAATGAACGAATTTTTAAATCAACTAACAAAGAGATGAAAGCGACAATGAATGACCTACTAAAGCTCACCCACCATACCAAGAGCAAGCTGGCAGAGAAGACCCATGTAAGCAGAATGAGTATACACAACTGGTGCAACAACCCCCAGCGATTTATCAATGCAGAGCGGAGCCGGAATATAGACCGGATACTGGGAGTAAAGGCAGGGACCACCATGGACGTGATCATGGGCCACCACACCAAGCGGAGCCTGCTGGAGGCTACAGAGAGGAGGAGAGCATGAGCGCCATACTTGCCACCTGCATGATCATACTGGCTGTGATTGCTGCCGTACACATCAAGAGAGCCCAGATTTACAAGGACAAGCTGTGGACCAAGCAGCAGACCGTGAACGATCTGAGGGAGGAGCTGGAATTTAAGGACCAGGTAATTTTGCAGCTTAATAGACTATTACAAAAGCCAAAAAAATGAAATATTTACCCATCATAGCTATAGTGCTGCTGTGCTCCTGTGACCGGGACTGCTACAGATCATGTGCCAGAGTGACCACGGAGACAAAGACCATAAACGGCACCAGTGCCACCAAGGAAATATTAAAAATCCCTTTAGTAGAGAGCTGCGAGGAGGTCATAGGCCTAATCTACAACCACACCACAGACAGTACCCTTAAAAAGGGGGACACCACGATAGTAATCAAATCATTCACCCGCTGTAAACCCAGACCGTAAAATCAAATAAATCAAAGCTATGAGAAAAATCACAATCACACCACAGGAAGCGGACGCCTTAAGGTCCATCGTCAAAAAACTAAACACCACACAACTAACCCTGGAGCCGGAGGTAGACACGGGAGAAGACCCTATGCACCACTATACCGAGCCCACCAGGAAGCTAATACAAGAGCTGGAGGAGAGATACGGGGAGCAGTGGATAGACATTAAGGATGCGAAGCTAAAAAAGCTGAGATTCAAATACCAGATCAGCAACCTGGGGGCCATTCTGAGAAACATGGAGGAGCGCAGGATATGTCTACTGGAGACGACAAGATCGGGCAGTAAGGAGTATATTAGTAGATTTAAACTAGCCCTATGAGAAAAGCTATCTGCATCACCTTCCCACGGAGTGGCCATCACCTACTACTCCGTGGGCTCTTTACCATACTGCCGGAGCACCTGGTATACAGTGAGGGATATAAGAGCCAGCATAATATTAAGAACTGCGAGTGCGTGAATTTCCAAAAGGAGCATGACCTGGACCTGGACCATGAGATCGACGAGCAATATGGCTATATTATACAATCCAGAAACCCTACGGACGCCATAAGGAGCTGGTACCGACAGGCCGTACAATATGAGGAGCTGGAGACGCCCTGGGAGGAGTTCGAGAAACAAAAGAGAGAATACCACCAGAAGTGGATAAACAAGTGGATAATGGGCCGGCCCAAAGATAGCCTGGTGCTGACATACGGAGAGTTGACTGACAACAAACAGGCCGCAGTTATGAGGGTGGCCAATTATTTATTAAAGGACACCTGCACCAGCTATGCCGACAAGATGCCTGAGCTCACCCGCTGGGCTATTGGTGAAAACTTTTATAATAAACCGTAAAAAAAATTTGTTATTGTAAAGCAAGTATTTACATTTGTATAAATCAAAAACACAAAATAATGAAATTAGAACTATCAAGGTATTACAGCGAAAGCTCAGAAAAGTATTTTTTACAGCTCCGAAAAATAGACGACAAAGGAAACACAGTCCTGTCTACTATTTACCACGACGACGAGAGGGAGGAGGCCCTAGCCCACATGGAGCGAATGAAAGTAGGGGCGAAACCAGTGGAAATCCTAAAAACCATAGAGCTATGAGAAAAGAGGACATCCCCTGTACAGAGGCGCCGCACGAGCTGTGCCCTACCTATAATTTTATTTATTTACTGGAGGAGGTGGCACCTATGAGGCCCTACATGGCACTGGTCACCAGGGCCCAGATGACCCACTACTACCTACCCTACTGGGCAATGAAAATGGAGACTATCCTAAGAGCCTGGGGCCTGCCCTTTGAGATTTATAAGAACCACCCAGGAGGCACCGTGGAGCGAGTAAAGACACTGGCAAAACCACAGGTAAGAAGATGAGAAGTGTATATTTTTTGACCATGCACCGGGCCGCCTCCAGCTACATGGCGGAGAATATGAAGACCGCCCGCCACCTGAGACTCCAGGACTACGCCGGTCAGATTTATAGGGGAGAAACGCCAAAGCTGGAATTTAAGGAGGAGGGCTACATTTACGGCCCCCTGAGATACACCACCGACAGCCACAGCCCGGTATGGCCCATGATTCAAATGGCTATTAATAACATAAAGGACCACAAGGCCATTTTTATGGTCCGTAATCCCATAGACCATTTAGCGAGCTGGTACCACATAGTGAGAGAGAAGCACTCCCTGAGCCCCGTAAAAAGGATAGCAGAGACCCAACTTGTAGAGCGGGAGCTATGCAAGGAAGGCCTGCAAGTTTATCTGGAATATAAGGCCCAGCAGACGGCTACCAGATACGGTATGTTCATAAAATTATACGAGGCGTGCCCTAAAGGGGTGCTGTTCAGATACGAGGACATGGTCCGCAACCCTGCACAATTCCGGGACGAGGTGGGGGAGCACATCCAGATGAAGTGGGGCCCGATCACAAACACCAGCACCAGGTACATCATACCGGAGCAAATACAGGGCAAGCTCCAGGAGATATTCCGGCCCGTAATGCACTATTTAAACTACCAATGAAACACCACACCAAGGTATACATGGAGGTAATGGGATTTAAGCCAGGGGAGCACATACCCTGCGAGATTTGCTACGCTATGGACCCGGAAAAGGAAGGAAAGCCAGCAGACGACATCAACCACATAGACGCCCGTGGCATGGGCGGCAACCCTAAAGGGGATAAGGACCGGATAGAGAATTTAATGGCCACCTGCCGGAGCCATCACCTGGAATACGGCGATAAAAAGCAATACAAGGACCACCTAAAGAGACTACACCTAGCCTATATGACCACCCGACTAAAAGACCCAATAAAATGACCGACTCCGAAAGACTAAGAGAGATAGCTAAAAAAATTAAAGAGCAATGAAACACAAATTTGGAAGCAACGAATTTATAGCAATATTCTTATTTATATTAGGAATATCCCTTTTTATAATTTCATTTTTTATTTAAAAATCAAAGAGCAATGAACAAGCAAGAGATAAGAGAATTAGGAGATATTCCATATTCACCCGAAGGTAAATTATTAATGTCAGCACTGGCAATAATTACAACCGAGTGTAGGACTGATAAAACACCTTACGAGGTAATACATGAGTTAAATGAACACGGAAAAGGACTGTATCCTACTGACCAACCACCCTCTGATGAAGCGATAGAGTCAATAAAGCAATAATAAAGGAGATATGAAAGGCAAAGAAATAGAACCATCAGATATACAACTTGGAAATTTAATAATGTGTTTTTCAGGAGTTGAAATGGTAACAGGTATAATACCACAAGGCAAAGGATGGTTTATAGAACATTCAGGTAGAAACCAACAAAACAACCCACTACCAAATGATGTGCAATTCTCTTGTCATGGAATACCACTTACAGACGAATGGAAAAAATGTATAAGAGTAGATAAATATAAATTTCCTGAATGGGTGGAGTATGTACACCAAGCTCAAAATTATATGAAATGGTATGCTAATGTAGATTTACTTGGTGAAATAGACTGGAAAATACTACCAACCAACTAAAACCAAACAAGCAATAATAAAGGAGATATGAAAAAAATAATTTGTTATTTATTCGGGCATATTGCAAGAATTTATTATTACTACGATTATTTATGGGTAGGGGATAAGGTATTCGGTACGGGATATAAGTGTAAAAGATGTGGAAAAACACTAAAACAACTAAACAAATGAGCTACATATTAGAAACTAAAACCAAAGAACAATATTGGGCTTTAGAGCGAATACGCTAATTGGCTATAACGTATAGTATAAAAAATCGTTTTAATGTTTTTTATACAGTGTTGTATGTCTGGTGCGACTTTAAAACACAAAAGTTTGAATTATTAACCGACCCTTTTTCTTTTATTTTTTTGAGCGAGGGCAAATTAATTTGAAAAATTAAAATGAATATAGATTTGAGATTAGGCGACTGCCTTGAAGTAATGCAGAATATTAAAAGCAGTAGTGTTGATTTTATTTTAACAGATTTACCATACGGGACGACCGCTTGTAGTTGGGATGAAATAATACCATTTGAACCAATGTGGAATGAGTTTTATAGAATATTACGACCAAATGGCTTTATAGCTTTGACAGCGAGCCAACCTTTTACAACTAAATTAATAGCAAGTAATATTGATGGATTTAGCCACCAATGGATTTGGCAAAAAGAACAAGGGAGCAACCCACTTTTAGCTAATAAAATGCCAATGAAAAACTTTGAAGACGTTGTAATATTTAGTAACGAGCCAACAAAGCACGACACTAAAGGAGAACACCCACAAAGAGAGTATTTTAAAAAAGTACTTGATTACATAGGGCATAACAAAAAACATATAATAACACAAATAGGGCAATGTGCAGACCATTGTTTTAGAGTTGATAGTACACAATATGGGCTTTGTACCGAAAAGACATACAAAAGGCTTATTGAATACTATTGCATTGATAAAATGGAAGGGTTTACCGATTGGAGTGTTTTAGATGTAGAGAATAAGGAATTTAGAGCCGAGCTGATAAGAAAGTTTGATGAGAAAAACCCTAGAGTTTACAACCCACAGATGACAGAAGGTAAAGAGTATGTTAGTGGTGGTGGATATGTAAAACACCTTGACCAAGTTGTTGAAGGTGGAAATGTGAGCAGTAAAAGATACCCTACAAGTATAATTGAATTTAGAACAGGTAAAAACAATAGCGTACACCCAACTCAAAAACCAACGGCATTACTTGAGTATTTAATTAGAACCTACACAAACGAAGCAATGACTGTATTTGATGCGACAATGGGTAGTGGCAGTACAGGAGTTGCAGCCCGAAATACCAACCGTAATTTTATTGGTATTGAATTAGACGAAAACTATTTTAATATAGCACAAAAGCGAATTAATGAAATACAGGTGCAACCTAAATTGTTTTGAAAAAAACAAAAGTGCGGTGGGTTTTTTTATTTTATTGCACATAACGTATAGTATAAAAAATCGTTTTAATGTTTTTTATACAGTGTTAGGTGTAGTATGAACGGATTAACAGAACTAAAGATGAAAAAATATAAAACGATAATAGCAGACCCACCTTGGAAATATAAGGGGCGTGGTCCAGCATCAGCAAAAGAACACAGACCTAATAGTTACGGTGCTGCTCCAAGTAGTGAAGAGCGCTATGGGGCAATGAGTATGGAAGAACTGAAACAACTGCCTGTTAAGAATATGATTGAAGATAAAGCACACCTTTATTTGTGGGTAACAAACGCATTTATAGAACGTGGATGGCAGTTGTGTAAGGATTGGGGATTTGAGCCAAAAACAGTGGTTACATGGGGGAAACTTAGAAAAGCAGATGGGCAGCCAAGTATGAAAACAGGCTACTATTTTAGAGGTGCAACTGAACACTTCATATTTGCAACCAAAGGAAACCTTAGATTAAAAGACAAAGCAGTTGAGCCAACACTGTTTTTGAGCGAAAGGCTGCCACATAGTGTG
>Ga0307379_10012069_pt1 | contig 11283 bp, 13 predicted proteins | sample UN2MG_FD_202237 | JGI IMG/M metagenome (GOLD analysis project Ga0307379, IMG submission 202237) | Soil microbial communities from Risofladan, Vaasa, Finland - UN-2 | ecosystem: Environmental > Terrestrial > Soil > Coastal area > Acid sulfate soil | place: Finland: Risofladan, Vaasa | collected... | reverse complement strand
CGTCCGGGCCCGGCCCGCTGGTCTCAAGCCTCGCGGGCGGCCGGCTCGCCGGCGTGTTTCCCATACCGATCACCGTCGTTCCGGGGCATCTGACGACCGACGAAATCCTGGCGCTGGCTTAGTCTTCCCGCCGCTTGCGCTCAAGTAGGCCGGGGGCTGCCCTAGCACTGCAGTAGGATCGCGGCTAATTGGCGCCCCGCAGTCCTCATTGTTGGGAACGCCCGGGCGCGCCGCGCGTCGCGGTCAAATAGGGCTGCCAGTCTTGCTATGAAGGGCTCCAGAACCTTGACTTTGGGCCTTCCGAGGCTCAAATATCGACTAGAATAATTCTAAGCTAAGCAGGCTTTCATCAGGGCACAGCGCTCTCTCAGAGCCTAGAGGCACCACGATGTTCATCCAGACCGAAGCCACGCCGAATCCCGCCACCCTGAAGTTCATTCCGGGCCGGCCCGTGCTCGGCGAAGACGACGCGGTCGAGTTCCGCGATCGCGCCGAGAGCGAAGGCTCGCCGCTCGCCGCCCGGCTGTTCGAGATCGAAGGCGTGCGCGGCGTGTTCCTCGGCTCCGACTTCATCAGCGTCACCAAGGGCGACGGCGAGTGGCAGCATCTGAAGCCCGCCATCCTCGGCGCCATCATGGAGCACTATCTGTCCGGCGAGGCCATGACGGAAGGCCCGGCCGGTCAGCTCGACGGCGTAAACGAGTTCTTCGCGCCCGAGGACGGAGAGACGGTCAAGACCATCAAGGAGCTGCTCGATACGCGCGTGCGCCCGGCCGTGGCGCAGGACGGCGGCGACATCACCTTCCAGGGCTATCGTGACGGCGTCGTGTTCCTGCACATGCGCGGCGCCTGCTCGGGCTGCCCGAGCTCGACGGCGACGCTCCGCCACGGCATCGAGAACCTGCTCCGGCACTTCATCCCCGAAGTGCAAGAAGTCCGTCCGATTTGACGGGGCCGCTGCCAGACACATCTCTCGCTCAGCTCTTCCACGACGCGCGCACCCATAATGCGTGGCTGGACAAGGACGTCCCGGATTCCCTCCTGCATGAGATCGTCGATCTCCTGAAGCTGGCACCGACGTCCGCCAATTGCAGCCCCGCGCGCTTTGTCTTCGTGAAATCTCACGAGGCCAAGGAGCGGCTGAAGCCTTTCCTCTCCGACGGCAATCGCGACAAGACCATGAAGGCGCCGGTCTGCGCCATCATCGGTTACGACCTCGATTTCTACGAGCACCTGCCCAAACTCTTTCCGCACACCGACGCCAAGAGCTGGTTCGCGGGCAAGCCGGAGAAGATCGCCGAGACCGCTTTCCGCAACGGCACGCTGCAAGGCGCCTATTTCATCATGGCGGCGCGGGCGCTCGGGCTCGATTGCGGGCCGATGTCGGGCTTCGACAATGCGGGCGTCGACCGCGCGTTCTTCGGCGGCACCAAGGTCAAGTCGAACTTCCTCTGCAACCTCGGCTATGGCGACGCCACGGCATTGAACCCGCGCTCGCCGCGGTTCGCCTTTGACGAAATGGCGCGCATTCTTTCGTGATTGTGCTTTTATCGGAAAATGTGCTCATTGGACGAAGCCGCTCTTTGAGGGCGGGGAGTCCACACAATGAGAGCAGGTCTGGCCTTCGTCGTTCTTGGCGGGCTGATTGTCGCTCAACCAGTCGGCGCTGCGCCGATCCAATGGATTGACTACTACGCCACCACCATTCACGGCCCGACATCGCTGAGCGCTGGGGTTAGCGGCACCTATGAACTGGAGGTCGCCAATGCCGGCAATCAGGCGGGGTCGCTTGAATTGTTCATTATCTTCACAGGCGCGATCGATCAGACGGGCCGGATTGTCGCTCCCGGCTTCGATTGCGAAGTCCGCCACGATGCGGGCATCAATGCCGCCATCCGATGCACGAAGCCGGTGTTCGAGCCATACAGCCCGGCCAAAGTGACCTTTCAGGCTCGTGGGCAGGCAGCCGGCACCGGGAAGATCGGAGCCGTACTCAATCCCCACCGTAGCGCTGTTGAAGGCAACTACAATAATAGCAACTCCACCCTGACCTTCACTATTCACTGACAGTCGGACGCGCGGCTGGGGGCACGCACTCCGCGGCGAAAGACCGACAACGGCGGCGGGGTGGCGGCGGGGGAACTCAGTGTATCCCCCCAAAGACAAAATCCTCTAGAACACCTCCATGAACATTCTCGCGCTCGACACCAGCATGGGCGCCTGCTCCGCCGCCGTCTTGCGCTCGGCCAATGGAACGCGGCGGCTGCATGCGTTGCAGGCCGAGATGCCGCGCGGCCATGCGGAGGCCTTGATGCCCATGGTCGAGGAGGTTCTGGCCGAGGCGGAGATCGCCCCCGGCGAGCTCGACCTGATCGCGGCAACCGTTGGACCCGGCAGCTTCACCGGGGTGCGGATCGCGATTGCCGCCGCGCGTGGGCTCGCGCTGGTGACGAGCGCCAAGCTCTACGGCACGGACAGCCTCACGGTCATGGCGCGCGAGGCGCGTCTGGCGAGTGCTACGCCGGAAGGGCCGTTCGCGGTCGCCGTCGATGCGCGGCGCGACATGATCTATTTCGGGCTTTATGACGAGGACGGGCGGAGGCGGGACGGCCCGCTGCTGGTTGCGCCTGAGGATGCCGCGAGGCTCTTGCCCGAGAGGCTTCACGTCGCGATTGGGAGCGGCGCGCAAGTCTTGGCCGATGCCGCTGTGGCGCGGGGCCGCGCGATCGAGGCCGCACTTCCCACCTTGCAGCCGAGCGCCGAAGCACTCGCGGAGATCGCGCTTGAGAGTGGGGAGACGTCGGCCAGTCTGCGCCCGCTTTACTTGCGGCCGCCCGATGCGAAGCCGCAAGCGCAAGCGGTGGAGCGGTGCTGATGCCGGTGACGCGCACGGTGCATCGGGCCATGCCAGGCGATGCCAGGCTGATGGCGGCTATTCATGCGAATTGCTTCGCCCGCCCGTGGGATGAGACTGCCATGGCGGCGTTCGTCGCCGCGCCCGATGTGTTGTGCCTGATCGGCGCCGCGACTCACCTGGTGGCCGCACCGACGGGGCTCCTCATCGCGCGGCGTGCCGCCGACGAGGCGGAGCTCTTGACGCTCGGTGTCGTGCCGGACTGCCGGCGCTCTGGCCTCGGCCGGGCGCTCCTCGCGCGCGCCGTCGCCGAGTTGACATCGAGCGGCGCCAGGCAGCTTTTCCTGGAGGTGGATGAGGGCAACGACGCGGCGCTCGCGCTTTACCGCTCGTTCGGGGCGGGCCCTGTCGGGCGGCGTCCCGGCTACTATGAGACCGGCGCCGACGCCGCAATCTTCAGCCTTGCCCTTTCAGACCCACACTCCGATGATGGGCAAATCGCCGATGAGGCCACATGAAGACCAGCGATCGCCAGGGGTCCATGTCCAACCAAGCGGCACGGGAAAGCAGGCTTGAGCGCCTGTGCGCCGATCAGGGCATGCGCATGACCGGCCAGCGGCGGATCATCGCCCGCGTGTTGTCGGACGCCCACGATCATCCCGACGTGGAGGAAGTCTATCGCCGGGCGAGCGCGCAAGACGCCCGCATCTCGCTCTCCACCGTTTATCGGACGGTTCGGTTGCTGGAAGGCGCCGGCATCGTGGAGCGTCACGATTTCGGCGACGGGCGCGCCCGCTATGAACCGGCGGGGCACGACCATCACGACCATCTCATCAACGTCAAGACCGGCGAGGTCATCGAGTTCCACAACGAGGAAATCGAGCACCTGCAAGAGCGGGTCGCCAAGGAGCTCGGCTTCCGCCTGATCGGGCACCGGCTCGAACTGTTCGGCGCGCCGCTCAAGAACGGCAAATAATCGCCGCTTCCGCTCCGTTTGACTTCGCGCCTGCGCCGGGACAACGTGGATGGGCGTCGACTAAAAAACATAAGGGGGTGGCGTGATGGGAAAACGCGTTTTTCTCGCAGCAGTATTGACGTTGCTGAGCAGCATGGCCTTTGCGGATCATGCCATCTCTCTGGAGCCTAACGCGGCCGCCACGGTCGCTCCGGAGCCGCCCGCGCCGGCAATGGCTCCAGCGGTCGTGCCTGCGCCGCAACCGGCCCCTCAGGTCCAAGCCATGTTTCCGGCGGAGCTCGATGTCTACCCGGTTCCGGCAGCCATGCGGGAGGTTTGCACGACGAGCGCTTGGGCCTATGACGAGGTCCGGACCGATTGCCGCACGGAGCCTATCCCGGTGCGGCGCGAGGATCCGGCCCTCCGCGGTCTGTGCATTACACGGTATGGGCAGCGTACCTGCTATTGATCTCCCGCCGTAACTCTCGATTGACCGCTGACTCATGAGAAGCGTGCGCGCCTTCCTGGTGCTGGCGACGTTCTTCGCCTTCACCGTTCCCTTGATGCCGCTTCAGCTTCTGTTGGTGCGGACGGGCTCGCGTTATGCCCGCACCTTCCCGCATTGGTATCATCGCCAAGTCTGCCGGATCGTCGGCGTCCGCCTCAATGTCGAGGGCGAGGTGGCCGAGAGCCAAGGCGTGCTGATTGTCTCGAACCACGTCTCCTGGCTCGACATCACCGTGCTGTCGGCGGTGGCACCGGTGTCGTTCGTCGCCAAGCAGGAAGTGTCGACCTGGCCGTTCGTGAAGTGGCTCGCCAAGCTGCAGCGCTCGGTGTTCGTTGATCGCGAGCGGCGCAGCGAGGTGGGCAACAAGGCGAATGAAATCCTGAACCGGCTCGAAGCGGGCGATCACGTGGTGCTGTTCGCCGAAGGCACCTCCAGCGACGGCAATTCAGTGGTGCCGTTCCGCACGGCGCTGTTCGCCGCGGCCAAGCCTTCCGACGGTCAGCCCATGGGGTCGAAGGTGTCGGTACAGACACTGGCGCTCACCTACACCAAAGTCTACGGCCTGCCCTTAGGTCGTCGCGGTCGCCCCCAAGTCGCCTGGTATGGCGACATGGACATGGCGAGCCACGCCTGGAGGCTGCTGGGCTTGGGTCCGCTCGACGCCAATATCCGTATTGGGCCGCCCGTGCCGCTCGACGATTTTCCCGACCGCAAAGCGCTTGCGCGCTATGCGGAGGAGAAAGTCCGGAAGGACGTCGTCGAGCTGTTGCGCGGACGGCCTCTAAGGTAACGGAACCGCTTCGGCCAAAGCCACGCGAAGCTTAGATCGCGCGCCTCAGCCTGATCGTGTCCATAACCGTCGCGGGCGCGAAGGTCCCATTCGGCAGCTGCCGGATGAATCCCGCCTTGGCGACGTTCATGAGCGTGACGTGGACCCCGCGGTCGGCGATCTCACCTTCCGCGAAATAGCCCTCCTGCACCGCGAGATGGCACAAATCGTCGATCGTCATGGTGCCGATCTCACCCAGTTTGCGGATGAGGAAGTCGGCCAGCGGTTGCGGCTGCCCGTGCTGGGGCGCCATGGCCGCAGGCCGGCGCTGTGCGGTCTCTTGCGCGGCCGGGCGACGGTAGACTTGAGGCGCGGCAGACCGGCGCTCGTGTTCGGCCTCAGGGGCCGGCATCGGGCCCGGGCGGCGTTGATACTCAGCCTCAGGCGCGGGCATCGGGGCCGCACGGCGCGGCTGTTCGGCCTCGGCGGCAACAGGCCGGCGATAGGGCTGCTCAGCCTCGGCCGCCGGGCGGCGCTGGTATTCCGCCTCTTGTGCCGGGCGGCGATAGGGCTCGGCTTCCGGTGCGGCCGGACGGCGGTGATAGTCCGCCTCGGCGGTCACGGGCCGGCGCTGAGGCTCAGCCTCGGCAACCGGGGGACGGCGGTAGTGTTCCGGCTCTGGCGCACGGCGCTGGGGCTCGGCTTCCGCCGCCGGAGGGCGACGATAGTGCTCAGGCTCGGGGGCCGGGCGCCGCTGGGGCTCGGCCGCCATCGGCGGCGCGGACCGGCGCCGCTCATCCTGGGCTGGGGCCGCACTGGTCAGCCGGCGATATTCGCCGTCCATGAGTGTGGTTACGGCCTCAAACTCAGACTGCAGGTCCTCGACCTTCGCCTGATGCTCCCGCTGCAACTGCTCCAACCGCTTTTCGTATTGCGCCTGTGCCGCGCTAATCTGCTCCTCGAGGAAGCTGGCACGGTCCTGTAAGTCCCCGCGAATATCACGCATCGAATGCCCCTTAGATAACTGACCTCAACAGAACGATAGGCCGAAGGGGGTACCCGCAAGCGCAAAACGCCCGCCGACCGCCGCTCGGCAAGTACGCGAAACTGTTACGGAAAGGCGCCGGACACAGCCTCAGCATCGGCGCTACTACTCGCATCCTAACCCCAAGCATCCACGGAGTCTCGCATTTGCCGATTCACGCAGTCTCGCCGAGCATTGCAGCGATCCGTCCCCGCCGCGTCGGCGGCCTACGGAGCAAACACCTAAGACAAAACCAAGACGCTTTTTGAACAGAGACGATGAGCCGCGCCGATCAGGCGTCATCATCTTGTCAAATGGTGGGGGCTCGGCGCGTTCCCTTCCGGATTCTTCTCGCGCCCAGACGGCTTTGGCTTTGTCATCTCTGGCAAGAAAGCCGCGAGCAGGCCGATGGCCGGCAAGAAGGCGCAGACGTGATAGACGAAGGTGATGCTGGTGGCATCGGCAAGACGGCCGAGTAGCGCCGCGCCGATGCCGGCTATGCCAAAAGCGAGCCCGAAAAACAGCCCCGCCACCATGCCGACCCGGCCCGGCAGCAGGCTTTGCGCGTAGACGATGATCGCCGGGTGGGCGGACGCCAAGATGACGCCGATGATCACACTCAGCACGGCCGTGCCGAACAGCCCCACATAGGGCAGCGCCAGCGTGAAGGGCAGCACGCCGAGGATCGACCACCAGATCACCCGCCGCGTGCCGATACGGTCGCCGATGGGGCCGCCGATCACGGTGCCGGCCACGACCGCACCTAGGAACAGGAACAGATAGAGTTGCGCCGTCTGCACGGGCAGATCGAAGGTGTGGATCAAATAGAAGATGTAGAAGCTGGTGATCGAGACCAAGTAAAAGTGCTTGGAGAAGGTAAGCGTCACGAGAAGCGCGATCGAAATCGCCACCTTGCGGCGGCCGAGATCGGCGATGGCCTTACGTTCCTCGTCAGGCGCGGCGCGCTTGAGCTTCAGGGTCTTGCCGTACCAGGCGCCCACGCCCGTCAGCAGCACCATGCCGAGCAGCGCCACCACTGAGAACCAGGCGATGGTGCCTTGCCCATACGGGAGCACGATGAAAGCCGCGAGCAACGGCCCGAGCGCCGTGCCGAAGTTGCCGCCGACCTGAAACACCGACTGCGCCATGCCGTGGCGCCCGCCGGACGCGAGGCGCGCCACGCGCGAGGATTCGGGATGAAACACGGACGAGCCCATGCCGATCAGCGCCGCCGCGACGAGCACCGCCCAATAGGTGGAGGCAAAGGCGATCAGCACGAGGCCGAGAAGCGAGGAGCCCATGCCGACGACGAGCGAGTACGGCGTCGGGTAGCGGTCGGTGACGTAGCCGACCAGGGGCTGCAGGACCGAGGCGGTGGCCTGGAAGGTGAAGGTGATCAGGCCGATCTGGGCGAAGTCCAGCGCCAGGCTCGTCTTGAGCATGGGGTAAATCGCCATGATCAGCGACTGGATCACGTCGTTCAGCATGTGACAGACGCTGATGGCGGCAAGCACCGCGACGGCGGTCCGTGGGGCCGCTCCGCCGCCTTGAACGGAGGCGCCTTGAACGGAGGGGCCTTGCGGCGCGGGGTTTTGCGTTTCGCTCGCCATGACGAAGGACCTGCTCAAGATTCAAGCGGGCAGACGTGATTCAAGCGGGCAGACTTGGGCCAAACCACCGTCCCAGGGCAAGAGGTCATTTCCTCGCGGGCCGTGGGGGATGCCCCCGATACCGGTCATGACCTATAGAGGAGCAGCGGAGTTTCCGGCTCCGCGCCGGCGACCGGCAGAGGCCTTTCATGCAGCCCATTCTGATATTTCAGCTCCTTGTCTTAGTGGCCGTGGCCAATGCCGCGCCCGTCCTCGCCAAGAAGATTCCCGGAAAAAAGCTAGCTTGGCCGCTCGACGGTGGCGCCGTGCTCGCCGACGGCCGCCCCCTGCTCGGCTCGTCCAAGACCATTCGCGGCCTCGCGGTCTCGCTCCTGGCGACGCCCATTGCGGCCCTCTTGATGGGGTTCGGCTGGGAACTTGGCGTCGTCGTAGCGGGCGCCGCCATGGCGGGGGATCTCTCGTCGAGCTTCACCAAGCGGCGGCTGGGGTTCCCGCCGAGCAGCATGGCGATCGGCCTCGATCAGATTCCGGAATCGCTTCTGCCGCTCATCGCCGCAAGCTGGCTCCTGCCCGTGAGCCTGCTCGACATCGCAGCCGGCACGGCGATCTTCGTCGTGAGCGGGCTCCTGCTCTCCCGCCTCCTGTTCAAGCTGCGCGTGCGCGACGAGCCCTACTGACCCGAGCGGCAAAGACGGTGAAGCGTGATCTCGGGCGGACAGTTGAACCGCACGGGCACGACGGACGAGCCGGCGCCGACTGCGGTGTAGCCGATCATCTCGTGATGCCGCCAGGCGCCCGAGCCGAGCCCGCGCGGCAGGACCGCGCTCAGCGTGATGGGAATGCCGCCCGGGAGGCAGATCTGGCCGCCATGGGTATGACCGCTCAACAGCACATCGAAATCGGCGTGCGCCGCTTGGCGGTAAATCTCTGGTGTGTGCGTCACGAGAATCGAGAAGGCGTCGTGAGGAATGGCGTCGGCCGCCTTTTCGATGTTGTCCACGCGATAGAAATGGGCGTCGTCGATGCCGGCGAGATGGATGCGCGCGCCGCCACGCTCGATGACGTCCGTCTCGTTGAGCAGCATCCTCACGCCCATGGCCTCCAATCCCGGCACCATGAGAATGGTGTCGTGATTGCCGAGCACGCCGTAGACCGGGCCTTTCAGCGCGGCGCAGACTTCTGTCATGCCGGCGAGCGATGGCTCGTACGGCCCCCAGGTGTTGCCCCGATAGTCACCGGTCAGAAGGCAGATATCGTAGCGCAGGTCTTTCAGGAGATGCACCACGTGCGCCATGGCGGCCTCGCTCAGGTCGACATGGAGGTCGCTGATCTGGAGGATGGTGAAGCCGTCGAACGGCTCGGGCAGCTGCGGCACGTGAATGGGATTGTGCCGGACTTCGACCTTCGCGGCATTGCGCAAGCCGCGCCAATAGAGCCCGGTCGCCATGAGGATCGCGCGGATCACGGCATGGCCCACTTGCAGATTCTCGATGTGGAAGAAAGTGATGCCCTGGCCGAAGACCTGCGCCTCGTGATCTTTCTCGATGCCGAGGCGCTGGCGCGCATAGCGCCGCCCAAGGCGCTTTTCCAGGATCGCTAGAATCTCTTGATCAGGCATCGGTCTTGAGGGACCCCCTTCGGGGAGACTTGGGCCGAACGCCCTTTCGGGCAAGCGCTCATTTCACAAGCACCAGGACACATGCGGCTATTTCGGCACGAGAAGCACGTAGGCTGCGTAGTGCGGCGCTTCCAGAAACGCATGAACGACCGAACGCGCAGCTGGAAGCTGAGCCCGATGGACGTGGAATCGCGCTCGCGCTGGGTCGAGTATTCGCATGCCAAGGACACGATGTTTGCGCATACCGACATCAAGCAGGCGCCCTGGTATGTGGTGAAGGCCGACACCAAGAAACTGGCACGGCTTAACTGCATCACGCATCTCTTGAGCATGGTCGAGTATGGCGATCTGACGCCGACGCCGCCGTCGCTGCCGCCGCGCCCGAAGGCCGACGACTATGTGCGCCCGCCGCTGGAGGACCAGACCTTCGTGCCGGATTATTGGTAGGGGGCCTAGGCTCTGCGCCCAGGCTTCGACCCTGCGCCCTGCGCCCGAAGCCCATCAGGGCGTAGGATGGCGGAGGGAGAAGTTCTGCCAGCTAACCCTCTCTGAATTTGTAGGCTGCCAACTTCCCTGAGGAAGAGAAACTGGATTCCAACTCCCCAACTGAAAACACAAGATAATTGCCGCATGCCGCGGAATGTCTACGCCGCCGGTGACGGCCGCCTTGCAGGCGTGAACTTTCCCGGCAAGTCCTAGGACTATCCCTAGGGCTAGCTAGTCCTATGACCAAGCAGATCGAAGTGATCACGTCGGTGGAGCGTCGCCGGCGCTGGTCGCGGGCGTAGAAGGGGCGGCTTGTTGCGGCGCTGGAAGCGGGTTACGACGGTCCAAACAAGTATGGAGGTCCACAAAAATGAAAACGATCGTAAGGATCGTTCTAGTCGGTGCGTTACTTATGGCTGCTTCTGCGGCAGGGCCGGTGTTCGGCGCGAGCAAAAGGATGGATTGTGAGAGGGCATGCATAGCAAAGTATAATACTTGGAATCGTCAGTTTAACGAACCGTTGGCGAAGAGCTGCCAACAAAGTCTTACTACATGCATAATGGCGCGTGATCATCGCAAGGACGAATATGAAAGGGGGCCGTATCGAAATTGTGAAAGTAATTGCGCACAGCGGTTTCCCGTAGGTGGAGAGCGCTAGCACGAAGCCGGTATCTCACAAGACCGACCGAGCCGATGCGTTTGTGCGAGAATTTACGAATTCGCCATGGACAGCATCCCAGCGGCGCGACGAAACCGCACCGGCGGATTGTCGATCACTTGCCAACCGGTGGCATCGATCACCACTGCCCGCCAGGTCCGCAGCCTTCAGCCCTGGCCGAAGACCTGCGCCTCGTTATCTTTCTCGATGCCGAGGCGCTGGCGCGCATAGCGCCGCCCAAGGCGCTTTTCCAGGATCGCTAGAATCTCTTGATCAGGCATCGGTCTTGAAGGGACCCTCTTCGGGGAGACTTGGGCCGAACGCCCTTTCGGGCAAGTCTCCCGGCGCCCTATTCGATTTCGGATGGCCTGCCACCTGAAGCCTGAACTGAAGGCCGCAGGGTTGGCGGAGGAAGTAGTCATCAGCGAACGCGTCTCAGTGGGAAATTTTCCCTGTTAAGCGGGAAAATACAGGGAATTTCCGCTAATTCAGCCCCAGGAACGGGGTCGGGCTCTGTTTTCCGCACCATAAATCAGGTGGTTGCGGCGAAATTCCCTACGCAAAAGAACAGGGAATTTTCTCCAGAGAACAGCGAATTTCCCCAGCATATCAGGGAATACGCATTCTCATCCTCGAGCCGTTTGAGCTTGTTGTTCACGGGCCTTCTTCGAGGGGGCATTGTCAGACAAACCTGAGCGGGGCAGTGTCAGAGCAAATAAGCTTGAGCCGGGATGTGGTATTCCATAGGCGTTGTCAGACTAACTAATCATGATCTGGCCGATCCACGATCGGTCAGGACTC
>Ga0307379_10012068_pt1 | contig 11284 bp, 11 predicted proteins | sample UN2MG_FD_202237 | JGI IMG/M metagenome (GOLD analysis project Ga0307379, IMG submission 202237) | Soil microbial communities from Risofladan, Vaasa, Finland - UN-2 | ecosystem: Environmental > Terrestrial > Soil > Coastal area > Acid sulfate soil | place: Finland: Risofladan, Vaasa | collected... | reverse complement strand
GCCCGTCGCGTTCGGGGTGGGGACGGGCGCCATGTATCCATGCACGGCTCGCTTGACTTCTCCAGGTCGGGATCTCATACTGAAAGCAGCCAGTCAAGGCGAGAAAGGATCTGATAACAGAGGTGGAGGAGATACAGTGGTACTTTCCGCAAGAATTGGATCAGGTCCCGGAGATTCTCTCCCGGGAGGGAGTCGTGCCCCACAGCGGGGGAACCGGGATCCTCTGGGGCGGAATGACTCGAGTTCAAGGTCTGATGGACACGAGCCGACTGGACCTGAAATTCGTTAGAGACCAAGACGGTTCGATTGTCCTGGGCGCAGCCCTTAGCTATACCGAAGCCGCTGAGGCACTTGCGAAAGAAGATCACGTGCTCACCCGGTCTCTATCCTCGGCGGCCACCGAACCGCTGCGTAACCGCATCTCCCTGGGAGGAAGCATCTCCATGTTTCCCTACTGGTCGGATCTGATGGGACCTCTGCTGGCTCTCGATGCGGAGCTGTCCTTGGTCGGGACAAGCAGTGGCACCTGCCCGCTTTCGGAGTACGTACAGAAAAGGGAGCTGCGGCAAAAGTCGTTGATCACCTCGATACGCTGGCCCGATGCACCATGGCAGGGGGCGTATTACAGACACACCCGCACGCCCACAGACCGGCCCGCCTTCAGTATCACGGTCCTGGCTCTGCTGAAATCCAAGCGCATCGAAGAGATCCGCATCGTCCTGGTGGGATGCTCGGGACGCTATCGACGCCTTAGCGAGGTCGAACAGACTCTGAAAGGGGCGAAAGTTCCGGCCGAGCCGGCAAATTTTATCGACGCCGCCGCGGCGCAGCTCGGGATCGACTTTCCCGCCCGCATGGGATTCAGCGCCGAGTATCTGAAAGCCTGTGCGTCGGTCGAGTTGAAACGAGCCCTCGCTGCAGCCCTGAGGAGCTCATCATGACCGGAACATTGCATATCAATGGTAGGGAATTACAGACATCCTTTCGGGGCGACAAACTGCTCCTCGACGTTCTCCGTAACCTGGGCTGCACAGAGGTCAAAGAGGGATGCAAGGAGGGCGCCTGTGGATCCTGTTTGGTGCTTCTCGACGGGGTGCTGGTCAACTCCTGCCAGGTCCTGGCGGCCTCGGCTCTCGGGCGGGAGATCACCACGGTGAAAGGACTGGGGAGCTTTCACGAGCCTCACCCGATTCAGGAGGCCTTCGTCGAGGCCGGGGCGGTGCAGTGCGGTTTCTGCACCCCCGGCATGGTTCTGGCCACCTTCGCCCTGTTGAAAAAGAATCCCAAGCCCAAGGAGTCGGAGATTCGCCACGCCCTGGACGGAAATCTCTGCCGCTGTACCGGGTATGTGAAGATCATTGAAGCGGTGAAGATGGCCGCGGAAAGGATGGCCCGTCATGGCTGAGAAGCGCGGGCAACGCACCCACGTGGGTCGCTCCCTCACCAAGAACGACTCCCTGGCTCTGGCCACGGCTCAGGAGCGCTTCACCGCCGACTATCCGCTGGCGGGCCCCCTTCACTGCGCCATTCTCTATTCCCCCCACGCCCATGCGGAGATCACCTCTCTCGACAGCGAAGAGGCTCGAGTCCTTCCCGGAGTGGTGGACATCCTGAGTTTTCAAAATGTTCCCCGGGTCCTGCACACCTCCGCCGGACAGGGGTATCCCGAGCCTTCCCCCTACGATCAGGTCCTCTTCGACAGCCGGGTGCGCTACGTGGGAGACCGGGTGGCCCTGGTGGCGGCGGAATCTCTCGAGATCGCCAAACAAGCCCTGCAGAAGATCCGGGTGCAGTACAACGTCCTGGAACCTCTGCTGGACAGGCGGCGGGCCATGGACGACGGGGCACCCCGGCTTCACGGCGGGGAGGACCACGCCAAGATTCCCGTGGCCTACGAACCTGAGAAAAACCTGGCCGCGGAAGTCCAGATCGCCTTCGGAGATCTGGATAAGGGATTCTCTCAGGCGGAGTTCATCGAGGAACAGGACTACAGCCTGCCGGCAGCCTCTCACTGCGCCATAGAGCCCCACGCCGCCTTAGCCTACATCGACGAGCGGGGCCGGCTGGTCATCGTCTCCACGACCCAGGTTCCTTTTCACGCCCGCAGGATCGTAGCCAAGCTGATCGAGCTTCCTCTTCACCGGATTCGGGTGATCAAACCGAGAATCGGAGGGGGCTTCGGCGGCAAACAGGAAGTGATTCTCGAACCCCTGGTGGGTCTGGTTGCCTGGCGCAACCAACGGCCGGCCCGGCTGGTGCTCACCCGCCGGGAGGTGTTCGTCTCCACCCGCACACGCCACGCCGCCGATCTGCATATGAAAACCGGAGCCGCCAAGGACGGCAGCATCACCGGCCTGCAGATGGATTGCCTCCTCGATGCAGGAGGCTACGGCACCCACTCCCTGACCGTGCTCTCCAATGTCGGGGCCAAGGTGCTGCCTCTGTTCAACAAGATCGAAAACATCCGCTTCCACGGTCGCTCGGTATACACCAATCTGCCCGTATCCGGAGCCTACCGCGGCTACGGGGCGACTCAAGGGTTTTTCGCCTTCAACCAGCAGATCGACGCCGTAGCCCGCTGGGCCGGTCAGGACATGGTTGAGTTCTGCAAGCGCTGGCACATCCGCGAGGGGGAGACCTCCGGTGTGTTCAAGGCCCTCGGCGAAGGCAAAGAGGGGGTCAGCCAGGTGGTACACTCCTGTGCCCTGAGCCGGTGTCTCGATCGGGGCGCCCGGGCCATCGAGTGGAAGAAGAAGCGGAACAAACATCATCGGGTGGGAGAAGACAAGATCAAGGGAGTAGGACTGGCCGTGGCCATGCAAGGATCCGGTATTCCCCTGATCGATATGGGGGCGGCCTCGATGAAGATGAACGAGAACGGCTCCTTCAACCTCCTCATAGGAGCTACCGACATCGGCACCGGCTCGGACACGGTTTTAGCCCAGATCGCCGCGGAGGTGCTCAAGGTCTCCATCGAGAAGATCGTTGTTCTTTCCTCGGACACAGACCTCACTCCCTTCGATGTGGGCGCCTACGCCTCCTCCACCACCTATGTTTCTGGTCAGGCGGTCAAAGCCTGTGCGGAGAAGATCGCCGACCAGATCCTGGAAACCGCCGCGGCTTTACTCGAGACAAAGCAGGAGAATCTGGTCATCGAATCCGAATCGGTTCGAGATCTTAAAACCAAGCAAACCATCTCCTACGAGGAAATCGCTACCAGCGCCACCTACAACCGGGATCAATACCAGATCCAGGCCCAGGCTTCCTACACCTGCGAGGAATCTCCTCCTCCCTTCATCGCCCAGTTTGCCGAGGTCGACGTGGACACCAAGACCGGCCGGATCGAGGTGGTACGCTTCGTCAGTGCCGCCGACTGCGGCCAGCCGATCAATCCTGTTCTGGCGGAGGGACAGATCGAAGGGGCGGTGGTAAACGGCATAAGCTACGCCCTCTGGGAGGAGTACCGCTACGACGCCGGCGGCCGCATGACCAATCCCCGTTTCTGGGATTACAAGATCTTTACCGCCCGGGATACACCTGAGATCCAGACCATTCTGGTCCAGACTGAAGAACCCTCCGGTCCCTTCGGTGCCAAATCGATCGGCGAGGTGGCCATCAACGGCCCGGCCCCGGCGATCGCCAACGCGATCTACGATGCGGTCGGGGTGCGCATCCGGGACCTGCCCATCACCCCGGAAAAGGTCTGGCGGGAGCTTCACAACACCGAGCACACCAAGGTGTCTGCCTCAGGATCCGGCGAAGCCGAAACGGGGCGCGCGAGCAGCCCATGATCCTGCTGAAAAACTGCTTCGCCCTCTATTCGGATCCTGCCGATCCGGGACGGGAACCCCGCAGCGCAGTTGACGTTCTGATCGAGGGCAATCTCATCAGCCGGATCAGGAAGGGTCTCACCCCTCCCGACAGCCAAGGTTCTCGAACCGTGCATATCATCGACGCCTCCCGCTGCGTGGTGGTTCCCGGCTTTGTGAACACCCACCACCACTTCTACCAGATCCTGACCCGTAACGTTCCGGCGGTGCAGAACGCCAAACTGTTCAAGTGGCTCGTCTATCTATACGAGATGTGGAAGCACATCGATGAGGAGGCGGTACTGGTCTCCTCCCAGGTAGCCATGGGGGAGCTTGCCAAGACCGGCTGTACCTGCACCTCGGATCATCACTACCTCTACCCCCGCGGTTTTTCCGCCGACCTGATGGGTTTGCAGTTCGAAGCGGCCGATCGGATCGGCATGCGCTTTTCCCCCACCCGGGGCTCGATGAGCCTGAGCAAAAAGGACGGTGGGCTGCCCCCGGACTCGGTAGTGCAGACCGAGGTTGAGATCCTGGAGGACAGCCGGCGGGTGATCGAGCAGTACCACGACCCTGGCCCACTCGCCATGCGCAAAGTGATCCTGGCTCCCTGCAGCCCCTTTTCGGTGAGTAGAGAGCTGATGATGGAAACCGCCCGGCTGGCCCGCTCCTACGGGGTGCGGCTGCACACACACCTGGCGGAAACCGAAGACGAGGATGATTACTGCCTGCGCACGTACGGAAAACGACCGCTGAAACTGATGGAGGAGTGGGAGTTTGTCGGCCAGGACGTTTCCTACGCCCACGGCATCTTCTTCACAGACGAGGAGATGGAGGTGCTGCGCCAGACTGGAACGGCTGTCTGCCACTGCCCCTCCTCGAACATGCGGCTGGGAAGCGGAATCGCCCGGATCAAAGAGATGCTTGAAAAAGGGATCACCGTGTCTCTGGCCGTGGACGGCTCGGCTTCCAACGATGCCTCGGACTTCCTCGGCGAGATGCGCCAGGCCCTGTTTTTGCAGCGGATCCGCTACGGTGCGGATGCCATCACCGTCCCTCAGGTCTTTGCCCTGGCCGCCCGTAACGGCGCCAAGGTTCTGAACTTCTCCAAGCTCGGGAAGATCGAGGAGGGCTGGGGCGCCGATCTGGCTCTGTTCGATGTGCACAGGCTGGAGTACGCCGGCTCTCTGTCCGATCCCCTGGCCGCCCTGCTGTTCGCCGGGGTCAACCACCAGAGCGAGTGCACGATCATCAACGGCAAGGTGGTGGTAGAGCGAGGAAAGTTGACCGCCGTGGATGAGGCGGAGCTCACCGAGAAGGCCAACCGGATCGCCGCAAAGATACAGAACACGGTGTAGCGATCATGTCACATTCCTCGAGTAAATCGCTCTCCGGCGAGCTGTCCATGCTGCTGTCGGTACTCGGCCTGACGGTGATGCAGTCCCTGGTCCGCTACCTCGGAGCTTCGGTCAGCCCGTGGACCAAGGCCTTCTACCGCAGCCTCTTCACCGTTGTGTTCATCCTGGCCTGGATGCTCATCAGGGGGGAGAAGATCCGCTTCAACAACTGGCCCCTGCTCCTGATACGCGGATTGGCTGGAGCGGTAGCCATGACGTTCTTCTTCTGGACGATCGACTTAATCGGTCTGCTTACCGCGACTTTATACCTGTACGTCTATCCCGTGTTCGCTATCCTCTTTGCGGTCCTTCTCTTCAAGGAACGGTTTTCTCTATGGATTCTGGTACCCCTGGGCGCAGCCATCGCCGGCCTCTATCTGATCGTTAACCCCACCTTCGAGGACTTCAGCCTCGGCCACGGTATCGGGCTGGCCACCGCCCTGCTGGGAGGTGTAGCAAGAGCCGCTCTCCGGCAACTGAGAAAGAGTGACAGTCCCAGCAACATCGTGATCCTGTTTATGAGTCTCGCCGTAGTGCTATCGGGGATCGGTGCTACCCTCATGCCGGGGCAGAGTTGGAGCTTCACCCCCTCCCCAAACCTCAACTTTCGGACGATCTGGATCCTCCTGGTCGCTATCGCCCTCTTCTCCGCCCTGTCCCACATCCTGGTGACCATAGCCTACCGCAGCCTGTCCACAGCCGTAGCTTCAATCATGACCATGCTCATCCTGCCGATCACGGCGGTGATAGCGGTCTTTTACTTTCGTGAAGCCCTAACCGTGTACAAGATAGTGGGCGGGCTGCTGATCACTGCGGCAGGGATCGGGGTGTCCCTGACCCCGTCGTCGGCTCCGATTTCGGAACCTCAATCGTAAACCTGCAGAATCAGATCTTTCACTCTACGTTTGGGTACGTGATGCACCCGATCCTCGGTTCGGTAGTAGGTGAGCGATTCTTCGCTGCCTACATCTTCAAGCACCACCTCTTCCACCGGCTTGCCCAGGGCGATCACCAGCACGATCTCCAGATCATCTCCCAGTCCCAATACCTGCTTCAGCTGTTCTTTACGGACATTGCCAAGCATGCAGCCTCCCAATCCCTCTGCAGCTGCACCGAGAAGGATTGTCTGAGCGGAGATTCCCAGATCTACTCTGACCCAATCCCAGCTGGACCTGTCCGTCACGATTACGATGTAGCCTGTGGGCCGTTCTCCCTCCTCCGGCCCGGGCCAATCTGGAAGAGAAGCTGCCCAACCCAGGGTATCGAATACCTTGCCGTTGATCTCCGGTGAACGGGAAATCACGTAACGAAGCAGTTGTCGATTCCCTGCCGATGGAGTGCTTCGTGCAAGATCCACGAGCTTCAGCAGCATCTCCTGGGTTAGACTGTGGCTCTGGTCGAAACGACGATAGGAACGGTTCTTGACCACGATCTCTTTGAACTCCACGATCATCTCCTTGTAAGATAATTCTAGGGTTATCATTCCATCTATCCCAAGAAGTGACAACCTGAAAAAAGGGGTCATTCATGTGTCAGTGGCGGGAACCCCGCTTTTATATTGTGTATTCCTTCATTATAGGGGCTGAATCGGCTATGATTCCTTACACATCAAGGAGCGGCTTGTAAAGGAGCAATCGATGCGTCACCGTATAACCCTATCCTCCAATCCGAGGATGATTATCCTTGTTCTCTTCATGATCGCTCTGCCGGCGGCAGGAATCCTGCTGTTGATTTTCGCAGGTATCTTCCTCGGCATAATCGCCTTGGCCGGAGCAGCCTATCTGGACTACACGATGCTGCGCTTCTTCCGCAACCACTTGAAGAGTTGGGTGGAAACCACGGATACGGAACTGAAATGCCGGATGCCCGACGGGGAGCTGCTCAACTTTTCCTGGGACAAGGTCACTGCGGCCGGCTACTTCACCCAGGAAAGAGGCCGTCCCTTCCTGTTCGTATATAGAGAAGAGGAGGACAAATTGGTGAGTATACCAGAAGAGTACAGTGAATTCGAAACACTGTATTCGCAGATCAAAGAGCGGACTCCTTTCCAGGAACTGTCGCTGGACAGAGGGGAGACGATCCAGGACCGGTTGAAGGAAATGCTTAATATCGAACCACCCGCCGAAGCAGAAGGTCAAAAGTAAGAAGACTCTCGCTGAAAAGCGTCTACTACGAGAACTACGGCAAGAGGGAGAAACCATGAACAATTTCGAATACATCATCATCGGCTCCGGTCAGGGTGGAACCCCGTTGGCCGCTGCCCTGGCCCAGGCCGGCAAGAAAACCGCTCTGGTCGAGAACCGCCACGTCGGCGGCACCTGCGTGAACGAGGGCTGCACCCCCACAAAGACCATGGTTGCCGGTGCCCGGGTGGCTTACCTGGCCCGGAGAAGCGCCGACTACGGGGTCGGCACCGGGGAGGTGGCAATCGACATGAATAAGGTTCGCCGGCGAAAACGGGACATCGTCGACAGTTTTCGAAGTGGATCAGAGGGCCGGCTTAGGCAACAGGAGAATCTCGAACTGATCATGGGAACGGCCCGTTTCACCGGGCCGGAGGCCCTCGAGATCGCCAAGGTGGACGGCACCACGGAACAAATCCAAGGACAAACGATCATCATTGACACGGGTACCCGCCCGGCCGTACCACGGCTGGAGGGAATTGAACAGGGACCTTACCTCGATTCCACCTCGATCATGGAGCTGGACGAAGTGCCGGCGCACCTGCTGGTGATCGGCGGGGGCTATATCGGTCTGGAGTTCGGACAGATGTTCAGACGCTTCGGTTCAAAGGTTAGCATCGTGCACCGGGGGGAGCAGCTGCTCAGTCGGGAAGACGAGGACATCGCTGCGGAGGTCCTGAAAATCCTGCGAGAGGACGGTGTCGACGTGTACCTAGAGAGCCGACCGGCCCGGGTCGAACTGGAATCTGATGGTAATATCTCCCTCTTCTTTGAGAAGGGAGAACAGGTTCAAAAGGTAACGGGAAGCCACCTGTTGGTGGCGACGGGTCGAACACCGAACACGGATGCCCTGAATCTTGAAGCAGCGGGTGTGAAGACCAACGACCGGGGATTCGTCCAGGTCAACAACAGTCTGGAGACCTCTGCTCCCGCTATCTACGCCATCGGAGACGTGAACGGCGGCCCCGCCTTTACCCATATCTCCTACGACGATTTCCGCATCCTGAAAACCAACTTGCTCGACGGCGGAAATGCCGCCACGGAAGGACGGATGGTACCCTACACCGTGTTCATCGATCCACAGCTCGGTAGGGTTGGCTTGAGTGAGAAAGAAGCGAAAAAGGCCGGCATCGACTACCGGGTCGGCACCATTCCGATGAGCTGGGTGGCCCGGGCTCTGGAGATCGATGAATCAAGGGGGCTGATGAAGGTGCTTGTGGATGCCAGGAGTAGACAGATCCTGGGCTGCGCCGTTCTCGGCATCGAAGGCGGGGAGATCATGGCCATGCTCCAGATCGCCATGATGGCCGAACTGCCCTACACCGCCTTGCGGGACGGGATCTTCGCCCACCCCACCCTGGCGGAATCCTTGAACACCCTGTTCGGCCAATTCAGGGGATGAGTAACCGTCTCAGGGTGAAAAGTAACGATGCAGTCCTTGAAGCGGGTGATATTGTGCACGAAGTGCCCGTCCACAATATCGATGTGAAGGTATTCGACTCCAAACTCGACGAATAGATCAAGATCCATTATCAGGTTCAGGAAGTCCGCGCACATCAGGGATAGCGCTATCTTACGCGCGTCTGCCTGTTGCCTCATTTGAAAACCTACCCCAAGAAACTGGTTTGAGGATTGCTTTCAGGACATTTTTCCGAAGCAGTTGAATTATAGAATTTCCACTATCACTTATTTCGCGCTGAATTGCACGACCGGATCCCAGATCGCCAGCGATGTGACAGGCTTTGTACAGTTCATCCAATCGTCTCCGACCGCTTCGTATAAAGATGCCCTGTTCGCCGCCGTTTCCGCGGTTTTAATCCGGAATCTCAGTAAAACAAGACGTTGGCTGTGTCGGGGTAAGTGCGTGAAACCTTCCCAGGAATAGTTTCCTTTTACGATTCCCGCTATCCATTTTTACGGAATCTTAACGAGTAGACTAAAACGCTGGCGTACGCCCTGGCTGATGGGCAACCGAGGGCGGGATAAAGCTCCCGCCCCCGTTTGCGTTCATTCTTGCAGAGCGTTAATTATCTCCAGGCAGAAATCGGTCAGATCGTCCGGCACGCGCCCGGTGATGATGTTTCCGTCTCTCACCGCCGGTACGTCGACAAACTCCGCGCCGGCATTGCGCAGATCATCCCGCACAGCAGCGTATCCGGTAGCTCGTTTTCCCGACATGATTCCGGCGGAAATCAGGATCCAGGGTCCGTGGCAGATAGCTGCCAAAAGTTTTCCTTTTTCGTGGAATTTGCGGACCAGATTAAGTGTGGCCTCGTGAAGGCGAAGGGCATCAGGAGAATAGCCTCCTGGGAAAAGGAGGCAATCAAAGTTATCTGAGGAAATATCTTCCAAACCGATCACGGAATAGAGCTTCCCCTCTTCCATGATCGGAAGAGGCACTGTATGCCCGAACCTTCCGGTCACAGGCTTTTTGTCGAGAGCCGGACGGGGGTGCAGTCCTTCTTGGACCGGGACGACGTAGATTTCCGCCCCTTCCTCACTCAACCTGATTATCGGATACAGAAGCTCGACGTCTTCAAATTCGTGCGCCACGACAATGGCGATCTTTTTCCCTTTGCACTTTTTCGACATATATGCCTCCTTGTTGGTATTGTGAACCTAGACTATCAGGGTTTGTCGACACTGCCATTCGATCACAGTCACTTACAATGACTTCGGTCAGGCAAAGGTGATAGCGCGGCCTGGCGGACAAATAGATGGTCAAGACACTGGTCCAGGAACGGGTCGGCACTTCACTTGACAATGGGCGTCTTTGTCCGGTCGAAGGTCAACGTAACGCTGATGATGACCATGGCACCCAGGATGGACTGCTGGAAGTACTGGTTGATGCCGACGACGTTCATCCCGTTGTCGAGCATGCTCATGAAGATCGCGCCGAACAGGGTGTTGACGACCCCTCCCGCTCCGCCGGTGAGCGCCGTGCCGCCCACAACGACTGCCGCGATCGAGTTCAAGACGTACGCGTTCCCGACCATCGGGTCGCCGCCGTAGCGGACAGAGGATATCAGGAGGCCCGTGATCGCGGCACCCACCCCTGAAAGAATAAAAGCGATGTTGCGCGTCTTCACGATGCTGATTCCCGACATCCAGGACATCTTGATGTTGCTGCCGACGTAGAAGATGTTGCGGCCCGTACTGGTGAAACGGAGAATCACGTAGTAAAGCACGAGCACGGCGAACCCGATGTAGAGGACGTTGCTCACGTTGAGCAGTTTCCCGTTGACGATGCTGTCAACTACGCCGTAGTTCGCTGGCCCAAGGTTCACCGGCCTGGGCGACACGATGTAGGCCATGCTCGTGAGGATGCCGCCGGTTGCCAGGGTGGCGATAAATGATGGGATTTTTATCCGGGTGAGGATGCTCCCGTTGATGTATCCGACGATCGCTCCTATGAGAAGACACGCCGGATATGCCAGGTAACCTAACGGCTCAATCAGAAGGATGAAAACAACAGAGATGAACGATACCAATCCACCGACGGAGAGGTCTATCCCGCCAACGAGAATGGTGCACATCTGGCCTAAGGCGACCATCAGGAGGATCGCGGAGAAGCTGATGATCGTGTTCAGGTTGTACAGCGACAGGAAGTTCCTGTTTCCCAGGTAGAACAGGAGCCCGACGACCACGAGAAGGCCGATGGTGAAATACACCGGAGAGATCCGCCCTTTTCGTACGAGTCGTTTTCTCGCAACCTGGGAGTCGGCTGTGTCCGCTTGCTTCATGTCCGCCACTTGAGGTACTCCTTGCTTTGGAATCCTACACGATCAGGCCGATGATGTCCTGCGGGGTCGGCTTCTTCTGCGGTGAACTGTCTATCTCCTTCACCAGCCGGCCATCCTTCATCACGAGCATCCGGTTGGCCAGCCCGATGTCC
>Ga0307379_10012067_pt1 | contig 11284 bp, 9 predicted proteins | sample UN2MG_FD_202237 | JGI IMG/M metagenome (GOLD analysis project Ga0307379, IMG submission 202237) | Soil microbial communities from Risofladan, Vaasa, Finland - UN-2 | ecosystem: Environmental > Terrestrial > Soil > Coastal area > Acid sulfate soil | place: Finland: Risofladan, Vaasa | collected... | reverse complement strand
AGCTTGATCGTGGTGGTTTTCCCCGCACCGTTGGGTCCCAGGAACCCGAAGATCGAGTTCTGGTGCACCTGCAGGTCCAGTGACTTGAGCGCCTGGACGTTTTTATACGTCTTGCTCAGACCTTGCGCCTCGATCACGAAGGGTGTAGATAGAGTCATCTGGGAATCTCCTTATGCGTAATCCGTAATGCGTAATCCGTAATCCATATCATAATGCCAATGACAGATGGGCGCATCAGCCTAGTGGATAGTCTTGGGACTGGACAGGTGGCCAGGTTCTGACCTGGACAAGTGGCCAGATGCTCCATCGTGGCCCAGTATACCCATGCAGTGGGTGATTTGTCCTCACCCAATCATGGGATTGCGGTAGGTGATTCAGGAAGACCTGCCAGGTCTCCCAGACCTGGCAGGTCTGTCATCTCATGACCTGCCAGGTTGCGGACGCGGCGCGTCCGACGGAGACCTGGCAGGTCTGCGCAGGCTGGCTGACCAGGTGGTTACTTGAGCAGCAAGACTGCGCCAACAACGACGGCGAGCAGGATAGTCAACAGTGCAACGCCAACGAGCCCCCACCGTGCCAGGCTGGGATTAGAGGCAGCCAATCCCTGACCGGCACGTGTCGAGGCGCCGATGTCAATTATCCCCAGTATGATGAGAAACCATCCTGCACCACTGTCGCTCAGGACGAGTATGAAACCCACAATGAGCGACACGGCTGCGGCCAACCATAACCAGGCTCTTTGACGGTTGTGCATCGGGAACTCCTTTCTCTTTCTCTGCTAGAAGACGCATCCGTACCCTCTCAGGGGAGGGTGTTTTAGGCCGCCCAACATGTCATAGACGCGACCAAGCCGCCACAATCCCATCAATCTTGCGCCAGAATTCTTCGCGCCCCATCCCGAAAGCAGAGGCGATCTGGCTTTCCAACTCGTCGTGACGAATCGTCCGCGTCAACAGGCTCTTGAGCAGTCCCGGCCGTGTCTCCTCGATGTAGCGCGTGAGCCAGTACCCTCGCACGTAGAGAACCACGATCGCGTGCGGGTCCTGCGTGGTGAACCTGGGATACCTGCCAGGGCTGGCTGCGCCTGGCGAATGGGCCAGAGCCTCAATGGTCGCTTCTTTCACCGTCGGCCGTCCCAGGAAGCGATCCACGGTCACCATCGCCAACCCCTCGTGCAGCCACACCGGCAGCCTGAGGTGCGCGGTAAACGCATGCACCAACTCGTGGCAGGCGATTTGTTGCACTCGGCTATTCACATCGTCTTGCTTGACGAATATGCGCTCGCCGATGCTCCTGTCGCTCAACTGGATGAGGCGGGGCGGCTTGACTCCGACCATGCGCCGCCGGCCGTATTGCTGCGCCCAACCGCCGGCCACCTGCCAGAGCCGGCGGGCGCGCACGCCCCACAGCGGCAAGGTGACGCCCAACAGGATGCGCCAGTGCCAGGGGGCCGCGTGGAACGTGGGGCGCAGCCACGAGGTCATCACGTAGACACGCAGGTCTTGGGGTGCAGCAAGCCCCCAGCACTCGTGGATGAGTTGGGCGCTTTTCTCACACGCCTGGCCGATGAGGTGCGCCGCCTCGCGCTCCTCGGCGTCGAAGTATAACGTCAGACCGTCTAGCGTTATCGTTTCCACAGGTTGACCCCCTACCGTCTGGCCATCCACTCCCGCCGGAGCAGCGAAAAGCAGCGCAGGTCGTGGAACTGGAGGGTTCCACTGTATGCACGCTTTTCAGGCCACGGTTCAGCCGTGGCCGACGCGGGCATACGAGTAGAACGTGGCTGCCATGTTGATAAAGTATGTGACCAGCGTGATAAAGCCATAAGGCTTTCCAACCCCGAAAGAGTAGCCAATCATGGCAAGCTGGCCCAGGTAAAACAGGATCAGGTAGGGGGTGAGCAGGCCGCTGTGTCGAAAGTCCACTTTCAGCGCATGATCCAGGACAAATTCCAGGATCAGGTAGGCGATGGTGACGAGCGGCAAGGCCCACGACCACCACTCCCGCCTGCCGATCACGTTCACCACAACTGCTGCCGCCAGCGGCAGGGCCATCGCCACGATCACCAGGCCAACGACGTGCTCCACGCGGGTCTCGCGGGTCATGGCCCTGGTACGGACCACGAACATCACCACCAGCAGCAGGTTGATGATGTTGGCGATGACGAATACGCCAAGGTCAACAATACGCAAAACGTGACGATCCAACATTGGAGCCTCCTCACACAGTGTAACACAACCGACGCACCGGCGCATCAGCCTACTGGATAGTCTTGGTACTGGACAGGTGACCAGGTTCTTGCCTGGACAGGTGGCCAGATGCTCCATCGTGGCCCAGTATACCCATCCCGTAGGTGATCTGTCCTCACCCAAGCGAGGGATTACGGTAGGAGATTCATGCACCGGCTCTTTCACCAGGCCACCTGGCGGATCGGCGTTGACTTGCGCGCGGATCGCAGTACACTATTGCCGGACCTGGCGCTCTGGCGGGAGCGGCTGGCAGTTACGGGCGAGAAAAGGAGCAAGGCGATGAATCGTCGGCGGTTGCACCGACAAATGGTTGGTCTAGGGCTGGTTGCGTTGTTGCTGATCGGGTGCAGTGGAGCGCAAGTAACGAGACCTGACAGCAAGCAAGCGCTGTTTGTTATCTACGAGCAATTCGAGGAAAGCGAGTACGGCATACCACGCGCCATTCTGGAAGACGGACAAGTCGTCGTCACCGTCGCTTCTTTGCGGTCAGACGTTGTGACGGGGCATAAGGGCACCGAGGTGCAGCCGGACGTACTACTTGACGCCGTGCACGGGGGCAACTATGATGCCATCGTCCTCGTGGGTGGCTATGAGTATGAGAGGGACGACCCTGAGGCACAACGTATCGCACAGGAGGCGCTTGCTGAGGGTAGGGTGGTGGCAGCCATCTGCGTTGCACCGATCACCTTGGCCAGGGCCGGTGTGGTGGAAGGCAAACGGGTGACTGCCTCCACCGGCGTGGGTGAGCTAAAGCAAGCAGGGGCCATCTTTACCGGCGCCTCTGTCGAGCGCGATGGACTCATCATCACTGCCAATGGCCCTGCTGCTTCACGCCAATTCGGGGAAGCCATCGCCGCAGCTTTGGGCGAGTGAGCGAGCGAAGACCTGCCAGGTTTTAGAACCCTGGCAGGTCTTTCTCATTTTGGGTTTTGCGTCCGGCGAGATACGAATATAATGAGACCTGCCAGGTCTTCAAGGCCAGAAAGGAGCGCGATGACGACCCAACAACATCCCCAACTCAAGTTCAGCAGCGACGGGAAAAAAGTCCTGTGCGAACTCAAGGGCGACTATCTCGTCGCCACTCCCGAAGAACTCGTGCGCCAGGCATACATCCACCACCTGCGCGATCACTATGGCTACTCGTTCGACCAGATGGATCAGGAACGCAAAACGCAACACGGCCACAAATCCCCCCGCGCCGACGTCGCGATTTGGGCCTCGCCCGCCGACAAGCAGGCCCGCAAAACCCCCGTCATCGTCGTCGAGTGCAAGAGCGACAACGTCACGATCATCGAAAGCGACTACTGGCAGGGTGAATCCTACACTCGCGCCGTGGGCTGCGAACTGTTCGTCACGCACAATAACAAGCAGACGCGCTTCTTCAAACTCGTGCCCAGTCTGCCCGGCGAGTGGGTGGACATTGAAGACATCCCCCGCGCCGAAGACTGGGGCGACGCCAAGAAGATCGCCGCCATCAAGCAGGCCACCCGCGCCTTTAGCCGCGAAGAGTTCCGCCGCTTGCTGTTTGACTGCCACTGCATCCTGCGTGACGTGCACAAGATGGAGCCGGGCCGCGCCTTTGACGAAATCTCCAAAGTCCTGTTCATCAAGATGTACATCGAGCGCACCGGCAGTTGGGGCAAGTTTACTACCGATTACCTCGACCAGCGCGAGGCGGCGCGCCTGCCCAACGAGCCAGCGGTGATGGACAGCCTGTTCGAACTGACCCGGCAGTGTTACAAGGTCGACGACCTCTTTGCCGCCAACGACCGCCTTGAAATCTCTGAGACTACTTTCCGCCGCATCGTCAAGAAACTGGAGCGTTTCAACCTCTCGACCACCTCCGACGACGTAAAGGGCATCGCCTTCGAAAAGTTCCTGGGGCAGACGTTTCGGGGCGAGTTGGGGCAATATTTCACCCCGCGCCCCATCGTGGATTTCGCCGTCGAATTGCTCGATCCGCAGGAAGGCGAGACGCTGTGCGACCCCGCCGCCGGGTCGGGCGGTTTTCTCATCCGCTTCTTCGAATACGTGCGCGCCCAGATCGAACAGGACGTGCAGCGGCAAAAAGGCCAGCGCCGCGCCGAAATCGAAGCGCAGCATTTGCCGGAGGAGGAAGAAGCCGCCGCCATCAACGCCGCCTTTGCTGAGCTGAATGAGCAACTGGATGTGCAGGATGGACATTCCCGCCTGCACCGCCTGGCACACGAGTGCATCTTTGGCACGGACGCCGAACCGCGCGCCGCCCGCACCTCCAAGATGAACATGATTATGCACGGCGACGGACACGGCGGCATCCACTACCACGACGGCTTTGTAGACGTGAACGGCATCTTTCCCGGACGCTTCGACGTGGTGCTGACCAACCCGCCCTTCGGCGCCAACGTCGGCGATGACCAGAAGGTCGGCTCGACCGACGAGACCCGCGTCATCGCCGATGCCGGCCAGATCGCCGCCTACGCCGCCCGCTTCGGCGACCCCTACAGCCAGAGTTACGCGCGCATGAAGCAGGCCGCCGCCAACAAAACCGCCATCCTCGACCTGTACGAAATCGGCAAGGACAAGCCCAACCGCCCCACCGAGATGTTGTTCCTGGAACGCTGTCTGGACCTGCTCAAGCCTGGCGGTCGGATGGGCATCGTGTTGCCCGAAGGCATCCTGAATAATCCCTCGCATGCCTGGCTGCGCCGCTGGTGCGAAGGTAAGGCACGCCTGCTGGCAGTCGTCAGCCTGCCGCAGGAGACCTTTGCCAGCGCCAAAGCCACCGTCAAAGCCTCGCTGCTCTTTCTGCGCCACTTTACCGCGCAGGACGAAGCCGAGTGGCAGGCGGCCTGGGCGCAGGCGCACCAGGAACTCGACCCTGGCTTTGACGCGCAGCGCGCCGAGGCTCACGCCGAGCACGACCCGCGCATCGCGTCGTATGGCCGGGCCGATTTGCTGCCCATCCTGTCGAGCCTGGAATCCCTGGGTGTGACACCCGACGGCAGCCGCTGGCGTGAACCGGAGCACTTCGACACCGAATCGCGGCGGCGGGCGCGGACGCTCAAGCGGCAAATCACACAAGCCCTTATCCCTGCTGACCGGGAGCGCCGCAAGGCGCTGCAAAAGGAATTGGCGGCCCGCCTCAAAGAGATTGACGCCGCGCAGGACGCCGCCCTGTGGACGCGCGTGCGCGAGATCTTTGATTACCCGGTCTTTTTCGCCGAGCCGGAGAAGGTTGGCATCACCAGCACCGGGGCAGAAGGGCCGAACGATTTGCCGGAGGTGGTCGAGCAGTATCGCCAGTTTGAGGCGTGGGTCGAGTCGGGCGCGCAGTCGGGGGCCGCGCCAAATTTTCAGTAGCCCCCCGCTGCTTCGTCCGGTGGTGGGGGGCGTCTGAGCGGTGGAATGTCAGGGCAACTGACATATCAACCTGGAACAGCATTTGGCCGTCTGTGCAATTGGCGTCCATTCTGACGCCGCGCCGCGAAGACGTCAGCCTGGGCGAAGATGGCTTCTCAGGATGGACGCCGATCACCATCCACTTTGACGGTGTGATAGAGCCGCGTAATTTGCGCGGCAAGGAAGGTTTCAAGGGGCGCTTGTTCGCTGTTTGCCCCGGCGACCTGGTCTTTTCCAAGATTGACGCCCGCAACGGCGCGATAGGGTTGCTACCGGCTTCTATCTCCCAGGCGGTAGTGACGGCGGAATACCCTGTTTACAACGTAGATGAAGTACAAGTCGAGCCGGAATACCTGGCGTTGCTTTTACGGACAGACGAATTCCGGAGGCGAGTCAATGACTTGGTCAGCGGCACGAGCGGGCGCAAGCGTGTCGAGCCGGACGCATTCGTCGGCCTGGGAATTCCCCTCCCGCCGCTGGAGACGCAACGCGCTATCGTCGCCCGCTGGCAACAGGCGCAGGCGGAGGTCAAGACGTTAGAACAACAGGCCATCGTCGTCGAGGAGCAATCCGGGCGTGACTTTCAGGCGGCGCTGGGGCTGGCAGACCTGCCAGGTCTTGGAGACCTGGCAGGTCTACGACCGCGCGTGTTTGCCCTGTGGTGGTCAGAGAGCGACCGTTGGAGTGTGGAACCCAACCGGCTGCGCAAACTGGGATTTCAGGAGACGCCGCAGTCTCACTACCCTTCTTTGCCCATCAGCACGTTTGGCGAGGTGATTTATGGCCTGCAGGTCTGCCCAGAGCGCGAACCGCGCGACTACCCAACGCCCTATCTGCGAGTTGCCAATGTCCAACGCGGCTATCTCGACTTGATCGAAATCAAGCAGATCGAGGTCGCCCCGCAAGAACTGGCAAAGTATCAGCTAGAACCAGGCGACATTCTGCTTTGCGAAGGCAACAGCGCCGAACTGGTGGGACGCGGAGCAACCTGGCAGGGAGAAATCGAAGGCTGTGTTCATCAAAACCACGTTCTGCGTGTACGATTGGATCTCCAGAAAGCGCTGCCGGAATACGTTCTGGCCTACATCAACAGCAGCGCCGGACAAACCTACTTTCGCAGTAAGGCCAAGCGTACGACCAACCTGGCTTCAATCAACAGTCGCGAGGTTGGTCGGATGCCCGTCCCCCTCCCGCCGCTCGACGTGCAGCGCGAGATCGTGCGGCGAGTGGAGGAGAGCCGTGCCGAGATCGCCCGCTTGCGCGCCCAGGCCGCCCGCCGCGCCCAGGAAGCGCAGGCAGAAGTCGAGGCGGCTATCTTGGGAAACGAAGACCTGCCAGGTTTCTAAAACCTGGCAGGTCTGAATGGAAGGGCACTACCATCAGGTAGCGGTGGCTAGTGCACGTGCACAGCGGGCACATCGTGAAGGTAGCCAGGGTTGCGCCGGAGATGTCGGCAGACGCGGTTCTGGATGATTCGGCTCCCAGGGTTTCTCCAAAGCCGGCTTCTTGTCACGCCGAGACGCGCTAGAGCCGAAGCATACTGCTTATTACCCTCTTGGCGGCCACTGCTCTGGCCCTTGCCTGTGCAAACAGAAAGCCCCGGCTTACAAAGGCTGGGGCTTCTGGCGTAAAGCGTTCTTCCTATTCCTTGCAGAAGCCATCATGTGCGGTTCGGGAGTAGCGGCGGCGTGGGTGACCGCCCCGCCGACCCTGACTCGGGCGGCATAGCCGATTCCGGGCTGGTCCTTGAGGTATTTGATAGTTGTGCTCGGATAAAAACAGTAAGGCCCATTCCTCTGATTTCAGGAAACGCATACTGGACCCCCCTGACAGCAAAACCTGAGTCAGTAAGCGTTGAAAGCAAAGCCTGTTCGCTCTTAGGGTAGACTTGGCACGAAAACCGAGACAGAATTCCAGAAATGAATCCGAGCGGACTTCTGGAATTTGGACAAGAAAGAATTAGAGTGCCATCCATTTCCAAAAATGTGCGCAGTTCTTTAACAAGAGTGGATGCGTCTGGAAAGTAATCTACTACTCCTATGCACGTGACTAGAGGCCACTTTCTTCCCTGAAGCTCTTTGCCAGAGCTAAGCCATTCAACATGGTATTGATGTTGTGCGACATTAGCCTTAGCAATTTCCAGCATATTAGTTGAGAGGTCATACCCTGTTACCTGATGCTTTGCCTGGAGGAGAACCAGAAGAGACCGACCAGTGCCGCAGCCAAAGTCCAAAGCTCTCATTGGTTCTGATGGCAACATGCGGCTAAGAACATGCATTTCTCTCCTGCCAATTACCTTCGTCATGAATCGTTTGTCATATCTCTTCGCAATCTTGTCATAATACCTAATAACTGTGGTTTGATTCCGACTGAACGCTGGTTTGTCCGCTAAATTGAACGATTGCCTTATCTCCTCTTCGATCGCGTCGAGGAATTGGGGGAGTGCAACAAGGCGAGCAGTTAGAAGCAGGCTTACGACAACCAAGTGAATGCCTGACCAAGCATATGCAATAGCAGGCTCGGTGGGGCGCAGGCTCAAGAGAAACACAGTACTTTGCCAAAGGCTAATAAAAAGAATCGCGAGAAGAGTCAATAATAACGCTGCCGTTGTTACTGGGAAATAGTTGAATGTTTGTCTACCTGTACGGGGATTTCTGGCAAAGACTCTCCCCTCCCAGAATTGACTACCAAGCTTGGTTTCCCAAAGCATAATATTGGAACCCGCAATTGAGTTTACATAATCCTCGATTACTCTAAGATATCTAGCAATATAGAATATCGCCCATTGCTGATTCAGATAGATGAGCACGAAAGCGTCGACTATAGGAGGCAAAATGAGAAATAGAGCCTTTGCTCCCGTTTCATAGATTAGGCCGAGCGCCGTCAATGAACTTACTACAGCGAGTGTGTGAAGCGTTACGCTTCCTGTCATCGTATTGAGTTCTTCTTGGCGCAGGGTGTCATACTCAAACAGCAGTATCTCTATGGTCTTCTCAGAAGAGATATTCATAGGTTTGGGACTATCCATTTGTGACCTTCAACGGCACTGAATCTGGAATACACTAGTAACGCCAATGACAATGGCCCGGTTGGACTTGAGAGCCAACCTCGAAGAGAACTTCGAGGTCGTGGAAGCTCACCTCTGCCAGATAGAGGGGTAAACCCTCTGTTACGTAACCTATAGAGCAACCGATTAGACTTCGTACGACTTTGGGTACCCCATGGGGGTACAGAAATTGCCCGACTTCTATTTGGTTTCCCTATTAGATTGCACAGATCAGACTGAAAAACTCGGCTATCCTACGTTAACAGCAGCTTACTGAGACATCGACTGAAATGGCACCTTTGGTGTTCTTAGCTTCTTGTGTCTGATTATCCCCACCTTTTGAATACCGAACTCAACCCAGCACTGGGCCCACGATTTCCCCGGATCTGAAGAGAATGCTCCACGGAAAGCTTTGCCGCGGTTCATATCCTTCTGAGTACTGTTTGTGAAGTATGCAAATTGTGCACTGCTTTCGCTTTGCAGAACCAGCGGAGACTCGGTTTTTACCCGCTTAACAGAACCATCGTCATCCTTCAATAACAAGACCAGCATACAGTTCTCTTCAAACCTAGCTCCAGTCTCGTCCTTCACATGCAGAGTACCCTCGGTTCCCACCAAAAGCGGGCTTTTGCCTAGGTTCGCCATATAGATTTGGACTTCCCACCTGGAATTCTCATCATGGATTTGTTCAAGCTTTGGCCCAACATCTTTCGCAATCATCAGCTCTGCCTTCACATGCTCCTTGATCTGCCGAAAAACCTTGTTGAGAGCTTCCATGTCGAGTCGCTCGATTAACGCTATGAACGGTTGGCACATATCCCGCAGCATCGGGTTTTTCTCAAACGAAAAGCCGAATGTTGTTGGTGCACCTGGAAAAGCGATCCACACACAACCCTCGCTATCAGGTGCATATCGTGATGGAACGACAACAGGCAGATCTTCATCTACCGCAGGAATGTTCAGTTTACCTTTGCCAATCAATATCATAATCCACCGCTCATAGTCCCGGCGGGAAATAATCTTGGACAATGAACTCAACAGAGCATCCTTGTCTTGCGTGCTGGTTGATCTGATCACCTGATCAATCAACGACAGAAGATTGCCAGCCTCTCGCACTATGTTTTCCGAATCATTCCAGGATTTCCACACGTCATCGAGTGTGTCCGTGAGGTCAAGTCTGTTGATATAGAAGGCGGCCTCGAGTGTCAGAGGAACCTCTTTAGGAATATCCACTACGGTTCGACCCGCTCTGAAGTCGCCGCCCACTTTCATGATCGCCGTGAATGGCTTCGCACGGTTTATGTATTCCCGGAAAGCATAGCCAAGCGCGCCACCTATGAGCGTCAGCGCCACCGTGAGTAATGCTGCTTGGAGTTGGGAATCCATTGTGACCTCCTTATTGTATAGATCGGAACCAACAGCTTGCTGCGGCTAGTGATTGGCTGTGCAATCATCACGGCAGGACGGCCAGTTACCTAACTGCCCCTGCACAGATCCCATCTGCAACTGGGCTGCACACAAATAGTGTACTACAAGTTTGCACGAAAGTCAATACCCAATTCACCAGGCGGCTGGGGGCAGAGCCAATTGGTGAATTGACCCCCTCTGAATCATTGACAGGCGAGCAGACCCTGGCAGAATGGAACCAAACTGAAGAGCAGCCTGTGGCCATTCCGCAGGCGCAGCATGTGCAAGTAAGGTCATCTGCTATCTGCACTCAGTACGAAAGTAGAGGCCGGTTGCGATCACAGCAACCGGCCTCTTTCTTGTTGCCTGGAGAGCGATGGCATTCTACATCGGAAAGCAGGGAACGCTGTACTACCAACGCGAAGATGGCAGTCTATCCCGCTTCGGGATCAGGGTGGCCCCGGATGGCTGATCCGGGAGACTACCCGCTGTCCATGTGGGAGCAGCAGCGAGCGCGGTACTGGGAGTACTGGCGTCACTTCGGGAACTGGCTCGACGAGACCATCTCGGAGACTGACGATTCTCTCAGGCATCCGCTGAAACTGAACCCGTTCAACATGGCCTGTATGCTCCACGCGGGCTTCCTGTTCGGGGAGGTTCAGGACAGCGCCGATCCGCTGGTGACTGCCGTTGTCGAACCCTGGTGTCAAGAGTCGGAGGATACTGCCCACCATCCCCTTGGTGGCCATCATCCTGACCCGTGCTGGCATAAACGGAAAGCCCCGGCTTACAAGGGCCGGGGCTTCTTGTGTAGGGCATTCTTCCACTGTTCTACAGTGACAGACGCCAGCGAAGCGCAGCGGAGCGGGTGGCTGGAAGCGCAGGTTAGGCGCGATACTGCTCGATGTCTATGCTACCTGTCGTTGGTGCGATTTCCATTCCTGCTGTGTGGTGAGATTGAATCTGCAAGAGTTCTACTGGTGCTCCATCGTCAATGATAAAGGCCACCATTACTCCGCTGGAGGGGCTATTGGGTTCTATCAGTACTTGTTTGCCAATTAGCGCCTGCGGTAGATCATCTACTTCAAAAGCAACATGCGGGATTGTCTTTACAAGTTCTGGGAGAGGGCTATCCTGTTCAAATCGCATCCACTGAATCCTGTATGGGCTGGTCTCATATCCAGAAACATACATCTTGAAC
>Ga0307379_10012062_pt1 | contig 11286 bp, 16 predicted proteins | sample UN2MG_FD_202237 | JGI IMG/M metagenome (GOLD analysis project Ga0307379, IMG submission 202237) | Soil microbial communities from Risofladan, Vaasa, Finland - UN-2 | ecosystem: Environmental > Terrestrial > Soil > Coastal area > Acid sulfate soil | place: Finland: Risofladan, Vaasa | collected... | reverse complement strand
GTCCCGCCCTCTATATCTAAAGTAGCGGTAGTGGTCCCGGCAGAAGTTGTCCCGGTGTCCCCAATGAATGTCAGGTACAGGTCTTGATCCGGGTCGCCCCCGCCGCCGGACGGGAGACTGCCAACAGTGATATATTTTTTAGCGTTCCCAGCAGCGCTGTCTTCAATCACTAAATAATCACCACTGATGGGTGTGCCCTTCAAACTATAATCGGTGTCCCAGGTATCAGAAACACTGCTCACCTGTAGCTCATTGATCACGTTCCCGAGCCCGGCCTGGGTTGGGGACACGGTCAGCGCCCCCTCATGCGCTGTTACGGCGGCTTCGTTAATCGAAGGAACATCTATCCCGTGTGAAAACGAAAAAGGATTAGCCGCATCAGTCATCAGCTTCGTAATGTAAGCATTATTCCACGCTGTCGGGGTGGCAAAATACGCAGTACTTGACGCCTCCTGTAATCCATTATTAAGTGACAGGTACGCATCAGCAAAAAACGACCCAGCCGTCCCCGGTGTGGTGGACCTTGCTGCTATGTCCCCCTCTTCTGCGGCGACGACGCCACCATTGGTAGTGATGTCACCAGTTGTCACAAGATTTGCGGCTGAAGATGTCCAGTCCTCGTGAATGCCCCCAGTTACCCCCTGGTGAGAAGTATTGGCTACAATCTCGTCCCACTTCGCCTTGGTTAGAAGTCCAGCCCTGGCCGTACTTGCGGCAACCAGGGTCGCGTTAGTTCCGTCCGATGAATCGACATCGACTGTGGTTAAGGTAGAGGTGCCTTCAGACAAGTTTGTGCTTACGTTGGTGTCTTTGGCCGTATTCGCTTCTACCTGGGCCTTGGTAATCAGCCCGTCCTTAATGAGCTTTCCTGTCGTGCTATCGAAGACGGCTATGTTCTCATCGACCGCGACACCCGGTCCCACGACATCGCCACTACCGCCAGCATGAACGTGCAGGGCGTCAGCGTTGCTGCCGTCCGTCAACGTCTCAAGTTCTGTCCCGGTAGCCGTGGTGTCACTATGGCTGGCCACAGTATGGCTTTCTGCATGGATCTCACTCGCGTCAGCTATCAGGATACCACCCGCCGTGGTGCCATCGCCTATGTAGAGATCATCAGTGTCAGTCTCATGTATAAGCTCACTCTGAGCCGGGTCACCGGCACCAAGAGCCGCACGTATGGCAGCAGTGGCTCGTTTAATCTTTAGTATCATTACACAACCGTTCCGAAGTCAAGGTACCCATCACTATTGTCTGTGTCTGCATCTCCACAGTCAATGTTCCCTAAGTTATCCCCTCCGCCACCGCCGCCGCCTGTGGCCACGGCCCAAGCCTCATCTTTGCGCACGTATTCTAGTCCGTTAGACGGGGCGTCACTATAAAATAACTCATTTATTACCCCGCTGGCTGCCTCGGTATAATCGCTGTACGTGTACCCCGCATCCGGCAGGTGATCGTTGCCAAACACATTCGCCACAGCACCCGCCTCGATAGCATACACCCCATGCTTCGGATCTTGAGTGGCGTCGTTCCTTGGCTTGAACTTGTTGTTCTTGATGTACAGGTCGCTGATCGTTACCGGCTTGGAGACCCAGGTGTTGGCGTCTACGTTGATGCCGATGTAATTAAAGTCGTAGAATAAATTGTCGTAAATCTCCACACCCACAGTGTCCTGCTGCAGAACGATGCTAGTGCGACCACCAATCAGCATGTTGTTGCATATACGCATGTTGCGCAGGTCGTAGTCAAATGGGGATAGGTGATCATCAACGTAGATGGTGCGGATTACATAGCCTGTATGGTCTTGGTTATTCTCCAAGATATTGTTACTGACCTGGACTACATCAGCACCGTTAAAAATAGTGATTGGCTGATAGCTCTTGACTCTATTGCCGTCAATCAAGGTATCCATGATGTACTTAGTGATGCCGATAGGCGCAACGTCTCCGTACCCCTGGATACTGATACCACCATACCAGTCAGCACCTGCACCTGCATTATGAACCTGATTATCAGAAACGATACAACCATTCACGCCGAGCACCCGGATGCCGTGCTGCGATGCACCGTTGATGATGTTGTTGGTTACCAAGGTATCGTTGCATCGCATCATCTCGATGCCGGACCCTTCGGCAGTGTCCTCGATTATGTTGTCGGATACAAGGTGGTGATGCCCGTCAAGCTCATAGGTCAGGTCGTAGTCTTTCTTGTCCGCGTCTGACAAAGCGAAGTAGGAATAGATATCATACTGGACAGAGATCCCCGCGTCATCACACCGCAGGATGTGGCACCTCGTGACGCTGCAGTTGCTGCCGCCTCGGATTATGATGCCGTCGCTCTCATCGTCACCAGGGTTCGTCACGTCTCGCACCGTGACACGATCCACCGAGCAGTTGTTCACCACATTGAACAAGATGCCATCAGTGGCTGGCGGAGGGGCGATCTCGGTCTTGCCCGAGCCGATGATGTGAACATTGTCGCTGTTGACAACGATGCCCTGTTGGTACACCCCATCCGCCATGTGTATGTTGCCGCCCCCACGGGTATTAAGTTCCGCAAGGGCAGCAACCATCTCTGCGTCGTTGGTTACATAAATGTCAAGGCCATCACCTACTGGACCCGTATCGCCAGGAGGTCCGGGCTGTCCGTCAAGACCGTCCGCGCCATCCTGTCCTGCTGGACCCTCCACCCCAAGGATCTCGCCTCGTAAGCGCCATAAAATTTCTAGTCTATCTTTTTCAATCGCAGAGAAGTTCCCCATAATCTAGCCTTTCTTGCGGCAGATATGGTTGTACGAGCACAGCGTGTCGCACTCATAACTACCTTCGATAAACCCGAAGTGCGGCGGCACACCATCATCGACAGCCTTCGTAATGTCAGCCATCTTATCCATCATGGTAGCCAGCAACTCCTTGTCCACGTCCAAGATGCAGCCTCCCTCACGTACATCATTTACTCTATCGTGCAGCCCGATCTGACACAGGCTTCTGTCCTTGAACAGCAGGTATGTCTTGTCGTATCCCGCCAAGCTGGAAGTCAGAGTCGTCTGCCACAGCCACTTGAGATACTTGCCCTTGTTGCCTGTCTTGAGGTAGTTCAGCAAGTCCCCCTCCTGATATGCTTTCAGGATGTACTTGTACTTGAAACCATCAATTGACTTGATCTCCAGCGGCATCCACTCGTCAGTGTCCTCTAAATAGATCAGCCCGTCAGCCCTTCCGGACACCTCAAATGTCTGGTCATTGTGGGTCACTGTCTTGCGAAAGTACCCGGTCTCCTCGATGGTGCCAGTCTCGTCGTTGAAGTCCAGCCAATCCAGTTGGACCCCGGCCTGCTTCAATAGCCAGCGCACTGAGTCATGGCAGATGTCACCGTCCTGGCCGTAAAGGCTGATAAATCCCGGCACCACGCGGGGGACTTCCCCCATGTGTTGATAGAAAATCTCTCGCGCGCACCCCTGGATAGAGCTTGGGTTGAAGCGGCGTCCCCGATGTCGGTACGACGCCACCTCCTCCCGATTGCACCTGTCCAGGTACTCGTATAACTGGGTAGTCGGATCCATTACCGCCCCAATTCTTTTGTGATCTCGCCCCACGATAGCTCGGGGTAGGTGCGGGTAGCTGTCGCCTTCTGCTCATCGCAGGACATGATACGAGGATCCAGCTTCACCCACATGGTGTCAGCATCCGGGATATACTTCTTCTCCCACATAGGGAATACCACATCAAGTGGAACAGGCACGCCAGCAGCCATCGCAGAATATTTAGTGAATGCCTCACCTGTATCCTGCCGCTTGACGACCACGAGTTTGCCCTTGTCGAAGTCATTGAAGAAGGGCTCTCCCGCCTCTTTCTGCATAGTCATGATGTCATTGACCGCCGTGGCCCCCGTCTTGGGCAGGCGCAAGAGTTTGATTTCTTCGCCATACTCAAAGATAGGAACTCCGTCATCATCCACACCAGTCTTGGTTGCCAGCACTACCTGAGCATACCAACTTTTGTTTGCCTTGCTAGACTCCTTGCCCTTTCCAATGGCAACTTCATTCTTGTCGTCACTGTTGGCAAGAAGATCGGTTAAATCACACAGATAGCAGTCGCCATCACCATGTCTTTTGTTGCATGCGACAGCGATACCCTTACCCTCTTCATCCTTGAGTCTGAAATGACTCTCAGCCAAGTACCAGATCTCACCTTTGGATCCATCCACTGCTGGCAAGAACCTAGCATAAAGCATGCCATCTTTCGGCACATCCATGAAAAGCATCTTGCTCGCCGTGGACTCCAGGTTCTTGGCGACATTCATCTTTACGATTCCCATCTCTAGTCCTCCTCTTGGTTTGTTTGTTATCTATCTTCCTACTTCAATCTTAACACGATCATCCATACTTGTCAACAATTAATTAACCCGCCATTCTAAACTGATGCAACGGACACACTTTTTCACCACATTTCTCGACTTCTTTAGACGTACTGCAGCAGAGCAGGCACATAGACCGGATAGCCTTCTTGCGACTGCGAGGGTGCGCAAACTTAGCACTTTTCCACTGGTTCCTGACCACTGAGTTGTAGTCCTTGATGGTCTCCGGCCACTCAAACTCAGCCTTCATCTTTTTCCTCCCGGTACAGCTTCATCGTCTCCGGCACGATTGGTTCGATCAACTGTTCGATTGCTCTGGCGTACTCTTGTATCTCCCACTGGGCATCCGGATGATTGCGCAACTGCAGGAAATGAATAAGGTTTCTCAAGTCCACCTTTGCATACATGGTGGAGTACACCGTCTTTGGTAGTATCAGCCTAGCATTTTCTTTGCTTAGTCCCTCGGCCCTTAAAGCTTTATAATTCCTGAGACTCTGATCATTAAATACTCTGATGTATCCAGTACTGTCAGTCGCTGGTGTGTAGAATTCAATATCCTTATCAGTATACCTCCGGCTCAATTCATTATAACTCCACGTCCTATGTCTCTGCCACTGACGCATCACAAATAGTGGTGCTTTAACTTTGAATAAGAACTCTACCATTTCAAATGGAGATGTATGTTTTTTATCCCATAAATGTTTTAGGACTTTGATATTAGTGGTGTCATTACCGAATGATATACCAGCTATATCTACTATAGTCTGATCGTTTCCCATACTGGATACTAATTCTATGTATCCTTTATCTAATACTTCTATTTTATTCATTCTTTATTTACTCCTTTCTTTTCTTAGATTACTAACTAATAAAGATTAGTTACTTAGTTATCCTATACTCTATACTTATATCTTACCACATATTTTCCACTTTGTCAAACTATTTTTTCCAGTGTACCCCAACTATTTCCTGCCTCCAGGTCAACAGCAAGTGGGACAGTCAGTTCGTAGCCATATTTTTTTGTGTCAGGATTGGACATCACGCCAGAAATCAGCCGAGAAACAACCTCAAGCTCTCCGGGAGGGCAGTCAATCATTACGCTATCATGCACCGTACAAATGAGTTGCGAATTGAACAGACTCAATCGTTCGCGCATCTCTATTAAAGCTACGTACATAACACATGCTGCAGTGGACTGGATGATAGTGTTGAATCCTTGCCGCTTGATCCGCGCACCCTCGAACCCTTCCCAGTTGCCATGTGCTGGACGCATGAACGTCCGCGTGAAGCCAAAGGGTGTAGTCACACTAAGATGCTGCATGACATAGGCATACGTATCATAGATGTACTGGCGCAGCGTCGGGTACACTCTAAAGTATTGCCCGATAAGACCTTCCGCCTCTCGTTGACTGATGCCTAGCAACTTAGAGATCCGTCCCTTGCCTGCTCCATACAGGGTAGCAAATCCAATTGTCTTGGCTGCTGTCCGCATGTCCTCCGTAATAGTCCCAGCGTCCTGTCTGAACATCATGCTCGCCGTATTGAGGTGGACATCGCCCTCCGATATTGCGTTCAGCAGAGAGGAATCTGAGGACTCCTGCGCTGCGATGCGCATCTCCATCTGTGCGTAGTCTGCGTTGAGGATGAGCCCGCCCTCAAATCGTGAGATAAATTGACGTTTGACATTTAGTGTCTCACTATCACCTTCCTTCGGCTTGCGTGGTATCTGATGAGGGCTAGGCTCACTGCCTGCTAAGCGGTACGTCTCCGTGGACATAGCCAGCTTAGGGTGGATGAAGTCTCGGCCCCCGTGGTGGACTAAGAACTTGTCCCTTAGTGCCTTAACATACGTGCCATGCAGCTTGGCCCACCTTCTGTGCTCCAGCACCAGCCCGATGACCGGATGCTTGTCTGCCTCACGTTCGAGCACCACCCTCTGCGTGGATACGTCTTCGTCTTCGGCATCACTCAGCACCCGCACCCATGTCCGCTCCCGCAGGTCAATGCCGGGAACGAACTCGACCAGTGCCTTGGCCATCTGAGTAGAAGATCGAGGGTTAATTGGACCCAAAGTTTCTTGGATCCCGAGCACTAAATCTTCCAAATGGGCCGACATTTGCCTATTTAGTAAGTCGTTTACTCCCTTGTCAATACACAGCCCGGCGCACCTCATGTCTATGAGTACAGGGTACAGATCATCGGCTAATTTCCATGCCTGCGTGAGCTTTGGGTCCGCCTCGATTATCTTATTCTGTGCGAGCATGGCTGCGATACTGGCCTCTCCGTCCCCGCCTGCATACAGGTAGAACTCCTCGTCTGGCGTACCCGCCCAGCCTCCGTACTTCTTGCGTGTCTCCTCGAATGGACGTGCGTAGTCCCCAAGCTGGGGGGCATACCGCAGCGTGAGATACTTGAGGTTCTTGTTCGGGTCAGTGCAGTCGATGATATGCTCAGCCATCACCGTGTCGTGTACGTTTTCCACCAGTCCCCCGAATCGACGGATCCATTGGCAGTCGAATGATATGTCGGAACCACCCTTGAGAATGGTTGGGTCCACCAATATCTGAGAGACCCATTCTGGCAGACACCCACTAGATCCCGTCTGTACCACAGTGGCGGTGCCTTCCATAGCTGACAGGATAGCCATTCGTATGTGGCTGTCTGGCACCCAAGGATTGGTTCCTGGGTACGTTTCGAGGTCGAAGCCAATCGCCTCCACTTGTTGAAATTCATCGGGCATTACCTCCCATTCTGGGGTTCCGGGGAGCAGCAGTTTATGCTCACCATAAATAGTATCATTGAACCCGGCCACTGCCGCCAGCACATCAAGCCGCAGCCACTTGCGTATGCCAGGAGTGACATACACACGGGACAGCGAGTCGCACACATGCACTGGACACGGGATGTCGTCGATGTACGTGGTCTTGCGCCGGTACTTCTTGAGTACGGAGGTGCCCGTGTTCAGCAGGCTGGCCATAGCTGTGCGCCCGAAGGCAAACACATACTCTGGCTGCGCTGCTTGAATTTCGGACACCACCCGTGCCCTCTCCGCTTTGATGTTTGGTGCGCGGACCTTCTTCTCTGCGCCCGCAAACTTTGGGTTGCTGACGGCAAAGACAATCTCTACGTCCAGCTTCGCTTCATCTGCGATGTTGCCCAACAATTCCAGGTCCACGTCAGTCAACGGGAACTGCGGGGATGGGTTCTTGCACATCACGCCAATGAGGAAGACTGCTTTATTCATCCGGACCTCCCGCCTGCCCGGCTCGGAAGCCTTCATCGTATCCATCCTCGTATGCCCCCTCTATGTCATCGGTGTATCCAACCTTTGCATCCGCATAACCAAGATCATACTGACCCTCGCAATCAGGACAATCAGCCTCGCAGTCCACGTCCGTCAACACATCCCCGCCCGCGCTGAAGTGGAACATTACTTCTGCCCCGTTCAACTGCAGGAAAATGGCGGACATGTCGTTGGTCTGCGCTGCTTGGAATCCATTACTAACCAAAGCCCGTTTGATATTTTTGAAGTCACTCATCTCAGATCCTCCCTTTGTAATAGTCAGCCGGGTCCATGCCGGGCGGCAAAACTTTGACTGACATGTTGAATTCACGGCCAAGCCGCAGTGCCTGTGCCGTCGCATCGCTGTCGAGTATTATTCTTCTGGTATTAGGAGCCAAATGAACGAGATCCCTACGATTGTAGCTGCTAATACTTTTGCCGCCAATGGCCACAACAGGAGAAGCAGTAGCCAACCAGTACACGATAGCATCGAGACAACCCTCAACGAACGTAACATCTTCTTGTCCACTCCATCTTGGTAAGACATAAAATGGTTTCCTTCCTGTTGCGGTAACATACTTCGGCAATCCATCATCCATAAATCTGCGGGTTGTCCAGTATATTACCTTGCCTTCCGGGCCACGGTAAGGTATCAACACCCTCGGCCCTTCCTTCAATTCAACAATGCCAAACTTCTCCGGATGGTGTATGCCCCTGTCGGTCAAATACTTGCGAGCCGTGCGGGACAGCGGCACATAAGCAGGCAGTTGCATCTCAGCCCATTCATGTGCCTGTTGTGGCTTGAACTTCTCCGCCAGCATATTACTATTCTTCTCAACCTGCACCCGCCCTCGCGCATCACATCTGAAACATATCCATGCCCCGTTGTTCGGGTTCATGTATACCTTCCACTTGGCGTTGCCACACACTGGACAATCCTGATACACAACTTGTGTACCTTGCTCACGGCTGGGGCCAGTCGGAATCGCAGCCGAGGAGCCGCCACTTCTTGTACTTGACCGATAGAACATTAATGCGCCCCTTTCCTTCGACCGCCATATATGGAATAAGATACACGTCCTCCCCGTATACAATGGCGAAGAAGTCTACCTCATTCTTGCGATACAAAGTCCTGCTCTTGCTGTCCGTCTTGCACACATTGGCGCGAACTCCTTCATCCGTTTCATACGCCGTCTTTACTTGCGTTGGATGCCAAGTATATATACCCTTCACCAACAAATCATACGGCGCGTTCTCTCTCGCGGGGAGTGCCACGTCCACGCCCTTCTGCAGGAGCTTGAACCTTACCAGGGCCTCGCTCGTTGCCGGGATTGTTGCGCACTTGTTACACATGTACCCGCCGTCTGAGTATTGGTTACACCTAGGGCATGTATTATCTGCTATGCTTCCCACCTTGTCTCCTTTCATGTTCGTCCAGAATCTCGCGCACCTCTCGCATGAACTCCTCAGTCTCATCGTGAGTTGGTGGACTGCTCTGTTTGTCCTTACCCAAGTACCACTGTGCCCGGCGCAATGCGTCCCGAAGCACGACGATCTTGCACTTGAGTACGTCTACATCACTCACTTCTACCCTCCAGGGTCTTTGCTAATTCCTGATACTCATACTGCAAAAATCGGTACTGATCCCTTGCCTCCGGAGTCATGTAATGGAGCAGTTCTTCGAGAGTATCATGGATACGGCCAGTCTCAATGGAAAACCTTTCGGCCCATTTATCCTCCATCTTCCACATGCGCTCTTGGATGCTCTCCATGCGGTCCTGCAGGATTTTCTGGTCAAGGCGCTGCTCTATCATGCGTACCTGATCCGCCTTGGCATACCGGGACTCCCATCCTAGCAAGACACCACCAACAGCGACGATCAGCATGAACACGGTGAGATATTTCTGCATGTTGGTCACTGGTTTTTCTCCTTGTTTTCAGTTAATCCACTCAGAATGATTTCCAGGTGGGCCAACAATTCCCTGTACTTGTTTTCCCAATCGTCCCGCTCGGCTGTCAATTTAATAACCATTTGCTGTAACTCGTGGTATTCCTCAAAACGGATTTCCATCACCCACCGTCCTTTCCGGGGTTGGCATCCATGATCAATCTCCCAACATACTCCGCTACCTGCGGCACTACGGCGTTTCCGAGTCCTCTAAGTCTGTCCATCTTTCGGGGAACCCCATCATCCACTCGAATATTGAGGGATGCGGGCTTCCGCCCGTCCCAAACATCTCCTGGAACCGGAGAAAAGCCGGCCACTTTTTCATTGATGGCGAGCAGTGATTCGCTGTCGCCGTTGGCGTTGGCAACCACAAAACATCTCCGCCGGCGGCAGGGTGCCCCGAACCAGCTGGAACAGAGTCGAATCGCAGTTGTGACATAGCCAAAACCACCGAGGTCTTTTCTGACATAGGGGGTCCACGCCTTCCATCTTGGTGAGTTTTCAACCACAACCCAGTCCGGGCGTAGCTCTTTAACGATTCTCCGATACTCCCGCCACAGGCCGGATTTTTCCCCCGCAAGCCCGGCGCGGGGTCCCGCCGTATTCGCCGAACTGATATCCTGACAGGGGAACCCGCCAGCAATCAAGTCCACTTGACCTAGGTTGTGCGCTCCGCACTCCTTGATGTCACCGAATTTCGGTACATTCGGCCAGTGTTTTGCCAGCACCTTCTGGCAGTAATCATCAATTTCGACCTGCCAGGCACATTCCATCCCCGCCCGCTCAAGGCCCAGGTCTATTCCACCTATGCCAGCGAACAGGGAGCCGAACCTCACTCCCCCTCCTTTCCCTGGTTGCGCTTGGCGAGGATTTCCAGCAATTCAATCGCCGACCACCACCTAGTATCGAGTAATACATTATCCGCCTCATCCAGCAACCCACCCAGCCGCTCCACCTCGGCCTCAAGCTCGGCGATGCGGGCTTCTCTTTGACTTTGTTCCATTAACCCCATCACTCCTCCTCCTTCCCGGTGTCAGCGGGCAGGAAATCAGCCGACATAATGCACCGGGGACAAGTTATTTCCATTCTTGCGCAATCAGGGAATAATTCCCAGTGGTTGCCCTTCATTTTCTTTCCGCACGCCAGGACATCCATGTACAAATACACATGAATCAACGGCCTACTTGTATTAAGTGCCCGTGCTTTCATCATCACTCCCCCTCCTTTCCCTGGTTGCGCTTGGTGAGGATGGCGTCAATGCGTTCCAGGTTGTCCCTTCCAGACCTTGCTATTGAGTTTTTCGCAAGTTCGCAGTGTGATTCGATCACGCCAACTTTGCCGGTGACCATACATTTTCTTCTTGTGTGCCAGTTGTGCGGGTTGGCGTAGAATTCAAGACATTCTCGGATTCCGTATTCTCGGTTTATCTCATCCCTCACCGCCTCCAGCTTGGCCCGCAGTTCGTCCCGCTCGGCCTCGGCCTTGTATCGCTTGTTGCGTGCGCAAGTCAACGAGGTATCCGAACAACTTAGGTCGGCCCTAACTTCTGCTAGGTCTTTGTCCAACTGCATAACTCGTTCGAAAAGATACCGTTCGTTTTCCGCCCGCAGTTCGGCCGGTTGCTTTTCTTTAGACATCAAACACCTACTTTCTGTTTGGTTGCGCTATGGGTATATTCCATACCTGCATTGCGTCTGATTAG
>Ga0307379_10012060_pt1 | contig 11287 bp, 5 predicted proteins | sample UN2MG_FD_202237 | JGI IMG/M metagenome (GOLD analysis project Ga0307379, IMG submission 202237) | Soil microbial communities from Risofladan, Vaasa, Finland - UN-2 | ecosystem: Environmental > Terrestrial > Soil > Coastal area > Acid sulfate soil | place: Finland: Risofladan, Vaasa | collected... | reverse complement strand
TGATGTCCTGCATATAGTCGCCATAAAAGACGGCACGGTGCAGTAGTGTCATAACGCCGCCCTTGACTATGCCGGCACCCCAGTCATGAAACATCTTTTGGACGTCGGCGACCTCTGTCCAAAACTGAGTGCGGCAGCCGAGCTCATCGTGGGTTATCTTGAATATCTTTCCGGTGGATATCAACATTTTGTCGAGGTCGATTAACTTGGCGCAGGTAACGACCTGTCCGATTCGGTTCTCCACCTCCAGTGATACTCCTCGCTCGCTGTCGCTCTGGGTGCGTATTGTAAAGGGCAGACGCTTGCCGCCCAGCCCGTCCATTTTTGTTGCCGAGGTGCAGTGAAAGTGAATCAACGCATTGGTGGAGGTATCTATGACAGGGTCAGTGATAAAGCCCGGTACCCCAAACGCATAGGCGAACATCAGCATCGTGAGGGTAGAGTCCATGTCACCCTCACAGGCCCCGACGAGTCCGAGGTCGTTGAGCTTGCTGTACGTCAGACATCCTTTAGCCGGTCCGCCCATACAATTCGAGCTCGTGGTGGCCTGTGCCCTTTCCTTTATCATGATGTTCTTCATCGCCAGGTACAGCCGAGCCGAGTTGATAATCTCCTTTCTCGAAGGCTCGACAATCTTTTTGGCCTTACTAATCCAGTACTTCTGTGCCTCAGCCTCAGCGTCCTTGATATCCACGGCCTGGTGGGCCTTGATGGTTTCCTCGACTGTGATTGGGACCAGCTCAACACCCAGCTTTTTCTTTATCTGTTCAGCCGAACACGCCGCCGCCGTTCCAAGAGGAGCACGCACAACAATAATACGAGTATTCCGCAGGTGCGGTCCGACGCGCATGAGCCTGACTATCTTCTCAAGCTCGCCCCAGTCACTTGTTGGCAGGACAACGACCTTCTTGCCCGCCTTGCGCCATTGGGGAAAGTACATCCATCCGTGACCACTGAACGGCTGCGAGAACACCGCCGTTTGCAGCCCCACATTGATGATTTGGTCCATTGCCTGCTTCGGCGCCCCTCCTCCATGGCCTGAAAGATGGAACAGCAGGACTCCGTCAGCATTTTTCAGTTTCTCCACGACCTTTGCCACTTGAGCCGGAGGAACCAATTCGCCGCCCACGAACTTTACGTCGCCGAGCTTGCGTTCCAGTTTGTCAAGGTATTTATCGAAATTGTCAATTTCCTCCTTGGGTCTGGACAGGTAAATTCCGCCGGTCCTGCCAATGTAGACCTTGTAGATTTTCACAGCGGGCATCTTGGGCGGCCATTGTCCACTTTCGCCGGCCATTGCGGCCCGGCTGCCCAAATGCCCACTCAGAAACATGGCTCCGGCTCCGGCCGCACTTGCCCCCAAGAACTCTCGTCGATTTATTGAACCACCCATAATTTGACTCCTCATTAGCTAACATTTTCGTAATGACCTTTGGTCAGCTACGCCGCTGAACCGGTCTGTCATGTATCACTATTCAGGCCTCTATCAGCCCATATTACCTACTATCCCAAAGGTAGTACAGCAATTTCCCAAACAGCTACCTTCCGGAATCAGTCAGTGTCTTTGTATTTTTTTCGCAGCCGTTGAAGTTCGGCCTTTAGCTGCTTGACGGTGTCGGCGTATGCCGGGTCGTTATAGACGTTTTTCATTTCACGCGGGTCCTTCCGGAGGTCATACAGCTCCCACTCGTCGATGTCGTGGTAAAAGTGTATCAGTTTGTAGCGTTCGGTCCGTACGCCGTAGTGTCGTTTCACGCTGTGCACAGCCGGATATTCGTAGTAGCGGTAGTACATCGACTTGCGCCAGTTCCCCGGTGTCTTGCCCCGCAACAGCCGGCGAATGGAGGTTCCCTGCATATCGGGCGGCTTCGAAACGCCGGCAAGGTCAAGGAACGTTGGTCCAAAATCCAGGTTCAGGACAATATCATCATTGACCGAGCCGGGTTTAATCTTCCCGGGATACCGCGCCAGCAGCGGCATCCTAAGCGACTCTTCATACATAAACCGCTTATCGAACCAGCCGTGGTCGCCTAAATAGAAGCCCTGGTCTGAAGTGTAGAAGACGATAGTATTCTCAGTTAGGCCCGAATCATCAAGGAAATCCAGAAGCCTGCCGACGTTGTCATCAACCGACGCGATGCATCGCAGGTAGTCCTTGATGTATCTTTGATACTTCCAGCGAACAAGGTCTTTGCCCTGGAGATTTGCCTTCTCGAAGGCCTCGTTCTTAGGATTATATGCCGCGTCCCAAAGCTTCTTCTGCTCGGGCGTCAGGTTCCTTGGAGCCACAAGTTTGAGGTCTCTTTTGTTCATCGTTTTTTCGATACTCATATCCTGTTCTTTGGCTGCTCTTCCACGGTTGGAGTAGTCATCGAAGAGGTTGTCCGGTTCCGGAATGGTGACATCATCATACATATTCAGGTGTTTTGGCCCCGGCTCCCACGCCCGGTGTGGCGCCTTGTGGTGATACATCAGGCAGAACGGCTTGTCGGCTTTACGCTCTTTGAGCCACTTGAGGCAATGGTCGGTAATAATATCCGTGGTGTAGCCGGTGTATTTCTTTGGCTGTCCCATCTCCTTCATAGCCGGATTGTAGTACGTTCCTTGTCCCGGCAGGACATTCCAGTAGTCAAAGCCTGTCGGGTCGGTCTTGAGGTGCCACTTACCTATCATCGCGGTTTCGTAACCGGCCTTCTGCAGCAGCTTGGGGAACGTTTGCTGTGAGCCGTCGAACCTTTTCCTGTTGTCGATGACGCCGTTGAGATGGCTGTATTTGCCGGTGAGAATAACCGCTCTGCAGGGCGCACAAATGCTGTTGGTGCAGAAGCAATTCTTAAAAAGCATACCCTCTTTTGCAATCCTGTCGAGGTTCGGTGTCTTGTTTATCTTGCTGCCATAGCAGCTAAGGGCGTGCGAGGCGTGGTCATCCGTCATAATAAAGATAATGTTCGGGAGTTTCCTTCTTCCCCACACTATTCGGCCAAAACCGGTGGAAGTTGGCAGTATTGATATTGCCATCCCTGATACTGCAACAGAACCGAGCGTTTTCATAAATTCTCTTCTTGTTTGTTTTTTCATTGTTGCTACCTTTCAATCTTAATAATCTTTCCCCGCAAGGCTGTCTTTGCAGGATTTGCGCCACTTCTCGAGTGTTGTCTTCATCGACCGTAAAATCTCCGGCCTTTCCGCTGCAAGGTCCTTTGTCTCGCCTGGGTCTTCAATCAGGTCAAAGAGCATGTAGGTTCTGCCCTTGTTCTTGCTGTATATTTTGTAACGGTTGTCCGTGAGCGAGATCTGACTGCCGGATTCAAAGCCGATGGGGACGGGACGTTTTGTCATTTTGCCTTCAATCAAAAGACGCAGGCTGATTCCGTCAATCGGTTTCGGCTGACCCTTCATCCTGACGCCAAGTACGTCCAGAACGGTCGGAAAATAATCCAATGTGCAGCACGGAATATCGGTTACCTGCCCGCCCTTTATCCGAGCAGGCCACTCCAATACAGCCGGAACTCGAACTCCGCCCTCGAACAGGCTGCGCTTGCGTCCGCGCAATGAACCTGCTGAGCCGCGAGTCCGACCGCGCTTTCCGTCTTTTCCTTCCGGGCCGTTGTCACTGCAAAACCACAACATTGTGTTATCCGAGACGCCGAGTGCTCGCAGCTGGTTGCGAAGCCGGCCCATCTGCTCATCCAAGGCGGTAACACATCCGTAGTAATGCTGCTCGCCTTCGCTGTACTGCGCATACATCTTCCTATATTTCGCCCCCGCTATGACCGGCAAATGCGGCGTATGAAACCAGACGACAGCGAGAAATGGCTTTTTGTTTTTTGCGGCTTTATCGATAAATGGAACAACGCGGTCCATAATGACCCGGCTGTCGTCGCCATCCAGATTTTCAGTTGCCTTCGTTCCGTCCTCTGTCCAGTAGTATGTTCCATAAGGCTGGTTTGTATCCGGTTTTTTCATCGGATTCAAAGTAGGGACCTTTGCTTCCGTAGAGAAGCACACATCGAATCCATTCTCCCAGGGCGGCGAGTAGTGTTTTGCGCCACCCGGTCCGCCGCGGTTGGAATCCTTTTCCGTTTTGGTAAGTGTCCCTAAGTGCCACTTGCCGAAATGACCGGTCGTGTACCCCTGGGTCTTGAGTGCCTCGGCCAGCGTAATTTCCTCTTTCGGCATGTGTCCAACATTCGCAAATGTGATTCCATAGCGATATGGGTGACGACCTGTGAGGCAGCTTCCCCGCGTGGGGGAGCACACCGGGGCAGCAGAATAGAAACGCGTGAACCGCAAGCCGGCTTCGGCCATCGCATCCAGATTCGGTGTCTTAATGATTTTATTGCCGTTGAATCCCGTGTCGCCCCAGCCGAGGTCATCCGCCATACAGAGGACAATGTTCGGCTTGTCTTTCCTTTTTCCAAAGAAATCCCGCGGCAAAGCCACAGCAACAGCCCCGCCCACAACCGAACTGAGGAACCTTCTCCTGCTAATCATCTTACCTATCTTTCCAGTGAAAATATGATTCAACTTTCGTAAGCCGAATCTGTACACTATAATAAACTACAGAACCGGCTTTGTCCAACAAATTGGTATTGCTGTTGAAAAGTGCAGTATGGTGGTATAAAGATAGCTCAGCTAAAGAAACAATTAGGTTCCCTTGATGTATTTTCCGTGGCGGCCGGCGCGATGATAAGCTCAGGTCTGTTTGTTTTGCCTGCCATTGCTTTCGCCAAGGCGGGTCCTGCGGTCATATTGTCATATATTTTTGCATCGCTTTTGATAATTCCCAGCGTTCTCAGCAAGGCCGAATTAACCACGGCAATGCCGCGAGCGGGCGGAACGTATTTTTTTGTCGAGCGGAGCTTAGGCCCGATTTGGGGCCTTTTCGGGGGACTGGCCGGCTGGTTTTCATTAGCATTGAAGAGCGCCTTTGCCGTTGTCGGAATGGCGGTTCTCATCAATCTGATAGTTGAAACGCAAATGGTTGGGTGGCATTCAAAAGCAATAGCGGCAATTTGCTGCTTTGTCTTTATGGCACTGAATATTGTAAGCGTCAAACACACAGGCAAGCTTCAGGTGTTGCTCGTCGGGATGCTGTTAGCGATACTTGCCTTCTTTGTAATCTTTGGCTCCAGAGCCGTCGAAGCTGCAAGGTATACGGGCTTTCTCGACAAAGGCTGGCCGGCAGTACTTACAACCGCGGGCCTGGTTTTCATAAGTTTCGGTGGCCTGACTAAAGTCGCAAGCATTGCCGAAGAAGTCAAACAGCCCGGGCGAAATTTGCCCCTGGGTATGCTGCTGGCCTGGTTTATTGTAACCCTGTTTTATATTGGCGTAATTGTAATTACAGTAGGTGTCGTTGACGGCAAGGAACTGATTGGCAACCTGATGCCGATATCATTAGCGGCCAGTAAATTTATGGGCCAGCCGGGTTTTGTACTGCTCAGTCTCGCCGCGATAGCGGCCTTTGTAACAACCGCAAACGGCGGGATACTCGCTGCATCGCGCTCTCCTATGGCTATGAGCAGGGACCAGCTCCTGCCACCGCTCTTAGCCCGCATTAACAGCCGCTTCAAAACACCTCACTTCAGCATACTGCTCACAGGCGGATTTATGATTACGGCCATTATTTTTCTTGATATTGAATCTCTGGTAAAAACGGCCTCGACCCTGATGATAATACTTTTCATTCTTGTCAACGCCAGTGTCATCATAATGCGTGAGAGCAGGATACAAAGCTACCGCCCGAAGTTCAAATCACCGCTATATCCCTATATACATATATTTGCTATCATCGCCTACGGCGCTTTGATAATAGATATGGGCCGTGTTCCGCTGCTGATTACTGGGGGCTTTATCGCTTTCAGCGCAGGCTGGTACACCTTCTATGTCCGGCGCCGCGTCAGCAGGGCTTCAGCCATTATGCACGTTGTTGAAAGAGTCACCGACCACGAGCTAAAAACCGTCACCCTCGAAAATGAGCTGCGGGACATTTTATTACAGCGCGACGATATAATAGAAGACAGATTCGATAAGCTCATAAGAGAATGTGAAATCCTCGATATCCGAGGCAAAAAGAGCGCTGAAGATATTTTCCGGCAGGCTTCCGAAATCCTGGAAAAAAGACTGGACATAAATGAGTACGTCCTTTTCGAGAAATTTCTGCATCGTGAAGCTGAAGGGGGCACAGTAATTCAGCCGGGCTTTGCCATACCGCACATAGTTGTTGAAGGCGAAAACAAATTCGATATTCTCCTTGTCCGGGACGTTGACGGCATCGACTTTCCACACGCCCCCGACCCTGTTAAGATAATGTTTGTTCTGGCCGGCAGCCAGGACCAGCGTAATTACCACCTGCGGGTCCTGATGGCCATAGCCCAGATTGCCCAGGAGAAAGGCTTCGAGCAGCGATGGCTTGCGGCCAGAGACGCTGCCGCCATACGAAACCTAATCCTTCTATCGACAAGAAAAAGAGACACAAATCTATAAGCCCATTAGATGGTTGATTATCAACATATCTAATTCTTCGTAATCCCGCTGCTGTATGAGTTTGGCGACCTTGTTTTTATCAAGACTTCGAACAAGCTCGACGAGGCGCAGAAAGATGGTCCTGCTGTTGGCCAGATGTTTTGTGGCGACCTCCTGCTTTTGCGTTCGCATCGCTTTTACATCGAGACCCACAAACTGGCCGTCTTTGCCGTAGTCGTGCTCATCGAGTATCCGCACCTGATTAAAAGCCCGTCGCAAATTAACAGCGCCGAAGGCCCTGTCCTCATCGAATTTCAGGCCGTTCTGGTCATTGAGGTGAACGCTGAACAGCTTATTATAAGCAAGGGCAAAGCCCATCTCATCCGAAGGGTCCAGGCCCGCTAAAATAACGTGAGCTGTTTCGATGTTGACGCCGACACGGTCGGGATAGTCTGTAAGATAGCCGATAGCAACGGCGTGGCCGGCCGTCGGGATGTAGGTTTGGTCCATCGGCTCGTTCGGCTTCGGCTCAATCGCAATCTTGACTTCTTTGTTGTAGTTGAGCATGTCATTGAGTGCCTCTGCAATTTGACCGACCGCAATCTTGCTGTCCTTTGCTTCGCGAATATATGTCCCTTCGCGGGCATACCAGACAACGACCAGCTTCGTACCGAGCGCATCGACAATATCGAGCATCCGGCGGCTGCGGTCCCTGGCGTACTGCCGGCAGGCCGGGTCGTTGGACGTATAGGCCCCGTCGATTGTGCGTTCATCCTCCCACAGCCGGGGAGCGACAAATTCCGCGACCAAACCTTCGCCCTCAAGCATACTGCGTACCTCCTTTGCCTTTTTGACTATTTGATCAGGACCGAGGTTATCCATATTCGGCACGGCATCGTCATCGTGGAACTGTACGCCGTCGAAGCCGAGTTTCTTATACATCTTGAGTTTTTTGCCGAATTCAATACTGTCCCTGACCGGCGGCCCAAACGGGTCCGCCCCTTCGTGGATATTCCACGGCCCAAACGAAAATCGATATTCTCCAGCCATTTTTGTCTCTCCTTAAATTTGTTTTAATTTGTGTCTACTTTTTTCTCTTGAGTACGGCGTTTGCATGGCGGGCGTAGTGGGCGCGAAGGTCACGGGCGTATTCGCTCAGAATCTTTTCGCCAAGACCCTTGTAATCGCCGCAGCGATATAAGGCCCGTGCCAGAATCAGCTCCCGCAGTGAGTTGTTCCGTGTCTTTGTATCCGTAGGACTGTCCGGGGTCCGCAGCCTCGCATCATTGATCTCAGTAAAAGCGTGGCCCATTACGCCGGGCTTTTTAAGTAATCCGGCAAGCGGCTTAGCTGCCGCACGGTCGCCCAGCGTCTCAAGCGCCATCGCCACCGCCCGGCAATGCGAGAACTCGCTTTTTTCATCGAGCTGTCCGACCTTTTCAAGAATGGATTTCACTGCCCGCCTATCGCGGGTTCGACCCAAAGCGATTATTAGACTATCAAGTTCGCTAATGCTCGCCCCGTATTGACCCATTCCGGTGAAATTCCAGCCTTTGTCCCATTCTCTCGAACCAATGACGTCCAATAGTATATTGGCCCCTGTGGCGTCGCTCAGCATTCCAAGGATATGGGCATAAGTTAGTTTGGCTTTTTCGCTTTCGGTACTTTTGTAAGCATCTCGCAGAAGCGGTACTGCATCCTGCGGCTGTGCAAGGACTATCTCCAGTCCATCGTAGTCATTGACAACACGCTCAACAGCGCTGGCAATCTGTTCTTTAGGTAATGGAAAAGAGTCCTTATCTGTCAGGACCCTCTCCGGCAGATTGCCTTTGTCGATGAGGTGCTTCTGAAGCGCCCTGATATCAATGTCACGCAGTTCCTTGCCGCTTTTTGTAACCATTGCCGCCGCTACGCCTGCCGCGTAGCCCTGGTTCTGAATGTCGGGCTGCATTCGTATAACAGGCATCGCATCGCGGTGGGCGCTGACGCCAAGGCCGGTTACCAGAATGCCATCGAGACCGTTTGGCAGCAGGCAGCGATAGGGGACATTAACAATAATGTCCTTTCTACCGGGGGGCTTTAGCAGAAACGCCGGATGTATCGTAAAGCCGTGCGAGTCGAAATCGCTTTTTGATATCACAACGGTATCGGGGTAGGTCCTGTCGTTTAAGATGTCCATTGGTGACATAATAAAGTCACCTACAATCCGCCGCCGTTCTCGTGTATCTATCAACTGCCCCAGGTCATAGGCTCGGCTGTACTTTTTCTTTGCAACGACAAAAGCCCGCCAGGTATCGATAACATCTGCATCGTCGATGAATGTCCAATCCGTATTAGTGTATCCTGTACCCATATTGTGCGGCGGGAGTCCTGCACCCTGGACGGCGACGCCGGAGCCGTTTGTGTAGGCGCACGCAGCGCCGGCAGCCGCAGCGATGTCTGCATTGCCGGTCGAATCAATGACCGCCTTGGCCAGTACAACGCCCCGTCCCTGTGGCGTAGCGACCACGACACCCCTGACCCGCCCGTTTTCCACGAACGCGCCGCAGCCGAGCGCGCCGAACCATATATCGGCGCCGGCCTTGCGGAGCTCCCGCCGATACCACTGGCTCTTCCATTCGGGATTCCACGATGCGGCCTTGCCTTTTCCACCATCTGTTAAACTTGCGATACCTTCATCGATTTCCGTTGTAAAACCGACGCGGTAACCGTGATAGTAACTGCTGATGAGGCCGAGCGTACCGACTCCGCCGAGGCCGTGAAGGTATTCGACGACGAGGATCCTTGCTCCCTGCCGTGCTGCGGCGATGCCGGCAGGCGCTCCGCCTGTGCCGCCACCGATGACCACAACATCATATTCGCCGAGCACCGGCACGACCCGATTGTTTGCGGGAATTGTCACAAGTTTCGTTTGCCCTCGACTTATCCCGCTCAAATTCTCTCGCACATCTCCTGACGTCACGGGCACCGCTGCTTTGCCGTATAATCCCACGTTCTTTAGTTTGCCGGCACGCTTTGCCTGCGAAGCGGCCGCAGCGCCAATGCGGCTGCCGATTCTCATCAACTCCAGAGGCCGAAGCAGCTTTTCCGCCGCATTGCGGGGTACATCCGCGCAGCCACCAAGCACGTATAGACGCTTAATACCCATTGGCCGGAACGCATCGAGATTGACTTTTTTCGCGCCTGGCCAGGTACCGGACAGACTTTTCTTACCTTTCATAGGGTCGGGCGGTACCTGGAACAGCGTTTCTGTCACATCTACTTGTCCCGTATGCCAGGTTCTGTCGAGTGCAATCTGCCCGGCCTCGGCGAAGGATGCGAAAGCAGCATTCTTCATTTGAATCTTAAGTGTGTACTCGACGGCCTGACGTCCATTGACCGGCGCAGGCATCTTTCGTACCCGGATGCCTTCACCTGTTCGGACTTCGCCGCCGAGGGCGATGTGCTTAAAGGTCTGCTGCCCTGTGGGATAGGGACGAAAAGACGCGCCGGCCATCCTCGCTACACTCGCCCGCGGCGTAGCATCGATGATGACCCTGGCTTTTACAGCCTGCCGTCCGGAACGATTGGCCATGACGATGCCGGCAGGATTTCCCGCCCCATCACGAAGCACGTCCGCTGCATAGCATCCGAACAGAAACTGCACACCAGCTTCGAGCAGCGCCTCATCGAGTGTGCGCTTGACCTGCATCAGCGTCGGAGGTGTGCGCGGCCTTGGGATTGGTTCAACGTACGGCTGTTCCTCCTCTATCAAAATCTCAGCCAAAAGTATTCTATCGACATCAGCGTTCTTCTTAACTACAAATTTCACATAGCGTGCTTTTTCTGTTACCGGCGCCGAAAGGTCAATAGCCGACTCTTCAAATGAACCTTTGCCGAGCATTTCATTTTTGATGACGGCAACCTGCCTGTATTGTTGGCCGTTGCTAATTGAGACGGTCACGCTTTCCACTTCGAAATCGTTGTCTCGCTGATAGGCAAGAACGTGGACACTTCTTAGACGATGCTCTCTACCCAGCTTGGCAGTAATCATTACGTCGCCGTTATACTGAACGCTTTGGGAAGGAGCACTGTTCCACTTGCCGTCGGCAAGCAATGATAGAGGCTTAGTATCTTTGTGAACACCTGCGGATGGTTTGTCGGCTTCGTAGGTAAAAGGGATTCCTTTTCCTAACGGCGGCACGAAAGGCGGTTCTGCAAAAATCTTCTTAGCAAGCGATGATGTCGGCTCTTCGCCCGGCTTGAGCCACAGCCGATACGTGGCGCAAATATCTTCGCCGAGGTACGGTCGTGAAGCCGCAAGAAAAACCTTCGCACCTTTTTGCGCCGCTTCGACGGCGGCAGCCACACCGCCTGATGAACCGCCGACAACTACGACATCCACATCGTAAGCTACGGGAATATCCCGCGCAGATTCATTGACTGTCTTTTCGTAAGCCTGTGGCACGGCCATCTTGGCCGTGTTTTCACGGGCTGGAAGCCCGTGCCACTGGAGACAAGATAAACATAAGAGCACGGCGAAAAGTGTAACAGGAATGAATTTCTTCATCTTCAGTCCTTTCTCTGGACAGTTTTTTGCACATTGTAGAATTTCTAACGGTGCTGAGAGCACAGGCTGCCAACCATGCTAACATTATCGTAACTATTGGCTCCTTTGCAATAAGAATCCTCAGTGTAAATGCGGATATGAAAGAGGGCCGCGAGCGTAACACCCGCGGCCCTTATTAACTCTTCGTTTGCAGACTCGCCGCACTATCGGGGAATGGCGTTACAGTCCACAGGATTGCAGCCAGTAGCCGGCGAGAACAGCCAAATCCAG
>Ga0307379_10012058_pt1 | contig 11288 bp, 10 predicted proteins | sample UN2MG_FD_202237 | JGI IMG/M metagenome (GOLD analysis project Ga0307379, IMG submission 202237) | Soil microbial communities from Risofladan, Vaasa, Finland - UN-2 | ecosystem: Environmental > Terrestrial > Soil > Coastal area > Acid sulfate soil | place: Finland: Risofladan, Vaasa | collected... | reverse complement strand
TGGCTCCGAATTTTGCCTGGTGGCTATGCTGAGAGCGTGGAAATACGGGACTGGGGGCACCAGCGGGCTCATCCTGAGTTATGAGGGCGAATCTCCGTCCCGCCGAGGGACGAGCATGGGCATGGTGACAGCAGCGGTCTGATCCTCCTCTGTCATTCTGAGCGAAGCGAAGAATCTCTTCTCAGATGCTTCGGCGCTTAGCGCCTCAGAAAAACAGGGGGAGCTTCGCGCCCCAGAATGACAGGGGTGGAGACCACGCTGCTGTTTCCGAAGCGGGCCGAGGGCCGTATCGAAGGATGAGCCCAGAGGGCGGGGCCCCGGCGGGACAGCGCATGCCTGCTTTCTGCCGCCGTTTTCTGAATGGTCCAAGCTTGCCATTGTATTGGCTGGCGGTTTGTGGTATAATATGGTACAGAGTCGATACTGAAGGAGGACACAATGCCTGGTTTGGGTTCCATAGGTATGCCCGAACTCCTGATCGTGCTGGTGATCATCATTATCATCTTCGGCGTAGGGAAACTGCCGGAGATCGGTGGTGCGCTGGGCAAGGGCATCAGGGAGTTCCGCACGGCTTCAGAGGGTGGGGGCGCGGACGAGAAGAAGACCGCAGAGGACAAGGAAGAAACGAAGGAAGAGGAAAAGAAGAGCTAGACTTCTCCATCTCCATCGACCTGGCCAGAGCAGCCACTCTACTGGCCAGAAGAGTGGTGGTCTCTGGAGAGGCGTAGGCATCATCCGTGGTGAAAGAGCTGAGCCCGACCTCGGTCGGGCTCGTTTCTTGGGGTTCAGTACCCCTAGCAGGACTCGAACCTGCGACACACGGTTTAGGAAACCGCTGCTCTATCCTAACTGAGCTATAGGGGCGCGCTCACGGCCCTATTATACGCTCATACCCCTTCTCTTGCAAAGTTGGAGCAGTGCGCATATAATGGTCTCGTTCGGGGCGTAGCGCAGTCCGGCTAGCGCGCACGGTTCGGGTCCGTGAGGTCGGAGGTTCAAATCCTCTCGCCCCGACTTCTTCTTTTCCTCACCCCTTGAGAAGGGGGACTCAACCCCAGTTACCCCCCCTGGCCCCCGCACACTCGTCTCCGGTTGACGGCGCCCTGATTTGCCTGTACACTCCGTTTCAAGCACACAGAGATCAGGGTCGGTCGCGTTTGTGGCCGTCCTTTGGTTGCCTCTCAGGTCTCCGCACTGGCCAGAGACTCGGGGGGCAACTGGCCAAGGAGGAACCACAGGGCGTCGCGGCATAGAGGCGCGGTTCGTCAAAGTCAACGATCACCAAGGCAGGACAGAGAGGGGGAAGCGGTGTCGCGAAAGAGAATCATCGCGGGATTACTGGCAGTGTTCCTGGTTCTGGCGATAGTCATTCTCATCGCCCCATCAGTGTCCATCCCCAGCGTGATGGACATCTATGGCTGCGAAGAGATGTTCTCTCACTTCTACGTCGATGCCGACGTGGCGCGGCAGGTCGTCCCGCCCAAGTGGGAGCTCAAGCTCGATGAGAACGGCCAGGCGCTGATGTTGGTCATGGTACAGCAGTGCGACAAGATGGTCCTGGACTACCTGATCGACGTCGGTCCCGTGGGCATGTCCCACGTCTGGATCGAGGTGGAAGGACCAGAGGAGGTGGTCACTCCGCTGCCCGAAACCACGCGGTCCCTGCCCACCAGGTACTGGTTCATCGCGCCGCACCAGCTCGATAATCGTCTGGCCCGTATCCTCTTTGGACTGGTGGGCGTGGACGCCCAGTTCGTGGAGAAGGTCTCGGTGGGCGGCGAGCCCGGCGGCGCTCGATACGGCGAGGTCATGGAGACGGATTCCCCCGAAGCGAAGTACACCTGGACAGAGACCAGCCAGCTGTATTCCGCGCCAGAGATCGTGACCGGGAGCCAGCGGTTCTTCAGGGTGTACGGGGCGCGTGAATCGGAGGCGTATGCCAGGTGCGAATCCCACTTCCTGGGGGACGCAGAGGTTAGCCTCAGCGCTACGGCCGATTCGGTGGTGGGGAAGCTGGGCTTCGGCACGTCGTTGAGCGGGTTCTCAAACCCGGTATGGGTCAGGCAGTGTCACGTCAATTACCGGGTGGGGTACTTCCGTGGTGGCTATCAGTAGGACCACGCTGAGCGTGGGTGGCCGGCTGTGCGCCTTCTCTAGTCGACGTGCTTCTGCGGCCGTTCTTGCGCTTTCCCAGTCATGCGGGCTGTATCGGCGTTTGACTGATGCGGTTCAGCGTCTCCGGGCGGAAAACGGTGTGCCGGCAGGCAATTGACTGTGGTAATGGGTCGATCTGGGAAAGTGGCACGGCCAGTAGTGGCCTCCGGCCACTGTATAGGGATAGTTCGTTACCCGTCAAGGAATTACAACCATGAATATGGGACAAGTCATTGTTTCCTATGATGCGATCGACGCTTACGTCGAAGACCAAATGCATCGCCTGAACACCTTGTTCAATCCTTCAAGGTGCTCGCAGGCGGCTGTGGTGAGGGCATCGTCGAGCAGTGCCACGATAAGTGTCGAGCCTCGCTGGGATGAGTTCAGAGCCTCGTCCAGACGTGGATCCCACAAACGCTCGAGTACTCCAAAGGCGTCCCAGCCGACCTGCGGGGCTATGCCAGCCTCCGCTTTGTTCTCAGGCGGCTTTGCCTCTTGGTGCCATCTCTAGATTGTCAGGCAGTCGCACGATGTAATCGAAATCAACATGATTTGGACTTAAGTATCAGTTCTGCATTAAGGTTCTTAATGAAACTTATCGCTCGGAGTACTTGGGCCAATACAGATCTGAAGCAGAGGTTGAACAGGACATTGGATAGAGGGAAATCCATCCAGGCCTTGAACAGCTGGCGCTTCTCGCGATTTGCATGGGCCAATCCACCGTAGATGAAGATCATCATAACATCACGATTTGTCGGCGTCGAATTATTGAATGTGATGTTCGTAAGATTGGGCGAATCAAGGAATTGATTGATGGCATCGCGAGCAGAATTGAATCTCGAAAGAAATCCATCGTCGTCGCCAATTTCATCGTATATCGTCGCAACATTGCGAAGCGAAGTAGTCTCATTGTCTTGGATGAAGAACCGAAATGTGAGAACAAAAGCATCAACTGCCTCTGACGATGGCCCGCGAAGGCCCGAACTGATCTCGAATGAACCGTTCTCTAGCCTGCGTCCTCTGATCGTCGCTTCTGTGTCCACTGAAGCTAACGCGTGCACAAAAGCTGAGTTGAGCAATCTATCTGCTTTCTCATTGAACAACTCAAGCGCCTCAATGTGGTCCTCCACGACTTCCACTTTCGCCCCCTCACCTTGAAACATCGACAGTGGCTGCCTAACATATCTTCTGCCGACCTTTTGTGCACGACTAGTGATTATGGGGACATCTGTCCACCGAGTCACCGCATTCGGTTCACTAGGTGCATGCCTCCACCATCGAGAGCATGCGGTCTGTGCCAGCAGCCTCTAGCCCCTACTTTGCCCTGTCACGAGCGGCCTTGCTGCTCTAACCAATCCTCCACATCCCAAGTCAGCATGTCCTTCTCCTCCCTATCCCGTCTCAATCTCTCCTCAATCACCAGCGTCCACCGCTTGAGCTATGAGGGCTAGTTGTTCAGCGTTGTTTGGTCTGCGCCACGTCCTACGCATTGTTCAGCCCTTGTCTTTCTCTACAGGCACATACCTGATCCTTATTCCGGTTGACTCGAACACGCCCTCGGAGTAAAGGCCGGACCTCCTAGGCATAATGGTGAAGCCCGCTCTTTCGGAGTATCTCTTCAGAGTATCGACATACCAATCCTCTGACCTGGGATCAACGGTGATGCTTTCGATGAACTCTATGGGATCAACGGCGATGTAGATACGATCACAGTCTTTGTGCCTTGTGCCCAAACATCTCTCATCATTGACTGTTATTAATCTGACTTCAGCTTCATACTCGAAGGCTTTCCTCTTCAAGAACGCTTCAATGAATGGGTTCTCCTTGCGCCGATCTACCTTGATTTCACTGAGGGCGTTTAGTAGGTTGTCATAATAGATCACCGGTGCCAAAACCCCGAACCTTATCTCCTTCATCAGATCGAACTTCCTCGCTGTTGTCTGAACTACCACTCCTTCTTTCTCTCGCGAATAGACTCTCCATAGAGCATCGGATTCAGAGTGTAGACTCCAAGATTGCCCGAACATGTCTTCAGCGATGTTCCATAGTGAGTATTCGAGTTCACCATCGTCACGCTGTCGTGGAAGTTGATAAGACGGTGCCTCCCAGGTATCTTGCCACTGTCTTATGCTAGTTATGTGTGTCTGTTTGTTTTCCACGAGCGACAAGAATTGACTTAGACCCATATATCTGTAGAGTCTAGTCTCATTGGTCAGCGTTCCGGCCTTCATGATGCCACTACTATTCACGTAACATCCTTCCTCGATGTTCAGTTGTTCAAGGACTGGGCTTTCACGACATGAGGTAACGTGTGTCGCCAGGTTGAAGAAGCAGGGGAATCGAAGTCAGTGGATTGTACCACATCTGGGAATGCTGCGCAACATGCGTTCTTGCCGACGTCAAGAGGCCCCGCCGTTCAGAACTTGGATGTATCAGAAGGTTGCAGCAGCCTCAGAATCTCCTAGCGGGGCCTCAGGGGAGCGCAGCAACCAGGCCCACACCTTGCCGTGACCAGCCCCGTGGCAGCGCCGGTGTCTCAGCCTCAGGGGCTCAGCAATTCACCGGCCAGGAGGGATCAAGCAGCCTTCCGTCGCCACACGAGCCGGTGGACCGCCCCAAGAGCCAGGATCGCGATGGTCACGAAGGAGAGGCCCACCATGGTCCACTTCAGCACGGTGATCAGGGAGGTGGCGGCAGCCAGGGGAGTCAGCCTGCCGGGATAGCTCAGGAGCAGGAGGATCAGCCCCAGGTTCTCCATTATGTCCAGGAGGGCCGCGCCAGAGGGAAGGAGGTTCAGCCTCTGCCATCGGGGCCTGGAGGGGAGGATCTTCCGCACCAGCATGGTGATCAGTATCCCCTGGAAGAGGGCACTGGCCACGGGGAAGGCCATGTCGATGGTCGCCGTGCCCAGGGCGTAGACCACCCGGCCTTGCTCTCCGTACCCCTCGAAGCTGGAGTACAGCTCATCGGGGGTGGAGACGAAGAGCAGCTCGTACGCCTCGCCCGGCTCTGAGTACAGGTCCACTTGACGGCCCAGCCAGGGCAACGCGAAGAGGGGAAAGATGAGGAAGACCAGGAAGGAGAAAAGCAGAGTGCGGCCGCTGGAGATGCGGGATAGGAAGTCTGAGAACCTGCTAAGCATGGTGCACATCCTTTCCCGCTCGAAGGCAGCGCGGCTGAGGTGGCCCCGCTTCGTGCTGTGCCCAAGGGGAGGCTGAAGCGCGGCACACAACCACTCCAGACAAGACCATTGTACCACAATTTGCGAGAGCAGACAGGGACGGTTGGTCCGTGGGGACGAGACCTTCTGTGCCCCATTTGCCCCCTTCGCCCTCGCGAGGGGTAAGGATTGACCCGAGCGGATGATTGGGATATACTACCTGACGATTGGCGGCGGGGCGGGGTCCTCCCCAGGCGTGAGGCCAGTGTGTTCTGCCGCAGGCTCCTTCCCCGGCTCGCCCTCCCAGAGCGCCGTCCTGACCGCTGCTGCGGGCTGGTTGGGGAGGGCAGCGATCTAGTCCATTGTGATGGGCGAGAGACCTTCGAAAAGGCCGCCCACTTATCCTATCGTACCGATGAATCTGGAGGACATGAATGTTAGGTATCGAGGCCTTGTTTGAGATCCTGGCCGCTGCGGGTGTGCGGCACATCTTCGGCAACCCCGGCTCCACGGAACTGAGCGTGAACGACGTGCTGGTTGACGACGACAGATTCGAGTACATCCTGGGGCTGCACGAGTTGCCGGTGATGGCCATGGCCGACGGCTATGCCCTGGCCTCGGGCGGGTTGGGCGTGGTGTGCGTGCACATCTCGCCCGGGCTGGGCAACTCCATGGGTATGCTCTTCAATGCGTACTGCTCGGGGACACCGCTCTTGCTCTTCGCGGGCCAGCAGGACCGGCGGCTGATGGTCAGAGAGCCGGCGCTGGTGGGTGATATGGTCAGCGTGGCTCGCCCCTGGACCAAGTGGTCGGTGGAAGTGCAAAGGGTGGAGGACCTGCCCACGGTCGTACGCCGTGCGGTTCAAACTGCCCTCACCCCGCCGACTGGTCCTGTGTTTCTGTCCATACCTGTGGATCTACAGGTGGAGGACGCTGAGAACCTGGACGTCTCCCCCCCTCACATCCCCGACCGGCGGGTTCGCCCCCCTGTGGACGCGCTGTACGAGGCCGCCGAGGTCCTGGCGCAGGCGGAGAACCCAGCCATCCTGGCGGGGAGCCGGGTCACGGAGGCGAACGCTGTGGAGGAGCTGGTCACGCTGGCCGAGCGGCTGGGCGCCCCCGTGCTGGCCGAACAGCAGACCTCGCATGGGCGGCTACCCATGCCTGCCCATCATCCTCTATACGGGGGAACTTTGCCCCTCTGGTCTCCCGACGTCCGCCAGCGGCTGGAGGGGTTCGATGTGATCTTTGTGGTGGGCATGAGCCTGCTGCGGCAGTTCATCTATCGAGAGCCGACCAGACCCATACCGGAAGACGTCCGTCTGATCCACATGGACGTGGACCCCTGGGAGATAGGGAAGAACTATCCCGTGGAGATCGGGTTGCTGGGCGACGCCAAGACCGGCCTGGCTGAGCTGGCAACCCGGGTGGCGGAGGTCCAGTCTGCCGAGCAGAGAAGGGCGGCGGAGCAGCGGGGGAAGGAGTACGCAGCACGGCGGGCGGCCGAGCGGGAGGCGCTGCTGGGGGAGATCGAAGCACAGCGGGACCAGCGGCCCATGACCACGAAGAGCCTGGTGGCCGCACTGGCCCACGTGCTGCCGTCCAACGCCGCGGTGGTGGACGAGGCACCCACCACCAACGCCAACCTCCTGGAGAGCCTGGGCACGCTCAAAGACCCCACCGGCTATTTCGGTCATCGAGGCTGGGCGCTGGGATGGGGGTTGGGATCTGCTATCGGTGTGAAGCTGGCCTGGCCCCACCGGTCGGTCGTGGCCCTGCTGGGGGATGGAGGGGCGCTGTACGGCGTTCAGGGGCTGTGGACGGCGGCGCATTCTCACATCGGGGTGATCTTCGTCATCGCCAACAACGCTCAGTACAAGATCCTCAAGGTCGCCGGGACGGTGATGCAGTTGCCCCAGGTGGCTCAGGGCAACTGCCTGGGCATGGACCTGGTCCAGCCGGAGATCGATTTCGTCAGCCTGGCCCGTTCCTTCGGCGTAGAAGCGTTGCGGATCAGCGAGCCGGAAGAGCTGAGTCAGGTCGTGCGCCAGTCGCTCGATCGAACGGAGCCCATCCTGCTGGACGTGCCCATCGAGCGCTGACCCTTCTGGCGCTATGGGCTGGGGCGAAGGACGGGCTGGGGAACGAAGGGTCCACTGGGGCCGCTGCCCGGCTGGGAGGCGGTCCAACTGAGCAGGGTCCACCTCGATGCCTGGGGATTAGCAGGCCCGGCGACTAGGAAGTTGAGATGCGCGGGCCGGAGGCACAACACGCCCGGATCAGTGGAATGGGATATCGTACTTGACACGCAAGTCGAACGGTGCTATGCTCTGGCAATTTCGTGTAGGCTCTGGGCAATGAGGAAGGAGTGGAGGACGATGAAGAGAAAGTGGCTACGAGGGGTGTTGCTGGGCGTGAGCCTGGCGCTGTTGCTGGTGAGTGGAGTGGCCCTGGCGCAGACGCGACAGCTCACCGTGTCGGCGGACAAGGTTTGCGTGGAGTGCGTGCCGTGGGTTGAGCCCGACGGAGACGCTCACGCCAGCAAGCTTCCGCCGCCTGAGTACATCGTGGATCTCACGATCGGAGGGTGGACTCCGGGCCGCATGATAGTTGTGCGGGTGCAGCCCCCTGGACCGTATGGGTTCATGATGCCCGAGGGCGACCCCAGCTCACCGCAGCACCTTGGCTTCTTCCTGATCTGTGCTGGCCAAGTAGGCTTCATATTTCCAGACTCGAACGATCTTGGTGGGCAGGTCTCCCTGTCCGAAGACGACCTGCCGTATGGCCCGATCAAGATCACCGTGTGGCAACCGGCCCATGAGGGCGATCCGACTGATCCCCCGTTTCTCTCCAGCGCGGAAACGTCGTTGACCTTCGCCAAGGACTGCGCAGCCCTAGAAGAGCCTGATTTTGTCCCCGAGGCCGGGAGTATGCTGCTCCTCGGCAGTGGGTTGGCGGGGTTGGCGGGATACGCGACCCTTCGACTGCGCTCACGATAGGCTCTGCGCGGGAGGAGGGGCGACTGACTTCTCCCCATAGGATAGGCTGATCACGGGGCTGCCCCAAGGCGGGGCGGCCCTTTTTGATTTCGCGGGCCAGAGCAAGGGTGCGTACGGTCAGATCTCTCAGGCTCCCTCCTAATCGTTCCGCAGTGGTTGACAAGTGTTCCAAGTTCTAGTATATTGGTCCTAAAGCTCAGGGATTGAGCGGAGAGGCTAGGGAGGTGCAGACGATGAAGAGACATTGGCTGAGAGGCGTGTTATTGGGAGTGAGTCTGGCCTTGCTCCTGGCAGGCGGGGTGGCGATGGCCGCGGGGGTGTACGTCACGGTGGACAAGACGTGCGTGGAGTGCGTGAATCGCGAGGGTCCTGGTCCTGGGGAGGAGAACTGGATCAACGTCGAGTTCGGGGGCTGGGACGTCGGTGACTACATCTGCACACGCTGGAAGATCGGTTCCTTCTACTTCGCTAACAACTGTGTTACCGAGACAACGCCAGGTCCCGACAAGATTATGAACTTGCCTTTCCCGTGTGAGATGCGCAAGGCTCCAAAAAAACCGTCCTTCCTGGGGGACGATCTAGGTCCAGTGACCATGCCGGTGTCGTTTCTGGGAGAGCACACCATCCGCATCTCCAAAGAGAATCCTCCTGGCACGGAGGTCGATGCGGCTAGCGCGTCGTTCGTAATCGCGGAAGATTGCGCTGCGTACGAGTTCGTGCCTGAGCCCGGCAGCATGCTCCTACTGGGCAGTGGTCTGGCGGGCCTGGCGGGATACGCGACCCTTCGACTGCGCTCAGGGCAGGCCCTTCGACTCCGCTCGCGATAGGCGCTCGACCCGAAGGTGCGCCGCTGGACTGGCGCCAGAAGCTGAATTGCAGGAGGGCCGTCCCCCAAAGGGGCGGCCCTCTGATCGTGAAGAGGGATCTGTCGCCCCGATCCTCGGTCTGCGGTATACTCGATCTCGGAGACGAAGGTGAACCGGGCATCTGAGTGCCGGAGGTGGATGTTGCGACCGAACCAGATCGAGCTCACACCCATCGGCATCATCCATACCCCCTATAGCGAGGCGAGGGACATGCCCATCCAGGGCCGCTTCAAGTCAGACGTCGAAGGCTGGATCGAGCTCGAGCAGCGGTACGTGCCTGGCCTCAAGGACCTGGATGGCTTCAGCCATCTGATCCTCATCTACTACTTCCACCGGTCTGAGAGGGAGGAGGTTGAGGGCCGGCCGTATCTGGAGGACGAGACGCACGGCATCTTCGCCATCAGGAGCCCCCACCGGCCCAACCACCTTGGTTTGTCCATCGTCAGGCTGCAGAGGATCGAGGGAAACCGCATCTACTTCACCGAGGTGGACATGCTCGAGGGCACGCCTTTGCTTGACATAAAGCCCTACGTGGAGCACTTCGACCTCAGGCAAGGGGTCAGATCGGGGTGGGTGGACAAGCACTTCAGGGGACGCAAGCCGCCGCGGAGGACCATTATCGGGTAGGGCCTGGCTGACCATCGCTGAGCTGGGCACTTCGTCGAGAGGAGGCCACTTCCTCGCCGAAGCGTACGGTGGCGGTGCGCAGGGCGCTCTCGGCGTCAACCCCCAGGTGACGGGCCAGATCGGTCAACGTGAACAGCAGGCGGCCTAAAGCCTCTGCCGCTTCGTCCTCATCCTCCATCTCGCCCAGCCCTGCCAGGCTGTCCTGGGCCTCCGAAAGGAGATCGTCCTTTGATGTGGAGAGTAGCTCTTCTCGCTTGGCCCGCTCCTGAGCCCTCCGCGCCAGGGTCAGCGCCGGTAAGCTCAGAGGCATACCCCAGAGGAGTTCGTCCTCCTTCTCCTCCTTTTCCTCGCGCTTGATGGCCTGCCAGTTGCGGAGCACCTCGTCGGCGTCCGCCACCTCCAGTCCCGCGAAGACGTGAGGATGCCGCCGGATGATCTTCTCGATGATGGTCTCCAGTACCTGGGCCAGGGTGAAGGAACCCTCTTCCACAGCGATCTGAGCGTGCAAGACGATCTGGAGCAGGAGGTCGCCCAGCTCCTCCCGCAGCGCCTCGTCGTCCTCTTCGTCGATGGCCTGGAGGACCTCGTAGGTCTCCTCCAGAAGGTGCGGCCTCAGGGTCTGATGCGTCTGCTCACGATCCCAAGGACAGCCGCCTGGCGCCCGCAGCCGGGCCACGATGTCGTGGAATGTGGACACGGAGCTCGCCTTGGGCAGAGGGGGTACATAGAGCGTCGTCAGGTGGTCTATGTCCTTGACGTGATCCAGTTCGTGGAGAGGCAGGGTCTCGGTGACCGCCTCCGGAGTGCCCAAGCCACGGAGAAGCGTCACTTCGTGTTCGGCGGGGTAGAGGTTCATCAACGTGAGTTTGACCTCCGATCCCACCCGGCGGCTGTAGAGCTGTCCCACCAGGGCCGGAAGGTCGGGGTCCAGATTGGGGTGGAAGCGCTCCGTGAGGACGGTGGCGTCCACGATCTGTAGCCCGTTCAGAGGATCGATCTCCAGGGAGGTCAGAGCCGCCTCGATGAAGCTCAGCCCGGACACGATGCGCACCTCATAGTCCCGATCCTTGGAGAGGGCCAGTATCCGCTGCACCGTCTCCTCGCCCACGAGAGGGTGGCCGGGCACCGCATAGATGACGCCCTCCGGCCTCTGGCCCAACTGGATGATCTCGGCCGCTATCTTCTCGTAGATGGTGGAGAACTCCCCCTCCGACTCGTACAGGCAGTCGAAGGAGTGTAGGCGGAGGTGTGGAGGCAGCGAGGCCACGGTGGGGTGACGACTCGTACGCAGGTAGATCTCCTGCGCGTCCTGGAGGATCTTCCTGGCCTCCAGGGTGAGGAGAGAAGCGTCGCCCGGACCCAGGCCCAGGATAGTGATGCTCATGCCATTCCTTTCTTCTTAGTGGCCGTGACTCACGCTCACCGCGGGTGGATGGCTGTCCACACCCCGCGGCCATCTTGCTCCAGGTGCCTGATCTTGCC
>Ga0307379_10012055_pt1 | contig 11291 bp, 7 predicted proteins | sample UN2MG_FD_202237 | JGI IMG/M metagenome (GOLD analysis project Ga0307379, IMG submission 202237) | Soil microbial communities from Risofladan, Vaasa, Finland - UN-2 | ecosystem: Environmental > Terrestrial > Soil > Coastal area > Acid sulfate soil | place: Finland: Risofladan, Vaasa | collected... | reverse complement strand
TCTTTTCCAATCTTCGCCGTACTGGCTTTTGTATTTCGGCTTTTCATAGGCGTAGATAATCGAGCGTGAGGCGTTAATTAAAGCTCCGGTGCCGTCCGTTTTGCAGAACCTGATACAATCTGCGGCCTCAGCGCCCTGAGAGCCGTACCCCGGGACAAGGAACCAAACTTTATCATACTTTTGGCGCAGAGCAGTCGTCACCTTGGGAGCAGTGCCGCCAACAACCATTCCGACATTACTGTAACCACAACTACCGATTCGCTCATCTTTATTGGCGATTTGGCCGACGACTTCGGCAAGTTTTTCGTACATTGCCATACCGTCAGAATCGGTAAAATCCTGAATAGCAGCCGCGGAAGGATTGCTGGTACGAACCAGCACGAAAACACCTTTGCCCTGCTTGTCGGCCATTTCAGCAAAAGGTTCGATACCGTCTGTCCCCGTGTATCCGTTTACGGTTATGGCATCGGGAGCAAGTGTGTCCTCGAGGCCGGCCAGCTCCGGATTTTCGAGATGAGCAGCGGCGTAAGCTTCGGCGGTATGACCTATGTCACCGCGTTTAACGTCGCCGATTATTTCCAGGTCCAGCTCATCGGCTTCGGAAATCAGGGAATAGTAAGTCTCGAGGCCTTCCCAGAGATACTTTTCAAAAAACGCAATGTTTATTTTCACAGCGGGAACCATCGGCGCAATGATCCGCATTGTTTGTGTGCAGAAATCGAAGATAGCATCGACCGCGGCGGCGGCATCAAACTCATCATTCATCTGACGATGGCTTCTTATCTCCGATGGCAGCCTTGCATAAACAGGGTCCAGGCCGACTATAAGAGAAGTTTTTTTGGTTTTCACAGCGTCAAACAGACGGTCAGCAAAATGACTTGCCATTTTTTAATCCTCATAAAACAGAAAAAACTTTTATTACACATTTGAACCACTATAATCATCCGAATGGATTTGAGCAAGACAGAAATGCAAAGAACGGAAACAGATTTGCAAATTCGCAAAAAAGCGAGGCGCAACAAATTGATCCGCTGGCTCCTGGTCGATTTGGCGGTAGCGGCTATTGTGTTCGCCCTGCTGTTATACAGGCCCGGCCGGTACAAGCCGACCGGCTCTGGCAACTACAAGCGGGGAGAAATCAGTCCATATCTTACAAATGAATTATCGCCTGCAATTTATAACGGTACCCAGCATGCCGAGCCATTCGATGTTATTATCACCCAGGAAGGGTTAAACGATATAATTGCACGGGGCAACTGGCCGATGGAGTCCGAGGGTGTCCTGCTTTACGCACCGGCAGCACTTTTTGTACCGGGCAGGCTCGTGCTTATGGGAACGGCAGACGCCAAAGGTGTGGAATTTGTGGTAACCATCGAGCTGGAGCCCAAAATTGACGAAGAGGGTCTTTTGAATCTGCAGGTAGCTAAGGTGAAAGTCGGAGCTATGAATATTACACCCCTTGCTAAAATAATGGCCAAAAAAATGTACGCTCAGAGGATTGCCGGTTTAGAAGTAGATACAAAGGCTTTGCAGACAAAAATAGTTGGTTCATTGCTGAATGATGAGCCTTTTGAGCCCGTTTTCAGCATTGACGAGAAAAAGGTGCGGATTGAAAAAATTACTATTGAAAAGGAAAAATTACTGGCACATCTGGTCCCTGCATCGTAACAAGCCGGGCCTTTGTGCCTCGTAGTTCGATGCAAATGAGTTTTTGGGAGCTAATAACTGCTGTTATATTCGGACTTTGGCATTTTGGGGTAATTGAGCCTTTATTTTTGTTTACGCTGGATTCGAGTTAAAAATTATGCAAATTCGACAAAAATATTATTGCCATTGACGGATTTGACGATTATTATAAGAAGTTTGGTTATAAGGATTAACAGCTACCAAAGCTAAACTTTGAATTAAGAGGCATAAAAATGGTTTTGACAGGATTAGCAAACAGTGCAAAGTAGGCGAACAACATTTGGCCTGCACGGATGCATTTCTGCGCATGATGGTGGCTTGGAAATCGGTTTTCTGCTTCAATTGTCGCGAAAAACGAACAAGGGTATTCAGTATCGGAGGCAGATGATGTAGAGTAAAGTACAACTACAACCTCTGTTCGTTTTGCGTGCCGGGGAAACCTGTTTTACAAGGTTCCGGCTTTTGAACTGGAAACGTGGATAGTTTCCATTTTTTTTTGTCCGAGACCAGAAATAGGTTCCGGGCCGGGAATAGACAATAAATCTGTGCTGTATTAAAGAGAAAAGACAATGAGTCAGGAATTACTAAGAATCGTGGAAAATATTGCCCGCGATAAAAACATCGACAAGGAATCCATATTTGTGGACCTGGAAGAAGCAATGGTTTCGGCAGCAAGGAAGCACTTCGGCGAGCCGGAAAGCAATATAGTAGTAAATATCGATCGAAGCAACGGTCAGATCACCGCATCCAAAGACGACGAGAAAATCGATATCAAAGGGCTCGGCCGAATCCCGGCCCAGACAGCCAAACAGGTGATGATACAGAAGATACGGGCTGATGAAAGAGACAGTATCTATGCCGAGTTCGTTCAACGTAGGGGCGAAATCATAAGCGGCACAGTCGTAAGATATGAAAGCGGAACGGTTATCGTTAATCTGGACCGGTGGACGGAAGCCTTTATGCCGAAAGGCGAGCAGATAATGGGCCAGACACACCGTGTAAGCGAGAGAATTCGATGCCTGATTCTCGACGTTAAAGAAACCTCTAATCAGGTCAAAATTATTCTTTCCAGGACTCATCCTGATTTTATTCGGCGACTGTTTGAGTTAGAGGTACCGGAGATTAATGAAAAAATCATCGAAATAAGAGCATTAGCCCGAGAGGCGGGCTATCGAACCAAAGTAGCAGTTATTTCATTTGATGAGAAGGTTGACCCGGTCGGTGCGTGCGTTGGTGTTCGCGGCAGCAGGATAAAGAATATAGTTGAAGAGCTCGGTGGAGAAAAAATAGATATTGTCCGCTGGAACGAATCGTCGCAGGTGCTGGTAGCGAATGCATTGATGCCGGCAAAAGTAAGCGAAATCTCCCTGTGTTTTGAATTAGGACGAGCAACAGTTGTTGTCGATGAGGACCAGCTCAGTCTTGCCATCGGCAAGCACGGTCAAAATGTCCGCCTGGCAGCCAGATTAACCGGCTGGGATATCGATATACTAACCCCGGACGAATATAACCTTGGCATCGAAAGATTGACAAACTGCGTTAAGACAGTGGAAGGCGCAGATGACACCGTAGTTGATAAGCTGATAGCATTAGGGATCATATCCGTTGGAGACCTTGATGATGTTGGGGTCGAACCACTGGTTAATGAACTGAAGATTGACGCAGAAATCGCCCGCAAATTGGTTGCAGCGGCTCCCAAAGAAATCGAACGTCTGGAGGCGGAATCGAAAAAGAAAGAGATTGAGAAACAATTAAGCCAACAGACAAAAACGGTAGATAACGAAGCATAGATATATCTCGAACGAGATATGATGTATTAAATACGGCTGAAATTGGAGATTTATATTTGGCCAGTACAAGAGTTTACATTTTAGCCAAGGAGCTTGGAATAAAAAGCTCTGCGATTGTGAAGAAATGCCAGGACGAGGGTCTGGATGTAAAGAACCATATGTCAGTGTTATCCGCAGGCCTGGCTGCGACCATTCGGGAATGGTTCAGCGAAGGCGAAAATGTTACAACGGTTGAGACGTCTGAGAAGGTGGACCTGGAAAAGGTCCGAATCAAAAAGAAGAAGAAAAAAACACCAAAACCAGAAGAAGAAAAAACAAAAGTTGAAAAAACCAAATCGGCAAAGCCGGCAGCCAGGCGAATCAGGGCGGCAGCCGAAACAACCGTCGCAACAGAAACAGAAGCTGAAACTGAACAAATCGAAATTACAGATAAAGATGACGCTTCGACAACTCCTATTGAACAGGAAATCGCTGTAACCACATTAGAAGAGCCTCCCCCGGTCGAAGAAAAGATAATCGAGGCACCACCAGAGCCGGAAGTGATATTACCTGCCGGGCCGATTTTGGAGAAACCTGAGCCTGCCAAACTGAGCGGGCCACAGGTTGTTCGAGTAGAAGCACCGGAGCCGATACGAAGACGACCCAAGCCCAAGCCGAAACCCAGATACGACGCGCCTGTAACCGAGCCGTTGATGTACAGTCAAAAGAAAGAGGAAGAGGAAGAGGAAGAGTCGGTCACATTAACCGGCAAGGACAAAAAATCCGCCCCAAAACGGCAAAAAGAAAGAACACACGGACGAAGACGAGACGGTCGAGATTCGGAAACAGTAAAGAAGCCTAAAGCCGGCAGCAGATGGCGACAAAGAGATATTGAAGAAAGACAAGCCCGTCTTGACGCGGCCGGTGGTGAGGGCCTGCGTTTAAGACCGACACGTAAAATCGCTTCAAAATCCAGGCAGAAAGCAGCAGGACCTGTCAGGCCGAAAAAGGCCACTATAAGTGAGCCAATCACAGTAAAAGATCTTTCGGCGGCCCTGGCTATTAAAGCAATGGATATCATTCAAAAGTTAATGCAGCAAAGTGTAATGGCAACTGCCAATCAGGTGATAAGCAATGAGGTTGCCGAAATGGTTGCTCTTGAGTTCGACACCGAGTTGATTGTGGTACATAAAAGTACTCTGGAAGAGCAGATAAAGAAAGAATTTGAAGAGCGACAGAGAAAAAATCTCCAGAAACGCGCGGTTGTCGCCGCAATGCTCGGACACGTTGACCATGGCAAAACCAGCTTGTTGGACAAAATCCGTTCAACACACATAGCATCCGGCGAAGCAGGCGGCATTACCCAGCATATCGGGGCATCTGAAGTTACCTGGGACGATAAAAGAGTAACATTTCTCGATACGCCCGGTCACGAGGCTTTTACGGCAATGCGTGCCAGAGGGGCCAATATGACGGACGTTGTGGTGCTGGTGCTCGCGGCCGATGATGGAGTAATGCCCCAGACAATTGAGGCAATAGCCCACAGCAAGGCTGCGGGAGTTCCAATTATTGTTGCATTGAATAAAATAGATTTGCCCGGGTGCGATATAAATCGTATCTATTCCCAGTTATCTGAGCATGAGCTGACGCCCGTTGAATGGGGAGGCGAAACGGAAGTCGTCAAAACCAGCGCAATAACGGGGGTGGGCATAGATGACTTGCTCGAATCCCTGGATTACGTGGCGGAACTACTGGAGCTTAAGGCCGATGCCACAATTCCCGCGACAGGATGGGTAATCGAAGCCAGGATGTCGGCGAAGCGAGGGCCGGTGGCGACACTTCTAATAAAGGAAGGTCGCCTGAAGAAAGGTGATGCGGTATTAGCCGGTGATACCTACGGCAGAGTAAAAATGTTGAAAAACAGCCACGGCAAAACCATAAGGACAGGCACAAGCTCTATGCCGGTGGAGATAACGGGCCTTAGTGATGTTCCCCAGGCCGGTGATAGATTTTACTGTCTTGACGACATCAACAAGGCCAAAGCCGCCGCCGAAGAGAACCAAATACGCTCAAGAGAGAATTCTTTGGCGGAACGGACTCAGGTAACATTAGACAATTTATTCAGCCAAATAGATGCCGGCAAAACAGAAACGTTAAACCTTATCATCCGGGCCGACGTTCAGGGCTCTGTGGATGTATTGAAAAAATATTTATCAGAGTTGAGCGTCGAGGAAGTAAAGATTAATATTCTTCATGCCGCTCCGGGTGGCATTACTGAAGGTGATGTTGTGCTGGCTGAAGCATCGAATGCCATTATCATCGGCTTCAATGTTGTCCCGGAAGAACATGCAGCCAAGATAGCAGAATCCAAAGGAGTTGAGATAAGGCTGTACAATGTCATCTACCGTATAACCGAAGATTTACAGAAATCAATGGTTGGAATGCTTGAGCCTGAAGAGACAGAAAAGGCGCTCGGCAGAGCTGCGGTTAGAAATACATTTAAGATATCACGGATTGGTACGATTGCCGGCTGCTACGTCAGCAGCGGGCACGTTAGCAAGAACGCAAAGATGCGGCTGATACGCGACAACATCGTGCTTAAAGACAATCTCAGTGTAGATTCGCTCAAGCATTTCAAGGATGACGCCCGTGAAGTAAAGACAGGGCTTGAGTGTGGTATTAAGATAGCAGGATTCGACGATGTTAAAGTCGATGACGTTCTTGAGTTCTATGAAATAGTGAAAGTGGCCAGAACCCTTTCGTCTTGAGGCGGATACCGTGAATTATGGCAACTCGAAGGCAGGAGAAAGTAGCTCGTGTGGTGAAAGAAGTCGTCAGTGACGCTATTGCTCACCGTCTTAGTGATCCACGCATTGAAGGGTTCGTGAGCGTTACGCGAGTTGAAATGTCGCCTGATTTGCGCAATGCCAATGTGTATTTAAGCATTTTCGGCAGGGATGAAGTCTCTCAGAGCAAGACTTTTACCGCAATAACACACGCAAAAAGCCGAATACAATCTATAGTAGCCGGCAATTTGCAGAGCAAATTCTGTCCTGTATTGCATATTTACAGGGATGAGAAATTTAAAAAGACTTTAGAGACTATGAACCTGATAGACAAGGCCGTCAGTGAACTGGAAAAAACAGACCCAGAAGAAGATTTGAACAACGAGGAAGTTTAATGTGAAATCCCGGCGCACCGGGTGATGTACCCTTGAATTTCGAAGGGCAAATATTGCCGCTGAGAAAATGAGGGTGTGATATTAAGATTTTTATGCTATCGGCAAGAGGCTGATATGAAGAACAGCAAAAATTATTCCATGAAAATACAAAAACTACACAGCTCATTGGATCGGAAATATCCGAAAGTTCAAAAAGTTACCCACGATGAACCTACGGATGCAATTGTTTATGGTATCATTTGCTCCAGGTTGGACGAGAAGACAACAGAATCCGCAATTAAGAAGTTCTCTGATTATTTCATTGACCTGAACGATTTGCGTGTTTCAAGGATAGAAGAAATTGTTGAAATGTTAGGCGCCGATACACCTGTTACAAGAGATGTGGCCTTGACAATTACTACTGTTCTGCGAGCCATATTCAACGAATATCATAAAGTGAGCTTAGAGGGATTAAAGAAAACAGGCAAACGTCCGGCTCGACAGGCGCTTGAGAAGATGGAAGGTACCAGCCGTTTTGTTGTCGATTATTGCATGCTGACTTCTCTGCAAGGCCATGCCATACCGCTTACCGAAGGAATGATAGCATATCTCAAAAGCAGGGAATTGGTCTATCCCGACGCGAGCGAGCAGGAAATAGGAGGCTTTTTGGCCAAGCAGATTTCAGCCAAAAAGGGGTACGAATTTTATGCCCTCCTGCGGCGTGAAAGCGAAGCACACAGCAGTAAAAAGAAGAAAAAAACCAAAACTGCATCTGCAAAAAAGAAGACAACTAAAAGACAAAAGAAAAAAACAACAAAGAAAGTGGCCAGGACGAAAAAGAGGAAAAAATAACAAATAACGTTATGTCAAATCAGATATTAAAATTAGGTATTCCCTCAGGCAGTTTACAAAAGGCAACTATCAAACTTTTTGATAAGGCCGGATTCCACATTTCTGATTCCAAAAGAAGCTATTTGCCACGTATAGATGACGAACAAATCCGACTTATCATGCTGCGGGCGCAGGAGATGGGCAGATACGTATCCGACGGTGTTATCGACGCCGGCATTACGGGGTACGACTGGATAATGGAAAATAACTGTGATGTGGTGGATATATGTCAACTCGCCTACAGCAAAGCCACAGGCAACCCGGCCAGATGGGTACTGGCCGTTCCAGGTGAATCGCAGGTTAAATGCGCAAAGGATTTGGCCGGCGGCATCGTTGCAACCGAACTGGTTAACGTAACAAAAAAATATTTCGCAGATCAAGATGTCAATGTAAAGGTTGAATTCAGCTGGGGCGCTACGGAGGTAAAAGCCCGGCTGGTCGATGCAATAGTAGAGCTTACCGAGACAGGGACATCGCTGCGGGCAAACGACCTGCGAATAATAGATACCGTTATAACCTCCACGACAAGGTTCATTGCAAATAAGCAGGCATGGGAAGACAAGTTCAAGCGTGAAAAGGTAGAAAATATCTCGATACTGCTTAACGCCGCAATCGAAGCCCGCAGTAAAGTCGGGCTTAAGATGAATATAAAGAAAGACAACTTAGAGTCGATATTGAAGATTTTGCCCGCTGAAAAAAGCCCGACTATCTCATCTCTGGCCGATGCGGATTTTGTGGCGATAGAAGTGATTATCGACGACAAAATTGAACGGACATTAGTACCGGCGCTGAAGCGGGCGGGAGCATCGGGAATAATCACCTATCCTCTGAATAAGGTCTTACACTAAGGCGGCAGAAAAGGCTGATTTGAGATTTTTTACCCTTCGACTTTGCCCAGAGTTGAGGATTTTTACTCCGACACTTACATAACTGCTGAATGTTATTTACTTCACACACTCCTTAGTCAACATCAGGCGGATTCAGGCATTTGAATTCGAAGAAGAAACCGTCGGACTTGCTGATGCCGTAAAGAGCGGATAAGCCAAAATACTTCTTGACCGCATCAAACTCTGGTAAAAGGCTGAAATCAAACAAATCAAAACCTCCCTGTGCAAACATCATCTTCGGAATAACAGAACCGGCTCTCCCACCGACACCCATCCCGATGTTCGATTCCTTATCCTTATTTTTCATTTGCTTGCTCAGATTGCGCATTCCAGACCAGAGATACTTACCCGAAACCGTATCGTTCTGTAAAGTGACCAGACCGGCAAGCGAAGGAACAGACGATTTAGCTATATTAAACCACCGTTCAGAACCCACTGATACGTTCTCTGTGCTGTTTAAGGTACGAAGGGCCTGCTCTACGGAAGATTCCTTGGAGAAAATCAGATGCGTGTCGGTAACCGTAAAAGCATATTTCGGCATTTTTGGGATTTGCCCCCTGTTGGGATTCTGCATTGGTCTTCCTGCTCCCGGCATCAGGCCCCGTAGAAAGCCCTGGAAGTCGAGTAAATATATAGTGTGTCCGAGAAACTGCCGGCTGGCATCAGGATTATTTGCTGCCAACATTTTGCCATGCAGAAGGGACAAAGATTTTTCAAGAGCGCCGCGGTTTTCTATCGCTACAGCAATAAGTGACGTCTCCGTTCCGGTTATATCAGCACCGGAGACAGGCTCGCTTATACTCTGAGCGATAATAATTTGCGAGCCGAGATGGTCAACAACACCGGTTTTTATCTGCATCGGCGGTTCGCCCTGTGGGCCGGCCGGTATCAGCGGCATATACATTAAAGCTGCAAGCTGCGGCGAAAAGCTGCTTAGAATATTGCCAAGCTCACTATAGGCATTGTTTATATTCAAATTCATAAATGATACAGAATACACCGAGTTTGGAATAAACCGCGGGGTCCTCAAAGGTGCCGATTCTACTTCGAGCATTTTGGGAACCCCTTTCTTTTGGCCTCTGATTCTAAGGTAAGCTTTGCCAAAAGAAGACCCGGCGGATGCCGTTGGTACCGCCCCAGGTCGAATTGAGCAGCCAAAAGACGTAACATTATCAAGGCCAAGGTTGCCTATTATCATTTCTGGTTTAAGGGTCTGTCGCGAAGTGGCCGTGGCACGGCGGGCAGTATCGGCATCAATTGTTTTTTTTATGATTTGCTTTATGTTCACGTAGCAATCAATCTGTTCGGAATCCTGTAATTTAACGGCCCTCATAGTTGACGAATAGTCGGTGTCATCAGCTAATGTCGGGCTGCCGGCTCCTTTGACTTGCGCAATGACAAATTTCAAGACGTCCAGGTCCGTAGCGGCTATCAGACAATCTTCGATAAAACAAAAATTAAAAGCCTTTGAAGATGGGCGGATTATGGTTGTGATATCAACACCACGGTAGTCTTCGGTTTTACGGTGGCTGCCATCTTCAACAGACTGTTTGACCGTCTTATCAACCGCTTCTTTGATTTTATTTATATTCTCTCCCCACTGGATTATGAGCAAAAGCGGCGGCTCATTGGCGTCTTTTAAACGCTCGTTAAATACTAAAGCAAGGGCTGCTCTGCCCTCGGGCAGCTCATCTATACCGGCGATTAACCCGAAAGGCTTGTTCTTTCGCTCCCGGGATATTTCCCGCCATTTGGTTTTAAGGTCATCGAAAAAGGGCGCCATTGCCGGGTCTTTGTAGAGTTTGTAAAAGTTGGTTTCTTCAAACTGCTTCTTTAGCCGGCTCATATTTTGAACATCAACCAACAGAACGGTTTCCGGCGGGAGGAGCTTTGCCGTCTCGGGAAGTGTCACGGCCCGGACAGGGGCCGGCGTCCATAAAAGAACGAGGGCATAAGAGCAAAAAATCATAAGAGTAATTTGGAGTTTACCCGCCGCCCCGACTTGCGTCGGAAGACGCGGGGGCAGGTGAGATGTTTTCACAAGGTAGTTCATTTTGATACCTTTCGCTAACTTAGCTGTACCGGCGCACATGGGTTAACTGCCGTTTTTAAGGAATTTCGGGCTGGTTTTATTTCGTCTTCTATCCGGCTGGATGTATCTGTAGCCGCTATTCGGATTATCTTTATCATAGGTAAACGCGTCGCGGTTATCTAAGAAGTGTTTAACATAGTTGACGGGAATGGCAAAGCCGAGTCCGCCATAAAAGATATAGCCCATATTAGTAACACCGATGACTTCTCCCGCCAGATTAAATAACGGGCCTCCGGAATTTCCCGGATTAATATCGGCGTTGGTCTGGATATAGAGAAGCCCCTGGAAAGCCCTGTTCTTTGTGCTGATAAGACCATTGGTAACGGTTCGTTCGAGTCCGAGCGGATTGCCGATAGCGAAAACCTGTTCGCCGGTTTTGATGTTGTCGGTATCGCCAAGGTGAACAAATTTGGTCTTCTTGCCTTCGAGGTCTTCGACCCTCAAAAGAGCCAGGTCAATAAAAGGATTAATGGCCTTGATTTTGACCTTTTTGAATTTATTTCTCTCAAAGCCGTTCTTTGCCTTGCGAAAGACGGTGACCTCAATTCTTGTTTCTTTTTCAATTACGTGATAGTTTGTAATAAGGTAGCCATCCTGATTTATGAAAAAGCCCGAGCCTGAACCTGCGGGGCTTGAAATCATTACAACCGCCTCAGAAACCGCCTCCACGCATTTTTCAATAGTTGTTTTCCCAAGATTTGCGGTTTTGTATAATTTATTGTCCGGCTCTTCGGCATTGGCCGGCTCTTTACTCGAACCGCTGATTTGGCCGACATCGACATCCTCAACTGTAAGAGTCTCGGAGT
>Ga0307379_10012049_pt1 | contig 11293 bp, 20 predicted proteins | sample UN2MG_FD_202237 | JGI IMG/M metagenome (GOLD analysis project Ga0307379, IMG submission 202237) | Soil microbial communities from Risofladan, Vaasa, Finland - UN-2 | ecosystem: Environmental > Terrestrial > Soil > Coastal area > Acid sulfate soil | place: Finland: Risofladan, Vaasa | collected... | reverse complement strand
GCAGGTTCTCTGGTTCTCGGCACTCTCCTTGCTGGTCATGTTGAGTGCCTTGTCTAGGCGGGTCTCGCAGAGTATGGCTCCCTGGGGTTCAACGATGAAGCCTCTGTGGTCGAGGCCCCAGTGGTACCGCCTCGCGTTGGCCAGCCCCTCGTTTATCCCCTGCTATAACACCAATATCGTCGTAACATATTTATAGTGGGCGTGTGTATGGTCAGTCATGGCTAAGAGCGAGGAGGTGTGGAGCAGGAAGCTGGACACCAAAAGCGAGTCAACCCAACGGACATACGCCGCCATGCTCAGCAGCTTCCTGGAGCGGTGGGGCTACACCCATGAGACCCTGTTCACCGAGTACCACCAGATCTATGTGGACCGGATCACGGGGAACGGCGACCCACGGGACGCCGACAAGATCGAGACCATGCTGGCCACCCAGATGCGGGAGATGGTGGGCCGGGGCTTCTCAGGCAGCTACGCGCGGAGCCTGAAAAACGCTTTAACCTTTTTCTTCAAGTCTCAGGGCCTCACCTTCACAGTGGACAAGGAGGACATCCCGCCCAAGGACTCCCGGAGCCGGGACACGCCCACGAAACAGGATCTACAGCGGATGCTCGACAAGTGCAGCGGCATGAACGAGCTTCGCAACCAGGCGCTGATCATGTTCCTCAAGGACTCGGGGCTCAGGGTCAGCGACGTGTCGCCCCTGGACGTGGACGACTACCGTGCGGCCTTGGTGGTGGCGGGGAGCCCGGGTTATGCGTGGTTCAAGGATCTTAAAACCAAGAAGAAGGGTATCTGGGCTTACCCCGTTATTGGGCCTGACGCATCCGAGGCGCTGGACGCCTATCTGGGGTCTCGGGACGCCGCGCCGGGGGAGCCCTTGTTTATGGGGATGGACTTCGACACAAGCAGCCCTGACCGTAACGATTGGGTGATCCAGGGTGAATGTCGCCTCTCGGCTACGGCTATGGTCACAGCGATGCGGACCATCGGGGCCAAGGTGAAGGGTAAACGCATGAGCGCCCACAGCCTCCGAGGATACCACTCGACCCAGCTTCGAGGCTCAAGCGTGCCTTTGGAATGGATCAAAAGACTACAAGGCAAACGGCTGCCGAGCAGCGACGATCCTTATTTTCACCCGGAGCAGACCGGGGAGCTGCTGGAGAGCTACGTCAAGGCGTATCCGAGCCTGGAGGTAAACCCGATAAGCACACAGCAGGCCATGTTCCAGGACGAGCTGGGGGCGGTGCTCATGGACCCCGAGATAAGGGATAGCTTCTTAAAATGGTTGGCCGAGTTGAAGCAGGCCGCCTAGTAGCGGAGGATACCCCGATCTGTTTAGCGACTTCTTTTGCAACTATCAAGGGTGCCTCAAATGAGGTACCCTTACCGCCTTCACTCATTCTCTGTTTGGCTTTCTCCGCGATCAACGCCTCAAGAGGTTTAGCAGCCTCCACTTTCACCCACCTCCCCAGCGTCCCCCATAATTAACTGTTAATAATTAATAAAGGGTGTAGATACGCCTCTTATTTCGTGGCTTCCTTGATGAATCGGCGGATGAGGGCCAGGTCGTCGTCGACGAGGGAGAGATCGAGTTGGGTGACTGTGTGCTTGAGCTCCCTGAACCCGTCGAGCTTGAGGCCCTGGTCGAGGTAGGCTTGGATGATCTTCCTCTCACGGTCTGTCAGTACGTAGCTCCGAACCATATCGTATCACTGTGTTATAGTCACTGTAACATTTAAATACTATGTTATAATGGTTATAACTGAGGACAATGAGATGAGGAGCATAATAAAACCGGTGAATCGCCCCGGGTGCTTCGGCTCAATGTACGAGCTGGGCGAGGATTACATGGCCTCTCACTGTATGGGCTGCCGAGCCTTCAACGATTGCAGCGGCATAGGCGGCGGAGTCGAGACCATCAAGGCGAGTGTCCTGGTCCCTGCGGAGCCAGCCCGAGACATCGAGTACGCTGTGAGGTGGTAGAGGTGGCCGAGGAGAAACTAAAGTTCGCGGTGAGTTATGGGAGGGTCATTCAGTTGAAGCCCTACGAAACCACGCGATTCAACGTCCTGATCGAGCACTACAAGGACGAGGTTCCTATCAGCTACGCCTTCGCGGAGGCTCGGGAGCTGATTGAGCAGCAGCTTAGGGAGCTCAAGGCGCTGGAGGTGAGGGTCCATAGATAGGCTGTGGATCGGGTTCATGCTGGGGCTCGCCGTGGGCGCTTCCATCGGCACCGCTACCTTGAGGGCCCTTGAGATCATATGCGAGGAGCTCAGGCGCATCAATGCCTACGAGAAGGCTCGGGAGAAGCTGAGGCGGTTCATCCAGGGTGAGTGACATGGTTAAGGTGGTGCGTGGCTGGGATCCTGAGGACGGCTCTAAACCCTATTCTGAGGAGTGGTGGGCCCGGCTGGACATCAGGGCCAACCTCAAGGCGGCGGTGAGATCAACCAAGTGAACATTCCTATCTTATTGAGACAACGCTTATTTTATTCCACACGGAATACTTAGGGAGGCGGGTGAAAATGGCGCTGGAGACTGAGACCAGGGAGAGGTTCAAGGAGAGGGTAGCGGCTCTCCTCAGCCACGGCTCAAGCCTCAGCCAACTAACCAAGCAGCTTGTCAGAGAGGGTTACTCGGCTGACACGATCCCCGGGGCGCTGAAGGGCGTGGGCGTCAGCGTCGATGGCGAGGGAAGGGCGTCAATGGAGCCGGGGCCCAGACAGACAAGGCTCAAGTGATCTTCTCAGCCCCTAGACGGCTATGTTTTAAGTTTCAGTCTCACCGGTCTAGCCCCGATCTTGATGATCTCCTCGTGGCGGTGCATGGTGTCAAACAAGGTGCTGATCTGTCGCTCGGTGCGACCCAGCCTCTCCTCCACGTCGGACCCGGCGTCAACGGCTTTACTCAATACATATCTCTGTTTCTTAGAGTGCTGTATGTTTTCACTTTTCTGCCGGTTGAGCTGGTCCCGTAAGCTCCTGTCTCCCACTGCTAGAAGGTTGATAAAATTGTTGATGAAGGCGACCTTCTCCTCCAGGCGCTGCAGGCGGGCCTCGACATCCGGCACTATCTCACAGGCTCGCCATGGCGATGGACACGGTGGCTATCGGCCCACTCGTCTAGATCGTCGTCGGTGTCATTGTCGAGCCGGGTTAGCATGAGACGCTGGACCCTATCTAATTCACCGTCGAGCCATTTTATCTGTCGGCGCAACTCATCGACAAGCCTGAGCAGGCTCCAGTTTTCCTGTGAGAGGCTGTGTATTGTGTCCACGTCAGTCACCGGGCCACCATCCTTAAGGGTCTGGGTTTGAAGGCTGGGCACGACGGGTCTCCGCATAGCACCGTCCGCCCATGCTTGGTGCAATAGCCTGCGTGGGCGGGGTCACTCACCCGGGCCTTGAGGGCTCGGCGTATCGTCCGCCGGGGCACCTTCACGGTCACCGTTTCCACGTCACCTCGATGTTTATGAGCCTGTTGAATGGGGCCTCGGTTTTCAGGGGGAGGACGCCGCCGAATTCTTCGAGAGTGCGCTCCCGGAGCCGGGCCACCTCTCGGCCTATCTCACCCACGTTTAAACGGTCGGGTGCATTCAGCGACATGGCTAACCATAGGGCGCCGCTTATCCTGGGCCTCTTGTCGGTGATGGATTCCTGGGCCTTCATGAGCCGCAGATTAACGGTGCTCAGATCGTCGCCGATTTTGCCGAGGCGGAGGGCTGATGTGTTTGGGGTGTTGTATGCTTCCTCTAGCTGCTTGGCGAGTTTATTGCTCTCCTGCGTGTATCTGGTTATGTCGGCCTTGGCTGTGGCCTGCTCCTGGTTGTGCCGCCGGTCCAGATCTTCTCGTTGAGCCCGGAAGTCATGCTCTACCTCGACGTGATCCCTCAAGTGGCTCATGCCGCCATTGAATACCTCGATGACTCCACGTTTCTGGTTGAGCCGGAAAATCGGGGCCTTGAAGTCCCTGTCATTCATGAATAGTCGGGCGTCGCCTTCGCTGAACGGGATCACGAGGCTCTCTAAACGGTGGTGGGTTGGGTATCTGCTCAAGAGCCGGGCTTCGAGGGAGGAGGGGGCGCGACCCTCTGATGTGAGGAAGGGCATTTAAGCCGTCTCCCTGAAGCTGTCGCAGCTTGGGTCGCTTGGCTTGGTGGCGTTGCCGCTTACGGTGCACCGGCCTGTTACTCGGGTCTTGCTTGTGATTCGGTCCCTCGGTAGCGCGGTGTCGCTCCTCGGGTTAGATGTCCAGATTGCTGGCTGGAACGATCGGCATTCCTTACACATTTTCATGCTAGATTTCACCTCCGCCTAGGCGTATTCTTATTGGCCGCCTCCCGAGGTTCTTAAACCTCAGTTTGACCGCCTCATCGGATCGTATCTTCATGTGGCTGGCCTTCCGCCTGCCGGTTATGTAGCTGTCCCAATCGAGCATGGGGTACTGCTTTTTAATTGCGAGGTGGGTCGGGGCTTTTAACGCCATTTCCCTGAGCCGAGTCTGGGCTACATCATTGTAGGAAGCCCTTTCGTCAAGTCTGTATTCGTACAGGAATCTATGGTATAGGGTGGGGCCGTCGGCGGCGCCTCTTATATCTATGAAGTCCTGGTACAACCTCTGAAAATCCGGGTGTCTGCCCTGGGTCAGGGCCTCCTTGACGAGACTCTCCTCGGCATCGGTCTCCCGTGCGTGGACCTCCTTGATCGTCCGGGCAGCCTCATACAGCCGCCGAATCTCCTCGCCGTCGCCTCGTTTCCTGGCCTCCCGGGCCGCCGTGTTGAGCCTGTTGAGGGCTGCGGCCTCGCTTGGCGAGTAATAGTCTTTGTCCATCAAGATTGCCCGTTGGGTCTCTCGCTGAAAATCCGTTAACTCTTTGTCTTGGGTCATATCTTAACGCCTCTCACTAGGCATTCCACGCTACAACCTACTTTTTACGGACTACATAGCCGCCTACTCGGGTCCCGCCGAGGCTCGTGTCCATAGAGTCGGGAAGTGAAACGCCCCGGGAAGCAGGCTCCAGGTCACCGTGAGGACTCGGCTTTTTCTGTTGGGCCTGCTCTATGTCCTCTTTTATGGCGACATCGGCGGGGTGGGATGGATTGTCCGGTCTCCGTCTCTCGCTGTCCATGAAATTCTGTTTGGCGGCTTCACGGGCCTTAATCTCCAATTCATCGAGCTCCTTCTCCTCCTCCTCCGTCCACTTAGGATCAGGGCGCCATGACTGTAAGATGAATTGGGTGGGGCCTGCATCCACCTTTAGGGCCGCCCGGGTGAACATGCCGGTATCCATGAGGAGCTGAGCCTCCCTGTCGGCCAGGATGCCAACGCCCTTGGCGGCGCCGGTGACTACTGCATCGTTGTTTGACTCGTACATGATTTGAAGCAGCCTCCTACGCGCCAGGTGAATGTGGCCGATAAGCCGATATAATGAACCCTCCACGGCGCCCGCCTCCAAGGATAGAAGAGAGGGCAACCAGGCGTCGAGCTGTCTGAGGTCACGCCGGACCGTCTCAATCGAAGAAGAATACTTGGCGTTTATCAACGGATGCATTTCTTGGGGAGTCAACCCTAGAGCGTGGTATCTGAATACAAGCCTCCGACGGTCCTGAATATCCACAGCATTCAACCGGGTACCCCTATTAACGGTCATTTTCTGCACCTTTAAACCTAAGCCTCCTTAACGTTAACACCTACCCTGAAATCAGTTGAGTTGTTAACGTATCCAATGCCTTTTTCGGTGATGCCGAACCAGGGTTTAGAGGTCCATATTTTAGTAGGCTTTGGGGGTTCTCTGATTTGCTCTCCTGTGCTATAATTGGTATAAAGTGGTTTGCCCTTGTACTCATACTTGTAATTGTAGAAATACTTGTAGATGAGTCCATGTTCTTCAAGTCTTGAAAATGCACGGCTCGAAGCAACTCTTAGGCTTGGGGTTATCGGTAGTTCGCATGAGTATTTGGATAGATTGCGTTCCTTCATGCGGTCATGGTCGTAGAGATCATAAATATCTCGAATTATCGATGCCTGCCTTCTCATGTATCCTTTTTGTTCGTGAAGGTGTAGAAGTATGACTTTCATGTGCTTACCTAGTTTAATGTTAATATCTGTCGTCAATTTGTGCGGGTTGTTAACGTTATTCATATGTACGCCTCCAGGCTGGGCTCCGGCTCTCCTAGACGCATTCTCCGGCAGGCTCTCCAGGTGCAGCAGACTAGGCATGGGGCGTCTCTATGTCTAATCATTACGCAGCCGAGGCAGGACGGCGGATCGGTGCCGCCCTTGTCTCTCATGACGGCCGTGAGAGGCTGATACTGTTTCACTTTCATTTTCAGCTCCTCGTCCATTCACGAACCGTAAAGTTACTAACGGCGTTGGTAAATTCTTCATCAGTCATTTTGCCTGTTCTATGGCAATTGCTAAAGGTTTGTTGAGATATTTTCCATTCTTTCAGCGCCCTCTTACGTGCTTTCATCGGCCTCGCTCCCCTTGAGGGCGGCGGCATAGTCGTTGAGCGCCCTCGCGGACCTGCACCCATATCGGCTCGGGGACGCCCTCCTCAGTCATGTGGGATTCGATTATGTCTCGATTCACCCGGGTCGGGGCGGCGTGGCTAGGGTCCAGGTACGGCGCTATTTTCTCGACGTACCGCTGAACCTGATCAGCCTCCGCCCGGGCTGCCAGGGCGTCCAGGTGGGCCTGCTCTTGTCGGCGCTGCTCTTCCTCGTGAGGATCATGGCCTAGGACGTGCCGCCCGTATCGGCGCTGGGCTTCAATATAGTCCTGGGGCTCTGCGTCGAGGAGGCCCCATAGAGGTACCCCGGCGCCTCGTTCGGTGCGTGCCCTGTAGGGAGATCCTACGCGCCCCTTCTTTTTGATGAGCCCCACGTTTCTGAGGGTTTTGAAGGCTCTTGAAATAGTGTAGTCTTCGAGGCCGAGGGTCATTTGAAGCTCGAGGCTCGTGGTGACTCTATGCTCTATTAGGAAGCCTGAGATCATGCGGTTTGGCTGACTCCTGAAATAATTGCAGGTTCTTGCAATTTTTTGTCCGAGTGCGTTGCCTTTTTCTGAATTAATTGCAATACAATATGCAATTAAATAGAAAATCGCTTCTATATCATATACGGTTAATTTGCAGATTTCTGCAATTAATTGTGTCTTCTCGGGGATAGCCGATTTACTTTCACGTATTGATACTAAATCCCGGTTAGCCATCTCCATGAAAGAGTCGAGGGCCGCCTCGTCCCAGGAATGGCTTAAATATGCTTGATCCTTAGAATTACCTGGATCGTAGGGGTCCACCGTGTTCCCCGGGTTAGGTGCCGGGGAGCCTTCATTTTTCAACTAGGGCTCCTCCTTGGGCCTCCCTATTTTCCGTGGGGTCTCCTCTACGTCGAGGGCTTCAAGGATCACCTGCCGCCAGGGTCTGCCTCCCCGGGCAGCCCGGGCGTCCCGGTACTCCCGCCGGTCAAGATCGACCCTTAGACTGGGCATTCTTGGCCTCCCGGATCTCTTTTATGAGCCGTATGGCTTGGATATAAAACTCGTCTGGGATTTCACTCTTATGGTTCACGCTGGTGCTCGCTCTGCCTGAGCGCACATCATACGGCTTGATCACCAGCGCATAAGCGCAGCCTCAAGAGGCGTGGTTGGCCCTCTCGCCAACCCTCCTCGCTTCGTTGCTCACATAGAAAAGTATAAGCCTTTATATAAAACCTGTTTTATTGGTGTACGGACAGACGAAAAGAAACAAGCATGAAATAATACTACGATTTACGTGTTATAGCCCCTGCTGGACGACGATCCAGTCCCCGTCCTCGGTGAACATTAGGCAGTGGTGGTAGAGCGGGTACCCGTCCTGGACGAGGCTGTTGTCGACCTTGGCGGCCATCCTGCTGGCGTATACGAGGCTGTCGACTTTCCAGCCGCTGAGGCCGAAGACCTGCCCCATCTCACATATCTCCTGAGGCGTCCTGAGACTGGTCCTGCCTTTGCCGCCGCACACCGTGACGCCCAAGTTCTCTCTGTCCATGGCCTCCTTGAGGGCGCCGCAGGTCACGGTGGTGGTGCCGCTGCTGTGCCAGTCGTAGCCCAGGACGCAGCTCAGGCTCTGGAAGAACCAGGGGTCGCTCAGCCGCTCCAGGAGCCCCCTGCGTCCGTACTCGTCTACCATTATGTCCACGATGCACTCCGCCATCTGCACCATGCGGCTGAACAGCCACCTAGGCGCCTTCCCTCCGTGAAGAGGCAACACGGCGGAGCCCGTGTATCCCATGTGAACCGCGGAGCCGTATAGAGTTAAAACCGTTATCCACCGCTTTCAAGGTGGGACGCGACTGAAAGTGCTAAAAGCATAGACATCTCTGGATTCACCCATGAAAGCACCAACCCTAAAGGACGTCATCCTGGCTCGGAACAGGATAAGGCCTTACCTCCTCAAGACGCCCTTCCACACCTACCCGACACTGAACGAGCACCTGGGCTGCGAGGCCTACGTCAAGCACGAGAACCACCACCCCACGGGGGCCTTCAAGATCAGGGGAGGAATCAACCTCATCAGCCAGCTCCCAGAGCAGGAGAAGGAGCGAGGAGTCGTCACCGCCAGCACCGGCAACCACGGCCAGAGCATCGCCCTCGCCAGCAAGATCTTCGGCGTCAAGGCCATCGTATGCGTCCAGGACGGCGCCAACCCCACCAAGGTCGCAGGCATACGGAGCTATGGCGCCGAGATCGTCGAGCACGGCAGGGACTTCGACGACGCCAGAGTGAACGCCGAGCGACTGGCCAAGGAGCACGGCTACAGGTACATCCACAGCGGCAACGAGCCCCTCCTGATAGCTGGCGTGGGCACCATGGCTCTTGAGATGATCGAGGACCAGCCCGACCTGGACTACGTGTTCAGCCCAGTTGGGGCGGGCACCAACTGCGCAGGCGTCGGCCTCGTATACAAGGCGTTATGCCCCGAGACCAAGGTGGTCGCCGTCCAGGCCGAGAACGCGCCCAGCGTCTACAGGAGCTGGAAGAGTGGGAAACTGGAGTCGACTGACTCCGCGAAGACCATGGCGGACGGCCTCGCAACGAGGCAGGCGTTCGAGCTGCCAACGAAGATGCTGAGAGACCTTGTGGACGACTTCATACTCGTCTCAGAGGACGAGATAAAGGAAGCCGTAAAGACGTACGTGGAGAAGGCGCACACCGTCGCCGAGGGCGCCGGCGCCGCTCCTTTAGCTGCTGCTACGAAGATCAGGGATCAGTTGAAGGGTAAGAAGGTGGGGCTGATACTCAGCGGCGGCAACATAACGTACGAGAACCTGATGAAGTGCCTAACCTAGCCTATCAGGCGTCCGTAACGGTCCACTTCCTGTCTTCGGACCCTGGTGCTGCTAATGGGCTTGCCGTCTTCGGCCAGCACCATGGTGATGACGAACATGAGCAGAGGCCTCAACCCCCGATCGACCCTCATCTGGTTTATGACCTCGGCGGTGGGCTCCGTCTCCTCGCTGACTATGATGCCTTCGATATAGTTGCTGTCTACGGTGGGGCCGAAAGGGTCTTTGAGGGGAACGATCTCGGCCCGCTCATAGTACCCCCTCTCCCGGAGGAAGTTCACGACGTCTCGGCGCCTCTTCTCGTAACAGTCTATCTCGTGCTCCTTCTTCAGTGTGGCCGCGAACTCGTCCGTGGTGATGCCTATTACGGCTTGGTTACCCACGTTGAAGGTCTCCTCGAGGAGGAACCAGTGACCCTTATGCATCACGTCGAAGGTCCCACCGACGGACACCAGCTTGAGCCTGTTCTCAACCAAGAAGCAAGCACCTAAACGCAGTATGGAATGGACCCACACAATTAAGCTTTTTCACTTCACCGATAGTGAAAAAATGTTGACTAGTCTGCGACGAAGCAGGTCATGGTGGTGTTGATTCCCTCGACTTGTCTAATTTTTTCTATGATTATGTCGTGCAGAACAGTGGTGTTCTCGCCTTCGATCATCACGTAGGCGTCGTACGGCCCGTAGAGGAAGTGCGCCTCAACCACCCCCTCTATCTTCGCTAGCCTCTCAAGCACTTCTGTTCCCATCCCCGGCTCAAGGGTTAATAGAACCAATGCTTTATCCATGGACACCCATTAACCCCTTGGGAGCTCAACAATATAAACAGTCTAGGGCTCCGCGAAACCGTTATATCCTCTGATTGGTTCAATGAACCGAAAACGAGGTAGATCATTTGTCCTCTGAATTCTCGAGCCGTATATCAGGGTTCTACAAGAAGCCCGTTGAGGAAAGAATCGGCATCATAGCCGAGAAGGTGGGCCTGACGCCGGAAGAGGTGGAGACCCTGAAGTCCAGGGGCGGCCTAACCATGGAGGCAGCCGACAGGATGACGGAGAACGTCATCGGCACCATAGCTTACCCGTTCAGCGTAGCCGTCAACTTCAGGGTAGACGGCAGCGACTACCTGGTACCCATGGCCGGTGAGGAGCCCAGCGTCGTCGCCGCGGCCAGCAACATGGCCCGCCTAATGAGGGACGGCCCCGGCATCGAGGCCAAAGCCACGGACCCCGTTATGATAGGCCAGATTCAGGTGCTCGACGTGCCAGACATGGACGCCGCCGTGAAGGCCATAGAAGACAACAAGGAGACGCTCATCGAGTCCGCCAACGAGCTGGACCCTGTGCTGGTCAGGTTCGGTGGAGGAGCCAAAGACATCGTGCTGAGACCCATCGAAACCGAGGATGGCCCCATGCTCATCGTCCACCTCCTCGTGGACTGCAGGGACGCCATGGGCGCCAACGCCGTCAACACCATGGCCGAGGCGCTCGCACCCACCATAGCCATGCTCGCAGGAGGAAGGACGCTGCTCAGGATCATAAGCAACCTAGCCGACAGGAGGCTAATCACAGTCAAGGGGAAAGTGAAGAAGGAAGACATCGGCGGCGAGAAGGCAGTGGACAACATAGTCTCGGCTTGGGCTTTCGCGGACGCCGACCCCTACAGGGCGGCCACCCACAACAAGGGCATCATGAACGGCGTCGCCGCCGTGGCCCTCGCCTTCGCGCAGGACCACCGGGCCATCGAGGCGGGCGCCCACGCCTACGCCGTGAGACACGGCCAGTACAGGAGCATGAGCAGGTGGAGCAAGGACGGAAACGGTGACCTTGTGGGCGAGATGACTCTCCCCATGGCCGTCGGCCTCGTCGGAGGCGCCACACGAAGCCACCCCATGGCACAGGTGGCCCGTAAGATACTGGGCGTGGACAAGTCAGTGGACCTAGCCAAGGTCCTGTGCGCAGTCGGC
>Ga0307379_10012047_pt1 | contig 11294 bp, 12 predicted proteins | sample UN2MG_FD_202237 | JGI IMG/M metagenome (GOLD analysis project Ga0307379, IMG submission 202237) | Soil microbial communities from Risofladan, Vaasa, Finland - UN-2 | ecosystem: Environmental > Terrestrial > Soil > Coastal area > Acid sulfate soil | place: Finland: Risofladan, Vaasa | collected... | reverse complement strand
CTTTAATGAAGTAAGCATTGCTGCTACATCTTTGTCTACATTTTCCATAATTTCTTTTCCTTTATAATTTAATGATTCTGGCATGGTTGGCGCTGTACCTGATGAATATTTTTCGCCACCTATTGGGCCAGCACCGGTGCCCATTGATCCTGTATCTCCACCGGTAGCTGCTGTTGCAGCATCCGTTTCTTCGTCATCTTCGTCTAGCTCGTTGTCTTCTATCATATAACGAGCTAAAATTGATATATTCTCGAACATATCCTCCATCGGGTTTTCTTGCGGAGTTTTTTCAGCTGCAGGAGCTAGTTGCGGTTGCTCCTGACTTGCATCAACCGGGGCTATTTTACTTTTTGGACGCGATTCGTCTGTAAAATATCCTCGATCTACGAACTTATGCAACTTTTTAATTTCGTCATCGATTTCGTATGTTTTAATTTTAAAATCTGCATGTTGCAAGGAAGGATCGTTTGATAATTCCTCGAATGCCTTTTCTAAAGCAGGCTTCTTTTCTTTTAAAGCACTAGAAAGATCTGTATACAAGTACGGAAATTTTTCTCTGACAACGCCTGGGTTTGCAGGGTGATCTGTAATATCCATGAAATTAGGGCCGGCACCGTCGAATTGGTATTTCTCTGCATCATTCAACCCTTTTTTGCCATCCTCATCCTTTTCCTTTTTATACGGAAACAATTGGAATAACATTGCAGCATCACTATATCTGTCATAATGTGTCGAACTTTTCGAATTAGCCGTACACCACTGAGTGCCTAAGCCTAAGGCACACCCTGCCGCACGATTTAATGTAGTATAAATTCTGTAATCGTCGTTATCTACAAGCTTAACACTCTTAGCTAGTTTATTTCTGGCTGCGTTCACTGCTGCATCTCTGACTACTTCTAAGGCATCTTTATAATGTGTAGTCATATAATAACCCACATCCCTAACACTATTAAACTTCGGTAAATCTTTATGATTTATATCGAGCATGTTTCTGTTTTTCAACAGATACCAATCTCGAAGATTCATATTCATAACACCGGTCAGGTCTTCCCAGTTATGGCTCCCTGTTATATAACGTCTGACTATCCAGTCGCTGTTTACCCCGTCTCTAGAATATATAGTTCCTTCGTAACCGCCTTGTTCAATATTATCTATATTTTCCAAGAACCATTTAGCTAATTGCTCATCTGGTGTCTTTTGGAAAGACCTGTTTGATCCTGCAGGAAATGCCGATGGGTGTGAACGTGCGTCGTCACGAATGGCGTCGGCAAGATTTATTACTAATTTCTTGTCGTTCATTACACGTTGGCTGCCCTTTGTAAGGGCAGCGTCTTCGGCAAGCATTTGTTCTATTAGAGACTGTAAATTCATTATCTTAACGATACTAAGTTATCTCTTAATGAGTCCAGTATCGGCTTCAATTCTGTAGAACCTCCTGAAGCAGCTCTTTTTAAAAAATCGTTATATTCGTCTTGACCAGGGCGTGAACCGGATGCATCGGCAATTGCTTTCTTGATATGGTTTGTAAAACTATATGTTGAACCAAAATATTCGTCACTTAAATTAACATCACCTGATGTATCGATTGTTGCAAGGAACTGTTTTAACTTGTTACCGCTTTTTGCAATTTCTGTTGCTGCTTCGAAGTTGCCGCCATCGATATACCGCTTTGCTCTGTTATTAATTTGACTTAATGCCTGATTACCCAATGTCTTCAATACTGGACGAATTCTTTTGAATATCTTTGTTATCTGACCCATTTCGCTTACTTCGGGGCCTTTCGTTAATTCTGAACGTTTCGCCATCTTTTCTCTTTCGACAGACCCTACGTTAGGCCCAATGTCTTGTGGCTGACCTTTTTCACCGCGTAAACCCCAAAACCCACTTACCCATACATATTTAAGTGTGCCGATTTCTTCCGAAAGTAAGTTAAATACATTATGCGGGACTTGTGTATCTTTACCGTGTGCCATTCCCATACGTGTTCTAATAACTGTAGGATCTATTGAAGTAAATTCCTCGCCGTCTTTCTTAGCTTTACTTTCTGGCTTTTCTTTTCCTGGAGCCTGGAATAATGAAGAATCTAATTTTGCTCCATCATTTCTGAAGGCTATGACTTGGTATTTAAGATTAGAGTCGCCAGCTGGGTTATAAGTCTTGTTGGCCTTTGTGTATTTTTCCTTCATGAAGTTAATATACTCTTGAGAAGGTTTAATACCTGCAACACCGTCCGAGCCTTGAACAATAACAAAGTTGTCTGGATTAGTCTTAAACTCTGTCCAAAGTACATTTTTATTAAACGGGATTTGTTGCAAGTCGGATTCGTTACCTAATTTATGGTTTGCATGAAGTAACTTAACTAAATTTTGACCGCCTTGGTTTCTTTTACCGTCAGGTAATTTTCCGATCTTCTTACTTAATGTACTTTCTTCGATTTCGTCTTCATCGATCTCATTTTCTTTTAAGATATCTCTGATTTCCTCGTCCCAGCGCATTTGTTCGAATAGTGTAGGTTTAATCTTTAAAAGCTCTTTACTTTCGCGTAATTTCGGCATTTTTCCGCCGGGAAGTTGGTTGCCTTGTGCTGGATCTTTATTACTATGTAATCTTGCATCTTGGTCTGGATATGCATAAATGTATTGTCCCATAGGGTCACGAACAACATGGAATCTGACCCCATTTATTTTATATTCTTTTACATCTGGGTGATATCCGGGAATGGCTGCGCCAAATCCTACATCTACAACACCTAAATCTTCTGCATTGTCTCTTAACCAACCTGCTACAGCACGCATTTCTGCATCGGTACTCGGGCCTTGACCACCTACATTAGCCATCGTCTGAATTTGCTCAACTGGAGTGGATGTAAACATACCAAAAACTTGGCGACCCATTCCCCGAATATTTCTGTCACGGAAGCCTGGAAGATTACTTATACTGTGCCATTCGGGCATTTGCATGCCTGATGCTTGCATAGCCGAATTAATAACAGCAGGCACATCTTGAGCAGTCCTTACCACTAATTCATTTTCTGGAATATCAGGGATAGCAGGCTCGGCAGAACCGACGGTTGGATTGATCCGGTTCATATAGTCGCGCATCGTATCCGATGGAGTCATGCCACGTAGTTTATTTTGTGTAGCATCTCTAGATGCTGCCGGCAAATGCATAGGTTGATCGTCTGCTGCGCCTTGAATATCGTTGTCGTCATTACCGAACGTTGTTGGTAAATCTGCCTGTCTTGGATTTAATACATCTTCTAAATCGTCTAAATGGTTATATGACTTAGTTTTTGTTGGCTTCGGCCCAGCAGCTTCTGCAACTTCGCCTGTCACCATACTGTGGACTTTCTTTAACTGGTCGATTGGCATAGTAGCCATTTCTTCATCACTAAACGATTTGTCGGCATTACTTAAACCCACATTCTGCATATATTTAATTACAGAAATCATATCCATTCCGTCGTCAGTATCATCGGAGCCCTGTTCTTCACCAAATACTGGTTGTTGAACTTGCATTCCTTGTGGATCTTCTTCGTCTAAGTTTTCGTCGCCGTATGTCAGTGGTGAATCTTGTCCACCAGTTTTTCTGAACTCTGTCTTAGTTACAATGTCGCCTAATTTAACACCTTTACCGGACCGTGATTTTTCTACTGGATCTTGTTGGAAATCTTGCTCTTCTTCGTCGAACATACTAACTTCTTCCAATCCATCGTTAAATTCGTCAGCAGCAATATCGTCCATACCCATTTCTAAGTCCATATCCATTTGCGTGTCATCGTGCCCGCTGTGAACATTTATACTTTGAGTTGTCGGTTCTTGAATTTCTACTCCGCCAATTACAAGGGCAGCTTCTTGATTGCGATCATCTATTCCGTCCTGTTCTGGAAAGCATGATGCACATTCCCAGCTACCGCAACCGCATTCATTACTGTGCGGAATATCCTTAGCAAGCTCTGTGCTTTCACCAGAAATTGCTTCCTCTACCGAACGCATCCATTTTGAAAATTCGTCTCTTTGATCCATTGCTGGCTCCTTTTCTATTTTTACATTATTGCAACCAAGTGACATAGGTGATAAATTACCGTCGTTGTCTGTTTGGCTGAAATTATCTTTCGCGTTCTGTTCTAATACAGAACCTACATTCTCTACAGGAACAACAATTTGTTTACTGTCAAAACTAATAATACAGTCTTTTCCACTTGTGCTGTAAGCGACAAAGACGCCGTAACCTGCGCCAATCGTAGTTCCGTACACATCGGCTACCTTAACCATGTCGCCGGAGCGAAACTCGGGCTTATCATTCATTGTCCCGATTGTGTCAGGGTCCTGACTTTTGTGAAACCATGTATTGCTACTTTCATAAGGATCTTGATAATCGCGTTCCGGTAATGAAAAGTCATTATGTTTTAATTCCTTCGGAACGCCCTTTATATCTACCATAGCGCCCTGCGGCGTGCTATGCATATATCGTGCTGTGCCGCCCCCGACTCTAGGGTCTACCATTACTGTAGCATCCTTCTTGATCAGTACACTTTTAGGTTGTTGATCTGCTAGAGCAGGCTGTACATTCTCTATGATTTTTAACCATTTTCTAATATCCGACATCTAAGCCCTCTTGTTTTTCAATATACTTATTTATCACCGAAGGCGGAGTTTACGGCCCATAAAAAAGGGCACAATAAAGTGCCCGAGCGGATCTGAAGCTAATTATTTTATACAAGGGTTCAAACTTGTTCTTTTATTTTTCCTACAATGTAGAAATAGAATTTTATCAACAAACTAGCTATAATTAATATTAATGTTAATGGCAATACTACAACTATTACCAGAAATAAGCCCGTTAATTGTGTCCATAACGAGATTTCGGATCTGCTTCTTAAATGTAGCCAACGTCCTATGGATGGTCGTTTCATATGTTTCCTACGATTATCATTATGTACTATTACTCGTTAGAATCGAGTTCTTTCTCTATAATATATACTGCCATTTCGAAAGGGAGTGTAAGATATACCCTATCATAGTGTGTTTCACAATAAGCTTTACCATAAATTGTAGGGCATCGACAACCTTCACCTTCCCCTATCCATTGGCATATACGTGGAAGGTCCATTATAACAATTTACTCTAATTCTTCAAGATGTTCAAGGATAATCGTTGTATATCGGTTCTTCACAGCATATTCAATTATTTCAGACAATACAACTTCCTCATCCGATGTTGCATACCACAGTACACTATTCGGATCGATTTCATCAAAACCCGATAATACAGCTACACACTTTTCTAAATAAGAAGCATAACTTCCAAAATCGTCTGTGTAAGGCCCCAATATGGCAGACAAAATTTCTGCAAAAGGGATTACCTGGATTGTACTAATAATATTTCCTCTTGGGTCACTAACCTCATATTCTGACCCTAACAATGTAATATCTGTGATTTTGTACATTTTATTTCTCCAAAGATTTTGTTTTCTTACTAGTATTTATAGTAAATTTAGGAACTTGGATTTATTATCATAAAATCGTTTAACCCCTGTCATACGCTCTAAAATTGCCTGATCGACTATATCAGATAAGTATTCTTTTACTTCGATATCTACTCTATCGGCCGGAATGTCCTCTAAAGTAATGTTTGAAACTTCGATAGTCGCTACACCATCGGCAGGCGCTTGCCCTAATATTACAGGAAAGAATGTGACATCGGCCTTACCTTCTAGCACATTTTTGTAATTTACAACTATTTTATAATCCTGTACGGCTGGCTCAACATATAATATTGAGTGGAAATTTCTACCATCAGAATTTACTATGCCTGACATTTCTATCTTGGAACCACTTAAGGCATGAATTTTATTTTCATCGATTATATTAGACGAGCCTTTGCCAAATAACATATGATTAAAGGATGAACTATCCTGTGCAATTATATGTCTGTAGCAGAATGAAAGTGCAGAGATGTTATTTTGATAAAATGTTGTTAAGTTAAGTTTAGCAGTCGGATACAAGATATAGTTTGTTACAGCATTCAGCGCACTATAACTTTCAATCTCTTCTACGATTTCTACTTCTATATCATTTGATATGTTAAATACAAGAACCGAATTATAGAATGTTTCATAATCGGATTTATATTTAACATAAATTGGTTCATCAATTTCGCCCACAACCTGGAATGTAGTATGGTTTTGACAAACTAAATACGCTAATGTAGAGAATGTTTCGGGGTTATATAAACTTCGTGGATTTATGGATGGTGAGCTTTCCGACGAATTACTTACGACCATATTAGGGTGGTCATATAGTTCTTTACTAATGTGGATTTCGTTTCCAGATACAATAATAACTAATCCTGTAATATCCTGATCAATAATCATTTGTACCGTATTGTTCTGAATAAAGAATCTTTGTTCGAAAAATGTATCTAGCTTTATATCTTTATACTTCTCTTGGGTTGCAGAATATAGCAACTCCGTGTAGTATTTTCCTAAGAAAGATTTTATAGGTATTAGATTTTCTGACATTTATTTTATCAACAAGACATTTATAGTTAAATTTCTTCGAAAGTCGGAGTTAAAGGGAAATTATTAGCTCTAGAAAAACTAATCGTTTCTAATACTTTTTCTTCTGCTACTTCCTTTGTATAGGGGCATCCTGCAATACCTTTCCCACTCACATGAATATTTTTTGTAACTTCTATCGCATCTTCGGCAGTACGATGAAATATTCGTGTAAGGACCGCAATTACAAAATCAAATGTGGTTGTGTCGTCATTATGAAGAATCACTTTGTATAGTTTAGGTATCTGTACTTTGATTGTTTCATTAATCTGTTCGATAATTTCGATTTCTGGCATAATATTAACTCCCCTGGTCTATAATATGTATTATTACACACACAGGGGATTAAGTCAATTAATTTTTATATGATAGCTATCAATTCAGGTTCCTGGAATGTCGCTATTTTATCTATTACATTTAGCAGATTATGCAAAAAAAGCAAAAAATACTATCAAAGCAATGCCTGCTACAATAGCAATTTTAGTAGTGTTGTCTTTCTTCTCTTTTGCCGATCTTGCTACCACAGGCACTTGTAGCATCTGTGGTATTTCTGGCTCAACAACCGGAGGCATAAACATAGTCCAAGTCGAAAGAAATACTTCATTATGTAAACCAAATGATCCGTCTAATTCAGGTCGTTGAGTAAACCTATTCGACACCATAAAATTATTCATCTCATCCACAAGTTGCTTATAAGTAATATTGGGATTTGCATTCACTGATTTTAGTAATGAAGCGGTGCCGGCACCTTGAAAGATCCCGGAGATTGTGGCATCGGCCGAAGTTTGGTCAGCTCTACATGCAGCAATAAGCATTGCTGTTGCATTGACATCTTTTGTTGCAGCCCAATTTACTAGTTCCTTGTCCTTTAGCTTCTTTAATACAGACACCGGTGGCTTAAGATAACGACTGCCTTTCTTTTTACTCAAGTTTCTAGACTTTGTTACAACCTTTCCTGCTTCTAGTCCTTTAGTTGCAACAACTGTGCTTTGAGTTTGGTCAAGCATAGTCCCGGAGTGGCAGCAATCTAGGAATACTGTAACATTAACTCCATTAGGTACCTTGTCAAATATCTGACGGAGTGTGTCGTCGGTGATGATTTTGTCGCGCCAATTAAGATCGATTGGGCAAATGATTTCTTCAAATCCGTCGGACTCGGCTTTGCTCGGTATCTGCGATCCGTGTCCACTATAGTGAAACACAATGACATCGCCGGGAACGGTTCCTGCAACTAGCCATTCGAGTGCGTCTTTAATTCCTTGAGTTGTTGCTTCTTTCTCTAATACTAATTTAACCTCAAAGCCCCTGCCTTCGAGCATAGCTTTCATGTTATTTGAATCGTTGATACAACCTTTTAGATCATTGCCTGTTCCTGCGTAGTTAATGCCGACCGATAATGCTTTCTTCATATATAAATCTCCGGTGTTTATATATTTATCGCTATTATTTAATTGTTAACTTAGTGTTATTATAACAATCTGCTAATTTTTTATAAACTGCAGGGTCGATGTTAATACACCCTGCAGTAATATATCTGTCGGATATTTTGGCACTTTTTAGACGAATCTCGCGGTGTTGCGCTGGATTTAGTAGCCAAACTCTGTGTATGGCATAAACTTCTGTAGGGGTCTCGTAAAATTGAAGTACATCGCCGCCGTATCCTGCATCCGCGGTAATACGTTTCCTGAGTGTAAATTCCCCGACAGGAGTCGAAGCGGATTTACCTAACAAAACCGGATGACATTCTTCTGCACCCCGATAAGTGAAACAAATAGTCGCCAAAGCAATTGTTACAACGACACTCATTTGTTATTCTTTCTTTCTCTTTACCGGGACTTCAACAAATACTTCTGGACCCGGTACTATTACTGTCACCACCTTCTCTACTACAGTAGGTTCCTTAACTATTACCGGACGAATCAGTAAGTACTCACTACGCCCGACATCCCAGCTGTAGCCTTTACATTCCAATACTTCGCCAACTTGTGTACACGGTACTTCTAGGACACGCGGGTACAAAGTTGCAGCAGTCGGGTTACCAGGCATATACTGTGGAGCATGGTAGATGTCGTTGCCCCATATACTTGCCGATTCTTGCCCGACTTGACCTGGTGTCCCTGATCCTAATTCGCGACGTTCTACAGTTATATCCTGACCTATTGTGGTACTAGCAGTCAATGTTAGTACCAAGATTGTTATTAAATTCTTCATGTTAGCCTCCTTTGGCAGTTGGCTTATTTAGAAGCGTTAAGTCTTGCAAGTACAATAGGATCGTTGCCGCTGTAGCCAGCTACAGGTGTAGTTTTCGTAACTTGCTTAGATGATGCTGCCTTTCTATCTCGTGTAGTCTGGGGACATTCGAAACCAGTTAACTCGAGCGCTTCGCGATTTGCTGCATCGGTACACATTAAGGCCATAGCAGCACCCTTCATACCCATATTCCACATTTCACGAGAATTCTTCAACATCACACAGTTATCGTCCGTATAAGTCTTACCAAGGCCGATTCCAAGGCCGGGAACGTTTAAAGAGCCTGACGCCGAACCCATGCAAGTGTCATTGGAACTAACTAAAGGAGGGCCGTTCACCGACGGTGTGTTCTTAATTGTTGCGGTCGACTGTATACGGGCAATTTCAATCGCAGCTTCACGATCAAGGGCTGCACGCTGGTCAGCACTTAAATCACGTTTACCAGTATCTGACTGTATACGGGCAATTTCGATTGCAGCAGCAGCAGAAATTGCGGCGGCATCGGCCCCTTGTGCTTTAAGATCAGATGCTTGGTTAGTAGTCACTGGTGCAAATGTAATTTGGCTTTGTGACTGGCCGGTAGTTGCTGTACTTGCACCGGTAGTGGCGTTAGATGTGGATTCAGACGCTGTATTTACCGGGGTAGAAACCGCGCTTGTAATAGACATGTGACGAGACAGAGTTAACTTACTGCCATCCGCAAATGCTGATACAGAAAAGACTGCAATCGCTAAAATAAATAGTTTTTTCATTTTTAAATTCCTCTATTGTGTGTTTTGAAAAGAAGTGAGAATGATAATCCCCACCCCTTGTTAATTAACTGCCGACGCCGCTATTACCGAGACCGCTGTTTTCTGAATTTTCAGCGTTGTTGTGGTCGCCACTATTGCCAGGCGGAGTTTGGTCGCCGTTGCCATGGCCGTTGTTTTCGCCGTCAGACGGTGGTGTTGGTGGTGTTGGTGGTGTTGGTGGTGTTGTTGCAACAACATGTGCGGATGTAGTTTGTGCCACATTTGCATGTGCTCCAGCAACCGCAAAGGAACTTGCGTCAGCATTCACAATCGAACCAGCATGTGCGTTGGCAAGATAGATTCCAGTGCCTGATCCTAATTCAACAAGACCCGAAGCTTTATCGCTATAAGCAAACGACAAAGAAGTAGTTCCGGAAGTTTTAGTATCGCTTGCACCAGTTGTTGCTAGAGTAGAATTGGCTGTGACTGCAAATCCTGCACCTGCAACAGCAGCTTCGGTTGCACCAGTATTTGTAGTGGCAAAAACGCCTGATGCAAGAGAAGCTGAAGCATTACCGGCAACTTTTCCGCCGATCGTTCCGCCGTTGCTAATTCCTAGGAAGCCGCCTGAACCTTGTACTGAAGCAGTAGCTAAAGCACCGGCGGCAGCATTACCTGATCCTGAACCTGTCGATACATTGTATGCAATACTGTTCGAAGTCAGTGCGACGTTACCAGAAATGCTAACATTGCCAGTAACTGTTGTTACGCCATCAGCATTAGTTGCTGTTGCACCTGCTGTGGCAGCAACAGTAGTAGTTGCTGACACAGTATTAGCTGCATAAGAGAGCGAACTAGAACCAGCGCCGTTTGCGTGAGCCGAAGTGGCTGATCCGCTTAAGATACTATTGGAACCGCTAACAGTAGCGTAAGCGCCAACAGAAGCTGTAGGGGGGGTCGGGGGTGTAGCGAATGCCGACCCGGTGATCGTAGCCGTTACAGCCAGAGCAATAAGAGTTTTTTTCATTCTAATTTCTTTCTTTAAGTTAAGTGATTAATCGATATGATCAGTTTGTGTGTCAGTGCATGGCATGAATATAACTGCATTAAGTCAAGAAGTCAATAAGAAACCGATCGGAAAAAGATAATCCCGCTTATAGCGGGATTATTTGGGCAAAATTAGTAATTATTAATATTTTTTATCTTTGAGCCAGCGACCTTCTTGAATCATGTCTTCTACTTGTCTTTCCCAACGTTTACGTGCTTGTTTCTTCTTACGTTGCCTCATTACGGCTGGTTTTTCATAAGACATATTTTCTTTAACAATATCGAGCATGTTAGATTCTTGAACTTTCTTGGAAAATGTTCTTAACGCACGATTAAAGTCGTCATTTCGGACTTCGACGGTCGATCCACGGTATTTTCTGCTATCTGTGTATTTATTACCCATTATTTACTCTTAATGTTATCCCATCGGGCCCGTTGTATTCTTCTCTTATCATCTGTTTGCTTTCTTTTTTATTGCCTTATATATGTAGTTTACCGAACCATCGCTATCAATTATTATCTTCGTTACGCCAGACTTTGCAAGCGACGGCAAAATGAATTGAGTAGACTGAAGATCTTTCTCCAGAATGGAACGCAATCCTCTAGCGCCAATCTTTTGCTTCATACAGTTGTCTGCAACATTCTGTATGTATTTATCATCAAAATCCAAACTAACACCTTCATACTTAAATAATGCTTTAAACTGTT
>Ga0307379_10012046_pt1 | contig 11294 bp, 13 predicted proteins | sample UN2MG_FD_202237 | JGI IMG/M metagenome (GOLD analysis project Ga0307379, IMG submission 202237) | Soil microbial communities from Risofladan, Vaasa, Finland - UN-2 | ecosystem: Environmental > Terrestrial > Soil > Coastal area > Acid sulfate soil | place: Finland: Risofladan, Vaasa | collected... | reverse complement strand
CTGAGAAATATGGGGCAGACTGGAAATCAATATTAGGAGTACAGCACTATGCCTAAACTATCACTAGTGTGTGTTTCAAAGCTAGAACCCTACTCAGAAAGGTTTCTTTCGCTTATGTCTAGTTGGTGTAAGCAAAGAAATGCTGAGTTTGTTTTAGGGGTAGACGGTTCTGATATACAAATAGAAAGAGCCTATGAATACTCAAGCAAGGTAGTTCCAGTAAAGTCCCTTGGGTACTTGGAAAGCGTTTTGGATTCTGTGGTATCTGAGTGTAGTGGGGATTACATATTCAGATTAGATGATGACGAATTCTTTTCATCAACACTATCAGAGTGGCTGTCCAAAGACACATTTAGACACAGCCTGTATCACTTTCCCAGAGCAAATCTGTGGGGAGATGAAAGACACTTTATAGTAAATGATGGACTCTATCCGGATGTTCAGGTAAGATTTTCTACTAAGGCACAAGCTCTTGGAAGAGACAAAATACACTGCATTTCTCCTTTTGGTTTTGGACAGTACGTTCAAGCCAGAATTTTGCACTATAAGTTTTTGGTAAAAAGCTATGAGGAACGGAGAGAGATAGCGAAGACTTATGAGCTTGTTAGGAAAGGTGCTGGATTAGGGGAGTTCAAGAGGTACAGTCTTCCAGAGGATGTATTTGATAATATAGAAGTTATGGAGAAGTAATGGGCACAGTGACTTACAAGAACCAACCAGGAATTCACAAGACTCGCGGAAATATTCCTCTAGCAGGAACAAGTCATTTATACACAGTGAATAAGGTCTTGTGGCCTGAGAGCATTGAATCTTTTCTACCTAGCTTATTTGTAGGAAAGACTTTGCATGTGTGTTCTGGAAAGTCAATGCTCGGAGATGTTAGAGTAGACCTAGACCCATCCAATTCTCCTGATATAATTTGTGATGCTTCTGATATGAGAGAGTTCTTTGAAGACAATTCATTTGAAACAGTACTATGTGACCCTCCTTATAATGGAAAGTTCCAGTGGAATCACAACCTGCTTTCAGAGCTATCTAGAATAGCCAGTAAAAGAATTGTATTTCAACACTGGTTTATTCCAGCAAACAAAAATGGATTATATAAAAAGGCACAAGAGAAGTTCCATCTGTCAGATACTTTTGTTTGGCAGGGACAAGCCTACTTTGGAAGAGCACAAATAATAAGTGTTTTTGATTCTATGAATAGTGGAGAGGATAGTTAATGATAAAAGTAGAAACAAATTATGATGACTGGGCTAATAAAGCGCAGGCAGGTGAGCTAGACTTCCACAAGAAATCAACCTTCAGGAAAGATGGAAGCATTAATAAGGAAACAGAAGCTCTGCTTGGGAGAGAGTTTGGATTTTCTCCCTTAGAGTTTGCAGGTAAAACCGTATTAGATGCAGGATGTGGAAGTGTTCTCAGAAGCAAGTTCTTTGAGGGTTCACACATCATAGCTATTGACCCATTGATAGACGAGTTCCTTAAGCTAGAATGGAATGACCTACATGAAGCATCTGTACTGCTATCAATTCCTCTAGAACAGTACATGGAAGACTTTGCTGAAACCGCAGACTTTATTATGTCTATAAATGTTCTAGACCATTGCTACGATTTTGGAGCATGTATTAAGAATCTACATCACTATTTGAAAGATGATGGAAAATGTTTTCTGTCGTTTGATGTTCACGAAGATGGTGTAGGACTTGATGATATGCATCCTCTTAACTTGAACAATGAAATATGCACAGACATATTTCTAGATGCTGGTTTTTGGATTAGTGACTATACTAGGAGAAAAGCCTATGGTGGTGGTGGATACGCTCTGAACTATTGGATGGTAAAAGATGTATGATAATCTAGTATTTTATAATCACTTTGGGGCAGGCGATTTATTTGAAAGTCGTGAATTTGTGAAAGAGGTTATGAGGACTGTACCTGCTAAAGAGTACTACTACTCACATCAGAAGAACACACGAATGTTTGAAGACATCCCAGAACTAAAATATATTCCATTAGATAATAGAATGAATGTAACTAGAAGTTGCGTTACTATGTCTAATGATTTATTCTTTAACACATGGATTGGTAGAGATAGTAACTATGTTCTTCCCAAAATAGGGTGTGTAGTGGAAAAGAACTTTCAAATGTTCAATGACACTCTTAGGGAGCTAAGCCTGCCTCAGCTTAAAGGTTCAGCATACGACTATATACCAAATCCAGACCCCTTGGCTTTTAATATTAAGCCTATAGACGAATTTGTTACTAGAACACAAGGAGCAAAGAGGGTTCTAATATGTAATGGTATGGTGTACTCACTGCAGGCTGAGAACTTTCCTTTCACTGGAATTATAAGAGCAGTAGCAGAGAAGCATCCAGATATTATATTTGTAATAACAGAAGATATAAGCGATAAACCTAATAATGTGTATGAAGTAGACTCCATAGTGAAGTCAGTTGATGGGTTCAACCTGAACGAGATTTCGTATTTAGCTCAGTTTTGTGATGTTATAGTGGGACGAAAATCCGGCCCGGCTGTATTTGCCCATCCACTAAATGTTTGGAAGGACGGTAACAAGAAGAGCTTGTCATTTACCTACGGTAAAGAAGCATCTCATTTTGTTCACTCTTGGGACGCATTTCCACTTAAGAAATACTGGTCTCCTCAGACTAGTGAGTCTGCTGTGGTAAATGAGATAGAAAGGATATTATGAGTAAAGTATTATTTGCATTTGTAACATTTGGAAATCAGGAATTTAGTAAGATATGTGTTGACTCTGTTAGAGAAACCACAGAGCATGAGATTGATTTTTTTACCATAGTTGGTAAGCCTGGAGATGCAAAAACACTGGCTTGGCTAAAAACAGAGCCAGACATAAAGTATAAAGTACATGACAGAAACTATGGGTTTCCATACAGTATCAATGACATTTATGACTATGGGTGGAAAGAAAATAACTATGACTATATTATACTAGCGGGAAATGATACTGTGGTATATCCTTATTGTATTGACTCCATGATAAGACAGGCTGATGAGACGGAGTATGAATGTATCAATGCATTACAATATGATGTAAAGGATTTGATGAGATGGCATCCTGAAACACGACAGTATTTCAATGGGGACAAAGCATTGTTCTATGACTTTGATGCAAAGCCCTGGGAATATTTTAAAGACTACAGCCCTGTTCAAGATGTAAGGGACATGCAGCTAATGGACATTCAAAATATGTGTCTATATAAAAAGAGCGTGCTTGATAAAGTTGGATATACTGACGTAGCGTTTTACCCTGCTTATTTTGTGGATAATGATTACGCAAGGAGAATGGCTGAATACCCAATCAAAAGCTGCACCTTGGCTAATGCTAGATTTTTCCATTTCTGGAGCAGAGTTATTCACCAAGGAAGCGGCGGTAGCACTAATAAAAACTTTGAGAACAGTAGAGATTATTATAAAGAAAAGTGGGGTGGAGAGTTCGCAAAGGAAACTAAACTTGCTCCATTGAAGATTGAAACTAGAGATGGAGAAGAAAAAACAATTAACTATTGGAGAGATAAAAGATGAAATTTTTAATATACTCAGAAAAGAATATGAAGAAACTAGCTTCTACTAAGAGCCTGTTGATGAAGGTCTTCCCTGACTCTGAAATCAAAACGGTTGGCGGTAAGAACTATAAATCGCAGAAGATGGATGAAGGGTTTCTTCCTGTACGATTGGAGAATTTTCTTTCAGCTACAGATAAAGACACAGTTCGCAAGTTCTGCACAGTGGCTAATGTAGGGATTAGTGAGAGAGTTATAGAAAGTTTGTAAATAATGGCAGTACAGGAAAAGGTAACGCAAGAAGACCTGGCCCTATATGAGATTCTAAAAAATCCTGTTCTATCTACAGAGTTTATTTATAATGTTGATAGGGCAGAAAATGATATTATAGAACCATTTGAATGGACTTGGTATCAGAAAGAATTTGCCTGTGACTTCAATCCATATGTAAGTTTGTGTTGTAGTCGTGCTGTAGGTAAGTCGGAACTCATAGTGGGTTTGATTACGTGGTTATTAGTATTCAATATATTTCCAAAAGACTATGTTGTGTACACAGTTCCTAGCAAGGTTCATCTTGAGCCGGTATGGTCAAAGATACTTAGAACCTACAGGAGTAATTCTTTTATCAAGAAGCTGATTGACTCTAGGGGAGGATTTAATAGCTCTGACTTCACAGTAAAGATGTCTAACAACGCACAGCTAATGTGCCGTATAGCAGGTCAGAGTGGAACTGGGGCAAACGTAATTGGTCTTCATACTCCGTTTGTAGTTTTGGATGAAGACGGATATTATCCTTGGGGTACATTTACCGAGATGCAACCAATTATGAATACGTGGACTCCAGGATATAGACTAATGTGTTCAGGAGTTCCAACAGGTATGCGTGAGGGCAATGTTTGTTATCACGTAGATATGGAGAATGATAATTATACTAAGCATAGGATTAACTCCATGCAGAATCCTAGATTTACTGATGCAGATGCTGAAAGAGCAGAGGAACAGTATGGTGGAAAAGACTCTGAAGATTATCTTCATCTAGTGCTTGGGCAACATGGAAAGCCAGTATATTCATTATTTGATAGAAGTCTTATGAAGATGGAGAACTATCCAGTATTTCAGATTGCAATAGACGGAATCAAAACATCAGACGTTGGGGAAATATTTAGTAAAATGGACTTACTCCCTTCAATAAAAGAGAAGCACTATGGAATTCTTTTTGGAATAGACTTAGGATATACAGAACCAACAGCTATAATTATTATGTACTTAGATGGGAAAGATAGAATAAGATTTCATGCTAGAATTAGATTGGCAAAGGTATCCTATCCTATACAGGAAAAGATAATTGATTTCTTAGATACTAAATTTGAACCATTACTGATAGGAGTTGACCAAGGTAATGCTGGGTTATCTCTAATACAGGAGATGCAGGAAGGTGCTGAGTACTCTCATAAGCAGTACGCAAAGAGATTGTACCCAGTGAACTTCTCATCATCTGTTGTAATTGGCACTGATTTAGATGGCAAGGAGAACAAAGTAAAGACAAAGCCTTTCTTTGTTTCAATACTTCAGGAAATGTCAAACAATCACAGACTGATTTTTTCGTCTACTGATTCTGATATGGTTACTGAACTAGAACGAATGACGTACACTAGAACCCCAACTGGAGACATTGTGTACAAGACCATTACAGAGCGTGGAGGCAAAAGAGGTGAAGACCACTTTACAGCCGCCCTCTTGTGTGGATTGGGTGCTTACCATATGACCAATGAATTCTTAAAGGCAACACCTAAAATCAAATTAATTAAGGCACGGTGGATTTAACTATGGCTAAAAAACAAGCAATGAAAGAAGCTACAGGAGCATCGTCTCCTATTGCTTCAAAGATAACAAAGAACCTCGCCGTATCTGAACTCTTAACACAGACGGACAATCCTTGGACGGAAGTACCAAAGTTCAAAACAGTAACTAGGGACAGAGATGCTTTTATAAAATCAATTGACCACTGTAGATTCTTCTACAGAACAGAACCTCTAGTATCTACAGTTATAGATAAGCTAGTAGAGATTGGTGTAAATGATTTAGTATTTTCTAAGAACAAGTTATCTGAAAATGAGTACAGAGTGTTCAAAGCTATAAAGCCCAAGCTCATTGAGTTTGCAGAGCAAATGGCAACAGAATACCTCCTGTCCGGGTTAGTTGTGCCTGAGATTGGATACAACAAGGTTGACAAAGATTTTCTCTTCTCCTTGGGAGTAAAGAGATATAAGAGTCTGGAACTTCCTGATTCTATGTGGGTGAGAGACCCATCAACAATGAAGATATATACTTCAATGCTAGGAGACAAACCTTCCTACTTCGTTAAAGTTCCTAGAGAATTGTTAGCGTTTATTACTGGAAAGGGTAAGTATGCTGACGGCAAAGAGGACAAAGAATTATATGAATTGCTAGTAAAATACTATCCAGAGTTTGTTCAAGACATTCTGGATGGGGAAACAGAAGTACTACTGGAGAACGATTTAGTTTTCCGAAGGAAGTACACTAGCGATAATCCATATCCAATTCCATATATTAACTCATCCTTAGAGGCTTTACATCACAAACGTAAGCTACGAAGAATGGATTACTCAATCGTAGATAAAGTTATTAGTGCTATCATGCACGTTAAGCTTGGCTCGGATGATTTCCCTATCAATGATACGGATGAAGACAACGAGTTCGTTGAGGATATTAGAGCGCAACTCAGAATGAGGGGAAGTAATACACAAACTCTGGAAAGAATTTTCCAGCTAATAACGAACCATACAGTAGATATAAAATGGGTATTCCCAGAAGTAACTGCTCTACTTGATATGGAAAAATATAATGACATAAATCAAGAAATATTATTTGGTCTGGGGTTTCCAAGGGTTCTAATTACCGGAGAAGCTCTTAGAAGTGGAACTTCAGATTCAGAAATAGCTACACTCTCGCCACTGAAAACAGCAGAGACCTACAGGAGAAAGATTTTGGAGGTGCTAAAGGACATTTGCATTGAGATTTCAAAGAGGAACGGATTTAAAAGCGTTCCTGATGTGCAGTTCAAGGCTATAAATCTCCACAAATTCTCAGAAATACTTGCGGGTTTGACTAAGCTGTATGACGTAGCTGGAATAAGTCGAACATCGTTTGCTGCAGAGTTGGGTTTCGACTTCGACGCTGAAGCAGACCTGATGGCTGGTGAGCAGAAGACTCTTGAGTCTAAAGGTTTGCCAGAGTTCGGCCCGACACCTAACAGCAAGAATTCTGTGCTAATGGATGACGAGAATACAGACACTAATACTGACGAAAATGTTGATAAAGGTGACGAGAAAGTAGTGGGTCAGGAACAAAAACCTGACTCTACGGAGTAAATATGACTAAAAAAACAGCTAGAATGGACAGTAATCTGCTAGATGTGGTACAATTAATTAGTGAAGATGAGGTTTCTGCCGAGATGGGAGAAGCGTTTGCTTCATTTATGTTGAACCCTACTGTTGTTTGGGCGAAATTCGTCCTAACAGATGATAGAAAAAATGCTAATAGCCAGAGAGTTCCTCAAGAGGAATTCGTTAATCTTATAAAAAGCGGTATTCACATGCCGGTGAAGATGGCTCTAGGCGAAATTAAACCTGGTCACGACGACTCCAAACCTTTAGGTGTTATTACACACCTTAAGGAAGTAGAAACTCAAGATGGTGTTAAGGCTCTCGTAGCTTTGGCTGCCCTCTGGGGTGAAGAGCGACCTTCCGATGTAGAATACATTCGTGAGAGATTTAAGAAACAACTCCCTGTTGATGTCTCTTGGGAAATTCTCTATGGAGATTCAAAGTACAACACTGAAGAAGGTAGCGAAGACCTATATGGTACTGTTCTAAAAGCAGCAACCGTAGTAGGGATGCCAGCTTATCAAGGACGAACTTCTTTCCTATCCGTAGCGGCTAAGAAATGGAGCAAGGCCTATATTGATAAACTTACAGACGAATCATTTTTATATGTTGATAGAGAGGGCGAGCGTATGTTCCCCTACATTGATGCAGACGGGATGGTAGACAAAGCAAAAGTCTATGAATCTATGGCAGCACTTGGAGAATCAAATCTCCCTATGCAAGTCATTAAGGATAAGAAACTAATTTTGTCTAATCTGATTGAGAAGTTTGAATCTGGAGCTAGTATCCTAGATGTTTCTACTAGTAAGTTAGATGGTGAATCAGGAAAAAATTTGGAGGAATATAAAGTGAACCCAGAAGAATTGAAAGCTAAGGTGGAAACACTTGAGGCTGAACGTGATGAGGCTCTGGCTTCTAAGGTAGCCGCTGAAGAAGCATTGGCTACTAAAGTAGCTGAATTTGAAGCTCTCTCACAAGAAAAGAAAGAACTTGAAACCGAGCTTGCTCCTCTCCAAGAGTTCAAAGCATCTGTTGATGCCGAGAAAGAATTGGTTGAGAAGCTTGACAAAGTTAAAGAAATGTTTGTTGAAGCAGGTCTGGAAAAAGACGAAGAGTACTTTGAAACTAATAGTGAGAAATTGCTTGGTCTCGAAGAAAGTGCTATTGAGTTTATGATTCAGGAGCTTAAGGCTTTCGCAGAAAGCACTGAAGCAACAGCTTCTACTAAAACTAAAAGAATCCCAGCGTTGGGTGGTGATAGTGAGGCTGTTTCTCCTAAAGATTTAGCCGCAGAACTTCGTTCCAAACACGCTAAGAAAAACTAAGGAGTAAATAATAATGGAAATCAATAAGTTTGAAGACATCGTTGGTGTAGTCGCACAGGCTGACATTGTGGAAGGTCGCTTTGTCGTACTGACTTCTAACGCCGCAGGTGGCTCATATTTTTCCAACACAGATGCCGATTTGCCGGGTGCGAAAGTTCCCGCTACAGCGGAAGAGGCTAAACGAGCTAACTTTTGCATTACCTTCTCTGTAGATAACAGACCGACACCTATCGTTGATTACCCCAGCTCAGACTACGATTTTCGTGGCGGTTTCGTCAACGGAACTCAAGGCCCGCTGACTGGCGTAAAGATGTGGCTGACACACCCTGGAAATCAGGAAAGTCAGACCATCCCCTCTGGTTATAAAGCCCTCGCCATTACGGAAGCAACAGTGACACTTCCTTCTGGTCAGTATGTTTATAACGCTAACCTGGAAACTCCGGGTGCTGCTCTTATCGTTGCTAACACAGCAGATGATACGACAGATGCAGGTAAACCTAAGTACCAAGCCACAGCCGTTGTTGGCGTGATTGGTCGTACTGTTGAGTATGATAGCTCGACAGGTGCTCTGACTATCAGAGTCGAATAAATTTTTGGAGGATTTTAAAAGATGGATGAATTGAAACTTAAGGAAGCTATCGCTGAGTTACTGAAGGCAGGAAACCGCGATGCTCTGGCTGAACTCATCATTGAGTATGTACAGCCGAATCACATTACAGCAGATTTCATTAGTCTTTTGCTCAACGCACGTTCCTTGAACCCCGGTGATGCTCTCGTAAAGAAAGTACGCAAGGGAATTAAGGTTCGCACTTTGGTTCCAGGTGCTATTCATTTGGCAAGTGAAGTGACAGTAAGTGACCGTATCAACTATGTGTTGGACGGTGCTGATGTCAAGGTAACTTACAATGAGTGGGAATTGGAATCCGGTGAACTGGGTTCAGTAGAAGATATTCGTGGTGAAATGAGTGCCAAGCTTAGAGATTACTATCTCGGTAAGGTGTTCACAGCTCTCTCAACTGTTTGGACAGCGGGAAACACTCCCTCTAACTATACAGCTATGGGTGGGGCATTGACCGCGACAGCATTGGAAAATGCTATTGACACAATTAACCAAAACACTTCTGGCGTAAAAGCCGTTGTGGGTACTCGTGCGGCTCTTGCCCCGATTACTAAGTTTGGTGCGTTCTATAACGATGGTACAACCTTTACAGAAATTCCTGATAACATTCGTGAAATCATGGCTACTGGTTGGTTGGGTAAGTACTACGGTGCTCCTATTATCGCTTTAGACCAGGTTTATGACAATCCCGAAGACTACAACGCTCTTCTGCCCTCTGACAAGGTTCTTGTTATTGGTGAGAACGTTGGCGAATTCATCACATACGGTGACGTGCGTGAGAAACAGTGGACTGATATGAACCCCACACCGCCTCAGTGGTTCTTGGAACTCTATCAACAGTTCGGTCTCTTAGTTGATAAGGCAGATGGCATTCATGTAATTGGAAACATCAGCTAAATCAGAAAGTTGTTGGTATGCTTACTATATGCAATCAATGCAATAAGAAATTTAAACTAATAAAATCTTCTAAACGTGATGGACTATGTGGAAAATGCAGAAGTAGAAATAAATACCTACTTGATGTAGACAAATATAGAAAAACTGGAAGATGTAGTGATTGTGGTAAGCGAGTTCTAAAAGCAAGTGTCTTCTGTGGAAGTTGTTCACAGAAGAAGGATAGAAATCATAACTGGAAAGCTATGAAGCAAGATAGAAGAATAACAGCTACTAAAGAGTGGAAAGACTGGGAAAGTTCTGTAAAAGAAAGGGATGGTAGAGTGTGTGTAATATGTGGTAGTAATTATAGACTAGCCGCTCACCACATACTCCCTAAAAGAGACTATCCTGAAAAAACTTATGACACTGATAACGGAATATCTTTATGCCATAAGCATCACTCTGAAGTGCAATTTAAAGAATACGAATACCTAAATAAGTTTCAGTCAATTATCAAGGCCGAACTAAAACTCCGTGAACTCGGTGAACCCTGTGATGGGAATACCGAACCAAGCCAAATTTATTTGGAAGGTGTAACGACTAGAGGTGAAATAAAATCCTCCACGAGCGCGGGGCAACCCCCTAAAGGGAAGAAGATATAGTCTAATCTCATACGAAGTATAAGTATGAGAAATAGTAGATAAAGAGCTACTATGATAATAGCAATGATGATAATTGACCGTGCTGATGGTATCCATGTAATCGGTGGTATTAGCTAACTAGTAAGCAAGTAAAGATTATGGAGGAAGTAGAGCATAAGCTCACAGTGTCAGATGCACGCCTCCTTTTTTATGAATTGAGCAAAGACTAATTAAAAAGGAACTTATATTATGGTAACTAGAGAAGGACAAAATTTTTCGTTGTACGCTGGGAACAGTTTACAAGTGATTATAACTGTTTATGATTGCAACGATGCTGTTGTTGATTTAACACCATATACTACTATAGAGTGGACAGCATACAAGCAAACATCAAAAGAGTCTATTCTAACTAAAAGTTTAGTAAGCGGACTTACAGTTCCTACTCCATCTAACGGTCAGATAATTATAACATTCACCCCAGCAGATACAACAAGCATCGCTCCAGCTCTATATAGCCATCAATGCGAGATTTCAACCGCAACGGATGTTTATACTGTAGCAGTAGGAACGATGAAGCTCTTATACAACAAGAACTAAATTTAGGAACCAGCTTAATGACAACACTTTTTCCAACGGGTTTAGATGATTTCACTAACCCAACAGCATCTGATGACTTAGACACCATTACCGTAGTACACTCAGACCAACATGCAGATGTAAATGATGCAGTAGAAGCTCTTCAAGCCAAAGTAGGCATTGATGGGTCTCCTATTGTTACGTCTCTAGACTATAGAGTAGATGCTATTGAAACTAGTGGTGTTACTGGTTCAGGAACAACTGGACAAATAGCGAAGTGGTCTGGTGCATCCGCATTGACTAA